>Ga0075163_10004178_pt1 | contig 19364 bp, 21 predicted proteins | sample JI1023141ADNA_FD_71478 | JGI IMG/M metagenome (GOLD analysis project Ga0075163, IMG submission 71478) | Wastewater effluent complex algal communities from Wisconsin, to seasonally profile nutrient transformation and Carbon sequestration -... | ecosystem: Engineered > WWTP > Effluent > Algae...
TCTGGCGGAGGGAGAGGGATTCGAACCCTCGATACCGTTGCCAGTAAACCGCCTTTCCAAGGCGGCGCCATAGACCACTAGGCGACCCCTCCAACGTCAGTTCAGTATAGCTTAGGCAGATAACTCTGTAAAACAAGTACTAGGGCTGACTAATAATCAGTACATCAAGGTCTGTTGTGAAAAGTACGTAAAAAACTAAGCATGAGCGGTTGTCACCTTATATCGTAACAGCGTACACTTGATACGAGTATGTCTCTTATCGTTTTGCAAGACGTTAGCAAACTGTATGGCTTCGGTGACGCAACAAATATTGCGCTTGATGAGGTCAGTTTGAGCATCGATAAAGGCGAGTGTGTTGCAGTGATGGGCCCAAGTGGTTGCGGCAAAAGTACCCTCATGAACATGATTGGGCTCCTGGATCATCCGACACATGGCGATTATCTTCTTAATGAAAGAAAGGCCTCTCGACTTACATCTGATCAGCGCGCACGTTTGAGGCGTGACAAAATTGGTTTTATTTTTCAGTCTTTCAACTTACTTGGTCGTCTTACTGCGCTTGAAAATGTCGCGTTACCGCTTGTCTATAAAAGCCGAAGTACCAGCAAGCGCAATAAAGCCGCCCGGGCAATGTTAGAGCGAGTTAGCTTGCAGGATCGATGCTACTACTATCCTAACCAGCTATCCGGTGGTCAAACGCAGTGCGTTGCGATTGCGCGGGCACTCGTGAATGAACCAGAGATTATCATTGCCGACGAACCAACGGGTAATCTCGACACGGAAAGTTCTCGCATGGTCATGGAGCTACTCAGCGAAATCCATAAACAAGGTAATACGGTGATTTTCGTGACGCACAATCCTGAACTAACTCGATATGCGACCCGTGTAGTCTATATGCAAGATGGCATGATAAAACAAGATGAACGTAAAGCCCTTGGTCAAGTCGGTCGCTATGCCTATTCAGTCGTGTACCCTGAGGCAACCGTGGACGCTGAGGAAGATGCGGCCGCCGGTGTTTCGGCGCTTATGAAAGTTCACAAACTTGCAGATGAAACACCGCCTGCTCGTAAGAAACAAACCGCACATAGGCGTAAATCCTCTACAAAGCGTAAAAAGGTAGTCAAAAAATGAGCTTAGTTCGCAACGGTAATCTCAAGCTTGCCCTCGAAAGTGTCAGATCGACCAGGTTTCGTAGTTTTCTAACAATGCTCGGAATTATTCTAGGTGTTATGTCAGTGATTTTGATTATCGGTGTCGGCGAAGGGGTAAAGCGGCAGATTACCCAGCAAACCATCAAATACGGTGATAATGTTCTCGTGGTGCGTCCAATGGCTGAACACCGAGGACCGCTTGGAGGAGACAGTGTTCCTATTGGATCGTCTGGTCTTCTCAACTCTGCAGACGTAGCCGCACTACAGCGAGTACCTGGAGTGATCGGGATAGTGCCGCTCAGCTCAATCAACGGAAGCATCTACGGTGACCACAAAATTGAAACGCCCCTTATCATTGCTACAACCCCTGAGTTCGCAGCATTCATTAAACCGCAGCTGAAATCTGGCGGATTTTTTGACAATACTGAAGGCGCTGAACAAGTGGTTTTGGGGTTGGGGGTCGCCGATAAGCTTTACGACGATACTCTCCCACTTGGTAGATCCCTTAAGCTCCGGGGCAAAGATTTTCTTGTATCTGGTATTTTTAAAAACTTCAATGCTCCGCCACTATCTATTGAGGCAAATTTTAACAATGCAGTTTTCGTACCTCTTAGTACAGTCAAAAACATAACTGGCAGCGAGCCCGCCATCTACGAAATGCTTGTCAGGGCGCACGCGGGCACAGATATGAAGAAGTTTCAATCGGCAATCACTACAACGCTTTCTGAGGCACACGGGGGGTCACGAGATTTCGTTGTCACTCGCGCCGGCCAAGCAGGTAGCGGTTCTGACCAGACAGTTCGCCTGCTGACTCTATTGACGTTTATTGCCGCAATGATAGCATTTGTAGTCGGTGGTATTGGGATTATGAATATGATGTTCGTTACAGTGACTGAAAGGATTCATGAAATTGGTATTCGTAAAGCCATAGGAGCGACAAATACTCAGATTATGAAGCAGTTTGTTGCCGAGGCGTTTGTACTGAGTTGTCTGGGGGCAATTTATGGTGTTATCTGCGCTCTTGCGGGTCTCGGGCTGCTAAGGCTTTATACAAGCATACATCCTGTGTTGGTTTGGCAGGCTATTGTACTTGCGCCAATTGTTGCAGTGGCGAGTGGGGTCTTCTTCGGGAGCATCCCTGCTCTGAAGGCTGCTCGTAAAGACCCAATCCAAGCTCTACGCCACGAGTAAGTTGTTACATTATCTAGTATATGATATAATAGTATAATTATGGCAATTGACCCATGTTCACGCAGAGATGCTATAGGTGTCTATAATGGCGAAGTCATATCTGACGTCTCTCCTAAAAGTGAGTTGTATGGTCTTTTGGCACGTTGTTTAACTTTAGAGCAGCTAAACTCTCTGAAGGTGCCAGCGGTACCACTTAGCCGTCCCCTCTCATCTTTTCAAGAGCTCGGCAAACACCTTGAAGTCGCGATTCAAGAAAGTGTGTGCGGTAGCAGTGGCTCTGAGCAGCGTAATAATGATCAATTGCAGTTACTCCTCAGAGCACGTCAACCCTATCTAGAAATAAGCCCTGACCCTGCAAGTACGCGTTTGACTGATGGAGCACACACAGCTGCAAAGATAACTGAGACAACTTTAAGGACTTATAAAAAGGTCAGCTACGAGACGTATCATCCTGTTACAAGAGAGGGCTTGACTCAGGGCCGTAAAGTCCTTTTTGGCATTGCTATGCTGCATATTCATACGCTTGCTGACCAAAGTCTGTTCGAATACTATTGCCACGAAGGCGACGGGGGTGATGTTATCAACTCAAGACTCACAGCTTATACAGAGAATGATGGTTTACGTTTAAGGTCAAAAGAACTCAAGGCGGAAGAAAAGGAGTGGCTTGGAGCCATAGCTTGGAGCCAGACGAATCACCTTGAACCGCAAATTGGCTGTCCTGCAACCATGGTGAAAGGGTTTTTGGATAGGATCTGGGAGGTAGCATCTACCGCAGCAGTTGAAGCTAAACTAATCGAAGTCAGAAACTAAAACAGCGACCAAAGAGCGGCAATGCCCGAAACGGTCATAAGGAGAGTTGTGGCCCACCCAATTACCGTTGTAAAACGGCGATTCACCCAATGGCCCATGACCGCTCGGTTACTAGATAGCTTGACGATAAAAAACAGCACAAAAGGTGCCACTATACCATTTGCAACCGCGGAGTAAATAAGTGCCTTCATGGGGTCTAAACCGACAAAATTGAGTGCAAGCCCCACAAGCATAGAAATGATGATAACACCGTAAAATGCGTGAGCTTGTTTGAGTGGGCTGTGTAAGCTTCCCTTCCAGTGCATGCTTTCGGCCAGTGCATAGCTGCTACTACCCGCAAGCACAGGAATGGCGAGCATACCTGTGCCGATAATGCCTAGCGCAAAGAGGTAGTAGGTGGCCTCACCGGCAAAGGGGCGAAGCGCCTCAGCGGCTTGGGCAGCGCTCTCGATATTGGTGATGCCATTTGGGAACAACACACCGCCGCAAGCGGCAATTATAAAAAACATAACAACATTGCTTAAAAACATACCTGTCCAGACATCAATACGCATCGATTTGATCTGAGCGGGATTTGTGGCGCTACGTCGAAGCCGAAGGGTGGTATTGCCCCGCGCGATGTCTTCTTCGACTTCTTGCGAGGTCTGCCAAAAGAACAGGTAAGGCGAAATAGTAGTGCCGAGAATGGCACATATAAGAAGTAGGGTTTCTTTACTAAATTCAATGTGTGGGGCGAGCGTTTGATGAAGTGCGGCTCCCCAGTCTATGTGCGCAAGAAGCGCAGAGACAATGTAGCTTAACAGAACTAAAGCGAGCCATTTGAGATAGCGGGCATATTTTTCGTAGGGTGTAAAAACTTGGAGCAAAAGGCTAAGGACGGCAAAACCAATGACAATTGACCAAAATGGCGTGCTAGGGGCAAGAAGTTGCACGGCTTTTGCCATTGCGCCAAGATCGGCGCCGATGTTAAATGCATTGGCTGAAAAAAGCAGTAAGGTTGCAAAGCGCAGAACTCGTTTGGAGTAATGCAGGCGAATATTACCGGCCAGTCCCCTGCCCGTCACCATACCGATTCTTGCACACATTTCCTGTACTGCACTCATAAGCGGGAAGGTCCATATGCTGAGCCACAAGAAACCAAATCCATGCACGGCTCCTGCCTGGCTGTAGGTGGCGATGCCGCTTGGGTCGTCATCGCTTGCGCCAGTTGTCAGTCCTGGACCAAGGGCGTGCCAATAGTTTCGTGCTCTAATCATTCCGGAGCTTTGAGGTAAGGCTCTGATGAGCGCTCCGCTTCTCTCGACAGTTTGGTCAAGCATGGCCGCGGGCAACTCCATGCTTTTGGTAAGCAGCTTGTCAGTGTCGACATGCGGGGCATACGACGTTTTCTGTAGCTCGGGCGGTAGCTCGGGGGCTGTTTTTGCTTTCATAACGCTTATGGTTTTATCTGTCGCTATTGTAACAGAAGGATAGTAGAATCACTATTTTTTGAGACGGCGAGGTGGTTTCGTTTCTTCTGCGGTAGGCTGTTCGGGCTTGTAATCTTTCAGCGCACTTTCAAAACGCCCTCGGTCAAAGCCGACAATTTTTTCAGTCGATCCATCTGCGTACTCAATAGTACTAAACGGAACACTCATCTGCCCGCTGAGGCGTACCATATTGTCTGCGGCTATGCGGTTGTAGTCGACGAGATACTCAGTAAATTCGATTTTTTTGCCTTCGAGCCAACCTTTTAGCATGACGCAGTAGGGACACGTTGTTGTGCTGTAGATGGTGACTTTTTTGACTTTCATAAACTCCCGCCTTCTTTGTCTAATTTGCCGCCCATTGCTTTCACGGTTTCTATACCCCCGAGGTCAGTGACGGCTGTAAACCCCGCTTCTTTAAGAATAGTGGCTGCCTGAGCCGATCGATTACCACTACGGCAGTACACATATATTGGTGTGTCTTTGGCTAGTTCTGGAAGCTGTCCGGCGCTTAAATCTTGCACCGGATAGTTGATGGCGTCAGGAAAGTGTCCGGCGTCATATTCTTCTAACGTTCGAACATCATATAGTATTGCCGTGCCCTTTGCTGTCTTTTTATTTATTTCCGCAAACATTAGTTTGCTCGTTGCAGGCGTTGATATATTTTCCGGCTGGCCGGGGTTGTTTTCTTGACCGCTCGCCCAAACTATGCCCAGCACTACCACCAAAAGCGCAGAAATAAGTATACTGATCGTCTTCATTAGTAACCCCTTTCGTTACCTACACATTTTACATATCCCACACACAGTGATTTGGCCAGATGGGCAACATTCGGGCAGTTCCACCCGTAAAAGCCCCCTAATCTTTTCAGCTATAGCAATGTCCTGCAAGCGGCTACATTTTGTACACATAAAATGATCGTGAGGCGCGTTGCTCTTGTCGTAGCGAAGAGTACCTTTGGCATCAGATGGAGCCACACCAATTTCGCCGCGGGCAGCTAAACGTGATGTTACCCGGTGAATGGTGGTTAGACTAACAGGTGGATACTCTATTTGAACAGCCTGGTGTAGTTCGGCATTTGTCGCGTGTCCAAGCTCTTTTAAGATCCGTAAGACGGCATTACAGTATTTTGACTTGCGTGGGGTGATGTCAGTAATTGCCATTCGTAGCTCTAGTATACACCGGTTTACTTATTAATGTAAATCATTTACAGTAATAATTATACAAAGTATTAAAGCGATAGGAGAACCCGTGGACAAAATTATCATCGATGTGCGAGAACCGTTTGAATACAAAATGGGACATGTAGAGGGTGCTGTTAACTTGCCGCCAGCCGCTTTGATGGCAGGTGCAAAGCTTCTGGAATCTGTACCAAAAGATGCTGAGCTCATTTTGTATTGTCGAAGTGGAGCTCGTAGTAACGCTGCCATGCACTATCTTAAGCAACTCGGATTTACCAATCTTATCAATGGTATCAATCAGCTCCACGTTGAGAAAAACTATCTCTAGGTTGATTTTCTACACCGCTTTCAACTCTGGACTCACCTCTCTTCTCTCCGGCATCCCTGAGCTTGATTGGGAATCCAGAAAAAAACAAAACAAACCCCTTTTCCTGCACCAGCCGTTCCGGCTGATGTACGACCTTCTTTTTCTGCCCAAGAAAAAGAAGGCAAAAAGTCCCGGCACGCTTCCAACTACTCGGCAACTGTTGTGACAAGACACAACGCGAAAACACTAGCGTAGTACGCATTTTCGGCTTTTGTTGTGCTATGTCACAACAGTTGAACCGGGCAGTCTCCAGAGTGCCACCTAACCCCGCAGCAACTAACGTTCAGTATCTAACTTCCAACGCCCAAATCCCGAATGAAGTGAAGCACGCCCCTGTTAAGAATACATTCCAGGTGAGAATAGCTAAATCTTGTCGCCGAAATAATACCAAAAACGCCAAAGAATGAGGACAATGATGGCCATAAACCAAAACGCCAAAATGTCGAAGTGGTGTCGCTGCAAAAAGGCGGCTACTCGTTGCTGGCCCGCGCGGAGTCGAAAATGCTCACTTTTGAATCCGTATAGCAAGATATACCAAAATGCCGTTATGGTCACGACCCAAGTGATCATGCAGTAGGGGCATAGGTGCTTGAGTACGAACACGCTCTCATAAATAAACCAGTGGGCAAATAGCAGCCCGGCGAGCAAACCCCCCTGTAGCCCAAGCCAAAACCAGCGTTTGAACTTTGCGCCTGCCAGTAAAGCGATGCCGACGGTTAAGACGGCTGAGAACATAGCGAGCCCCCAAAACTGGTTAGGTACGCCGAACAGTACATGCCCCTGCCACGTGTCCATTGCGCTTCCGCAGCCGATGATAGGGTTTATGTCGCATGCGAGTTGTGCGCCAGGATGTTTGATGTGGTGAAACTCTTCTATAGACAACATCAGTGAGGAAAAAGCACCGATTGCACCCGAGATGACAAGCAGCCAAGGAACAAACCGTTCCATCCAAGATAGTGCCTCAGCTGTTTCGGCAATGTCTTCTATGTCTTTGCGGGAACGAAGTAATTTCATACAGTGTAACTTTCTAGTCTTATTATTTTGCTATGCAGACTGGTGTAGCCAGCGATTTCCGAAGCTTTGTTGCGGCCAGCAATGAACTGTGCACGCTACTGCTCGACACCGCATATCCAATATTATTGTAGGTTGTTGAGGTGGCGAATACAACTCCGATAACGTCACCTTCCTTGTTTAGAACTGGTCCACCCGAGTTTCCCTGTACTATTGAAGATTGGATCGCTAACACCTCACGGATCGATTCCCGATTTCCGTAAATATCTTTGCCAAGGGCTTTTACAAGGTCAGTGACATTGCCGGGCTGACTAGCGCGGTCTCCGCCTCTTGGGTAACCAATGATTAGCACCGGCGTGTGGTTACTTGGCGTTTGCTCGCTCAAGGTTAAATACTGCGCGTGGGGGCTAGAAACCATCAGAACGGCAAGGTCCATTGCGGCGTCAAACCAGACGAGAGAGCTAGAAACTGGGCGATCACCGACAATGATTTTGGGGCTACCTATACCAGCAACCACATGCGCATTGGTGACGACGTGCGTTGGAGAGATAAAGAATCCGCTCCCATCGATGATATTACCACAGCCGATACCCTCTATTTTAACTACAGTATCACGGGCTTTTAGTGAAGCGGCAGTTAGGTCAGAGAGCGATGGCATGGGCTGGCGGGCATCTGGAGACGGTTCGCTACCAATAAAAACTTCTGGCGTGTCCGAACCGCCAATAAGGGTGTTTAGGCCGCTTAAAAACTGAGTAGCGGAGGGCATGGTTTGGTCGATGGAGTGTAATATTTGCGAGTTTGCTGCAGCCGTTTGTAGTGCCGATGTTGGTGCCAGAGCCAGTAAAACACCTGCAATCCAGATACCGAAAATAAAGGTGCCGACAGCTATCACGACGCCACTGATTGCATCGAACTGGTGAGTGTTTTTGCTCTTGCCAAGTCGTTTCAAATGATTTGCGCTCATTTCTCCCACAAGCATTCCGGCAGCACCCAGGGCTAAGACGACCAAAAGTATGACCATCGGCCGTAGACTTTCAGAACCACTCAGATGTTCACTGATCCACGGTCCGATTCTTGAACCAAGCAGCCCCCCAGTTGCGAACCCAACTGTCGAAAAAAGCTGCCGAGTAAAGCCAATCTGGTATCCACGGACTGCTGAAATCCCGAGCGCAGCAAGAAGCGCCACATCAAAAGGTTGCATATACACCTAGTGTACCATTTTGTTTGATCCTGCCGGCCAAGCCGGTAATACCGAATGTACAAATGAAGTGAAACTCAACGAAGTTAAAACATAATCCCAGGTGAAAAAATTATTTTTTTCTTTGCCCAAAACGGTCGCTGGCATGGGTGGCCAGCGCGATCAAAAATATCAGCCCAAGGTAGACAATATAAAACGCTCGGTCGATTAGGTTTGCACTGACAATATCAGGAGTTGATACGCCGTGGATCTGTTGAGCGGCCATAAGAAATGCCTCGCGGATTCCTATGCCATCTGGTGTGATGGACACAAAAAGTGCCAGGCTCGCGGAGCCGGTGTAGGACAGAGCTTGCCCAAGCGAGACGTACGCCCCAACGCTACGAAGCTCGATGTAGTAGCGGAGTGTCCAAAACAAGAGTTGCACAAGTGTGAGCGCTGCAAGTGCTGACCAGAGTCGCTTGCTTGTTACTATTCTGCCTGTACCCTCAGATTTTTTCGGTTTACGGGTTGAAACCCTCTGAATTACGAAGTAACTGAACCCGCCTGCAGCAGCTACAGCTAGCAGTGTTTGCCACCACGGCCTCGTGCCGATCAGCATAAAGAGCACCGCCCAAGTTGCAAAAAAACCGTAGTACATGAGCGTCGCGATAGTGTAAGCGCGGAGGCTGATGCTGTGTTTGGTTTTGAGATAAGCGGCTCGCACTCCGGGTCCGCTCTGCAATGGCCCAAAGAAATTTGCAAGCGTAGAGTAAATGGAGAGTAAAAAATTCTCTTTTGTACCAATTTTTTTGCCGGCGATCTGGCCGATAATCTGATTTAGTACAGTGATAACTCCAAGCAGCATAAAGTTGACAATCAAAAGCTGCACGAGTACCCAGGGACTCGTTTGCCTTAGCTCTTCGACGTACTGTGGGTGCTGCTTAAAAAACCTGATAAAGAGGACTATGGTCAGCGCCAGAATGACGACAACAGCAATTCGCTTCAAACGTGAGCGGTTCATTACTTTTACTATACCATGCATTTCCCATGAGCTCCCCTGCTGTATACTGAGACTGAAACAATATGAAACATCAATCACTGAAGATAAGCGCCCTTGTTCGGAAAATAATCGCCTCACCAAAGTTTTTTGCGGTGTGTCTTGGGGGATTTATTGTTCAGGCTGTTTGGATGGCGCTCTCGGGGGGGTTTTCGGGAGCGTTTGACGAGTACTTTCACTACGATGTTATACAGCTGTATGCACAGCATTGGTTGCCGACTTCTCTCTCGCAGCCACCGGGACCTGCCGAGTATGGAGCAATCGCTACTGAGCCGTCGTACCTCTATCACTATCTGATGAGTTTCCCTTACAGATTGCTCGAGGCATTTGGCGCCGATAAAACGGCACAGATTGTGGCCATGCGGTTAATTGGGGTGGCGTTTTTTAGTCTGGGACTATACGTGTTTTGGCGGGTGCTGCGCCGAGCGGGCGCTTCGTGCTTTGCAGCCAATCTGATTATGGCGGTTTTCATGGCTATACCCGTCACCTCGCAGCTCGCGAGTCAGTTAAACTACGACACCCTTCTTTTTCTTGGGGCAGCGCTCAGCCTTCTCGTCGCGCTCCGCGTGGTAAGCGCGCTGCACGAGGGGCATTTTTCGCTGCGCATGCACCTCTTGCTTCTCGGGCTGCTACTACTGACGAGTGCGGTCAAATATGCCTTTTTGCCTCTTGGTGTGGCCATAGGGGTTTTTGTGCTTTTTCACCTCATTCGGCAGATTAAAAGAGGTGAATTTCACCTCATTTCTGAAACGAGGCGACAAATTGATCTGCTTCGGTCGGGATTTGGTGCGCTTGTTATTTTGACGCTACTAACTGGACTTTACTTTGCCGGAACACGCTACGGTAACAACATGCTGCAGTACCACACCCCCGTTCCTCGCTGTGATAAGGTAATCTCGCTGGAGCGGTGCAAAGCGTTTGACCCAATTGGCCGAGACGAAGGGTTTAAAGAGCGTCGTTTGTACGAATTTATCGATAGCCCCTACGACCATGTGGACTATGTCAAGCGCTGGTACACCCAGATGGTATGGGAAATGTACTTTAGTGTGGCACCGCTCGAGCAGCATTTTCAGGTACGAAAACCGCTGCAACCTACCTATAGCCTTGCCTGGATCATCGCTGGCCTTTCGACAGTGATCGTGCTCGTGCGGGCGCGCTGGCTCTGGCGCCGAGGCGTGACGTATCAGCTCCTGTTGGTGTCTGTGGTGACCTATACCCTAGTGCTTTTTGCAAAAAATTACAGCCAGTACCTTGAAACGGGCGTTGGCGTGGCAGTACACGGCCGCTATCTCTTCCCTGTTCTACCGCTCATCGGCCTGCTCGCATATACAGCGCTTCGCCCTCTTATGGCAAGGGTGCCGACAGGCGTTCGTTATGGTGCGGTGGCTCTTGTTTTTATGGGGCTGCTCTGGGGTGGTGGCATCATCCCATTCCTGATCGGATCAACAGACGGTTGGCTAATGCCCTATATGATTGAGCCAAATCAAGTGCTCCGCGCTGTTATATGGCCATTCGTCATTAAGTGACGAACCCAGACTTCGTGGTATGATGATGGGTATAAGACTGGAGACACATGAAACTACTCGTTATTTCTATCTGTAAAAACGAAGGGGAAACGGTCGAAGAACTGATTCGCCGCGTTCCCAAAAAATACCCCGGGATCAAAGAAGTGGAGATTGCCATTGTTGATGATGGCAGCACTGACGACACGGATGATCTCGCTAAAAAAGCCGGAGCTCTTGTGTACTCTGACGGTGCCAACAAGGGGCTTGCGTTTCGTTTCCGTGAGGCAATCGATATTGCGCTGAGCCGTGGGGCGGACATTTTGGTGAACATCGACGGAGACTTGCAGTTTCAGCCAGAGGACATACCAAAACTAATCAAACCCGTTGTGGAAGACCAAGCAGATTTTGTGGCGGCAAACCGGTTTGTTGACCCAGAGACAGGAGAAACCAGGCGTCCCAAAAATATGCCAGCCAGCAAATATTATGGCAATAAACTTGGTGCCTGGGTGGTAAGCCAGCTTTCTAAGCACAACTTTAGTGATGTGACGTGTGGTTTTCGAGCGTATAACTACCGCGCACTTGCGGCGCTCAATATCAATAGCGCACACACCTACACCCAGGAATCGTTCCAGATTATTGCGGCGAAACGGTTACGTATCGAAACCATGCCTGTACAGGTACTGTATTTCAAGGGGCGCAAATCCCGTGTAGTAAAAAGTGTGTTTACCTACAGCGCTATTAGCATGTTTAACATCTTGCGGGCCTACCGTGACTTTGCGCCGTGGCGGTTCTTTTTTGCCCTTGGAGTTGTGCCCTTTGTGCTCGGATTGGCCGCCGGCATATTTACTGGCTGGCACTGGTGGCACACCGGCATGATTACACCCTATAAATTCCTCGGCATAGGCAGTGTTTATTTGGTGTCGCTCGGAATATTCTTTTGGGCACTGGGACTCGTTGCCGACATGCTCGTACGCATGACTGGCACACAGGAACGCATGTACGAAGACGTCAAATACCTCCGCTATCCCAAAGATTAGCAAAACTTATGGTTTAGGTCATTATGACCTAGCATAATCACAGAGTGTTACTTACAAAAAACCCACCTCTGTTGAAGTGGGTTTTGTTGTGGTTTACAGCTGATTAGTAGCTGCGGCGGTTGTCGTCACCGTATTCGCGGCGAGGACGCTCTTCGCGTGGGCGTGCTTCGTTGACAACGATAGCGCGGCCTTGGACGTCTGAGCCATTGAGCTTATCGATAGCTGCTTTGGCTTCGTCGTCGTTCTCGAACTCGACAAAACCATAGCCCTTAGAGCGGTTGGTGTCGCGGTCGACGATTACTTTTGCTGATAGAACCTGCCCAAAATCAGCAAAAAGCTGTTGGAGCTGTGCGTCGTCAACTGCCCATGGCAGTGAGCCGACAAAAAGTTTGGTTGCCATTATTGGTTGGTAACCCTTTCTCACGGTTGTCGCTGGAGGTAATACCGAAAGTCCGGGATTAGCTGCGCCTCTTCATCAACACTAACTTATTAAAACCTAGAACCTGAATCGCCGGTGTTAGCCGGCTATCCCTTTTTCGCAGCCTTCTAGTAAGGGCATCATACCACAACTATGTAATAACGACAATGCTTTCCACTCGCGCCTCTGTACTTTCCTCAGCGGAAAAGTTGTCAGTAAGCTTTCTCACAGCAAGTCATAAGCATTTTGGTATGGTAAGAGTAATGCGCCAAAACAAAATGTGGATGCGCTTCGCAAGCTAAATCGTAGAAAGGGGTTACACCATGAAACGATTACATATTCTTACCAAACCAACTCGTGTCGCTGATCTGGCAGAGATAGAAGTGCCAGATTACGAAGACAAGTGGTTACTGAAAGCTGAAAAAATCGAAGCAAAGCGCCTAAAACGTTTCCGCCAACAACTGGCATCATAAGTATTTATGTCTATTTGGGATTAATGCTAAAAACGTAAATCCAGGTGTCTTTGTCGTGATGAGGTGGGTTGCTTCTCTAAAACCTAGACTGGCGTAGTAACCGTCAATATTCGAGGCGTCTTCGAGACCAACGTGCCGAATACCTTTATTTCGAGCTTCTTTTAGTATTTGCCAGATCATGGTTTTGCCAATGCCTGCTCTTGCGGTGTTGCTCGTCTACGACGACTGCTTCAATCCACCCCTTTGACGTCTCTGGATTAAGGCTATAGCTCGCGCACCCGGCGATAGTTCCCCCTTCTAAAGCAACAAGAGCATTTTGGTCGTGGCCAGAGAGCTTATTCTGTAGGTAGCCCTGCGGCCATTCGTCTGAGTAGAGCTCAGAAACCATTGCGATAACTTCAGTGAACTGCTGTTGTTGAACGGTGTTTAGTATGCCAAAAGACGGGACAGGAAAAGAGACGAGTTCCATATATTTATAAAACATTTAATGGAAAAAAACAAGACAACAGGGTTATTCGAGAGTTTCGTCGACGAGTTTGACAAGTTCTTTGGGGCTGGCCCAGGCCTTGAGCATGTAGCGAGTGGCGCCGAGGTCTAGCACTTCTTGGATGTCGTCACGGGTATCTAGGTTACTTAGGACGATGACAGGGATATTTGCTTCGTTCTCAAACTTTTCGAGGAACTCTTTGCCGCCCATGACTGGCATGAGAAGGTCAAGTAAAATTAGGGCTGGTTGCATGTGGACGACTTTCTCTAAAGCCTCTTTGCCGTTATAGACCGCGGTGACATCATAGCCTTCTTTGGTAAGTACAATAGTAAAAGCATCACTGAGTGCAGCGTCGTCTTCTACAATTAAAATCTGTTTAGCCTGTTTTGTCATAACTCTATGCTACCATAACTCCGTTTTCCGTTACTATTGTACACCACATTGCTACCCAAGTGAAAACTCATCTTTAGCCTCCGTCGTTATATGCGGCAGCGTTACGATAAATGTTGTGCCATGATCTTTCTTTGACTCAATTTTTATGTCGCCACCATGGGCTTCTATGAGACGTTTTGTAAGGAAAAGCCCTAGTCCACTGCCGCCCTCTGCTCGGGATAGTGGGTTTTCGATGCGGTTAAACTTCTCAAACAAAGCTTCGAAATCGGCTTCGTCTACGCCGACACCTTGGTCTTTCACGCTAATCTCTACTGATGATGGAGTGCTCCGGAGGCCAACCTTGACTATCGTATCGGGGTAAGAGTATTTGATAGCATTGCTGACAAGATTTTCGACGATCATTGACATAGAATGCGGATCAACATTGGCTTTTATTGTTTTTTTGCCTTTAAGGTTCACTAGAATATTTTTGGCATGGGCCTTGTCGCTCAGCTCTACGATAGAGTTCTCGAGAATGGGGTACAAGGCCGAAACTCGCCTATCAATAAAAAGCTGACCAGCATCTGCCTTGGCAACGTACAGGAGTTGGTTGATGATCTCAAGCTGTCTTTCGTTAGCCGCATAGGCTTTTTCAACCATTTGGTCCTGCTCGTTTGAGAGATCGCCGACAAAACCCTCTCTGAGCATGCCGACATACTGCTTAACGGCGCTCGCGGGAGTGCGAAGTTGATGAGAGGCGACGGCAAGAAGCGCATCTTTACTCTCTTGAAGCAAAGCTTTATGGGTTGCCTCTATGCGGTGTAGGCGGTGAGCCAAAAGGGCGTATAGCAAAGTACCAAAGAGCAAGCTTATAAGGGTGCCCGTAGCGATAATTACCCCCGGACCATACCTGAGAGAAAATGAATCATTATGCATCGTCATGCTGATGCGCCACGTGCGGTTTTCGGCATCAAAAACCTGTGACATTGACCCGGTGTTTTCGACGTTATAGTTGGGCGCTTTGTAGCTATAGAGAGTAACAGGTTTGGCGTCGGTAACATCTTGAAGAGTGAGTTGCATAACTTCTTTTGCCACGGTAGTACTTACCGCATTTTTGAGGATATCGTGAGGACGGTAAACGACATATGCAAATCCTTTGATCGTTGCGAGGCGCTCCTCTGGAGACGTCGGAATCCTTTGTGTCGCGTAGAGAGGGTAATACATAATAAGACCAGGTAACACTGCCTCTTTTGTATTGTCCTGCATGACGTGGAGCGGCTTGGTAAGAGTGGGACTCCCCCGTTCCGCCGCCTCTTGCATGGCAGCACTACGGTTTTTCTCCGTTGCCATATCAAACCCGATTACTGGTATGTTTTCTGCGGAAGCGGGGGCGAGCTGGGTAATTATGTAGTGTGTATCAAGGTTTGATTGGGGGTGTACTACAAGGCTCGTCCCAGTTTCTGCCTGGTATTTTTCTTGAAAAGACGCTAAGGCACTCGCGGGCACCTTTACCACATGGCCCAACCCAACAATACTCGAGTACCTCTGCAAGGAGTTCATGCTGTCATAAAAATCTGACCATTTTTGATCTGTCAGTCCGCCTGTGACATAGTCGAGCGTAGCGGCCGAAACGAGCAGCTGGCGATATCCCGAAATACGATCTTTTTTGTACCGAACAATGTTTGAGGTTTGGGCGTACATTTGAGCAGTAAAGTCGCGGTTGTTATTGTCTCGAACCATGCTTGCGAGTAGTGAGGTCAAAATGAGCATGCCGATCGCGACGCTCAGCCCAACCATGGCAGGAATGTACCGCTGATTTTCGTCACTGCGGAAGTGTGCGATCTTTTGCCGTACTGTCTCAAACCACTTCATATGTACTTACTCTAGCAAATTAAGAGGTAAAAATGTAGCAGGCAAAGCACTTTGGATGTATAGTGAAATCATGAAACTAACTGAGACAACAGCATGGCAGGCACTTCAGAGTCATGCCCAGACAAACCAAGATCGAAGCTTGCGGGATCTTTTCAGTGAGGATGCTCATCGGGGTGGCTCTTTATCGCTACAGGCAGCCGATATATATCTCGATTACAGTAAACAACGAGTGACGGGTGAAACCCTGAGTCATTTGTTTGCTCTCGTGCGTCAGTGTGGCGTGGAAGAGCTGCGAGATGCAATGTTTGCTGGTCAGCATATAAACACCACCGAGAATCGAGCTGTTTTGCATACTGCGCTGAGAAATCAGTCCGATAGGCCAGTGCTCGTAGACGACCAAGATGTCATGCCAGCGGTGCGCGCCGAGCTAGCGCACATGCGGGAGTTTTCTCAGCGGGTACGTTCTGGAGAGTGGCAAGGTGCAAAAGGTCAGCGTATCAAAACCGTTATAAACATCGGGATTGGTGGCTCGGACCTGGGGCCACTGATGGCCACCGAGGCACTTACGTATTACGCGGCTGATGAGCTCCAAGTGAAATTTGTTTCAAATGTTGACGGAACTCATCTGACAGAAGCTCTACGCGGGGAAATCCCAAGCGAAACCCTGTTCATTGTCGCGAGCAAGACATTTACAACCGACGAGACCATGACAAACGCTGCTTCGGCTCGAGAGTGGTTAGTTGATGCGCTGGGCGAAGAAGCGGTTTCAAAACATTTTGTGGCGCTCTCGACAAATCTTGAAGCGGTTAAAGCATTTGGTATCGATGAGTCAAATGCATTTGGGTTTTGGGACTGGGTTGGCGGTCGATACAGTTTGTGTAGCGCCATTGGGCTTTCAGTGATGTTAGCGGTTGGGCCAGATAATTTTGACGAATTACTTGCTGGGTTTTACGACATGGACGAACATTTTCGTACTGCGCCGCTCGAGCAAAATATGCCGGTCATCTTAGGGGTGCTCGGCGTGTGGAATCGTAACTTACTCGGCTATGACACAGAGGCAGTGCTGCCATATGAGCAGTACTTACACCGGTTCCCTGCCTATTTGCAGCAAGCGTCGATGGAAAGTAATGGCAAATCGGTTACCAAAGAAGGTGACCGAGTGGACTACCAAACTGGCGCAGTGCTTTGGGGTGAACCAGGCACCAATGGTCAGCATGCGTTTTATCAGCTCATCCACCAGGGAACAGTTCACATCCCTTGCGATTTTATCGTTTTCGCTCAGTCGTTAAATGATCCTGATGGGCGCGGCACACACCACCGTAAACTGGTGGCAAATGTACTTGCTCAGTCGCAGGCACTCGCATTTGGCAAGACAGCCGATGAGGTTCGCGCTGAGGGTGTGCCCGAAGAACTCGTGCAGCACAAGGTGTTTGAAGGCAACCGGCCGAGTAATATGTTGTTACTATCAAAACTGACACCACGGACACTCGGGCAACTGATTGCCCTCTATGAACACAAAATATTTGTCGAAGGGGCTATTTGGGGTATTAACTCATTTGACCAGTGGGGCGTTGAGCTAGGCAAAGTGCTTGCCCGCGACATTTATGAGCGCTTAGATGATGATTCTGGTTCGTCATATGACTCATCAACCACTGCCTTACTCGAGCAGTTTCGCCGCCTGCGCTAAATATTCATAGTCACGAGCAGTTGAACCCGACCGTTTTTTCAGAGTGTCCTTAACTGTGCAGAGGCTAAGGCCTAGCAACTAACTTTGAACGCTCAATTATCAAATGAAGTGAAAGTCGCCGAAGTTAAAAACGCATCCCAGGTGAAAACAGCAAATTACGCACTTACTGTAATACGGCTTTAATGCGGCGGATGCCGGCGCTGCTGCTCTCTTCTTTTTTGATTTTAAATCGTTTGTTGCTTGGGTTGCCTTCATCGTCTTGGTAGAGCTGCAAAGTATGGTCGACATGTGGCCCGCCACAAATCTCAAAGCTGAAGGGTTTTTCGGCGCCACCCGCGATCATTTTATAGACTTTGACGGTGTCGCCGTAGCGGTCGCCAAACTGGCCGAGGGCACCCAAGGGGCCAGTGGCCTCAGCGGTTGGGTACTCCGCAAAGCTCACTTTCAGATCTTTTGCGATTTGCTCGTTTACGATGTCTTCGACCTGCTGTTTTTGCTCGTCAGTCATTTTCTCTGGGTGGCTAAAGTCAAAACGCAGGCGTTCTTCGGTGATGTTGCTACCGTGCTGTACAACGTGGTCGCCGAGTACCTGGCGGAGCGCCTGGTACATAAGATGCGTGGCTGTATGATAGCGTTTGTGTTGCAGTGTTTGGCCGCCAAGGCCACCTTTGAAAGTGCCTTTTGCGGCGGTTTGACTGCGTGCCCGCTGCTCGGCCATGTGTGCGTCGAACTGTTCACGCCAGTTTGAGTCCAGGTCAATTCCCCGTTCAAAAGCTTCTTCGGCGCTGAGCTCTACCGGGAAGCCGTAGGTATCGTAGAGGGTAAAGAGAATCTCGCCGTGCGTTTTTCCCGCGGACGACTCTGCTTCAAACATACGTTCGAGCTCTTTTAGACCCTTGCGCAGTGTCTGGCGGAAGACTTTCTCCTCCTTAACGAGCACGGCAATAACATCTTCTCGCCTGTCTTTTACTTCTGGAAAATCGGCAGCGTACAGGTCAGCGATGACCGGCACGATCTCTTGCAAGAAGTTTTGCTCGATACCGAGCTCAAAGGCAAATCGAATGGCACGACGGAGTAAACGGCGCATGACGTAGCCCTGTTCTTTGTTACTTGGCGCACAACCATCTACGGCAAGGAATGTGGCGGCGCGCAAATGGTCGGCGATAACGCGCATGGCGTTTGTGTGCTGCTCATACGATTTGCCGCTGAGCGCCTGAAGCTTTTCGATGATTGGCCACATGAGGCTTATTTTGAAAACATCCGGGTCGCCTGCTTTGGCGGCTGCGATGCGCTCTAGGCCTGAGCCGTGGTCGATATTTGGCTTCTCGAGTGGCTCAAACTGGCCATCTGCCACTTTGCGGTACGCCATAAAGACATTGTTGCCGATTTCCATAAAGCGGCCGCAGTCGCAGTTGGGGTGGCATTTTTCACCGTACGATGTGTCGTGAGGGGTGCCAAAGTCATAGAACATTTCACTGTCGGGGCCACAGGGGTCGCCGATGGGAGTAGAAGCGGGTGCGCCATTGCGACTCCACCAGTTTTTGCTGCCATCGTAGAAAAAGATGCGTTCACCGTCTTTGATGCCGCGTTTGTATCCCTGCTCTTCAGTGTCAATATCCGCTAGGCCGCTACTCAAACCCGCATCTTTAAATAAAGATTGCCAGACCTCTGCTGCCTCGGTGTCTTTGGGGATGTTGTATTCAGGTGCGCCGATGTAGCAGGTAATGTAAAGCCGGCTCATGTCGAGTCCAACAATATCGTGCAAAAATTCCCACATCCATCTGATTTGCTGCTCTTTAAAATAGTCTCCCATGCTCCAGTTGCCGAGCATCTCAAAAAATGTTGTGTGGCGATTATCACCGATGTCTTCGATATCTTGGGCTCGCAAACAGGTTTGGCTGTCGGTGATGCGTTTGCCCTCAGGGTGGGGTTCTCCCAGTAAATACGGAATCATAGGCTGCATGCCACTACCGGTAAAAAGTGTGGTTGGGTCGCCCTCGAGTACCAATGGCGCGCGGGAAACCACGGCATGGCCGCGGTCAGCAAAAAATTTGAGGTAGGCGTTTCGTATGTCTTGTGCGTTCATCTTCATAAGTATAACAGAT
>Ga0075163_10004180_pt1 | contig 19360 bp, 13 predicted proteins | sample JI1023141ADNA_FD_71478 | JGI IMG/M metagenome (GOLD analysis project Ga0075163, IMG submission 71478) | Wastewater effluent complex algal communities from Wisconsin, to seasonally profile nutrient transformation and Carbon sequestration -... | ecosystem: Engineered > WWTP > Effluent > Algae...
GACCACCGCCTCGCGGGCGCGGTCGATGATCAGCGCACCGAGTTTGCGCGCGGTTTCGCCGTCGAGTTCGGCGGTCGGTTCATCGAGCGCCAGCAGTTGCGGTTGGCCGAGCAGCGCCTGCACGAAGATCAGCCGCCGCCGCATGCCGCCCGAGTAGCTGGCGATGCGGCCATTGACGTCGGCGTGCAGCCCGACGGCATCGGCGAGTCCGAGGAATTGCGCGTCGGCGGTGCCGAGGTCGAGGCCCTTGAGGCTCGCCATGTGGCGCGCGAATTCGCGGGCGGTCAGGTCATCGGGCAAGTCGACGGCTTGCGGGGCATAGCCGAGCGTTGCGCGCAGTGTCGCACGTGCGGCGGGCAGCGCGGCGCCGTCCCAGGCGATGGTGCCACGGTCAGGGCGTTCGGCGGTGGCGAGCAGGCGCAGCAACGTCGATTTGCCCGCGCCGCTTGGCCCGACGAGCAGCGTCAGGCCCATAGGGAAAGTCAGGGATACGCCGTTCAGAACCGCTTTGCGGCCATAGGATTTCGAAACATTGTCGAGCGAAAGAAGCGCCATGAACTGCGTGCCACCTGTTGTTGCCGGCAGGTGTATTGCATAAATAATACGGTATAGGCAAGTCAGCTTTCAGCCCAGCGCCGCACCAAGTTGTGGTAGATGCCGGTCAGCCGCACGACATGTGCGTCATCGATTCCCTGCGCGCTGCCGAGCTGCTGGATGGTCTGGTCAAGGTCGAACAGCATGGCGCGGGCGCTGTCGTCGCGCACCAGCGACTGGACCCAGAAAAAGCTCGCCAGCCGCACGCCGCGCGTTACCGCGGTGACACGGTGCAGGCTCGATGCCGGATACAGGATCATGTCGCCGGCGTTGAGCTTGACCGCCTGCACGCCGAAGGCATCTTCGATCAGCAGCTCGCCGCCGTCGTAGCTATCGGGGTCGGACAGGAACAGCGTTGCCGACAGGTCGGTGCGCAGCTTGATCGAGGTGCCGGGGACGGGTCGGATGGCGTTGTCGATGTGCGTGCCGAACGACTGGCCCGGACCGTAGCGGTTGAACAGCGGCGGGAAGGTGCGGTGCGGCAGCGCAGCAGCGACGAACAGCGGCGCGGCGCCGAGAGCATCGAGGATGCGGTCGCCCCAGGCCTGCGCCACCGGCGACGATGCAGGCAGCTGTTCATTGTGCTTCACGGTGCGCGACTGTGCGCCCGCGGTGATGCGGCCGTCGGCCCATTCGGCGGCTTCGAGATCGGCGACGCAGGCTGCAACTTGAGCAGGCGACAGCACATTGGGGATGGCGAGCAGCATGGCGCGGTCCTTCGTGGCTAAAGGTTGACGCGCAGCGTCACCAGCATTGACCGCCCCGGCGCGACATAGGCGAACGGCGTGGCGCTGCGGTAGATCGCATCATAATAGAGCTCGTCGGTGAGGTTGAGCAAATTGGCCTGGACCTCGACCTTGGGGCTGAAGCGGTAGCGCGCCGTCGCATCGAAGCGCCAATAGGCCGGCAGATGCGCGGTGCCGGCAATGTTGGTGCCGCCGTAGCGTGTGCCGGTGTAGCCGACCTGGCCACCGAAAGTGAACGCGTCGGTCAGCTGATAGGTGCTCAGCACCGAGGCGCTGTGCGCGGGAATGTTGGGGAAGTGCGCGCCGACTTCGGCGGGGTTGGTCGATTCCAGGATCTTGGCATCGAGATAGACATAGCCGCCATAGACCTGCCAGCGCGGCGTGACGTTGCCCGACAGCCCGATGTCGATGCCTTGCACGCGCTGCTTGCCGGCGAGGACCTGCATCGTCGCGGTGACCGGGTCATTGACGCGGGCGTTGGTTTTGTTGGTGCGGAACAGCGCCGCCGTCAGCAGCAGGTTGTTGTCGGCGACCTGCCATTTGACCCCGGCTTCGAAGCTTTCGTTTTCTTCCGGGTCAAGGTTGGCGGTGGCGGTACCGATGCCACCGTAGCCGACGCCGCTGCCGTCGGTCTGCTCGCCGCTGGGGTTCGACGAGGTGCTCGCCGACAGATACAGCGTGCCCGCCGGCACCGGCTTGAACACCAGCCCGGCGTTCCAGTTGAGGAAGCTGCTGTCATTGCCGAGATCGACAATGCTGCCGTTGAGATTGCGCTGGTGGAAGCGCAGTTGATAGTCATCGTAGCGCAGCCCGCCGCTCAACTGCCACCTGGGTGACAGATCGATGGTGTCGACGATGTAGACCGCCTTCGACACGACTTTGGTGTTGGCGCTGACCCCCGACAAGGTGCGCGCCAGCAGCCATGGCTGGCCGGGGTTTGGGGTCCACAGGTTCTGGAAGACCGGCGTTGTCGGCACGATCGGTGCGCCGACGGTTTCGGAGCTGGCGAACGCGAACGGCGAATTGGTGACCGTCTCGCGTGTCAGTTCCCAGCCGGTGACGAGCGCGTGGGTGACGCTGCCGGTGGCGAAGTTGAAGCGGAAATCGGTGGCGTTGGCATAGGTTTGCGCGTTGGCGTTGCGGTTCTTCGGGTTGGCGCTGATGAACCATTGCGCCGGATCGGGGTTGGTCGTCACCGGGCGTTCGGGGGCGGATGCAATGTATGAATTGAGGTTCGAGCCGTAGCGCAGCTTGCTGTCGACGGTGAAGAAATCGCCGGCGCGGGCTTCGAACTTCAGTGTCGCGATGTCGACATTGGTCGAGGCGAAATCGCGCGCCGTGACGCCGTAGAAATTGCCGCGTGGCACATCGAACGGCTGCTGCGTGCGGCTGTCGAACGGCACCCCCCAATCGGGCAAGCCGCTGGTTTGCAAATGGTAATAGTCGGCACCGAAATCGATCTCGTCGGTGGGCTGCCAGGCGATGGCCGCCGCCACACCCCAGCGCTGCGTCCAGACCTCGTCGCGACCGGCGACATCGGCGTCATGGAAGACGCCGTTCAATCGCACCTGCACGGTTTGCCCGAGCGGCTGGTTGATGTCGGCAGTGATGCGCTTGGTGTTGTCGGTGCCCAGCGTCGCCTCGAAGACTTCGAAGCCGGCCTTTTGCGGCGCCTTGGTGACGAAGCTGACGGTGCCGCCGGTGGTGCCGCGGCCGCCGTAGCTCGACGCCGGACCCTTGACGATTTCGATCTGCTGGACGGCGAAGACTTCGCGGCTGGTGACGCCGGGGTCGCGCAGCCCGTCGACATAGACGTCGTTGCGGGCATCGAAGCCGCGGATGAAGATGCGGTCGCCGAACGCATTGCCGCCTTCGCCGGTGCCGAGCGTGATGCCGGGCTGGGTACGGACGATTTCGCGGAACGTCGTGGCGCCGAGGTCCTGGATGACGGCCTGGGGGATGACGGTGATACTGCGCGGAATATCGAGCAGCGGCGCGGTGAACTTGTCCGAGGCGAGGCGATCGATCTTGTACGGCGCATTTGCGTCGGCGAACGGATTGTCGCCGCCGCGTTCTGCCGACACGATGATCGGGTAGGCGGCATCGTCATAGGCGTCATCGGCCGCAACCGCGCCGTATGGCGCGAACAGCGCCGCTGCAATCGGAATGGCACGTGCGCTCGCGCGCAGCGAAAGCGGGAGTCTGGTCGATGTCATGGGCAATCCTGTCGCGCCGGGAAGTGGCGTTGACAGCACCGCTAATGAGAGTCGTTATTAATTGCAACGACTATTGAGAATTTATCGCAATAACCGTCGCGCCCGCGGTTCAGATGACGTTGAACAGCAGCCAGCCGATGACGATGATCCCCGGAACCCCGAGCATCCATAAGATCAGGCCCTTGCCCATAATATATCCTCGTTGATTGCGTTGCCGATGTCGGTTTCAACGCAATCCGGCCTGCAAAGTTCCCGCCGGCACCGGTTTCGCGCAGCAAAAGCGCGGAAAAACTGGCGTTTTGCAGGCAAACCCCCTAGAAGCGGAGGTTCGAAATCTGCCTGAACGTCAAGGTTAAATAGTCTCATGGATTCAACGACATCGCAGCTTCCGGGCGAGCCCGACATCAAGCCGGTCTCGATCGTCAAGGAAATGCGTGTCAGCTTCCTCGACTATGCGATGAGCGTCATTGTCGCGCGCGCGCTGCCCGATGTCCGCGACGGGCTAAAGCCGGTGCACCGGCGCATCCTGTGGGGCGCGCATGAAAGCGGCTTTGTCGCCGGCAAGCCCTACCGCAAATCGGCGCGCATCGTCGGCGAAGTCATGGGCAAGTACCACCCGCACGGCGACAGCTCGATCTACGAAGCCTTGGTCCGCATGGCGCAGGACTGGTCGATGCGACTGCCGCTCATCGACGGGCAGGGCAACTTCGGGTCGATGGACCCCGACAAGGCCGCCGCCATGCGCTACACCGAAGCGCGGCTGGCAAAAGCGGCGAATGAGCTGCTCGACGACATCGACAAGGATACCGTCGACTTCATCGACAACTATGACGGTTCCGAATCCGAACCCTCGGTGCTGCCGGCGCGCTATCCCAACCTGCTGGTCAACGGCGCTGGCGGTATCGCCGTCGGCATGGCGACCAATATTCCGCCGCACAACCTCGGCGAAGTCATCGACGCTTGCCGCGCCTATCTCGACAATCCGGCGATCACCATCGACGAGCTGATGGTGCATTTGCCGGCGCCCGATTTCCCTACCGGCGCCATTCTCGTCGGCACCACCGGTTTGCGCAGCGCCTATCACACCGGCCGCGGCAGCATCATCATGCGGGCGCGCGCCATCGTCGAGGAAGGTCGCGGCGACCGGCGCTCGATCGTGCTCACCGAAATCCCCTACCAGCTCGGCAAGAACAGCCTCGTCGAAAAGCTCGCCGAAGCCGTCAAGGACAAGCGCATCGAAGGCGTCAGCGACATCCGCGACGAATCGAGCCGCGAAGGCGTCCGCGTCGTACTCGACCTCAAGCGCGACGCGGTGTCCGACGTCGTGCTCAACCAGATCTATCGCCACACGCCGGCGCAATCATCGTTCGCGATCAACATGCTGGCGATTCGTGGCGGCCGCCCCGAATTGCTCAACCTCAAAGACGTCATCGAGGCGTTCATCAAGTTCCGCGAAGAAGTCATCACGCGGCGCTCGAAGTTCGAGCTCGGCAAGGCGCGCGAACGCGCCCACATCCTGCTCGGGCTGATGATTGCGGTGGCCAACCTCGACGAAGTGGTGGCGATGATCCGCGCGTCCGCAACGCCGGTTATCGCGCGCGAAGCGCTGATGGCGCGCGAGTGGCCGATGGGCGAAATCCGCCCCTATCTCGGGCTGGTCGATGCGACCGCGACGCTGGCGATCGGCGACGCCGACTATGCCGATACCTACCGGCTCAGCGAGCTTCAGGTCCGTGCCATTCTCGACCTGCGCCTGCAGAAGCTGACCGCGCTGGGCCGCGAGGAAATCTCCGACGAGCTCAAGGAACTCGCGGCGCAGATTACCGACCTGCTCGACATTCTCGGTGACCGCGCACGCCTGTACGCCGTGCTGCGCGCCGAACTCGAAGCCGTCAGCGACCAGTTCGCCACCAAGCGCCGCACCGAGATCGTCGTCGCCGGCGATGACATCGATGACGAAGACCTGATCGCGCGCGAGGAAATGGTCGTGACGGTCACCATGACGGGCTACATCAAGCGCGTCGCACTGTCCGAATATCGCGCGCAGCACCGCGGCGGCAAGGGCCGGTCGGGGATGTCGACCAAGGACGAGGACGTCGTCACCAATTTGTTCGTGGCGATGACGCACACGCCGGTGTTGTTCTTCTCGAGCGCTGGTAAGGTTTACCGGCTCAAGGTCTGGAAGCTGCCGCTGAGCAGCCCCCAGGCCAAGGGCCGCTTCATGAAGCAGCTGCTGCCGCTGGCGGACGACGAAACCATCACCACCGTGCTACCGCTGCCCGAGGATGAGTCCGAATGGGGCCGCCTGCACGTGATGTTCGCCACCGCGCATGGCTCGGTGCGGCGCAATTCGATGGATGCGTTCACCAACATCCAGTCGAACGGCAAGCTGGCGATCCGCTTCGAGGAAGGCGACGCCGACCGGCTGATTGCCGTCGCGCTGTGCGAGGAGGGCGATGACGTGTTCCTCGCGGCGCGCAGCCGCAAGGCGATCCGCTTTGCCGTCGATGATGTGCGCGAGTTCCAGAGCCGGACCTCGACGGGCGTGCGCGGCATGTCGCTGGGCAAGGGTGACGAAGTCATCTCGATGTCGATTTTGAAGCGCTTCGAGGCGACGCCGCAGGAGCGCGAGGATTACCTGAAGGCCGCCGCATGGAAGGAAGCCGAGGCCGAGCGCGTGCTCTCCGAAACCCGCCAGGCGCAGTTTGCCGCTGCCGAGGAGTTCATCCTGACGATCACCGCGAACGGCTTCGGCAAGCGGTCGAGCGCCTATGAATATCGCCAGTCAGGGCGCGGCGGGCAGGGCATCGCCAACATCGCCGATTCGGAACGCAACGGGCCGGTGGTCGCCAGCTTCCCGGCGACCGATGCCGACCAGCTGATGCTCGTCACCGACCAGGGCAAGCTGATCCGCATCCGTTGCGACCAGATCCGTATCATGGGTCGCGGCGCGCAGGGCGTGAAGCTGTTCACCGTTGCCGACGAGGAGCATGTTGTGTCGGCCGCGAAGATCACCGACGACGAGTCGGAAGATGACGCGGCGGATGAAGGCACGTTGATCGAAGGCACGGTCATTGACGTTGACGGCGACGTCACCGCGCCGGACCCGACCGAATAGCCTTGGCGACAAACCAGAAGATCAGGAACTGGCCGAAGTAATAGAGCCACCAGACGGCCAGCCCGAGCGCGAGGCCTGACCCCGGCTGCTGCATGCGCACGGCAATCAGCGCGTCGGAGACGAGGAACATCAGCGCGCCGATCGGTACGCGGCGGTCGAAGCGGCTGGCAAATGCAGCCGCCGTCATGCCGGTGAGCAGCAGCGCATAGACCGCCAGCCCGGTGTTGCCGGCGACGAGCATTTGCGGCAGCGCCACGCCGGCGACCAGCAACGCCGCGACGATGGCCAGCGTCAGCGCGCCGAGCGGACGTTGGCGGTTGCGCAGGTAGAGCGTGATCGCGAGGATGTGCCCGACGCCAAATGCGGCGGCGCCGGTTTCGAAGCTGATGCCGAGCAGCACGTCGCCCGCCGTGCCCGCCGCCATGACACCGGCAAGCAGCCAGCCGTCGGTGCTGCGCGCCCACAATATCGCGGCCAGTGCCAGCAATCCGACGCACGACCCCTTCAGGACCAGCCCGGCGAATTGCGCGAGCTGCGCTTCGATCAGCGGATAGACGCTGCCGAGCAACAAGGAGGCGGCAATCAGCAGGCGCGCGATTTGCCTGTTGATGGTGACTTGTGGCATGATTGTCTCTCCTGTTGCACAGCACGTAATGTTGATGCATAAACGCTTCGCATCCGTGTCTGAAATGTATATGGGGGCGCTCGCGTGTCACACGCATCAATGTCTAAGGAGAAACACACATGAAGACGGCAATGACGCTGGTGGCAGTCGCCAGCCTGGGTTTGCTCGCAGCTTGCGGCGAAAAGGCTGCTGATACCGCTGCAACCACGACCGAAGCACCTGCAACCGACGCCGCTGTTGCGGTTGATGCTGCTGCTGCTGCAACCGACGCCGCCGCTGTCGCCACGACCGACGCTGCTGTCGCCACCGACGCTGCTGCCGATGCAATGGCCGCTGCGCCTGCTGACGCTGCTGCCGGTGCGACCGCTGCTGCGGCCGATGCAACGACGGCTGCTGCTGGCGCAGTCAGCGACGGCGCTGACAAGGTCAAGGCCGCTGCCGACGCGATGAAGAAGTAAGCTTCTACCATCGAATCGAACATGAAGGGCCGGGCGCATACGCGTCCGGCCCTTTTTTGCTTTCATGCGAAAAGGCCGGTTGCCGGTTCAATCGCCATTCAGCCGCGCGACAATAATCAATTGGCCGTAGCCGATTGACCTGCACGCCGCTCGGGGCTAGCGCAAACACATGTTGAAACGCGGACAGCGCCCGCTGTCAGGCGGCATTTTGGGGAGTTTCATGCGATGAAGACGTTCACGACGAAAGCGTTCAAGGCATTGGCGATTTCGGCGCTGCTGGCGACAACCGGTGTGTTTGCCAGCGTGGCCGTGCCGGCACAGGCCGCCGACAAGCCTGCGGCACCGAAGTACAAACTTTCGAAGCCGGTGCAGCAGGCGCTCTCCGAATCGCAAAAGCTGTCGGCCGCCGGTGACAATGCCGGTGCGCTCGCCAAGGTCAACGAAGCTGCGGTGCTGCCGGCGCTGACCCCCGACGAAGTCTATATGATCAACGCCGTCAAGATTAACATCGCGATTGCGACGAAGGACAATACGCTGCTTGAACAGGCACTGCGCGGCGCGTTGTCGTCGGGCATGGTGCCGCCCGACGATCAGGCGAAGTTCTACCGCAACCTCGGCGCGCTGGCGCTGCAGCACAACGACTATGCCTCGGCAACGTCGGACTTCGAAAAGCTCGCGGCACTCAACCCCGCCGATACCGAGCCGATGATCGCGCTCGCCGAACTTTACCAGCGCCAGAAGCAGCCGGTGAAGGCCGTCGCGATGCTCGGCAAGGTCATCGATACCGCCAAGGCCAATGGCACCGTGGCGCCCGAAACCGTCTTCCGTCGCCGGCTGGCAATTGCCTATGACGCCAAGCTCGCTGCCGAAGTCCAGCCTGCCGCGATGGCGCTGGTTGCGGCCTATCCCAACGCCGTCAACTGGCGCGATGCGCTGACCATCTTCCGTGACGGTGCCAACCTTGATGACCAGGCGAGCCTCGATACGCTGCGCCTGATGGCGACGGTCGGTGCGCTCAACGGCGAACGCGACTATGCTGAATATGCCGAAACCGCATCGAACCGCGGTCTGCCCGGCGAAGCCAAGACGGCGCTCGACGAAGGTGTCGCCAAGGGCATGCTTTCGACCAGCAAGCCGTTCGTCAAGGAACTGTCGGGCGTCGTGAACCCGAAGATCGCGGCCGACAAGGCCAGCCTGCCGGGCCTCGCCAAGGATGCCGCCAAGGCCGCCAACGGCAAGCTCGCACTGTCGACCGGCGACGCGTTCTACGGTTACGGCCAGTATGCCGAGGCCGCCGCGATGTACAAGCTAGCGATGAGCAAGGGCGGCATCGACGTCGATACGGCCAACCTCCGCCTCGGCATGGTGCTGGCGAAGTCGGGCGACAAGGCCGGCGCCGAAGCCGCGTTCAAGGCGGTTGCCGGCCCCGGCGCGCGCAAGACGCTCGCGCAATACTGGCTGATCTGGCTTAGCAAGAAGGCCTGAGCCAAACATCGGCTGATGTTCCGGGCGGTACCAGCAATGGTGCCGCCCGTTGCATTTTGGCCAGTAGCTTTTCGGCGCGGCATTCCGTATAGAGCGCGACCCGCTTTCGGTTTTTGATCCCGGTGCATCCAAGGACTCGGTTCCCGAAGGTGCCCATAGGAGGCACGTAAGACCCATGGATATCCGGCTTGGCCTGACCTTCGACGACGTGCTGCTGGTGCCTGCCGAATCGCGTATCCTGCCCAGCGAAGCCGACACCTCGACGCGCATCACGCGCGACATCAAGCTCAACATTCCGGTGCTGTCATCGGCGATGGACACCGTCACCGAAGCCGACATGGCGATTGTCATGGCGCAGGCCGGCGGCATTGGCGTCCTCCACCGTAACCTGACGGTTGAAGAACAGGCGCACGCGGTGCGCCAGGTCAAGCGCTTCGAAAGCGGCATGGTCGTCAATCCGGTGACGATGCTGAGCAACCAGACGCTCGGCGAAGCACTGGCGCTGATGGCGCATCACCGCATTTCGGGCATTCCGGTGCTCGATGCCACGTCCAATGGGCAGGCAGGCAAGCTCGTCGGCATCATCACCAACCGCGACGTGCGCTTCGCCGAAAACCCCGACCAGCCGGTCAGCGAGCTGATGACGCACGATAACCTCGTCACCGTGCGCGCCGGCGTCAGCCAGGAAGAAGCCCGCCGCCTGCTGCACGCGCACCGCATCGAAAAGCTGATCGTTGTCGACGACGACTACCGCTGCATCGGGCTGATCACCGTCAAGGATTTCGAACGCGCCGTCACTTATCCCAATTCGACCAAAGACAGCACCGGCCGGCTGCGCGTCGCCGCTGCCACCACCGTCGGCGACCTGGGCTATGAACGCACCGAAGCGCTGCTCGATGCCGAGTGCGACCTGATCATCGTCGATACCGCGCACGGCCATTCGGTGCGCGTTGCCGAAGTCGTCGAACGCATTCGCCGCATCTCCAATTCGGTGCAGATTATCGCCGGCAACGTCGCCACCGCAGAGGCCGCACGCGCGCTGATCGGCGCCGGTGCCGACGGCATCAAGGTCGGCATCGGGCCGGGCTCGATCTGCACGACGCGCGTGGTGGCCGGCGTCGGCGTGCCGCAACTGACGGCGATCATGGACACCGCCGAAGCCGCCGCCAAGCTCGGCATCCCGGTTATCGCCGACGGGGGCTTGCGGACCAGCGGCGACATCGCCAAGGCACTCGCCGCGGGTGCTGCCGCCGTGATGATCGGCAGCTTGCTCGCCGGCACCGAGGAAGCCCCGGGCGAGACCTTCCTGTACCAGGGCCGGACCTACAAATCGTATCGCGGCATGGGCTCGGTCAGCGCGATGGCGCGCGGCTCGGCCGACCGCTATTTCCAGCAGGACATCAAGGACCAGCTCAAGCTCGTGCCCGAAGGCATCGAGGGCCAGGTGCCGTACAAGGGCCCGGCGAAGGACGTGCTCCACCAGCTCGTCGGCGGCGTCAAGGCAGCGATGGGCTACACCGGCTCGGCAACGATCGCCGATTTCCAGAAACGCGCGCAGTTCATCCAGATCACCAACGCCGGCCTGAGCGAAAGCCATGTCCACGACGTGACGATCACCCGTGAGGCGCCGAATTATCCGACCCGCTAAGTTCAAGGGCCTCCGGCGGGCAGGCCTGAGGCCTGCACCCATTTGTTTGGCGCTCCTCAAGCGGGTGCAGGCCTCAGGCCTGCCCGCCGGAGGCCCTTCTCTTCCCTCTCCTGAATCGACTTCACCATGACCCCAGCCGCCCGCATCCAGGCCGCCATCGACTGCCTCGACCAGATCGCCACTGCCGCACGTGACGGGGGTGCGGCTGCGGACACGCTGATTGCGCGCTATTTCAGCACGCGGCGCTATGCCGGGTCGAAGGACCGCCGCGCGGTGCGCGAGCTGATTTACGAGGTCATCCGGTCGATCGGCACCTGCCCGCGGTCGGGGCGTGCGGCGATGATCGGCTATGCCTCCGCGCATGCGCCCGATTTGCTGCTCGAATTCGGCACCGACGCGAGCCATTCGCCGCGCGCGCTCGACGAGGATGAGGATGCCGCCGATAGCAGCCTCGCGCCCGAATGGTTGTTGTCGCGGCTGCGGGCGCGGTTTGGCAGCTCGACGCCGCAGGAGGTGCGCGCGCTGCTTGAACGTGCGCCGCTTGATCTGCGCGTTAATACCCTGCGCACGACGCGCGACGCGATGCTGGCCGAAATCGAAGGCGTCAGTGCCTGCCGCTATGCCCGCGACGGCTTGCGGACCAGCGGCGCGATGGCGGTCGAATCGCATCCGGCGTTCAACGACGGGCTGATCGAAGTGCAGGACGAAGGCAGCCAGCTGACCGCGCTGGCGTGCGTCGCGCAGCCGGGCACCACGGTACTCGACCTGTGCGCCGGCGCCGGCGGCAAGACACTGGCGCTGGCCGCCGACATGGGCAACACGGGCCGGCTGATTGCCAGCGACACCGACCGCGGCCGGCTCGACCGGCTGGCGCTGCGCGTCGCGCGCGCCGGGGTGACGATTGCCGAACGCCGGCTGCTCAATCCGGGCAAGGAAGCGGCGGCGCTTGCCGACCTGACCGGCGGTGTTGATCTGGTGCTGATCGACGCGCCTTGCTCGGGGACGGGGACGTGGCGGCGCAATCCCGAGGCGCGCTGGCGGCTGACACCGCAGCGGCTCGACCGGCTGATTGCCGAACAGCGGCGGCTGCTCGACATCGGCGCGGCGTGCGTCAAGTCCGGCGGGACTTTGGTCTATGTCGTCTGCTCGCTGCTGCCTGACGAGGGCGAGGCGCAAATCAAGCGCTTCCTCAGCCTCAACGAGGGCTGGGAGCCGGCGCCGTTCAGCATTGCCACCGATCCGAAGCCCGTAACCTCGGCGGTCGTAACGCCGCACCGGCACGGTTGCGACGGCTTTTTTGTCGCAAGACTGACGCGGCTCTGATAGCTTTCGCGCCAGTATAGTTTGGGATTTGCCCGATGATGTTTCGTAATCTGTTCGTGGCTGTGTTGCTGTCGTCGGCGATGGGCGCCAGTGCGGCGACCAGCCCTGCGGCTTCCGGCAAGCCAGTGTCGGCGCTGTCGCAAAGCTTCGAAGCCAAGGGCGTTGCAGCTCTCGCCAAGGGCCAGCCGAGCGCAGCCATCGACGCGTTCGAGACCGCGCTTGCCGCCGATCCGGCGAACGCCAACGCCTATATCGGCATCGCGCGCGCCTATGAGGCGCAAGGCCTGACCGGCAAGGCGGTGCGTTATTGGGGCGACGCGCTGCAGCTCGACCCCAACGACATCGCCGCTTTGGAAGGCCAGGGCCTCGCGCTTGTCGCCCGCGGCGCCAACGCCCGCGCCAACGTCAACCTGCAGCGCATCAAGACGCTGTGCAAGACCGATTGCGCCGCCGCGACGCGGCTGCAGGCGGCGATGAGCGCGGCCGCAGCCAAGGCCGCCAAGGCACCGGTTACGGCGAGTATCGAGCCGGCAAAGCCGGTAGCAGCAGTGAAGAATTAAGGGCCTCCGGCGGGCAGGGGTGACCCCTGCACCCAAATATTTCAGTCATTCCCGCGTAGGCGGGAATCTATCGTCGGCGTCGCATGGATTCCCGCCTGCGCGGGAATGACCCGGTTCTCCTTCAATCGGGTGCAGGCCTCAGGCCTGCCCGCCGGAGGCACTTAGATCTCAGCCGCCAACGCCGCGAACTCATCGACTGTCAACGTTTCAGCGCGGCGTTCGGGATCGATGCCAGTGCGCTGCAGCGCCTCGATTCCGCCGTTCAATGTCTTGAGGCTGGCGCGCAGCATCTTGCGGCGCTGGCCGAACGCGGCTGCGGTGACGGCTTCTATGCGCGCCATCGGCACGTCGCGCACGGGTTCCATGGGCACGATGTGGACGACGGCGGAGGCGACCTTCGGCGGTGGCGTAAACGCCTTGGCGGGCAGGTCGAAGGCGATGCGCGGCCGGCTGCGGAACTGCGCCAGCACCGACAGCCGGCCATAGGCGTCCGAGCCGGCGGCGGCGACGATGCGCTGCGCGACTTCCTTCTGGAACATCAGCGTCAGGCTGGCCCACCACGGCGGCCAGGGTTCGATGGTCAGCCAGCGCACCAGCAGCGCGGTGCCGATATTGTAGGGCAGGTTGGCGACGATGTGCAGCGGGCCGGGCAGCGCGCCGCGCGGGTCATAATCGAGCGCATCGCCGCCGACGACCTGCAATCGCCCGGGGGCGACGGCGCCGAGTTCAGCGAGTGCCGGCAACGCGCGGTCGTCGCGTTCGACGGCGACGACATTGGCGCCGGCACGCAGCAGCGCGCGCGTCAGCCCGCCGGGACCGGGGCCGACTTCATAGACGCTGGCGCCGGCGAGCGGCCCCGGCACGCGCGCGATGCGGTCGAGCAGATTGCCATCGAGCAGGAAATTCTGGCCGAGCGATTTCTTCGCGGCGAGGCCGTGGCGCGCAATGACTTCGCGCAGCGGCGGCAAGGCATGCAGCGCGTCGCTCACGCTTCGCGCTCTAGTTGCGCGCCGCTCACGCTTCGCGGCGCACGGCGCATTCGCCCGCCATGCGGATCGCAGCGATGATGGCGTCGGCGCGCGCCAGCCGCTTGCCGGCGATGTCGAACGCGGTGCCATGGTCGGGCGAGGTGCGGACGATCGGCAGCCCCAATGTGACGTTGACGCCGGCATCGAAATGCAGGGTTTTCAACGGGATGAGTGCCTGGTCATGGTACATGCAGATGGCTGCGTCATAGCGTTCGCGGGCTGCCGCATGGAACATCGTGTCGGCAGCGAGTGGCCCGAACGCGTCGATGTCTTCGGCACGCAAGGCCTCGATAGCGGGCGTGATGATGTCGATTTCCTCGCGCCCCAGCGTGCCGCCTTCGCCGGCGTGCGGGTTGAGCCCGGCGACGGCCAACCGCGGTGCAGCGATACCGAAATCGCGCTGCAGCCCGCGTGCGGCAACACGCGCGCGCGATACGATGAGTTCGGTTGTCAGCTGGCTTGAGACTTCGGACAGCGGCGTGTGGATCGTGATCGGCACGGTGCGCAGCGACGGCCCCGCCAGCATCATCACGGTATTGCCCGCCGCCATGCCGCAGCGTTCGGCGATGAACTCAGTCTGGCCGGGATGGGTGAAGCCGATGGCGTAAAGCTGCGCCTTCGATACAGGGCCAGTGACGACGGCGCGGGCACTGCCGGCGCGGGTCAGCCCGACGGCGATTTCGAGGCTGTCGAGCGCGCAGCGGGCACCGGCGAGATTGGGTTCGCCGGGGACGATTTCGCCGGGGTCATCGACCTGGATCAGCGGCAGGCCATCGTCAAACGCGCGCACCGCTTCGTCAGGGCCCGAGACGATGGTGATCGGCCCGTCCCAGACCGCGCGCAGCGAGCGCTGATCGCCGATCGCGAAGAACGGCGGCAGCCCGGCTTCGCGACGCTGCGCCCACGCCAGCGCGATGATTTCGGGCCCAATGCCGGCGGGGTCGCCAAGCGCAACCGCGAGCGCGTCCATCACCAGCGCCTAGCGATAGTCGATCACCGCGTCGCGACGCAGGTCGCGCAGGTAGCGGCGGGCGCGCATGTTGACGCGTTCCTCGTTGAGCTGCGCATAGACTTCGTCGAACGATGCGGATTGCGGCTTTACCCCGGCATCGTCGCGGCCGCACAGCACCAGCACGCGGACGCCGTCCTTCGCCGAGCCGAACGGCGGCGTGGCCTGGCCGACCGACAGCGACTTCATCATTTCCTGCAGCGCCGGCGGCAGGTCCTTGATACGGATGGCATCGTTGACCGCGACCTGCGCGCCGATTTCCTTCGCCACGATTTCGACGCGGCCGCAGCCGCCCATGTCCTGCGTGACCTTCTGGAAATTGGCGACCAGCGCCTTGGCTTCGGGCTCGGTAACGCCCGGCTTGAACTGGATCGCCATCTGCTTGAGGCTGAGGATGGCATTGGCCGGATCTGCGGCGAGGACTTGGCGCTTTTCGATCAGCGCCATAATGGCGATTCCGCCGGGCACGACAATGGGGTCGCTGATGCTGGCGGGGGCGAGCGCGGTGACGACCGGCCCGACGGCATCGTTGAGCTGGCCGGCGCGGACCCAGCCGAGTTCGCCGCCGACGCCGGCGGTCGAGGCTTCGGAAAATTGCCGGGCATAGGCGACGAACGAAGCGCCGCCGCGGATCTGCTGGACGATGCGCTGGGCATCGGCCATGACGCGTGCCTGGTTTTCGGGTGTGGCGCTCAGGAAGATTTCGCCGACGCGGTACTCCTCGGTACCTTTAGCGGCATTGAGCTTGTCGAGCAGCGCCTGAACCTCTTCATCGCCAACGGTGACGGTGGGTTCGACCTTGCGGCGCAGCAGCCGCGACCAGGCCATTTCGCCGCGGATCTGCGCCTTGATCGAGGCTTGCGAGGCACCGTTCTGCTTAAGGAAGGCGCTGAACTGTTCGGGCGTCTGTTTGAAATTGGCGGCGACGCGCTTGAAGGCGTTTTCGACTTCGGCATCGGTGACGCGGATTTCGTTGCTCGCGGCTTCCTGGATTTCGAGCTTTTCGTCGATCAGGTTGCGCAGCACCTGAAGCCGCAGCTTGTTGCGCTCTTCGGGGGAGATCTGCGAGCCGTTGGCGGCGATCACCAGATTTAGGCGTTCCTCGACATCGGTATCGGTGATGATGTCGCCGTTGACGATGACGGTGGCCTTGCGAATCGTCGGGTCGGCCTGGCCGAGCACGCGCAGTTCGGGGCTGTCAAAGCCCATGTCTTCCTGCCCAGGGCCCTGTTGCGACAGGGCGGGCATCGCCGACATGCTGGCGCCGAGCAACAAGGTCGCAAGAACCAGACGAAAACGCAAAGGCATTCACTTCTCCCGAAAGCAGTTCCATCGAGGCACCGGCTGCCGGGCAATGCTGCCCTGCGATAACCGGCATTTCCCCGACGCCTTCCGGCGCTTCCTCTACAGCGTCATCGCGCCAACGGAAAGCGCTTAGCGGGCTCCCTTTTACCGACGCTTACTGAACCTTGGGTGACGGACCGAGGTTCTTGAGCGCCACGGTGAACAAATAGGTGTTGCCGGGCTGATAGTCGCGGTCGAACGTATAGTCGTGGCGCCAGCTGAAGCCGATGCGGAAACATTCGTCCTCATACGCCACGCCGAGCCGGTGGCGGACCGGCGAGAAGCCGTCGTTGGTCGTTGTCGGGTCTTCGGATGTCGAGGTCAGATCGACGATGCTCGACGCGAAGATCGACCAGTATTTGGCAAACACCACGCGGCCGCCGACGCGCAATTCCTCGCGGTCGGCCAAATCTTCGATCGGAATGTTGCGGTTGAGCTTGACGTAGGCGACCGTGGCATAGGTCTGGCTGTTGCCGACCGCGATGTCGATTTCGTTGGCGCGTGCGGCAAAGCTGTTGGGGTCAAAACGCAGGCTCTGGGTGATTTCGAGCAGCTTGCCGACCTGCAGCGTGGTGCGCGTGACGATGTCCGACACTTTGCCCGACAGGCCGGTGCCGGGCGGCAGGAATTCGTTGCTGGTGTCGAAGCGGTAGCTCTGGCCGATCTGCGTGCGCAACGCCAGACGCGGCCGGTCGAGCGTATATTCGACGCCGTAGGTGACGCGCGTGCCGCCTTCCCAGCGGTCATAGCCGGGGAAGCGGTTGATCGAGAACAGGTCGGCGGTGTTGAAGTTGATCGAGCGCGCGTCTTCGTTGGGGATGTTGGCATTGCGCCCCGTCGGGCTGGCGACGAACTGCACGCGCGGCGTCAGCGTCTGCACACCGCCGAATGCCGGCCCGGCCAGCGGCCAGCGGAAATCGAGCGCAGCGGCGGGCAGGAAACGCGTGTGCCAGCCGTCGCGGCCGGCGTAGATCGGCAAGTCGGCGAGCACGGTTTCGCTGGCGTGGTAGACGTCGCCGCGGACCTGCGCCAACGCGTCGATGCGCAGGCCGCCCTTGGTAATCGTGTCGATGTTCCACACCGCACTGGCGAGCGCGCGCTGCATGTCGGTGCCGTCGGTGCGGGTGATGACCAGGCTGTTGGCGTTGACCGCCAGCGTGCCGCCCAGAACCGATTGCTCGGGGTTCCACAGATAGTTGATCAGCGGCAGCACCACCGGCGAGGCACCGAAGCTGTCACCGACCGCCAGGCCCTGGAACGCCCAGCCCTCGATCGACAGATAGGAGTCCGAACCGAAGCGTTCGACGTTGAACGTCGAGCGCAGCGTGTCATCGAGCGAGATGTCGTAGCGCCGCGTGAAGGTGTCGTCGGTGGCATAGCGCGCCGAAAATGTCGTGCGCCAGTTGGCATTGTGCTGGAACTGGCCGTTGGCGGCGAAATAGCCGCGGAATTCATCGCCGAGGCTGATCCGCGTGACATTGTCGGGCGCCAGAATCGAGCGGTCGGCGTAGGTGATGAGTCCCGAAAACTGCATTGGCCCTTGCGCGAATAGCTGGCGATATTCGAAGCCCAGCGCCGGATTGACCGCCGTATAGATCCACGGCGTGACCGTCAGGTCCTTGTCGGGCGCGATCGACCACAGATACGGCACCGCAAAACCGAAACCGAGGTTGGCGTTGTACGACACCACCGGCACCAGCAGCCCAGTGGCGCGCGTCGCAACGCCATCGGGGTGCGACATCGTCGGCAGGAACATCACCGGCTGGCCCAGGAAGTCGAGCGTCGCGTCCTTGTAGCTGATGCGGTGCTTGACCGGGTCGTGCGTGACCTTGACGGCGCGCACCTTCCACAAAGGCTCCTTGGCGCACCCATCGGCGCCGACCACCGTGCACGGCGAATAGACCGCGCGGTTCATCACCGTCTTGCCCGAAATCCGCACCCCCGATTGCGCCGCCAGCCGCCCGCCGCCTTCGAGCACCAGCAGGATGTTGTCGAGCGCGCCGTCGCGCAGCGAATCGGTCAATTCGACACGGTCGCCGAACACGCGGTTACCGCTCGGGTCGGTGGTGGTGACGTTGCCGCTGGCGATGATCTGCCCGGTGGTGCGGTCCCAGCTCACCGAATCGGCGGTCAGCACATAGCCGTCGCGGCTGATGTGGACGGCGCCCGATGCCGTGACGATCTGGTCGTTTTCCGAATAGCCGATCGCGTCGGCGGCGAAGTCGATGGTGTCGCCGGGCTTGAGCGCGGCGGGCAGCGGCACCGGTTGCTTGGCGGCAGGCTTGGTCGGGTCGTAGTTGTTCGTCGTGACATCGGCCGACGGCGTCACATAGTCCTGCGCCACTGCGGCCGATGCCAGCAGCGAAGCCACCAGCGCCACCACCCTGGGGGCCGTCGCGGCAGTGTTGCGGGCAGGGCGAGGGGGCAAGCGGGGCTCCGGCGGGAAGTCTGGTCTGCGTCTTAGGCCGCACCACCGCTGCCCGCAAGGCGCGGGCTTTACGCAGGTAGCCCCGCAACGCTAGATGACAGCAACTTGCAAATGGAAAGACTTCAGATGGACATCGCCTTCCAGACCGCTGCCGCTGCCGATCCTGCCGGCACGCTCGTCGTTTTCGCCGCCAAGGATGCGGTGCTGTCGCGCGCCGCACAGGTGCTCGATGCCAAGCTCGGCGGGCAGATTGTCCGCGCCCTCAAGAGCGCACGCTTTGAAGGCGACGTCGCCAGCCTCGTCGAAATCCTCGCACCTGCCGGCATGGCCGCCTCGCGCGTCATCGTCGCCGGCACCGGCGCCGCGGGCAAGGCCGACGCCGGCGCATTCGAAAAGATCGGCGGCGCGCTCGCCGCCAAGCTGCTGACCAGCGGCGAAACCAGCGTGACGGTCGATTTCGACGGCGTCGACGACATCGCGATTTCGCGTGACGAAGCTGCCGCGCGGCTGGCGCATGGCAGCGCGCTGCGCAGCTGGCGCTATGACCTCTATCGCACCAAGCTCAAGCCCAACCAGAAGCCGACGCTGACGGCGCTGACCGTCGTCAACGCGCCGGCAGGCGCCGATGCCGCACACACCGCGCTCGCCGCCCTGGCGCGCGGTGTCGGCGTGGCGCGCGAACTGGTCACCGAGCCGGCGAACATCATCTATCCCGAAAGCTTCGTCGAACGCGTGAAGAAGCTCGCGCCCGCCGGCCTCGTCATCGAAACGCTCGACG
>Ga0075163_10004181_pt1 | contig 19360 bp, 10 predicted proteins | sample JI1023141ADNA_FD_71478 | JGI IMG/M metagenome (GOLD analysis project Ga0075163, IMG submission 71478) | Wastewater effluent complex algal communities from Wisconsin, to seasonally profile nutrient transformation and Carbon sequestration -... | ecosystem: Engineered > WWTP > Effluent > Algae...
GAGGCGCTGTACGGCGGCGGCGGTCCGCCGGGCATCGGCGGCGGCGAGCGGTCGGCCTCGGCGAGGCGGAAGCTCTCGCGCTCGCGGGCCTGCTCGAGCTCGCGCCGCTTCGAGAGGTCGATCATATCGAGCATGCGCTGCGTGTAGTCCTTCACGCGGGTGAGCTTGTCGGTCGACGCGGCCTCGGCGGGGCCGTCGTAGGAGAGCAGGTCGCTGGGGATCTGGTACTCGATGAACAGGCTCAGGAGCTCCTGGGTCAGCTTGATCTCCTTCGTAAGGCTGTCCGGGTCGAGCTTGAGCAGCTTCTCGAGCTGCGGCTTGATCTGGATGACGCACACGCCGAACAGCGTGCTCTCGAGCTGCATCCCGCGGAACGCCCGGGCGAAGCGCTGCTGCTCGGGCGACAGCGACTCGATCGCGTCGCGGAACTCCTTCGGCGTCGGGATCTGCTCGAGCATCAGCGGGATCTTCAGCACGTCCTTGTTCTGGACGATGATGCCGTACTTCGGCTCGAACACGTCGGCCGAGGCGATGCGGCCGACGAGCAGCACGAAGCTGCTGAATTGCCGCGCGCGGGCGACGAGCGCCAGCGACAGCCCCGACATGCCGGAGAACTGGTGCGAGATCCACGCGTGCAGGACGCGGTCGCCGAGGAAGGTCACGCGCGTGGCCGCGTCGAGCGGGAAGCTCATCGGGTGGCCCGTCGCGCTCCACGCCGCGGTCGTCGAGATCGGGTCCGGCATCGCGCCGCCGCGGTCGGCCTCGATGCTGAGCACGCCCTCGGGGTAGTGCTCGGGCCGCCGGATCGCGTGGGAGAACGGCTGCGGGCGGTACTGCGGCTTGAGCAGCTTGCGGCAGTGAAAGTCCATGTAGGCCGTGAAGTCGACCGGCGTCAGCTCCTTGCCGATCGCCGCGATCAATTGCTTGCGCAGCATCTCCTCGATGGATTGCACGCCGTTCGCGTAATGCTGGCAGATCTGGCGGACGTGCAGCAATGTCACCAGCAGGTCGGCCTCGACCACCGTGATCACCGAATCGTTGCGCGGGAACACCCGCGCGAGGCCGCGGTGCTTCTCGTCGAGGCTGCGCCGCTCCTCGGCCAGGAACGCCTCCGCGAACGCCAGCGGGAGCACGCCCTCGCCCGCCGCCGGCGCCCCCCCGCGCGCGTGCCGTTCGCCCTCGAACAGCGGGACCGCGGGGACGAAGATCTCGGCGTCGTCGATCGCCGAGAGGTCGAGCCCGTGGTCGGACTGCGCCGCGAACAGGTCGACCACGAAGTACTCGACGACGCGCGCGCACCAGGCGTGGAGCTCGTCGAACGCCCGCAGCGCGTCCTCGACCTGGAGGTTGCGGCGCGGCGTGTGGCACTTGGGCGCGGTGCGGTCGATCGTGAACGCGACGCGGCCGTCGGCGTCGCGCTGGTGGAGCAGCCAGCTGATGTCCGCGGTGACGGCGTCCTGGACCACCGTCGCGGGCCGCGGCGTCGTGCGGGCCGCGGTCTTGATCTCGATGCTGCCCTTGCGCGCGACGAGCACGACGCCCTGCTCCGGGGCGTTGCCGGGGTACGCGGTCAGCTCGTAGGCGAAGTCGAAGCGCCACAGGTATTCGGTGATCGTGGTGACGACCTTCTCGCTCTTCGTCTTGGTGCCGCCGAGGAAGCCCTTCGTCTCGGTGACGATCTCGTGGGCGGACTGGACCTTGCGGACCTCCTCGCGCAGGAACTTGCAGTCCTCCTGGGCCGCGAGGCGGAGGGTGACGGAGCGGGTGCGCGCCCACTCGCGCAGCTGGGCGAGCTTTTGCGCGGTGAGCCCGACGCTGTCGAGCGACTGGAGCACCGCGGCGACCGAGATCCGGGTCAGGAATTCGGCGAGCAGGTACTTGTCGTCGTACTGATGCGGGACATCCGCCGGGTATCGCGGGTTGCGAGTGTTGTCGAGGACGGTCCGGATCCGCCGGAGGGCCGCGTCGACTCGAGACTTGAACTCAGACTCCTGATAATTGTCCATGACCCTGCTCGTCGATGAGTGTCCGTGTCCCTGCAGACGACCGCGTGGGCCCGAGGGCTCGATGCCGGCGGGAGTATCACACGAGGGCAGCGCGCGAGGTGGCGGGCCGACGCTGGCGTTTACGCGCGACGCCCTGGGTCACGCGCGCGGACGCGTCGCGCTCGCTCGCGGATCTGGTACCCTCGGGTCATGAGGCCGAAATCGCTGCTCTCCGGGATCTGTCTGTGGACGCTGGTCGTCGGGTGTTCGAGCCCCGAAACCGATGATACCGGGACAGGAGGATCCTCGGGCGCGCAGACCACGGGCGGTCCGACCACCGGCGAGCCGACCACCGGCGCGCTCACCACGGGCGGCGACGCGAGCACGGGCGACACGACCGGCGACGGTACGAGCACGGGCGACGACCCGACCACGGGCGGCAACGAGACCACGGGCGAGCCGCCCGCGCCCGCGCCGGAGGTCCTCATGATCATGGACAAGATCGTGTTTTATGACGGCTACGCGGCGACCGTCGACGAGCCCGTCCCGGACGGCGTGATCCGCCACAGCAACGCGCTGTACGCCACCAAGCTGAGCGACGCGCAGCTGGCGTCGATCCAGAACACGCTGCAGATCGGCGTGATCGTCGGGGCGCTGTGCGACAACTACGACCGCATCGGCTCGGTCAACCTCGCCCTCGTGCCCAAGGGCGCGGCCACGTACCTCCCCGCGGACGTGCAGCGCGTCGAGCTGGCCCGGTTCATCACGCCGTTCATGAACATGAACAAGTCGCCGAAGTCGGTGCCCTTCGAATACGACGCCAACAACGTCGTGGCGATCTTGAAGGACGAGGACCTGCGCGGCGAATATGACATGTGGTTCGAGCTGGCGATCTTCGGCGTCCCCTACGCCGCGAACAAGGAGGTCCAGGGCTGCGCCGGGCGCAACGACACGCAGCTCGGCACGCTGCTGCTCCACACCGATAGCAAGCAGGCGCCCGAGGACCTCCAGACCCTGCTGCCGCTCGCCATCGGTCAGTCCTTCAACAACTACGCCGACGGCGCCAGCGACGAGAAGGGCACGACCCGCAAGACGCTCGAGTTCGAGCTGAAGGCGGACACCGACGACGCGCGGCTCGTGCTGATCACGTCGAATCACGGCGCGAACGAGGGTGGCGAGGAGTACATCCGCCGCGAGCACTACGTGTACGTCGACGGCGCGCTCGCGCTGCAATACAAGCCCGGGCGCACCTCCTGCGAGCCGTTTCGCGTCTACAACACGCAGGGCAACGGCATCTACGGGCCGTCGCCGCGCTCGGACGAGGAGTGGCAGTCGTTCAGCAACTGGTGCCCGGGCGACGTGATCGACACGCGGGTGATCGCGCTGGGCGCCGTGAAGGCCGGCGTGCACGAGTTCGTGATCGACGTCCCCGACGCGGTGTTCGCCGCCGGTCAGGGCGACTTCCCGTTCTCGCTGTATCTGCAGGCGAAGTAGCGCCGCGGTCGGTCACGGCGCCGGGTGCTCGCGCGACCACTCGGCGAGCGCGCGGCGCTGGTCCGCGGCGCCGACGGCCGCGAAGTGGGCGTCGGCCTCGGCGAGCAGCCGGGCGAGGTCGTCGCGGGCGCCGGTGGCCCAGCGGGCGCGCACGAGGCCGAACTTGGCGAGGCCGAGCTCGCGGTGGCTCGCGCCGGTGCGGATGTCGCGGAGCTCGAGCACGCGCTCGAAGCCGGCGACCGCCGCCGCCATGTCGCCGGCCGCGAGGTCGATCTCGGCGCGCACGAAGGTCGGATAGGCGAGGTCCGGCGCCTGCACTGATGGGTTCGCGCGCTGGGCCGCGAGGGCGCGGTCGATGCGAGCACGGGCCTGCTCGAGGTCGCCGAGGCGGGCCTGCACGTGGGCCAGCCCGGTCTCGCAGCTGATCGTCAGCGGGTGGCGGTCGCCGAGCGCGGCGCGGGTGATCGCCACGGCGCGCTCGGCGTAGGGCAGCGCCAGCCCGGGCTCGCCGCGGTCGAGGTGGGCGCTGGCGATGTTGGAGAGCGTGACCGCGAGGTGCGGGTGCGTCGCGCCGATCAGCGCCTCGCGCCGCGTGAGCGCGTCGAGGTGCATGCGCAGCGCGAGGTCCAGCTCGCCGCGCGCGGCGTGGGCGGTGGCGAGGTTGTCGACGCTCGTCACGTAGTTGGGGTGGTCCTCGCCGACGACCTCGCGGTAGATCGCCAGGGCCTCGCCGTAGGCCGCGATCGCCTCGTCGACGCGCCCGGAGTTGCCGAGCGCGACCGCGAGGTTGTTGAGGCCCGCCGCGATCGTGAACGGCGGGGCGCCGACCCGACGGTTGAGGTCGATGCTGCGGCGGTGCAGCTCGGCGGCGCCGATCTTGTCGCCGCGCTCCTCGTGGAGGACCGCGACGTAGCTGGCGTGGCGCGCCCGCAGCAGGCCGTCGTCGCCCATGCGCTCGAGCAACGCGTCGGCGATCGCGGCCCAGCGCTCGGCGTCGCGGAGCTGCGCGCGAAAGTACCCCGATACGAAGATCGACTCGACCGCCGCGCGCGCGGCCGCGGGGTCGTCCTGACCGGCCAGCGCCCGCGTGAACGATCGATCGAAGCCGCGCTCCGCGGCCTCGTAGTCGCCGAGCTTGCCGGCGACGTCGGCGTGGAAGAACAGGACATCGGCGAGGACGCCCGGGTCGCCGAGCGCCTCGGCGCGGGCGAGGATCGGCGCGAGGCTCTCGCGGGCCTGCGCGAAGCGGCCGACGTGGATCTGCGCCTTGACCGTGGCGAGCTCGTCGCGCAAACCGTCGGCCGCCGCCACCGTCCGCAGGTCCGGCCGTCGCGCGTGCCGCAGCGCCTCCGCGTCGGCGCAGCGCTCGAGCCGCGGGAGCAGGCCCGGGGCCCGCGCCGCGTTCTCGAGCGCGGTCCGGTCGGTCGCGGCGAGGACCTCGACGAGCGCGTCGAGCTCGGTGAGGGCGCGACGCAGGCAGCCCATGCGCAGGTCGAAGAGCTCGAGCGACTGCTCGCCACGAACGTGGGTCGCCGCGCAGGTCTCCTCGTGCATCGTCGACCATTCGCCGGCGTAGCGGTCGAGCGCGGCGTCGGTGGATCGCCACGCGCGCCCGGCGTAGGGCAGCCCGGTGGCGATCATCGCCTCGCGGACCGCCTCGCGCCGCGGCGGATCCCAGACACCGATCAATTGGGCGCCGGCGTCGCTGCAGCGCCGCGCCTGCGAGTCGCGGTTCCACAGCACCGCCGCGGCCGCGACCGCGAGCGAGCCGATCACCGCGGCGCTCGCCAGCCAGTGCCGTCGTCGGGCCGGGTCGCGCTCGATGACCGCGAGCAGCGCCGCGAGCGACGGCCAGCGAGCCGCCGGGTCGACCGCGAGGCCGCGAAGGATCGCGCGGTCGAGCCAGCGCGGCGCCCCGCTGTCGCGGCGTCGGGGCTTGATCTGCCCGCGCGCGATCATCTCCGCCAGCGCCTCGGACGTCGCCGCCTGGAACGGTCGCTCGCCGTGGACCGCCTCGTACAGGACCACGCAGAACGAGAATTGATCGCCGCGCTCGTCGATGATGCCGCTGGCGTGCTGCTCCGGGGACATGTACGCCGGGGTCCCGGCGATCCCGCGGGTGCTCGCCATGCTCTGGCGCGACATCGACAGGCCGATCGCCGACGTGCTGGCCGCCGCGACGACCCGGTCCTCGTGGGTCTGGGCGAGGCCGAAGTCCAGCACGCGCACGCGCCCTTCGGCGTCGATCATCACATTGTCGGGCTTGAAGTCGCGGTGCACGACGCCCGCCGCGTGCGCCGCCGCGAGGCCCCTGCCGGCCTGACACAGGACGTCGAGGCATTCGCGCCACGGGCGGCGCTCCTGCAGCCACCGGCGCAGGGTGCGGCCCTGCACGAATTCCATGGCGATATAGAGCTGTCCCTCGTGCTCGCCGACCTCGTAGATCTGGACGACGTTGGCGTGCGACAGGCGGGCCATCGCCTGGGCCTCGGCGCGAAATTGCTGGCGCGCCGCCGGGTCGCGCAGCCGCTCGTCGCGCAGCAGCTTGATCGCCACCCGGCGATCGAGCTCCTCGTCGTAGGCCGAGAAGACCACGCCCATCCCGCCGTGGCCGAGGCGCCGCAGGACCTGAAACCGGCCGATGGTCCGCGGGTCGAGCCCGATCTGCGCGGCGACATCGACGGCCGAGAGCCCGGGCTCGCGCTCGACGACCGTCGCTTGCACGTCCGTGTCGTCGACCGCGCTGGCCTCGTGTTCCAGACCAGCCACGGCGCCCAGCGTCGCAGAAGCGGGCGACGCTGACAACGCGCGGCCGACCTCGCGTATATGCGCGCGACGATCTCACGCGATGGGTCGAGCACACCGCTGCAAAGTGCGCACATTCGCGGCGCCGCGGCGCGAGCGAGGACGGCTCACTTCGGCGGGCCGGCGTCCGCGGCGGCGTCCTCCGGGGCGGCGGCGCTCGGCTCGGTCATCGGCGTGGTATCGGGGTCGGCGCCGCCGTTCGAGAGGCTCTCGGGGGCGCTGTTGCGGATACGACGCAGGATCTCAAGCTCCGTGGTCGATGTTCGCGCCACAGGGGCGTGGCGCCCGGTCCTCGTGTCCATGCGGCAGCCCGGCCCGTCGCGCAACCGACCCCCGAGAACCACGCCCGCGCTCGCTTCTGCGCATCGGCGGCTGCCCGGCGCCGACAAACTAAGAAAACTCTTCCTCGAACTTCACAAATCTACTAGCGTGGTGGCATGAAATCGCCCCGCTTACTTTCATTCCTCCTCCTGGTCGCCTGCAGCCCGAAGTCACCGGCCGAGGACACCGGCGCCTCCGGCACCGCGGGCAGCAGCACGGGCGCGACCGGAGACGGCGGCAGCGAGACCGGCGCCGTCGACCCGACGAGCGGCGGCGCGGCGTCGGCGACGACGACGGCGGGCACGACGACGGGCACCGCGGTGACGACGACGACCGCGAGCCCCTCGACCGACCCGGGCACGAGCGCGGCCGACGAGAGCACGGGCGAGGCCGCGACGACCGGCCCGGTGATGTTCTGCAGCCTCGAGGAGCAGGACTGCCCCGAGGGCCAGAAGTGCAACCCCGACGTCACCGAATCCGTGTTTCAGAGCTTCGAGTTCATCTGTGTACCCCTCGTCCGCGACCCGCAGCCGCCCGGCGCTCCGTGCCAGATCCTCGGCGACGCGAAGGATGACTGCGCGAAGGGCTCGGTGTGCATCGACTTCGACGGCGTGAACGACGGCGCCGGCGAGTGCTTCGAGGTCTGCAAGTTCGGCAGCGGCGAGCCGACCTGCGACACCCCCGGGAATCAGTGCATCGGCCTGACCTGCCAGTCGTGCTCATGGTTCATCTGCGATAAATCCTGCGACCTGCGCGACCCGGCGGCCTGCACCAAGGACAAGGTGTGCATCCCCGACGGCGGCGGCTCGACCTGGGTCTGCGGCATCGACGCGAGCGGCAAGGAGGGCCAGGTCGGCGACGTATGCGAGTTCGTCAACGCCTGCGACCCCGGCCTCGCGTGCATTCAGGCCGAGATGTTCCCCGGCTGCGAGGGCTCCGGCTGCTGCTCGCCCGGCTGCGACACGAAGGCGCCGAACACCTGCCCGAACAAGGACCTCGGGTTCAGCTGCCTGCCGTGGTACGAGCCGGGCCAGGCGCCAGAGGGCCTCGAGAGCCTCGGCGTGTGCGGGAAGAAGCCGTAGCGGCAATCTTCGGACATGTTCTCCGGGACATGTCCGGAGGAGCAGCTCAGCCGGTGTTTCGCACCCCGGCCGCGATCCCCTGGACGCTCAGCAGCAGCGGGCGCTCGAGCGCGTCGAGGCCGTCCGCGGTCGCCCGCGAGCGGCGCAGCAGCTCGACCTGAATGCGGTGGATCGGGTCGATGTAGGGGTTGCGCAGCTCGATGCTGCGCCTCAGCCGCGGCTCGGCCGCCAGCAGCTCGCGGCCGACGATACCCTCCACCAACGCGACCGTCCGCGCGAACGCCTCGAGGATCTGCGCCGCCAGCGGCGTGTCGGCGCCGAGCCGCAGGTACTCTTTAAAAATCAGCATGTCGGACTTGGCCAGGCTCATCTGCGCGTTGTCGAGGACGCTGCGAAAGAACGGCCATTGCGCGTACATCTCGCGCCCGAGCTCCGGACCGATCTCCTCGAAACCCTCGCACAGGCCGTACCAGCCGGGCAGGTTGGCCCGATTCTGCGTCCAGCTCATCACCCAGGGGATCGCGCGGAGGTTGTGCAGCGTCGGCGCGCCGGGGCGGCGGACCGGACGCGACGCGATGTTGAGGCGCGCGATCTCGTGGATCGGCGTGACCTCGGCGAAGAACGCGAGGAATTGCGGGTCCTCCACGAGCGCGCGGTAGGCCGCGACGCTGGCCCGGCTCGCCCGGTCGAGCGCGTCGGTCCAGGTCGCCGGCAGCTCGGCCGCGGGCCGGGCCGCGGCCAGCAGCAAGCCATACAGCGCCTGCTCGAGGTTGCGCCGCGCGAGCACCGGGTGGCTGTACTTGTCGGAGAGGGCCTCGCCCTGCTCAGTGATGCGCAGGCCCGCATCGATGGTGCCCGCCGGCTGCCCGAGGATCGCGCGCCCGGCCGGACCGCCGCCGCGACCGATGCTGGTCCCCCGCCCGTGGAAGAACCGCCACGGCACGCCCGCCGCCCGACACACCGTCGAAATTCTCCGCTGCGCCTCGTGCAACGCCCAGTTTGCGGCCAAAAAGCCGGCGTCCTTGTTGGAGTCGGAGTAGCCGAGCATGATCTCCTGCGTGCATTCGCCGAGCGCGGCGCGATACACCGGCAGGGCCAACAATTGCGTCATCACCTGCGGCGCGCGCTCGAGGTCGCCGAGGGTTTCGAAGAGGGGCACCGGCAGCACCGCGAAGCCGACCTCGCGCGCGAGGATCAGCGGCTCGAGCACGTCGGAGACGCTCTCCGACATGCTGACGATGTAGCGTCCAAATGCCCCGGCGCCGACCTCCGCGACGGCCCGCGCGACCTCGCGGATCGGGCCGATGGCGCGCTCGAGCGGCTCGCTCAGCGCGACCCCGGCCGGCCACAGCGGCCGCCGCGAGCCGAGCTCCGCCACGAGCAACGCGAGCTTGTCCGGCTCCGAAAGTGCGAGGTAATCCGCCGTCACCCCGGCGCCCGCCAGCAGCTCCGTCACCGCGGCGCCGGTCAGCGCGCTGTGCTCGCGCAGGTCGAGGCTGACGAGGTGGAGCCCGAACACGCGGGCCGTCGTCAACACCGGCGCGAGCAGCAGGTCGGCGCTGCGCGCCTGCCCGGCGCGGCGCAGCCGGGCGTCCAGCGCCTCCAGTCGCGGCACCAACTCCACCGGCTGCTGCTCGCGCACCGCGTCGCCGAGCGCCCGCAGCTCGGCGCGGAAGGTCTCCTCGCCGCCGTCGTCCTGGCTGAGGTTGGCGTAGGCCTCGCGGATGTGCTCGAGCAGCAGCGCCCGCGCGCGCTCGCGGTGCAGCTGCAGGGCGTCGCGCGTGGCCTCCGGGGTGACGAAGGGGTTGCCGTCGCGGTCGCCGCCCATCCAGCTGCAGAAGCGCAGCGGCAGGCAGGCCGCGGTGTCGCGGCCGTACACGTCGCGAAACGCCGCCCGCAGCGCGCGCTGCAGCTCCGGAAGCGCGCGCGCGATGACGCTGACGTAGCTGAGGCCGCCCTTGACCTCGTCCTGCACGGTGGGTCGCAGGCGCCGCAGCTCGGGCGTGCTCCACAGCGCCTCGACGTGCGCGGCGACCCGCTCGAGCGCCGCGGGTCCGAGGTCGGGGATGTCGCGCGCGAGCTCGTACAGGTGCGCGCGCACGGTCCGGCGCCGCATCTCCGTCGGGTGCGCCGTGAACGTCAACCCGAGGTCCACCCGGGCGACCAGCGCCTCGACCTGCTCCGCCGTCATGCCCGCCGCCTGCAGCTCGCGCAGCGCCAGCGCCAGCGTCTGGGTCCGCGGACCGGGCTCGCCCGTCAACACCCGCACCCGCTCGTACTCCTCCGCGCGATTGACGAGCTGAAAGTACAGCGTGAACGCCCGCACCAGATTCTCCGCCTGCTCGCTGTCCGCGGCCGCCAGCAGCTCGCGCAGCGGCGCGTCGTCCTCGCCGGCCCGGACCTGCCGCACCAGCGCGCGCACCCGCTCGACCAGCGCGAGGAACTCCGGCCCCTCCTGCTCGCTCAGCACCTGCCCGAGCGTGCGACCGAGCAAATTGACCTTTTCGTTGAGCGTCACGCGATCGACGGGCATGCGCCGCTTATACCGCCACATCGCGGCCGACGCCTTTCGAAAGCACCGAGCGGGCGCCGACGCGCGGGAGCGGCATCGATGTGGACCGCGGCGTCGCCGGGCCCGCTTCCCGCGAGGAGCGCGCCGCGGCGCGGGCCCGTCGCGCTCCCGGCGACGCTACGGGGTGGCGTCGAGGCAGGCACTCGTGACGCCGAGGTTCATGGCGCACGCGTTGGCCGCGAAGTGCAGCTGAAAGGTCGGGCGGTCGACGGGCTTCTTGTTGAGGAGCTCGAGGCCCTCGAGGTCGTCGAGATGCGTGAGCAATTCGTCCACGGAGATCCCGAACTCGGCGGCGGCGCGGCTCAATGTGACGTCGCGGTCGAACGCGACGTGGACCGCCGCCGTCGGCTCCTCCCCGCCGATCCGCTCCGGCACCCCGAGCTCGTCCAGGGCGCCGAGGAAGCGCTCCTGGAGCTCGCCGAGCAGCGCCTCCATCTCGTCCGGCCCCTGGTCGAGGCCGGGCGCGGCGTAGAGGTTCTCGACGCGCTGCCGCACGTCGGCGGGGAAGTTGGTGTTGTCGGCGATGGCGGGCCACACCTCATCGCCGCGCAGGCGCATGCCGGCGGTGTGGCAGCCCATGCAGCTGAGCCCGTTCTGGACCGGCTCGCCGCCGTGCTCGACGTCGGCGACGATCTCCAGCGGCGCCGCGTCGACGCGCGCGCCGGCCTTGTTCACGATCATGTACCCCTGCAAGCGGTTGGCCAGCGTGAAGATGATCTCGCCGCCGTCGGGGACGAAGTCGAGGGGGTTATTAAAAATGTCCGACTTGGGCCCCTGATTGCTGGCGAAGTCGTGGCTCAGACAATAATAGCGGTTGTCGGCCTCCGGAAACCTGTGGCATTCGAACGCGCGGTTGTTCTCGGACACCCCCGAGCTGAACACCCCGGCGCGCACGACCGCCCCGACGTCGAGCACCTCCTCCTCGGCGACGTTCGCGGCGACATCGATGGCGAAGCGGGCCTCCAGCTCCTGCCGCGTCGCCGGGATGTCGAGCAGCGTGTGATAGAGCGGCGGCCGCGAGATCGCGTCGATGAACCACTCGCCGGGCTGCACGAACACGTCGGCGCCGGTGAGCTGGCGGATGAACGCCGCGTCCGCGAACTGATAGACGATCGCGTAGGGGTCGGCCGCGACGGTCTGGTCCCACAGCTCGGGCGTCCACTTGTAGTGGCTGAGGTCGATGCGGAAGATCGTCCGCTCCGGGTTGATGGGATGCAGCTGGATCAGGTCCTGCCCGCGCGACACGCTGTTGAGCGTCTTCTTGAGCGCGAGCCGCCGCCCCTCGATCTGGTCGTCGCAATATCCGGCGTTATACAGGTAGGACAGATCGAGGTAGCGGATCCTCGGCGCGGCGACCAGATCGATCGACCCGATGTCCGTCTTCATGGCCGCCAGACCCGCGGCGGTGCTGATGGGGTCCGCCCCGACGCACGCCGGCGGCTCGCTCAGGCCCGGCAGCGCGTCGTCGACCGCGGTGCACGCGGCGATGAACGAGCGGATCTGCGCCACCGCGGCGGCGCTCAGCGGCGCCGCGTCCATCGGCATCTCGCCGCTGGCGACCCGCTGATACACCGGAGATTGCTCGGGGAGCTCGCGCACGATGTAGCCGCCGGCGATCATCGCGTCGACGTCGTCCACCACCCCGAAGCCGCCCTTCGTCGCGCCCCCGGCGTGGCAGCCGGAGCAGCTCTGCGCGAAGATCTGGCCGACCGCGGCGCGCTGCGCCTCGCAGTCCTCGCCGTCCTCGCCGGTGGTGGCGTCGTCATCGCCCGCGCTCGAGCCCTCGCTGCTCGAAGCGGCGCCGGTGGTGACATCCGTCGACGTCGTCGTGGCCCCGCCCGTCGCGCCGGGTGCGGCGCCGGTGCTCGTCCCGACGTCGGCTCCGTGGGGGTCGTCCACCCCTTCCGCACAGCCGCAGATGAATAGCGCGACGCTGGTCGCGGCGATGGTCGTGATCGTATGAAGTGTGTGCATACTGGCTCCGATCTCAAGGTTGGTGGTGCTCGATCCACGCCTGCATGACGCGGACGTGGCGTAGTTGGGGGCAGGGGCCGCGCTCGTACTCGGCCAGGGCCGCGCGCGCGAGGCCCTGCGCCTCGACGGGCGCGCCCGGCCAGAGCGCCGCGGCGAGGTGATATCGGCTGCAGGCGAGCTGCTCGGGCGGCACCTGGATCGCCTCGCGCACCGCGAGGGCCCGCTCGAACGCGGCCATCGCATGTGCGAGCATACCCAGCGCGCGATAGGCCCGTCCCATCGCGGTCAGGACGAAGCCCATGCCGCTCGACACGGCCGCCGCGCACAGCTCGTAGATATGTCGCGCCGGGAGCAGGTGGCGCAGGGCCGCCGTCGGGCGGCCGCGCAGCAGCTCGAGCTGGCCGCGGGCGCCCAGCGTCGCGGCGACGGAGGGGTCCTCCCATCCGCACGTCTCGAGCTTGAGCGCCAGGCACTCGCCGTAGAGCGCCTCCGCCTCGTCGAGCGCGCCGGCCCGACGGGCCAGGAACGCGAGGTTGTGCAGCACGCTGGCGTGAATGTCGGGGGTCAGCGCCGCCGCTGCTCGCAGGAGCGCGCCGGCCTCGTCGAGCTCGCCGCGCCGGGCGGCGACGACCGCGAGGCGGCAGCAGGTCCTGGCGCGCGCGGGCGCCGGCGCGTCGACCGAGCGCTGGAGGTCGAGCACCCGCTGCAGATAGCTCCACGCGTCGGCGTAGCGGCCGGCCTGCGTCGCAAGTCGGCCGAGCTCATCGAGATATGCGATCCTGTCGTCGCCATCCCGGCTCGAGGCGAGCCCCAGCATCTGCGCGGGGGCGCCGTCCTCGCGGGGCCTCGTCGGGATCTCGGCGCCGAAGAACAGGCTGGTCGCCGGCTCCTCGTCATCGTCGTACAGCATGGGAATGGCTCCTTGCATCGCTTCGCTCCTGGCCTCCCATTGCATCGGCCTCGCCGGATCGACACCCATGAATTTGCAGCGCAATCCATCTCGCCGCGGTTCTCGCTCCGCGGACCCGGGTCCCGTCCGCGTGCCTGCGGTCCCGGCTTGACCCGCGCGGGCCTTCGTGCCAGAGGTCGCCATTGCATGCATCGCGACGCACCGCCCACCAGCGACGAGGACGAGTCGCTGACGCGCACCAAGGTCAAGGTCGAGCCGCGCCTCGCGGCGAGCCACCGGCGCCTCGGTCAGCTGACGCTGGTCATCGTCGAGGGCCCGGACCGGGGCAAGCAGCACACCATCGAGGTCAGCCGCGGCCGCGTCGTCAAGGCCGGGCGCAGCGCCGCCAACGACCTCGTGATCCGCGACGATCAGGTCAGCGGGACGCACTTCGAATTGCGCGTCCAGGATCAGGGCATCTGCCTGCGCGACCTCGACAGCACCAACGGCGTCCATATCCACGGCACGCGCGTGCGCGAGGCCCTGCTCGACCTGGAGACCGTCTTTCGCGTCGGCGGCACCGGCATCAAGCTCGTCAGCACCGCCACCATCAACGTCGCGGTGTCGCCGCGCGACCACTTCGGCGAGCTCCACGGCGACAGCCCGATCATGCGCGAGGTCTTCGCGGACCTCGAGCGCGTCGCGGCGATGGCCGAGCGGCTGCCGGTCCTCGTCACGGGCGAGACCGGCACCGGCAAGGAGCTGGTCGCGCGCGGCCTGCACGACGCCTCGGCCCGCGCCGCGGGGCCCTTCGTCGTGCTCGACTGCACGGCGCTGCCGCGCGAGCTGGCCGAGTCGCACATCCTCGGCCACGCCCGCGGCGCCTTCACCGGCGCGGTGCGTGAGCACGCCGGCCTGTTCGAACAGGCCCACGGCGGCACGCTGTTCATCGACGAGCTCGGCGAGCTGCCGCTCGAGCTACAGGCCAAGCTGCTGCGGCCGCTCGAGCGCGGCGAGGTCGTGCGCCTGACCGACGCGACCGTGCGCAAGGTCGATGTCCGCGTGATCGCGGCGACGCACCGCGACCTGCGCCTGATGATGAGCCAGGGCAAGTTCCGCGAGGACCTCTATTATCGCCTCGCCTTCAAGATCGTCGAGATCCCCGCCCTGCGCGAGCGCGGCGACGACGTCGTGGTGCTCGCCCGCCGCTTCCTCGCCGCCGCCTGCAAGCGCGACCGCCTCCCGCCGCGCGAGCTCAGCCCCGCCGCCTGCGCCGCGCTCCTCCGCGGCGCGTGGCCCGGCAACGTCCGTCAGCTCCGGGCGACCATCGAGTGCGCCGCGCTGACGACCACGCGCCCCGTCCTCGAGCCGACCGACCTCCGCCTCGACGACCACGGCGAGCCACCCGGCGCGACCCTCGACATGGGCTCGACCCTGCGCCTGCCGGTCGCGCAGGCGAAGGAGGAGTTCGAACGCGTCTATTATAAGGCGCTGCTCAAGCGCGTCGGCGTCGAGCGCGGCTGGGTCGTCCGCGGCGCCAAGATCGCCGGCCTCGACCGCACCGGCTTCATCAAGGCGCTGCGCCGCCTCGGGCTCTATCCCGAGCAATATACAGAGGTCACGGAGGACTGAGCGCCCCGCGGCTCAGAACGGCACCGGCCCGGCCTGGTTCGGGCCCTTGTTGTCGTCGACCGGCACCAGCTGATGCCCGGGTACCTCGTTGTCCCCGATGGAATAGACGTGGCCATACCCGAGCTGACCGTAGGCATTGCCGCCCCAGCAGCGCAGCGTGTAATCAGCGAGGAGCGCGCAGGTGTGTGAACCGAGGTGCGAGCCGAGCAAGCGAACGTCCGCACCGTCGCCCAGTTGAACAAAATCCTGTGGTTTGGTGGCATTCGCCTCGTTGCCCGACCCGAGCGCGCCCTTGGCCCCGGAACCCCAGCACTTGACCTTGCCGGTGTCGAGCCGCGCGCAGGTAGAGAAGACGCCGGCGACGACCTGTTCCACGACTGCATCAGGGCCGAGATCGACGTCTGCAGGCGGCATCACATCCAGCGGGTCATCTCCGAGGTCGTTCGTCGTCCCGGTCCCCAGTTGTCCCATCATTCCAAATCCCCAACAACGCACTTGTCCTGCCTCCATGCGAGCGCAGGTGTGCCGATGGCCAGCCGTGATCTCGACGACGGTACCTCCGAGGTTGACGAGCTGTGGGGTCTCCTCCGCCTGGTCTCCGATCGTGTTCTTGTGACCGAGTCCGAGCTGTCCTTCGACGCTGTAGCCCCAGCAGCGCACGTCACCGTCCTGCTGCAGGACACATGAATGTGCGAACCCGAGCGCGAGCCGACTGGCGCCCTCGATCCCGGGTACATCCTTGGTCGGTACGGGCACGTTGAGACTGTCGCCATACCCCAGCCTTCCGTTCATCCCGTTCCCCCAGCAACGCACCTTGCCCGTCGCCAGGACGGCGCAGGCATGAGCGTAGCCGGTGGCGATCTGGACCACGTCACCGCCGACGGCGACGGCGGCGGGCGGCATCTCCCCGGGCTCGTCTCCCATCGCCTCCGGCACCTTCCCGATCCCCAGCTGCCCCGCTTCATTTTTTCCCCAGCAGCGCACCTCCTTCGTGTCGAGGCGGGCGCACGTGAAGCCGAACCCGCTGCTGAGCTGCATCACCTTGCCACCGACATTCACGTCAGCGACCGGGAGCATGCCGGTGGGGTCCTTGCCGAGGTCGTCGCTGTCGCCGCCCCCGAGCGCCCCGGATTCCCCCCGACCCCAGCACCGCACGCGACCGTCCATGAATGCGATGCACGTGGTATCGACGCCCGCGGCGATATTGGCGATCTCCGTCACCTCGCACGAGGGCGAGCAAGCGTCACCGGGGTCATTGCGACCATCGTCGCAGCGCTCCCCCGCCGGGAGGTTGAGCGCGAGATCGCCGCAGACCACCAGGGTGCAGTCCGCGTCGCAGTCCGGCGACACGCCGGCTGCATCACACATCTCGCCGGTCTGGACCAGACCGTCGCCGCACACGGCGATTTCGCACGCGCTGGAGCACAGATCCGTGTCGTCCATGTTCCCGTCGTCGCAGCCCTCGTCGTCGGCCTTGATGCCGTCGCCGCAGATCGCCACGGTGCAGTGGTTGGTGCACGCGTCGCCGTCGTCGCGATTGCCGTCGTCACACGCCTCGTCCGCATCGAGCATGCCGTCGCCACAGATGGATACTGGCCCGGTCGTGACCTCGGCCGCGCTCGAGGAGTCGCTCGAGCTGCCGGACGTCACCGCCGTCGAGGAGCTCGTCATGGAGGCGCCAGTCGAGCTGGAGTCCCCGTCCGAAGTCGAGTCCCAGGTCGAGGTCCCCGGAGAGCCGGCCGCCTCACCGTCGTCCGTGGCGGGGAATTGGAAGCAAGCGAGCGAGAGGAGCGACGCGGCGAGGATGGCCGGCGCGCGGAGCATGATGGTGGTCGTGGATGTCATGGCGTTGCTCTCCAGTGGCTTCAAAACGAGACCGGCCCGCCCTTATCGGCGTCATTCGGGAGCTCATCGTCCCCGACGTTCTCTGAGTGCCCGAGCCCCAGCTGGCCATGCTCGTTGGCACCCCAGCAGACCAGGCTCCTGTCCGCCAGCAGGGCGCAGGTGGAGCGACCTTTGCTTTGCTCATCCGCATACCCCGCAGTGGACGCCAGGCCGACGGCGAAGCCGTCGCCGAGTTCCACATCCTTCGGCGGAAACTCCCCCGGATGGTCCACGTCTTTCTTGCTCGCATAGCCGAGCGATCCATTCATGCCGTACCCCCAGCACTTCACATTGCCGGTCTCGAAGAGCGCGCACGTATGGACGTAGCCAGCCACGATCTGACGCACCGGTGCGCCGAGGTTGACGGCCACCGGCGGCATATCGCCCGGAGCGTCACCGACCATGTGTGATCCGCCCGAGATGCCATCTCCGAGCTGTCCAGAATATCCATTCCCCCAGCAGCGAACGGTCCTGTCCTCCTCCATCAACGCACAGTTATGAAAGCCACCGGCGGCGATCTGCCGGACAGGGCCTCCGAGATTGATCGGCGGCAGCGCCTCCTCGCCGTCCTTGACCCCGGGGAAGTTGTTCTTGTGCTCGAGCCCCAGCTGTCCATAACTGTTGTTCCCCCAGCAGCGCACCGCTCCCCCCTCCTGAAGCACGCACGTGTGCTGGGTCCCGAGCTCGAGCTTGATCGCGCCCTCGATGCCGGGGACCGTGGCCTTGGGCGGAGCGTAGATGGCCCCGAAGTGGCCGTAGCCGAGCTGACCCGACGGCCAGTAGCCCCAGCACTTGACCTTGCCCCCCGTGACGATGGCGCAGGTGTGAAGCCCACCGGCGGCGACATCCAGCGCCGAGGTGCCCAGGTTGACCTCTGGCGGCGGGACCTCGTCCACGGTGTCACATCGATTCGATGTGTCACCGTATCCGAGCGGTCCATAGCTGTTCAGTCCCCAGCACTGCAGGTTGCCGACGTCGCTGCGGACACAGGTGTGATAGCCCCCGCTGGCCACCTGGACGATGTGCTCACCGTCGGTGTCGATGTCCGCGACCGGCAGCTCGTCGGGGTCGTCGCCGAGGTCGTTGGTCTTGCCGCCGTTGCACAGGGCTCCGAGCTTGTTGAAGCCCCAGCATCGCACGGTCCCGTCGTCGAGCGCCACGCACGTGTGGGCCCCGCCCAGGCCCATGCTGACGATCTGCGTCGGCTCGCATGACGAGGAGCAGGCGTGACCCGGGGTGCCGGCGTCGCACTCCTCGCCCGCGGGCTTGTTGAGCACACCGTCGCCGCACGCGGGCAATGTGCAGTCGGCGTCGCACGCCTCGCTCGCCTTGCCGGCGTCGCACGCCTCGCCGTCCTGAACGACGCCATCTCCGCAGGTCGGCAGCGCGCATGAGCTCAGGCAGCCGTCCGCGTCGTCCAGATTGCCGTCGTCGCACGCCTCGTCGGCGGCCTGGATGCCGTCGCCGCACGCGGCCACGGTGCACATATTGGTGCAGTCGTCGCTGTCGATCGCGTTGCCGTCGTCGCACGCCTCGTCGCCGGCCACGACGCCGTCGCCGCACACGGGCCCGGAGCCGGTCGTCCCGGTCGAAGCGCTCGAAGCGCTCGTATCTGTCGCGAGCTCCGCGGTCGTCGATCCTTCGGTGGTCACCGCCACGTCCGTCGAGGTCGGCAGACCTTCGCCCGTGCCGCTGCTCGTGGAGGTCGTCGGGTCGATGCCGCCACTTTCCCCGCCGACCGACGATTGCGTGGCCTGGGTCGGGCTCGAGCACGCCAGCGGTGCTGTCCACGCCAGCGCCAGCGTGTACACGGTCTTTCGTGATGCATACCTGGGATTCATGGAACTCCTGAATAGAGGGTGTCGACCTGGCCACGCCCGCAAAGGGGCCGCCGGGCGAATTCCCGTCGTCTAGAATGCGCACTTTGTCATGCGCGGACCTGCCCGTCAATCAGGCGCCTCATGCGCTCCGATATCGAGGGCGTGAACACATTGCCAGCATTTGTAGTTGGTGGCGTACGGGGCGAGGATGGCAGCATGGAATGCACATATGCGGCCTCGTCGGCGCTCAACGATCTCGATGGGTTGGCTGATCTGTCGTGGGTCGTCCCGGGACTGCAGGCAGCGGTTCGGGCCTGGCGTCCTCACATCGAATATCTCCTGGTGACCGACCCACCACTCGCGCTGGGCGGGAAGCGCAGCGCCTCGACCAGCGCGATGATGCACTGGACGTGCGGCAGGTTCTTGCCGCGCTGAGTCGCCGTGGCCGTCGGGATGCCCTCGGGGGAGATGCGGACCTTCAGCTCGACCTTACCGCCGAGCAGCCCCTCCTTCTTGCCGCAGGCTCGGGCCTGACCCGCGAGGGCTCCGAGTTGCGCGCGCGCCACCGCGTCCGAGAAGGCAGCGGGCGCGGCGGAGGCGTGCGTGTCTGCAGGATCGGGATCAATCTCGGGGTCGGGCGACGGCTTCGGCGCTCCCTGCCAGTCTGTGGGTGGGGGCGCGGGTTCTTGCGGCGCGGGTTGTTGCGGCTCGGGTTGTTGCGGCTCGGGTTGTTGCGGCTCGGGTTGTTGCGGCTCGGGTTGTCGCGGCTCGTCCGCTGTGCGCTCATTCGTCGCGGGGGCAGGCGGCGCGGGCTGCGGAGATTCTGTCGTTCGCGGCGGCCGCCAGGCGAGCGCGAGCGTGACGATGCAACCCACGATCAGGAGCCCCGCGCCGAGCGCCCG
>Ga0075163_10004182_pt1 | contig 19352 bp, 24 predicted proteins | sample JI1023141ADNA_FD_71478 | JGI IMG/M metagenome (GOLD analysis project Ga0075163, IMG submission 71478) | Wastewater effluent complex algal communities from Wisconsin, to seasonally profile nutrient transformation and Carbon sequestration -... | ecosystem: Engineered > WWTP > Effluent > Algae...
CGACGGACAGGCGGCATGCGGAATTCCTCCCGCAAAAACAGAATCAGAATTCGATCCCGACTGGAATCCCACCAGCGCAATTTATGAGTTTGTGTCCTAGGGCGTTTCAGCGTGTCCGGACAGAGTTTTGCTGGCGGGACGGGCGTTTCGGGAGGACGATTTTTGCCGGACGCTTGGCGGTCCCGCCGGTCCGGGCGGGATTTGCGGGGCGTCCATGCGTCAAACGGCTGGCGCGGGGGGTGGGCAAGGCCACTTCTGGTACTGCCGCAGGCGCCTTAAAAGGACACCGCATGAGCAACCTGACCCGCAAGCCCAAAAAGTCAGAGACCCTTGAGGTCCGCCTTCCCCATGACACCAAGCAGGACTTCCTGACCGCCTGCCGGGAAGATGGGACCACGGCGAGCGAAGTCGTGCGGGAGTCCATCCAGACCTATCTGGACGCGCGTCTGCGGCCTGAGCCTCAAACCCAGACCGCAAAGATCCTCACCATGATCCCTCAACCCATTCGGAAGAAGCGTTACCTGGCTGCCGGCGTCGGCGCGCTGGGCCTTGCCGCCATGCTTGCCCTGCCCAGCGCCGCGGCGCCGGACTTCAGGTCGGTGTTCCAGAGCCTGGACGTTAACAGGGACGGTGTGCTGTCGGCCGACGAGTTCGGCGGGCCGAAAGCCGGGCCGAACGACAAGAATGTCATCATCGAGAAGCGCATCATCAAGAACGCCGACGGCGAGACGGTGAGCGAGACCGAGACGATCACGCCGGCTGATGGTCCACCGGGCAGCAAGCAGGTGCGGATCGAGCGTGTGGAAAAACGCGCGGATACGCCTGAGGAAGCCGCCAAGGCGGGCAAGGGCCTCACCGTCACAGAAGACGCGGTCGCCTACTGGCTGCCGGGCGAGACCGGCAAGGACGGCAAGGAACAGCACCGCATAGAAGTGTCGAGCCACCGGCAGGTGGTCGTGCACGGTGATGACAGGGACGGCCCGCCCGACACCGTGAACATCCGTCCCAACGAGTTCGCGGCGTTCGATACGGATCGCGACGGCAAGGTGAGTTATGACGAGTTCCAGGCCCGGCACGCGAAGATGCTGGAGCGGGGCTTCCAGTTGCTTGACGCCAATTCCGATGGCTCACTGAGCGCGGCGGAGTACGCGAAGATCACCAGCCCGCCGGTGCTGAAAGTGAAAGGCGTGGACGGCGCACTCGCCATTCCCGACGTGCCGAAGATTGACGGCGTGCTGCCGCCGATCTCCGCCGAGACGGTGAAGGGCTATTTCGTGAAGCTGGACAAGAACGGCGACGGCAAGCTGTCGCTGCAGGAATACATGCCGCCTGCGTGAGTCGGACTGGACTTATGCGAACAGCGGCGTGTCCTGAAAGGGGCGCGCCGTTTGCTTTGGGGCTGGCGCTAAATCCCTGAGCCTTTGTCCTGCGCATCTGCCGGGCGCATGTTCCAGATGGGGGTGAAGACCGCCATCCAGGCGATCATCGCCAGCATGCCGATGGACGGCACGAGGATGACGAGGTTGGGGCCGGCCTGGTCAGCTAAGACGCCAAGCAGCGCTGCGCCGACTGGTGCACCGCCCATGAAGCCGAGCTGGTAGATGGAGAGGACGCGAGCCAGCATGTGAGGCGGCGCCGCTTCCTGAACAATGCCGCGGCTCATCATGATCGAGATGCCGGCGGCAAGCCCCCAGACGAAGACAAGCGTGAGAAACGCCCAGTAGGGCGCGCCTGCAACCATGATGAGGATTCCGGCGGATCCGACGAATTGCGCGATCAGGAGCAGGCGGCCGGGGCGCGTGAGCTTGCGGAAGCGCGAGATGGCGACGGATGAGCAGAAGGCGCCGGCCCAGAAGGTGACAAAGATGTTCCGGAGGCCGCCAGACTCGTGTCGGTACACGTCGGCGTTGACGATGGGCAGGATGACGAGGAAGGCGCCGATGACGAAGACGCCGACGCCGAACATCGACACCACCATGGAGAGCAGCACTGGATTGCCGCGCACGCAGCGCATGCCCTCGGCAATGTCGGCGATGACCGAGCTGAGCCCCTTGCCGCCGGACTGGATCATGCGGCCGCGATCGAGAAAAAAGGCCGCGATGGCGCCGGCGCCGACGATTGCGGCTTGCGCGGCCAGCAGTGGCCAGACGCCTGCGCCTTGGGCCATGCCGCCGATCCAGAGGCCGACAATCTGCGCCGCGAACTGCGCCAGCGTTGCGAAGGCGACACCCTGTTGCAGCGTTATGGTGGATCCGACGTTGCGGCGGCGCTCCACCACTTCGTTGAGGATGGCGTCGCGTGCCGGCATCATGAAGGCGCCCACCGTGCCCATGGTGACGGCGTAAACCAGCATCATCCAGTAGGCGGGATGGTCGTTGGACTGCATCACGAAGGCGAGGCCTGCCGCTGGCAAGGCGGCGAGGATGTGGAACAGGATGAGAAGCGTGCGCCCGTCGGCGCGTTCCGCCACGACGCCGCCGAGCAGGATGAAGACGACCGACGGCGCCGCCAGCGCCATCTGGGCGAGGCCCAGCATCGTGCCGGAAACGCCGAGAATGTTCTTCAGGATGTAGGGAAAGAGAACGGTCTGCAGGCCGAAGGCGGTGAACCAGGCGATCTGCACGAAGAGGTAGGCGGGCAATTCAACCAGCACGCGACGGCGGCCGCCGACGGCCAGCACGTCGCCCGCGGTAACGGCCGAATTTATGCCGCTGATCGGTGAGGCGGTTCCCTCGGCGATTTCTTCGTCGAGCTTGTCGAGCGGATGGGTCAAACGCTGGGGCCTCCGGCGGCGCACCTTAGCCAGAACCGGTTCATAGGGAAGGCAGCGCCTTAATTTGAGGCAAACGCAGGGGCGGCCAAGCGCAGCTGGGAGTTGGAGTCCGGTCGTTTGAGTCGCATAATGATCCGTGGCTGGGGTTTGGGAGGGACGACGATGCGCAACATCCGGATGATGGGGAGCTGGGTTCTGGCCCTGTTTCTTGGCGTGATGTTTCTCTGGATCGCTGACCTGACGCTGTTTCCACCGACGCCAGGCAAGAACGTGGTGTTCCCGCTGCTGGCCGAGAATTCGGGCATCTATCTGTGGGAGCCGACGGGCCGGCTGGCGGTCGGCCTGTTGCACGCCTTCGCGGCGCTGCTGCTGATCGTGCCGTGGACGCGGCGGATCGGGGCGGTGCTGGCGCTGGTCATCGCGCTGGGGGCCGTCGCGGCGCATGTGCTGTGGCTGGACGTCGCGATCCCGAGCGAGTTCGGATCGACCGCGACGGATGGCGGGCAGTTGTTCTACCTGGCCATCGCCCTCGCCGTCGCCTCGCTGGCGCTGGCGTTCATCCATCCCGGCAAGCCCGCCTCGAACGGCCAGGAAAAGTCCTCCGCGCCGGGATATTACGCGCATTGAAGGGGCCTTGGGCTTTTTGCCTGATAATTCAGTCGCCGGCCGCCAGAGATTGATGATTGCTTAACTGCGATTGCGCCATGCTGGCGGTTGCGGCTGCAAGCAGGGGCGCGCCATGTCTGATCCGGTCACCGCCAGCGGGGAGCTCCCCGACGCGCCGGGAAACCCCGTCGCGAAACCGGAACCGGACGGCTTCGCGCGTCGTGCGCTGCTGCGCCGGTTGATGGATGTGGTGGCGTTGCCGTCGTCGCGGGGGAATATCCAGGATCGCGCCATTGCCGGCGACCTGCTGCTTGAAATCCTGATCGAGTCCGACGTTGCTGCGCGCGAGCTCTGTGCGCGACGTCTGCAGGAGATGTCTCAGGCGCCGAAACGCCTGCTGCGGTTTCTGGCGCTGGATGCGCCGCACGTGGCGCAGGTCATTCTCGCCGACAACAAGGCGTTCGACGATGCCGACCTTGCCTATGTCGTGAGGCACGGCGCGACCGCGCACCGGATGGCGGTGGCGCGACGCAAGGATGTGGGCGCCAGCGTCGCTTCGGCGATTGCCGATACCGGCGACACGATTGCGATGAAGGTGCTGCTGGAGAACACCCAGGCGAAGCTGTCCGACCGGTCGGTCGAGATGATGGTGGGAGCGTCGCGCAAGGCGACCAATCTGTGCCCGCTGCTGATCCAGCGCGAAGAGCTGCGCCCGGCGCATGCGCTGGCGATGTTCTGGTGGGCGGAAGCGACCGAGCGTCGTCATATCCTGTTGCGCTTCTCGGCGGAACGCAGCCTGCTGATCGATGGCTGCGCCGACATCTTCCGTTATGCGGCGACAGACGCCGATCCGATTGTGCGCAAGGCGTTGCAGGTGATCGAACGGCGTCAGCGCAATCGCTCCGAGCTGGACAAATCGGTGCACGAAAGTCTGGAGACGGCGATCGAGGGAGCAGCTGTGACTGGCCTTGATCGCGCGTCGATGGAGGAGCTGTCGAAGCTGTGCGGCGTGAAGCCGACAACCGGAGAGCGCATCTTCCTGGATCCGGGCGGCGAGGGTCTCGCCATCCTGTGCAAGGCGACCGGCCTGAAGCGGCAATATCTGCGCGAGCTGTGGGTCGCGCTGAAGCGCAGCGGCGGTGAGGACGATGCGGATTACCGGCGAGTGCTGGAGGTCTTTGAGTCCATTGCGGTCGCCAAGGCGCAGACCGTGCTGAGGTACTGGAACTGGTCGTTGAGCGCCGCCTATTCGCCCGATGCGGAAGCTGTCAGCAACGAAGCGCTGTTCGGCCGCGATGTCTGGGAGGTCGATGACGACCGGCCCAAGCGGACGGGTTACGGGCGCTGATCGCGGCTAACGCGCGCGTGTACGATTTCAGGCCTTCGCAGTCCGGTTTTTGTGGCGCGGGCGGATGGATTGGTCCACAAACTCCCTACCGGCGCCGGTTGGGCGCTCGCGAGGTAAATCCAGCCCGAGCAAGGGCGCGAGCATGGGTCGAGGCGCATGATCTATCTTCCTGGCCTCGCCCTTGCGCTTGCAGCCCTGTGGTTTGCGCTGTCCGGCCAGACAGAAGCGATCTTCCTTGCGCTTGCGGCCTTCTCGGTGTTCGCGACGCTGTGGCTGGCGGGAAGGCTGCGGATCATTGACCGCGAGGCCTCGCCCTATCATCGCGCCTTGCAGATGCTGGCTTATGCAGGCTGGCTGATGGTGGAGATCGTGAAGGCCAATCTGGCAGTGATCCGGTCCGTGCTCGATCCGCGGCATACGATTTCGCCAGCGTTGGTGAATGTGCCGGTGGAGGCGACGTCTGATCTGGCGAAGGCGCTGTTCGCCAACTCGATCACGCTGACGCCGGGCACGGTGACGATTGATATCGAGCCTGGAATGTTCGTGGTTCACGCGCTGCAGGAGGAGAATGCGAGAGCGCATTCCTTCGCGCCGATGGACCGCAAGGCTGCGTGGGCGGCGGGGGCGGGGCCAAAGCCCAAAGCCAGGGGCAAGCGCGATGCTTGAAGCGGCCGCGGCGGCGATCCTGATTGCGATGGTGTTGATGCTGGTGCGCGCCCTGATCGGGCCGACGAGCTATGACCGGATACTCGCTGCGAACTCGTTCGGTACGAAGACCGTGCTGTTCATCGGGCTGATCGGCTTCCTGTTCGGGCGGCCTGACTTTCTCGACATCGCCATCGTCTATGCACTGATCAACTTCGTCACCACGATCGCGCTGATGAAGTTCTTCCGGTACCGCTCGCTTCAGGCGCCGCTGGCGAGCGCGGGTGCGGAGAGCCGCGATGGTTGAAGCGCTGTACTGGATTGGGTGCGGGCTCACCCTGCTCGGCGCGCTGCTGACGGTGGTCGGCGCGGCGGGCGTGCTGCGCTTTCCCGACGTCTATACGCGCATTCATGCAGCCAGCATCACTGATACGGGCGGCGCGACGCTGCTGCTGCTGGGTCTGGGGCTGATGTCCGGCCTCCAGTTTGCGACTCTAAAGCTGGTGATCGTGTGGGCGTTCATCATGCTGACGAGCCCGGCCGCAGCGCATGCGCTGGCCAATGCGGCGTACGCGTCGGGACTGACGCCATGGATCGGCGAGTTCCGCATCATCAAGGGTGCGACGCCAGACGCGAAGAAGACAGGGAATGCGTCATGAGCGGCCCGCTCGCCATGCTGGACGTCGGTGCAATCATCAACGGCGTACTGCTGGTGATGCTGGTGGTGCTGATGTGCGCGATTGCGCGCGTGCGCAACCTGCTGACAGCGATCCTGCTGATGGGTGTCTACTCGCTGGTGATGGCGGTGTGGCTGACGGTGATGGATGCCGCGGATGTTGCGTTCACGGAAGCCGTCGTTGGCGCGGGCGTCTCGACCGTGGTGCTGCTGGGCGCGATATTGCTGACGCGGTCCGAGACGGCGGCGATTTCGTGGAAGGCGATGATCGCGCCGGGGTTGGCCGTGCTGGTGGTTGGCGGGTTGTTGGTGTTTGCGGCGCAGGATCTGCCGGATTTCGGCGATCCGGCCTCGCCCGCCAACGCCTATGTCGGCAAGCTCTATCTCGAGATGACCGGGGGCGACATCGGCGCGGCGAACGTGGTGACGGCCGTGCTGGGCAGTTATCGGGGCTTCGACACGCTGGGTGAAACGACAGTGATCTTTGCGGCGGGGCTGGGCGTTGCGCTGATGCTTGGCTTTGGCGAGCGGGCGATGTCGGACCGGGAGCGCGGCAGGATGCCGGTCAATGTGTCGGCGGGCGAGGATCATGTCGTGCTGCGCGTAATGGCGAAGCTGCTGATCCCGCTGATCGTGCTGTACGCCTTCTACGTGCAGTTCCATGGCGACCTGGGGCCGGGCGGCGGTTTCCAGGCGGGCGTGATCATGGCGGTTGCGGTGATCCTGCATGCGCTGGTGTTCGGGCTGGATGCAACGATGCATGCGGTACGGCCGGGCGTGGCGCGGGCGATCGCAGCACTGGGCGTGCTGGTCTATGCGGGGGTCGGGATCGCCAACATCGTCCATGGCGGGACGTTCCTGAACTATGACTATCTGTTTCCGCCCGGCGTCGAGGCCCGGCTCCCTGATGCAGCACATCATAACTGGGGCCAGCATTTCGGGATCATGGCGATCGAGGCGGGCGTTCTGCTGACCGTGGCCGCGACGATGATCACGGTGTTCTACGGTTTCGCCGGGCGCTCTGCAGAGGCTGTCGCGGTTGTGGGCGGCGATGACACGCATGGGCAGAACCCATGAGTTTCGTGACCAGCCATTTCAACTATGTCGTGGTGATCGTCCTGATGATGGGCGGCTTGTTCATCACGTTCTCGACCGGCAACCTGATCAAGCGGATGATTGGGCTGGCGATCTTCCAGACGTCGGTGGGCGTGCTCTATATTTCGCTTGGCAAGGTCGCGGGCGGCACGGCGGCGATCACCATCGAGGCGACAAGCGAAGCAGGCAGGGCGCTAAGCAGCAAGCTCGATCCCGGTTATGTCGCGCAGTATGGCGTCGATGGCGTGGTCTATTCCAATCCGCTGCCGCACGTTCTGATCCTCACTGCGATTGTGGTGGGCGTCTCGACGCTGGCGGTTGGGCTGGCCATCGCTGTGCGGGTGCGCGAGGCGTATGGCACGGTGGAGGCGGGCGAGATCGCGGCTGCGGATCAGGCTGCCATTGCGCAGGCTGATCGCAGAAAAAGCGGTGGGCGGGGCCGGTGAGCTTCTTTGCAGATCTTTACGCGGCGCCGCCTGCTCTGCTGGCTCATGCCGCAGTGTTGCTGGTGATCGGACCGTTGATGGCGGCTGCGGCTGCTGCGCTGGCGCCCAATGCGCGCTGGGCGTGGATGATTGCGGTCGGCGGATCGGTGTTTGCGTTCTGGATGGCGCTGGGCGTCGCGGGCGAAGTTGCGCGCCAAGGCGTGGTGACCTATGCGATGGGCGGGTTTGCGCCGCCGCGGGGCATCACGTTCCGTATTGATGCGCTCGGCGCGATGTTCGCGCTGTTGATTTCGGCAATAGCGGTGGCGGCCTCGCTGTTCTCGGGACATAGCCTCGATGGCGAGATCAGGCCGGGCAAGCGGTCATTGTTCCAGGCGGGATTTCTGCTGTGTCAGGCCGGCCTGCTGGGGATGAGCGCGACAGGCGATGCGTTCAACGCCTTCGTATTCCTCGAAGTGTCATCAATCGGAACCTATGCGCTGATCGCGGCGGGCAGCGGGCGGGACCGACGGGCGCTGCCGGCGGCGTTCAACTACCTGATCATGGGGACGGTTGGCGCGACGCTGTTCGTGACCGGCGTAGGCTTTCTCTATGCGGCGACCGGCACGCTGAACATGGCGGACATGGCGCAGCGTCTGGCGACGCTGGACGACAACCGGGCGGTGCAGGCGGGTTTTGCGTTCATCGTCGTGGGGCTCGGCATCAAGGCGGCGATGTTCCCGCTGCATGGCTGGCTGCCGGGGGCATATGCGCACGCGCCGTCGCTGATGGCGGTGTTCCTGTCGGCGACGGCGACCAAGGCGGCGATCTATCTGATCGTGCGGTTTGCCTACACCGTGTTCGATCCCGGTGCGGCGTTTGTGGCGCATTTCATGGACTGGATCGTTGCGCCGCTGGCGGGGACCGCGATCATCGTGTGTTCGCTGCAGGCGATGTTCCAGACAGAGCTGCGGCGCATGCTGGCGTATTCGTCCGTGGCGCAGGTGGGATACATCCTTTTGGGCGTCGCGATGGGGACGGCGGCGGGGCTGACAGGCGGGCTGCTGCACCTGTTCAACCACGCGTTGATGAAGGCGGCGCTGTTCATGGCCGTTGGCGCGATGGCGCTGTCGGTGAAGGCCGTCAAGCTTACGGATTTCTCGGGCGCGGCGCGGAGCGCACCGTGGACGATGGCGGCGTTTGGCGTTGCCAGTTTCAGCCTGATGGGCGTGCCGCTGACGGCGGGCTTCCTGTCGAAGTGGCGCCTGGTCGAGGCGGCGATCGGCGTTGAGTGGTGGTGGGCGGTGGCGGTGATCGCGGTCTCCTCGCTGCTGGCTCTGGTCTATGTCGGGCGGATGCTGGAAGTGATGGTGTTCCGCTCAGCCGTCGCAGGAGGGGACGCGATCAAGGAAGCGCCAATCGGCGTGCTGATCCCGTTGTGGATGCTGGCGATGGCCAGTGTGTGGTTCGGCGTCGATGCGTCCATCCCTGAAGGGTTGGCGCGGGCGAGCGCCGCAGCTGTGCTGGGGGTGCGATGAGCACCGGGGAAATCCTGATCCTGCTCGCCCTCGCCGTGCCGCTGTTTGCGGCGGCGGCGACGTACGGGCTGAACAAGCTGCCGGATGTGCGCGAGACGGTGACGGTGATCGCCGGGCTGGCGCTGATCACCGTGTGCGCCGCGCTGGCGATGCGGACGGGACATGGGACGCCGCCGCAGTTGCTGGTCGTTGAGCCCCTGGCGGGATTGTCGCTGGCGTTCAGGCTGGAGCCGCTGGGCGCAATGTTTGCCTTGATGGCGTCGGTGCTGTGGGCGATCAACACGCTGTTCTCGATCGGCTACATGCGCGGCAGGAACGAAGCGCACCAGACGCGTTTCTACATGTGCTTTGCGATAGCGATGTTTGCGGTGATGGGCGTCGCCATGGCGGCGAACCTGTTCACGCTGTTTATTTTCTACGAAGTGCTGACGCTGTCGACCTATCCACTGGTGACGCACAAGGGCGATGAGGTCTCGCGCAAGGCGGGGCGAATCTATCTGGCGATCCTGGTGGGGGCGTCGGTGATGCTGTTTCTGCCGGGCGTGATCGGCGTGCATGTGATTGCGGGATCGACGGCGTTCGTGCCGGGCGGATTGCTGGCCGGGAAGATCGATCCCGTGACGGCGAGCGCGCTGCTGCTGCTGATCGTGTTTGGCGTGGCGAAGGCGGCGCTGATCCCGGTGCATGCCTGGTTGCCGAAAGCGATGGTTGCGCCGACGCCGGTGTCGGCGATGCTGCATGCGGTGGCGGTGGTGAATGCGGGTGTGTTCACGCTGCTGAAGACGTCGTCCTACATCTTCGGCCCGAACGTGATGTCCGAAGCGCCGGCGACGCAGTGGCTGTTGTGGCTGGCGGCGGCGACCATCGTGATGGCCTCGCTGGTGGCGATGACCCGGGACGAGCTGAAGGCGAGGTTGGCGTGGTCGACCATCGGGCAACTGGCCTATGTGACGGCGGGTGCGCTGATGGCGGCGGGGGCGGGGCTGGTTGGCGGCGGGTTGCACATGCTGACGCACGGTTTCGGCAAGATCACGCTGTTCATGTGCGCTGGTGCGATCTACGTGGCGACCGGCGTGACGCGTGTGAGCGAGATGCGCGGTCTGGGGCGGCGGATGCCGGTGGTGTTTGTCGCTTTCCTGATCGGCGCGCTGTCGGTGACGGGGATGCCGCCGTTTGCGGGAATGTGGTCGAAATTCCTGCTGATCACGGCGGCGTTCGGATCGGGACGCGATGTGATTGCCTGGGCGATGATCGCGTCGACCATCCTGACGACGCTGTATCTGATTCCGATTGCCGTGCGCGGACTGCTGCCGCCGGTGGGGGATGCGCGCCCACCGGAGTTCACGCGGCCGGGCGGTGCGCCGGGGCTGACGGTTGCGCCGCTGGTGATGACAGCGGCGGGAACGGTGTTGCTGTTCTTCCTGATCGATGAAGTGGCGGCGTTCCTGATTCCGATTGCTGGAGCCGCGCAATGACCAACGAGACCGGCAACGACGAGATCGAGAAAGACGCGCCTGCCCCTGAACCTGCTGCGCCGCTGCAACTGGGCGAGCCGGGGGAGCATCCGCTGTCGGTCTTGCTGTTTTCGTGGATGCGGTCGCGCGGATTTTATCGCGGGTTGATGGCGGTGCTGGCGGCGCTGGGCGTTCTTCTGATTGCGCTGGAGTTCATTGTGCCGCGGCGCGGGTATCTGCCGCTGGAGGGATTGCCGGGATTCTTCGGCGTGTTCGGGTTTATCGCGTTCTCGCTTGCTGTACTGAGCGGGTGGCCGCTGGGCAGGCTGCTGCGCCGGCCGGAAGACTATTACGAGCGGGAGGCCGGCGATGACAGTTGACCGGCTGCTGGAATTTCTTGCGACGATCAATCCGGGCTTCTTCCTGATCCTCGCCGCGATCCCGGCTGCGTTTGCGACCGGGACTGTGGCGCGGGTGATTGCGCTGATCGGCGGGCCGTTGCTGGCGCTGGTGGTGCTGCTCTATCCGCCGGTCGCAGGCATCGAGGTGGCGAAGGGGACGTTCCTCGGCTTCGACATTGCGGTCTACCGGCCGGACAGCCTGTCGCTGATCTTCGGGTTCGGGTTTGTGCTGGCCGCGTTGCTGGGCGGCATCTTCTCGATGCACCGGGTTGACCGGCTGCAGGATGCGGCGGGGCTGGTTTATGCCGGATCGGCGCTGGGCGCAGTATTCGCTGGCGGGCTGGTGAGCCTTGTCGTGTTCTGGGAACTGACAGCGATTGCCTCCGCCGTGCTGGTGTTCGCGCGGCGATCGCCGCAGGCTTATCGCGCGGGGATGCGATATCTGGTGATCCAGATGATCTCCGGCGTGCTGATGATGACGGGCGCTGCGATGTACGGCATCGAGGCGGGAAGCTTCCTGATCGCGGATCTCGGGTCGGCGCAGGATGGCGTGCTGGTCGGCCTGTTCGACATGGAGCTGCCGGGCGCGTGGCTGATGCTGGCGGGCGTTGGCATAAAGGCGGGGTTCCCGCTGATCCACAACTGGCTGACCGACGCCTATCCCAACACGACCGAGACCGGCGCGGTGACACTGTCGCCCTACACGACGACGCTGGCGGTCTATGTGCTGGCGCGCGGCTTTGCCGGGATGGACTGGCTGGTGTGGGTGGGCGCGGCGATGACGGTCTATCCGGTGTTCTTCGCCGTGCTGGAGAACGACCTGCGGAAAGTGCTGGCCTACTCCACCAACAACCAGATCGGCTTCATGATCGTGGCGGTGGGGATCGGCACGCCGCTGGCGTTGAACGGCGCTGCAGCGCACGCAGTGGCCCATATCGTGTTCAAGAGCCTGCTGTTCATGGCGATGGGCGCTGTGTTGCTGCGTACCGGTACGACGAAGGCGACCGAGCTGGGCGGACTGCACCGCACGATGCCTTACACGACGCTGTTCTGCCTGATCGGCGCGGCGTCGATTTCTGCGCTGCCTTATCTTGCGGGCTTTGCATCGAAGTCGATGATCATGTCTGCCGTGCATTCGGGGCCGGGGCTGTACGTGGTGTGGCTGATGCTGCTGTTCGCATCGGCCGGCGTGCTGGAGCATTCGGGAATCAAGATTCCGTTCTTTGCGTTCTTCAGTCACGACAGCGGCAGGCGGCCGAAGGAAGCGCCCTTCGTGATGCTGCTGGCGATGGGGCTGGCGGCGGGACTTTGCATCGCCATCGGAACGAGCCCGGCGTGGTTCTATGCGCTGTTGCCGTATCGCGATCAGGCGCTCGAATATCTGGCGCAGGACCTGTTCACGCCGGCGCACCTGCTGGAGCAGATGCAGTTGCTGTGCTTCGCGGTTCTGGCCTTCATGGTGTTGCGCTGGTTCAGGCTCTACCCGGCGGAGAAGCGCGGCGTGATCCTCGACGTCGAGTGGGTCTGGCGCAAAGGCGTGCCGGCTGTACTTGAGCCGGCCGGGCGGGGCATCGGGGCGGCGACCCATGCAATCAAGGCAGCGAAAGACAAGGTCACGCGTGGGGTTGTTGCAGGAGCCCGGCAGGTTTTCGAGCCTTCCGCGTGGGTCAGCCGCAAGATTCCAATGGCTGTCACAGCAGTCTTTAGCCTGTGCTTACTGGCGCTTGTGCTGGTCACCGCGCTCTTTTCATAGCGATTCACAGCATTGGCGGCGATAGACGCAGGGCAGTCAGCACTGGTGTTTACAGACTCACTGAATTGACAGAATATCGGGACAGTAAATCGGCGCTGAACCAGACGATTCCATCAATTCTGGAAGAATCACCTCAAATGGAACGCGAAACGCGCAGCTCTTCTTACCTGATCGAGATGGTGTCCGACATCGTGTCGGCCTATGTCGCCCACAACCCGGTGCCGGTGGCTGAGCTGCCCAAGTTGATCGAGAAGGTTCACGCCTGCCTCAACGAGATCGATGGCGGCGGCGCTGCGGAAGAGAAGACCGAGTTGAAGCCCGCCGTGCCGGTGCGCAAGTCGGTGACCGACGATCATCTCGTCTGCCTGGAAGACGGCAAGAAGTTCAAGTCGCTGAAGCGCCATCTGCGCACGCGCTATGACATGTCGCCGGATGAATATCGCGAGAAGTGGGGCCTCCCGGCGGACTATCCGATGGTCGCGCCCAACTACGCCAGGCAGCGTTCGGACCTCGCACGCAAGATGGGCCTCGGCCAGGCCAAGAAATAAGGTCCACAGCCACAACATCTGGGTTCATTGCGGCGCCGAATGAATCGCCTCTGCAATGACACATGTTTGGACTTTGTTGACCGAGGTAAAGAATTCGTCGCCACGGACTCTTGCCAAAGACTCCCCCCCGAATCACGATGAGTCATGGTGATACGAATCACCTGTCCGAACTGCTTTCTCCCAGTAAGTGTGTGTTGATCGGACGTTAGACGGATAGGGTTTGCGGCAAGACGGTCGGGCTGGCCGTTCGCAGACTCCGGGAAAATCATACGAAGTCGCGACGTGGTGCGGACTGACAAGGTCTGCTCATGGACGGACTCTCGGACTGAGCTAAGGGGCTGAGAATGCAAACCGAAATAGCGTCCGCTGACCTTGCGGGTCAGGCGATGGTGTTTGCCGCGTGGCAACGCCGCCTGCATGGCCGGGACTTCATCGCGAAGGACGATCTTGACTTGTCGAGCATGATCGCGGAGCTGGCGCATGTCAGCATCCTCGAGCTGGGACAGGATGGCTTGTGGTTCCGCCTTGCGGGCACGGGTCTGCGCGGGGCCTTCGGATGTGAATCGCGCGGTCTATATCTCGACGAGATCGAGAAGTGCCGCGATGCCGCGTGGATTGATGCGGCGACCCGGACGCTGACGCGGGTTGCGCCTTCTGCCGGCCGCACGCGGCTCGCCTGTGGCTCTGTGCACTTCTGGATCCGCCTGCCGATGTCCTCGGATGGCGTGAATGCTGATCTGGTGCTGTGCCATGACCGCTACCTGCCGCCGGAAGCGCTGGCCGATCCCGATCTCGCCGCGCGCCAGGCCAACCAGGCGTTGCGCCTGGATGCTGTCGAACTGCACGCGGCCTGATCGCTGCTGGAGAGGCTCTCACGCGGGATGCGGCGGGCCGATTTCTGACGCCGCGTCTTTGTCTCCGTCCGTGAAGAATGGAAGTCTCCCGACTGACGCTGACGCTGACGCTGGCGACGGCGCGGTTCGGCGAGACAGACATGATCAGATTATTCGGAATTGCGATTGCTGTTGTGGCGCTGTCTGCGTGCGCAACTTGCGCGGTCGTCGACAAGCGTCCGCCAAATTCAGGCACGTCGCGCGACTACCAGGCGTCGGCGGCGAAAGCCAGCGCGGCGGCGAGAGCTGCGCTGGCGACATTTCCGGTGAGCGTCGCGGGCGAGCGCGTGGAAGCGGGCTGAACCGTCTTCAATTTCGTGAACAGCGTGACGGCGTTCAACTGGTGCGAAGTCGGCCGCGTCGTGGTGACGCCAAAGGGCGAGACCGCGGCGAGCGTATTCGTCGACACCGAAAAGCGCAGCCAGATGCCGATCACCGGCACGAGTGAGGCGCAGGTCTCGGCGAAGAGCTTTGACTGCATCACGGCGGAACTCGCCAGGACGCTGTGAGACCTTCGCGCGAGCGAGGCGCCTCCGCCTAGTGGTGATGATGGTGGTGTTTGTCCGAGTCCGGTAGGTCGTTGAACTTGCCGCATTTCGGGCAGCGCACCGCGACGAACGGATGGTCGTGCATCACGTCCATGTGGCTGACGTTGGAGAGCAGGCGCGATTTGCAGCCGCCGCAGCGATAGGTGATGTCGCCTTCGCCTTCGAGCGCATACGTGCCGGGCTCGGGCGTGAGCACGCCATCCATGCTTGCGGGCTGGGCGACGATCTTCATGTCCTTCTGCGGCACGGCTTATCCCTCATATCCTGAACTGGTCAGTTTACTGCCGGGCGGAAGCTAGAGCGGTCAATAGGCTGGGTTTTTTCAAGACCATGAATAGGATTTCTGTCCTAGAAACAGGAAAGTTCTCCTGCACCAGCCCAGGTCGGCGATTATGGCGCGTCGAGACCAGGAGTTGGCATGATGATGTTCGTGGACAGAGAGACAAGGGACCGGGCGTGCGCCGGGCCGGCGAACTCGCTGGCGGGGGTATTCGCTGGGTGTGACGGAGGCTGACATATACTCGCTCGCGCGGCGGTCGGTGCGGATCGTGTTGGCGCGGCAGGTGGCGATGTATCTGGCGCATGTGGCGCTGGAGATGAGCCTCGCGCGCGTCGGTGTGGCGTTGAGGTGCGACCGGTCGACGGTGGGGCATGCGCGCCACGCGATGGAGGACCGGCGCGACGATGCACAAATCGACATGTGGATGGTGGCGCTGGAGGAGGCGGCGTGCGCCGCGCCGGGGCCGCTGCGCCAGGAAGGGATCGCGGAGTGAGCGAAGGTGGCTTGAACAAGGGACGGGCGCGCATGGCGTGAGCGGCGTGTATCGAGCGGTTGTCGATCGCGCAGCTGGAGGTGCGCTTCGGCTATCGCGTGCGCGAAGGCGAAAGCGGCAGGGCGCGGCGCTGGAAATTTTGGCGGGTGCCAGTGAGGGGCGCTAGGGCAACGCCATCGGGACAAGTGAGGCTGCGATCAGCGCCATGATGACGAAGGCGGCGAGCGCCCACGCCGAGAGATGAATGATCTTCTTGTGCATGTGATGCCCACTCCTTTGAGGGGCGGCCCTCGGTTGGAGAGGAGATGCACACTACGCAGCGGGGGATTCGTCGCGCTAACAATTGATAGGCTGGCTGTATCAGCTGCCGAAGAAGCCCTGCTCGCGCGCGTCTTCGAGTTTTGCTTCGAGGTAGGCCCACAATTCGGGGCAGCCATCTTCGATGGGCGCCTTGATGCGGCCCACAACGCGAGCGTGGGTGATGTTGTTCTCGCGCCAGCTCTGGCCCGCGTTAGCGAGGTTGAGCAGGACCGGCATGGCGCGATCGGCCGCGTTGGCGAAGCGCGCGGCGGGCGTTTGGGCGGCTTCGAACTCGCTCCACAATGCGAAGAGATTTTCGGATTGCGCAGCGGGAAGCAGGCCAAAAATTCGCGTGACGGCTGCGCGTTCGGCGGCCTTGCGTTCGTCCCAGCCGCCTTCGGCGTAGACGATGGTGTCGCCGGTATCGATCTCGCCTATGTCATGGACCAGCAGCATGGCGACGACGCGGTCCATGTCGACGCCAGGCGGCGCATAGGGCGCGAGCGAATGGGCGAGGAGCGCGATCTGCCATGAATGCTCGGCGGAGTTCTCATAGCGGTCGAGGCCAAGCGGGCGCGTCTTGCGGGTGATGCCTTTCAGCTTGTCGAGTTCGAGGACGAAATTGACGATCAGGTGAATGGCCATGTCAGGCGCCCGCCATCAGTTTTCGGCCTGGGCTTCGGCGCGGATGCGGGCGAGCATCGATTTGAGGCCGTTGGAGCGTTGCGGGGTCAGCGCTTCGGCAACGCCAATCTCGCGCATGAAGGCTTCGGCGTCGAAGGCGAGAATGTCGGCCGGCTTCTGTTCCGAGAACAGCTTGAGCACCATGGCGACGAGGCCGGAAACAATGAGCGCATCGGAGGCGCCGCGGAAGGTGAGCGCGCCGGCCGTTTGCCGGGAGGGCTCGGCGACGAGCCAGACCTGGCTGGAACAGCCGCGAACCTTGTTGGCCTCGACCAGTTCTGTCGTCGAGAGCGGCGGCAGGGCGCGGCCCATGTCGATGAGATGCGCGAAACGCGCTTCCCAATCATCGAGGAAGGCGAAGTCGTCGCGGAGAATCTGGGCCTGATCCGATACCGTCATCGCGTCCACATGGGACAGGCGCGGGCTGGATGCAAGCTGCAGCTTGCGCTGGCGTTTACGGCGGCGCAGACCGCCGCGTCGCCTGGCCTTTTCCCGAGGCTTCGGCGACACGGCGGTCCAGACGGGCGGCTCTGACGTCCACATGCTCGGCTGGTTCTGGCGGACGGAGGCTACAAACAGGCAGTCGCCTCGCCCGTATCCGCGTGGCGAGAGGCGCTGCCGGCGGTTTGAGCGTGGTGGAGTTCGGAGACTTCTTTCCGCCCGATCTGCGAGACGGCCTTGGCGAGGAGATCTTCCGTGCAGATGACCCGGGCATGATGGCTGCGGGCCGTGTTGGGCGTGCCGAGTCCGCAGGCCTGGCGGGCAGTCTGGCGCAAGTCTGCGTAGATCTGATCTGGCGTTTCCGTCGGATCATAGTTGAAGCGGACTTGCATGGGGGCTGTCGCAGGGCTGCCGCGCGTTTCTGCATGCGCCGGATGAGCGGCGAGAGCTGCGCCGATGGTAAGAGCGACGGCGGCGAGTTTGGCGAGGTGGAAGCCGGTGGAGACGTTCAGGGAGAAGGCGGTCATGAGGAGGCGTCCTTGTGTTCGGACCCGTCTGATTGCGGGCTGCCACAACACATGGGGCATCCAGCCGCGACGCGGAATCGAGAAGCTCGCGAGGCGGCCATGAGAAAAAGGAATGCCGGAACCCACAGCTGAAAACCCGTGGATTCCGGACTATTCCGCTAGATGACGCCGAGCAGGGCCAGCAGGATCATCAGCGTTCCGACGAGGCCGACTGTCCACGCGAGCGGACGGATCATCGGCAGGCCGGCGATGTAGATGACGGCATGAGCGACACGCGAATAGAAGAACAATTGCGCGCCCAGAACTGTCCACGGGTTGGTGATGTCGGACAGCGCTGCGACGATGACGAGTGGGGCGAACATCAGGAGACCTTCGCGGTGATTGTCGACCAGGCGCAGGGTGCGGGCGTGGAAGGTCTTGGGCGGCGGCAGGCTATCGCGCGGGCCGGCCAGAGGCATGAGGCCTTGCCCCTGTATGCCGGCGAGCGTCTGGACCAGCACCAGCACGATCAGCAGCGCGGTCGAATAGACCAGCATCGTCAGTTCAATACTCATGGATGTTTGTCCCCTTGGCAGCCGTGAAGCGATTGCGTTTCCTGAACCGGCGCTGTGCCGCCTGATCCGTGTGCGAGCCTAGGAGCACCGGCGAATGCGCGCCAGCAGGCCTCCGACGGGGACGCTGGGGAAGTCGGTGGAAATTCTGGCGGGTATTCGCGTGGCCGGGATGCACACCAGACCAAGTGCGCCTAGCGCGGGATCATGAACTTGAAGGTGATGCGTTTGCCGGTTTGCGCGAGTGAGCACGATGCGGCGTCCCACGGTTTGCCAGGCGTGACGCGGATATAGCGAACGCTGTCGAGCACCGCCTTGCCGAAGAATTTCTCTGGCACAGCTGTGAGGATCTCCGGATTGCTGGCCCTGCCTGCTGCATCGATATCGACCTGCAGGATCACGGAGCCGAGGAAGCCGCTATACAGCGCCGAAGATGGATAGTTGGGTATGCGCGTCATATCGAATTGCGTCTTGCAGACGTCGGTGTCGGTGCGATCGCCCATCAGGCGCTTGGCGCGGGTGGTGGGCGCCCACTCGGGATCGTCCTCTTCAGCCTCCTCCTCGTCCTGTTTGCCGTCCGGCTTGTTCGGGAGAATGCCGCGGGCGCGCAGGTGGGAGTCAGTCAACTCCCGCCAGGCCACGATTTCCCAGTAGAGGCCGATCATCGGCTTCGCCCTCTCGTCGCTGGCGGCGGCGTTGATGTCCCTGACCAGATCATCCTGCAGCGAGTGGAGACCGGCGACGGCGGTGGCCTTTTTGGAAAGCATGTAATCGGCGATGGCCCAGTAGAGCCTCGCGCGCGTCTTGCTGACAAGGAAGCTGGCTCCGCCCGCATCCGTGAAGTTGGTCAAGAGGCGGGCGCTTTCGGTTGCGTCCTCCCAGTCGGCCTTCTCCATGTCGTAGGCGAGCAAAGCGTCGGCGCCGAGGAAGGTGATGTTGTCGAGGCCGGGAAAGGCGGTGCGTGCGGTGAGCGCAGCCGCCAGCGCGGCGCGCGTGTCGGCAGTAGGTTTCACCTTGTGCGCCGCCAGCGTGGCCAGCACCACCGCGATGGTGCGGTTTTCGGGAGAGGTGGACGCCGCCGCGACGGCGAAGTCGGCATAGGTGCGCGCAGCGGCATAGTCCTTGGCGACAAAGGCGCTGAATCCGAACTCCTGCGCGATGATGACGATGTCGTCGCGCGATTTGTCGAGCGTGGGCCACGTCTTCGCGGCTTCGGCGGCGGCGGTCTTGAAGTTGTTCGCTTTCACGGCGGCGTTGAAGGCGGCGATATCGGCATGGGCGGCGGCGGCAAACAGCACCGCGCAGGCGGCGAGCGTGATGAGGTTCCTGATCGTGCGGCGCATCGCTTCCCCCCGGAGGCTGCGGCCTGTCCG
>Ga0075163_10004183_pt1 | contig 19352 bp, 14 predicted proteins | sample JI1023141ADNA_FD_71478 | JGI IMG/M metagenome (GOLD analysis project Ga0075163, IMG submission 71478) | Wastewater effluent complex algal communities from Wisconsin, to seasonally profile nutrient transformation and Carbon sequestration -... | ecosystem: Engineered > WWTP > Effluent > Algae...
CGCGCTCGACGGCACGCTCGAGTCGTTCGTGATGGGCCAGAGCGAGGAGCACGGGCGCCTGGTGCCGGGCGCCGAGGTGATCGACTGATGCCGGGCCCGCTGTGGCTCGGCGTCGGCGGCACGTTGCACCGGCGCCGCGCGCGCCCCCCGGTCGCGCCGCCGCGACCGCGGCCGGGGCGACCACGACCAGCGCGCCCCGCGGTCCCGTGGCTGACGTTCGTGGTGGCGACGCTGACGTTGTCGTGGCTGACGATCGCGATCGTCGGGCCGCTGGCGACGTCGACGACGGCGCCGCTGGACGCGGCGATCCGCTACACCTGCGCGCTGGGCTGGCAGCCGGTGGCGGTGACCGCGGCGCTGCGCTGGCTGGGCGTCGGTCCGCCGCCACCGCCGCAGCCGCCGCGACCCGCGCACCCGGCGCTCGAGGCGCTCGGCGTGATCGCCGCGTGCACCGCGGCGGCGGCGCTGGTGGCGTGGCTCGCCGGCGCGCGCGGCGCCCATGTGGTGATCGGTTCGCCGAGCGCGCTGGCCGCGGTCGCGATCCTGCTCGGGCAGGCCGCGCTCGAGGAGCACGGCTGGCGCGGCGCGGCCCTCGACTGGGCCGTCGCGCGCTGGGGCCGGCGGCGCGGCCTCGTGATCCACGCGGTCGCGTGGGCGCTGGGGTACGTGCCGTTCGGCGTCGCCGCCGCGTCCGCCGTCGCGCCGATGCTCGCGCTGGTCGCGACGCTGCTCACCGCCACCACGATCGGGGTGCTCCTCGGTGCGCTCCGGCTGCGCGGCGGTCGCGTCGGGCCCGCCGCGCTGGCCAACGCGGCGATGACCATCGCCGCCGGGCTGCCCATGGTGCTGGCCTGATCGCCTACACTGGCGCGATGCCGCGCCTGCGCAAGGACTTCGCGAGTCGCTACGGGAGCTGGGCCGTCGTCACCGGCGCGTCGAGCGGCATCGGCGCCGAGTTCGCGCGGCAGCTGGCCGCCGCCGGCGTGTCGGTGGTGCTGGTCGCGCGCCGCGCCGATCGGCTGGCGGCGCTGGCCGCGGAGCTCGGCCGCGACCACGGCGTCGAGGCCCGGGTGTGCGCGCACGATCTAGCGTCGCCGCGCGCCGCCGACGCGCTGGCCGCCGACGTCGCCGACCTCGACCTCGGCCTGGTGGTGTGCAACGCCGGCACCAGCTGGAAGGGCGCGTTCCTCGAGCACGACCCGGCCGATCAGCGGCGCATGATCGAGGTGAACTGCCAGGCGCCGGTCGCGGTGACGCGCGCGCTCGGCCCGCGGCTGGCCGCGCGCGGCCGTGGCGGCCTGGTGATCGTGTCGTCGACCGGCGCGTTCCAGGGCCTGCCGTGGAGCGCGGTCTACGGCGCCACCAAGGCGTTCGACTTGCTGCTGGGCGAGGCGCTCGCCGTCGAGCTCAAGCCGGCCGGCGTCGACGTCGTGACGCTGTGCCCCGGCGGCACCGACACCGAGGGGCCGATGAACACCGGCGTCGATCCGGCCAAGGTGCCGGTCAAGCTGATGCCGGTCGGCCCGGTCGTCACCGCCGCGCTCGCCGCGCTCGGCCGCCGCACGCTGGTGGTCCCCGGCGCCGTCAACCGCGCCGGCGTGGCCGCGCTGCGCGTCGTGCCGCGCGCGGTCGCGGCCAAGGCCGCCGGCCGGATCATGAAGCGCGTGACGTCGTAGCCGCGAACCTCGGTTCGCTGGGGCGATCGATCGGGGGTCGCGTCCCCGCTGCGCATCGATGTCCGCGCGCGACCGACCAGCGATCGCGACGATGCCGCCGCGCGGCGATGGCGCAGCCGTTGCAGTCCGCGGCGCCATGTCTCGCGCCGCCACGGCCTCGCTGCTGTTCCTCGCCACGCTGTCCGGGTGTAGCTCGCTGTCGCGCAACCACGAGCGCGGGCTGGCCGCGGTCGGCGCGGTGGCCACGCTGTTCGGCGCGACCACGATCGCCGACGGCATGTCGTGCGACAGCCGCTACCACCACGGCAGCACCTGCACGACCGATCGCGGCGAGCTGCGCGACGGCGCGATCATCACCACCGCGGGCGTCGCGCTGCTCGGCGCGGGGCTGTGGCTGCTCGTCACCGACGGCCGCCCCGACGAGGACGCTCGGCCGCGCGCGGTGCGGCCCGCGACGACGACGACCACCACCACCGCCTCCCGATTGGCTCCCCGAGATTAGGCGCGGTCCGCCAGCTTGTAAAGCCTGGCGAGATGTCCACAATGCGCGGCTCCCATGCGGAGCCCGTTCGCCCTCGGCCTCGACTTCGGCACCACCAACAGCGCGCTCGCCACCGTCGACGCGTCCGGCGCCGCGACGGTGGTGCCGCTGCCCGCCCCCGACGGCAGCAGCCGGCGCTACTGGCGCACCGTGTTGTGCTTCGAGCCGGCCGGCGACGGCGAGCCGCTGCGCATCAGCGCCGGCGCGCCGGCGATCGCGCGCTACGCGACCAGCGAGGGCATCGCGCGGCTGCTGCAGTCGATCAAGAGCCACCTGGCCGCCGCGTCGTTCGTCGACACGACGATCTTCGGCAAGCGGTACAAGGTCGAGGAGCTGATCGCGGTGTACCTGCGCGCGCTGCGGGCCGCCGCGCCGTTCGACCTGGGCCGCCGCGTGGTGTGCGGCCGGCCGGTGCGCTACTGGGGCGCCGAGACGGCGGCCGACGACGAGCGCGCGGTCACGCGGATGCGCGCCGCGCTGGCGCTGGCCGGCTTCGACGAGGTCACCTTCGCCGCCGAGCCGATCGCCGCCGCCCACGCCTACGCCGCGCGGCTCGATCGCGACGAGCGCGTGCTGATCGCCGACTTCGGCGGCGGCACCAGCGACTTCTCGGTGGTCGAGGCCGGGCCGACGATCGGCGCGCGGGTGCTGGCCCAGAGCGGCGTCGCGCTGGCCGGCGACGCGTTCGACGCGCGGATGATCGACGCGGTCGTCGCGCCGGCCTTGGGCAAGGGCTCGAAGTACCAGGTCGAGTTCGGCCACGAGGCGCCGGTGCCGGCGTGGATCTACAACCGGCTGCGCCGCTGGCACCACCTGTCGATGCTCAAGAGCGCCGACACCGTGACGCTGCTCGAGCGCATCGCCGACGGCGCGCGCGACAAGGATGGCATCGGCCGGCTGGTGCGCATCGTCGAGGAGGATCTCGGGCTGCCGCTGCACGGCGCGGTCGAGCACGCCAAGCTGGCGCTGACGGCGACGCCGACCACCGACTTCGACTTTCGTCGGCCCGGCATCGCGATCACGGCGCCGGTGGCGCGGGCGGCGTTCGACGCGTGGATCGAGCCCGAGCTGGAGGCCATCGACGGCGCGATCGACGAGGCGCTGGCGGCGGCGGGCGTGACGGCGGTCGATCGCGTGTTCGCGACCGGCGGCTCGTCGCTGGTGCCGGCGGTGCGCGGGCGCCTGGCCGCGCGGTTCGGCGCGGAGCGGCTGGTCGGCGGCGAGGAGCTGACGTCGGTGGCGGCGGGGCTGGCGGCGATGGCGGCGCGGATGTAGCGGAGGCGGGGACGGGGATCGGAGACGGAGATCGGGCACGGGCACGGGCACGGGCACGGGCACGGAGACGGAGACCGGGCACGGGCACGGAGACGGAGACGGAGACCGGGCACGGGCACGGAGACGGAGACGGAGACGGAGACGGAGACGGAGACGGAGACGGAGACGGAGACGGAGACGGAGATCGGGCACGGGCACGGGCACGGGCACGGGCACGGGGATGGAGACCGCGTATGCTGCGCGCCATGCGCATCTTCACCACGCTCACCCTCGTCGCGTCGTTGGCGCTCGCCGCGTGCGGCGGCAAGGCCAAGCCCGCCCCGACCCCGACGCCCACCGAGAACGCCGACACCTGCGGCGTCCAGAGCAGCAACGGCGTGCCCACCAACGCCGAGCAGTGCGAGTGCCTCGGCCATCAGGTGGTCGGCGACATCGGCAACGGCCAGGTCGCGTGCCCCGACGGCACCACCGAGGTGGCGAGGATCCAGTACGGCATCGAGGGCGGCGTGTGCTGCCAGGCGGCCGCTGCGCCCGCCGGTGAGTAGCTGTCGAAGATTCACCACCGCCGGCCGCGCAACCGCTTGATCGAAGGACCGCGTCGACGGGCACGGCGGTTGCTGGCGTCCAGATCGTCGCCTTGACCCGTCGCCGAGCGCGGTGTACGAGGCAAGCTGACAGGAGTCGCTCATGTCGATCAAACGTGTGCTCATCACCGCCGCCGGCCGCGGCGCTCGCCTCGATCGTCCCGGGATGCCCAAGCCGCTGGTGTTCGTGGCGGGCCTGCCGATGATCGTACGCACCCTGGTGCAGTGCGAGGAGGCCGGGATCGAGGAGGCGGTGGTGGTGGTCGGCTATGAAGCGCCGACGATCATCAAGGCGCTGACCCTGCACCCGCGCCTGACCAAGCTCAAGGTGCGGTTCGCCGAGGCGCCGCGCTGGCAGGAGGAGGGCCTGGTGGCGTCGCTGCTCGCGGCGCGGCCGCTGCTCGGCGGCGAGCGGTTCTTGATCGCGATGGGCGACCACGTCTTCGACGGCCGGCTGATCCAGCGCATGGCCGGCGAGCGGCTCGGCGACGGCGAGGTGGTCGCGATGGCCGACGCCAACCTCGCCGACGTGTTCGACGCCGCCGCGGCGGTCAAGGTCAAGCAGCACCGCGGCGCGGTGCTCGAGATGGGCTGGGACGTGCCCGGCTACGACGCCGTCGACTGCGGCCTGTTCGCCTGCGGCCCCGAGTCGTGGAGCGCGTTCGAGGCGGCGTACCAGGCGTCGCCCAAGGCCAACATCTTCGACGCGATCAACCCGCTGGCGGCGCGCGGCCTTGCCCGCGCGGTGTTCACCGACGGCCTGCCGTGGGACGACGTCGACACGCCGGCGGCGCTGATCCGCACCGAGATGCGGCACCGCAAGCAGCGCCGCGAGCAGAACGTTCGCACGATCACGCCGCCCGAGGGCGCGGCTGGCGGCCAGCGCTACGCGTTCCAGACCGGCGCGCCGGCCACCACCGAGGTGATCGTCGGCCGCGGCATCGCCACCGACGGCAGCCGCCTCGATCTCGGCATCCCCGCCAGGTGCGCGTCGTCGCCGATCTTCGTGTTCACCGACACCACGGTGAACCGGCTGTACGGCGACAACTTCGTCAGCGCGCTCGAGGCCCGCGGCTACCTGGTCCACCGCATCGTCATGGAGGACGGCGAGGTCTCGAAGACCATCACCAACTACGCGCGGCTGGTCGACCACGTCCTCGAGAAGGGCATCGACGAGCGCAGCGTGCTGGTGTCGCTGGGCGGCGGCGCGGTGTGCAACGTGTGCGGCTTCGTCGCGTCGACCCTGTACCGCGGCATCGGCCTGATCCACGTGCCGACCACGCTGATGGCGCAGTGCGACGCCGCGATCAGCCACAAGCAGGCGCTCAACGGCGCCCGCGGCAAGAACCTGATCGGCGCGTACTACCCGCCGATGCGGGTGGTGGTCGACGTGAACTTCCTGGCCACGCTCGAGGACTGGCTGATCCCCGACGGCCTCGCCGAGGTGGTCAAGCACGCGCTCGGCCAGGACGCGCAGTACCTGAAGGACCTGCTGGCCTACCAGGGCGACCACCGCGACCCCGACTTCCTCGAGTGGGTGGTCAAGCGCAACATCGAGCTCAAGTGCGAGCTGATGGCGGTCGATCCCAAGGAGCACGCCGCCGGCATGGTGCTGCAGTACGGGCACAACGTCGGCCACGCGGTCGAGTACTTGTCGAGCTACGACCTGTCGCACGGCGAGGCGGTCGCGATCGGCATGATGGTGGCGGCGCGGATCGCGCGGCTCCTGGGCGGCTGCGACGACGAGCTGGTCGAGCTGCACCGCCAGGTGATCGCCAAGTACAACCTGCCGACGACGATCCCGGCGACGATGCGCATCCCCGACATCATCGACGCCATGCGCTACGACAAGAAGTTCCTGACCGAGGGCGTGCGGATGGCGCTGGTCGCCAAGCCCGGCGCGCTGTGGCAGGTCGACGGCGACTACGCGATCCCGGTGCCCGACGACGTGCTGGTGCCGGCGCTCGAGGCCACGATGGAGCGCGCGTGACGCTGCTCAGCGTGGTGACCGGCGCGTCGAGCGGGATCGGCGAGGCGACGGTCGATCGGCTGGTGGCGCGGGGCGATCGGGTGGTGGCGGTGGCGCGCGGCGCCGACGGGCTGGCGGCGCTGGTCGCGCGCCACGGCGATCGGGTGCAGCCGCTGGCGCTCGACGTCGGCGATCACGCCGCGGTCCACGCGGCGCTGGCCGCGCTGCCGCCGGTGCACACGCTGGTCTTGTCGGCCGGCATCTGCAAGCAGGCGCGGCTCGACGAGCAGGCCGACGACGCCACCTGGTGGGAGACGCTGAACATCAACCTCCACGGCAGCTACTTCGCGATGAAGGCGGTGGCGCCGACGATGCCGGCCGGCGGGCGGATCGTCGCGGTGGCGTCGGGGCTGGGCAAGCTGGGCCGGCCCGGCTACGCGGCGTACTGCGCGTCGAAGCACGCGCTGCTCGGCATCGTGAAGTGCGTGTCCAAGGAGCTGGCGCCGCGCGGCATCACGGTCAACGCGGTGTGCCCGGGCTGGGTCGACACGCCGATGGCGCGCGCCGACGTCACCAAGACCGCGGCCGAGCGCGGCCAGCCGCGCGACCAGGTGCTGGCCGACATCCACGCGGCGATCCCGATCGGCCGGATGGTCAGCGCCGACGAGTGCGCCGCGCTGATCGCGTGGCTGGCCTCGCCCGACGCGGCGGCGGTCACCGGCGAGGCCTACAACATCTCGGGCGGCGAGTTCTTCGCGTGACCGCGGCGCGCCTGATCACCGTCGGCCACGTCACCCACGATCGCTACGGCGACGACATCGTGGCCGGCGGCTGCGCGTTCTACGCGGCGCGCACCCAGGCCGCGCTGGGCGCCGACGTGCACCTGGTCACCGCGGTGGGCGACGACTTCGCGTGCGACGACGCGCTGGCCGGGCTGACCGTCGACGTGACCCGCGGCGGCCTGACGACGTTGTTCACCAACCTGTACCCGGCGGGCGCGCTGCGGGTGCAGCGGATCGAGGCGACCGCGCCGATGGTCGCGCCGCCGGCGCGGCTGCCCGACGCGGCGCTGGTGCACCTGGCGCCGGTGCTGCAAGAGATCGACCTCGCGGCGTGGCTCGCGGCGGCCGGCGATCGTCCGGTGGCGATCGCGGTGCAGGGCTGGATCAAGGATCGCGGCCCCGGGGAGACGGTGGTGCAGACGCCGTGGCAGGTCGACGGCGCGCTCTTGGCGCGGGTGGCGTTCGCGGCGTGCGGCGAGGAGGACCTCGTCGAGCAAGGCGACCTGCTCGACCGGCTGTGCCGCCACGTGCCGGTGGTGGCGTTCACCCACGGCAAGCGCGGCTGCGACGTGATCGTCCGCGGCCGCACCAGCAAGGTCGGCATCTACCCGCACGCGGTCGAGGTCGACCCGACCGGCGCCGGCGACACCTTCGCGGCCGGGTTCTTCCTCGGGCTCGCCGAGGGCCGCGACCCGGTGGCGGCGGCCAAGCTCGGGGCCGCGGCGGCGTCGGTGGTGGTCGAGGGCCGCGGCGGCGCCACGCTGGCGCGGGTCGGTGAGGCCCACGCGCGCGTCGCGCAGATCGCGTAGCGCGGGCGGGCCGACGGACGCTTGGCGCCGTTCACCGCGTCATGTCGGCGAGCACGCGCGCGCCTTCGGTGAGCCACGGGTCGCGCGCCAGGCCGTCGCCCCACTTGGTCAGGCGATCGTCGACGCGCTCGCCTGGCGCCGGCGCCGGCGGCGGATCGAGCAGCTCGACCTTGAGCGCCGGCGTGATCTTGGCGAGGTCGAGCTCGACTGCGTCGACGGCCGCGGCCTGCTGGGCCCGGCGCGCCTCCCACGCCGCGCGCGCCAGCGGCACCAGCGTCTCGGTGCGCCGCGCCTTCCACAGCGCGACCGAGGCGTCGACCTTGGCGAACAGCGGCTGCTTGGCGACGCGCGCGGCGCTGGCCTTGCGCAGCGCGGCCAGCTCCCAGCGCGCGGTCCAGTCGGCGTGCGGCGCGGGATCGATCTTCGACGCGGCGATCGCGTGCGGCAGCGAGCCCTCGCGGGTGTCGACGTAGGCGGTCGGATCGGGCAGCGCGATGTCGGGGCTGACGCCGTCGAGCTGCGTCGACGCGCCGTTGATCCGATAGAACTGCTGGATCGTCAGCTTGAGCGAGCCGAGCTGCAGCCGGCCGCCGGCGTCGCGATCGAGGTTGACCAGCGACTGCACCGTGCCCTTGCCGTGGGTCGGGCTGGTGCCGACGATCACCGCGCGCTGGTAGTCCTGCAGCGCGCCGGCGACGATCTCCGACGCCGAGGCGCTGAAGCGATCGACCAGCACCACCACCGGGCGATCGAAGACCGTGCCGGGCGCGTCGTCGGTCAGCACCTCGCGATCGCCAGCGCCGTCGGCCACCTGCACCACCGGGCCCTGATCGACGAACAGCCCGGTCAGCTCGACGGCGTCGTCGAGCAGGCCGCCGCCATTGCCGCGCAGGTCGAGGACCACGCCGGCCACGTCCTTGGCCTGCAGCCGCACCAGCAGCTCGCGCACGTCGGCCGCGGCGTCGCGGCCCTGGCCGCCGTAGAAGCCGGGCAGGTAGACGTAGCCGAGCTTGGGCAGGCCCTTGCCGCCGAGCACCGCGCCGCGCGCGTAGGCGGCCTCGATCACGACCTTGTCGCGGGTGATGTCGATGGTCTCGTCGGCGCCGCTGTCCTTCTTGACCTTGAGCCGGATCTTGGTGCCCTTGGGCCCGCGGATCATCTTGACGACGTCGTCGATGTTCATGTCGGCGATGTCGACGGTGTCGCGGCCGTCGGGGGTGACCGCCAGGATCAGATCGCCGGCGGTGAGCTGGCCCTGCCGCCACGCCGCGCCGCCGGCCACCAGCTCGGCGACCTCGACGTAGTGGTCCTTCTCGCGCAGCACCGCGCCGATGCCCTCGAGCGAGCCGGTCATCGCGATGTCGAAGTTGGCCTTGTCCGACGGCGGCAGGTACTCGGTGTGCGGATCGTAGACGCTGGCCACCGCGTTCAGCAGGTCGGCCGACTCGTCGATCGGCCGCGCGGTCTTGAGCCGGGCGAAGCGACCGGCGTAGGCCGTGGTCATCGCCGCGATCGCCTTGGCCTCGCGCTCGGCCAGCGGCGCCGGCGCCGGCGCGCCCTTGGCCGGCTTGAGCGGCGTCGCGGTGCGGTCGAGCAGCTCGAGCTCGAGCCGCTGCCGCCAGCGCTCGCGCAGCTCGGCGTCGGTCTGCGCCGCGGCCAGCTTCTTGTCGTCGAGCTCGACCGACTCTTGATCGTCGTGGTCGATCGGCCCGGCCAGCAGCTCGGTCACCATCTGCTCGACGACGGCGACCCGGGCGCGGTAGCGCGCCGCGGCCTCGTGGGCGAACGCCAGATCGCCGCCGTGGATCGCGTCGTCGATCTCCTTGGCGTGGGCGGCCAGCGCCTCGCGATCCGACGCCAGCAGGAACATCTTCTCGGGGTCGAGCCGGTCGAGGTAGGCGGTGAAGGCCTCGGCCGAGATCGCGTCGTCGAGGACGCGGTGGCGCAGGTGGTCGCGCTCGAAGCGGCGCACGAACGCGGCGGCCAGCGCGGCCTCGCGCAGCTGATCGGGCGTGAGCGCCGCGGCCTCGCGATCGGCGGCGACGGCGAGGTCGCCGCTCGGCGGCGGCGGTGGCGGCGTACCCGGGGGATCGCTCGCGCGCTTCTTGCCCGAGCACGCCACGGTCGAGAGGATCAGCAGCAACCCGAGCGCACGACGCATATGGCGTTGAAGCTAGCGTGTCCGCCGCCGCCGCGCGAGCCGATGTCGTCGGTGAAGCAGCAGCGCGGCCGCCAGGAATAGCGCCGGCCCCGGCGCCGGTTGGGCGCCGCAGCCACAGCCAGGCGCGTCGGCGCTGGCGTCGCACGCCGCGGCGATCCGGCACGCGCGCGCGGCGCCCTGCCCGACCGGCACGCAGGCGTCGCCGTCGGTGCACGCGTCGCCGAAGCTGGCGGCGCGCAGGTCGCGGTAGCCGCAGCGCGCGCCGTCGCGCTCGGCCAGGCACAGCATGCCGAGCGGGCAATCGTCGACGGTGACGCAGGTGGCGGCGCAGGCGTCGACGGCGTCGATCGCCGGGCGCCCCGGGCCCGGCGCGGTCGCCGCCATCGCGACGAACGGGCGCACGAAGCCGTCGAGCTCGCCGGCGATCGCCGTCGCGTAGCCGGGCGCGACGCAGCCAGCGCCGCTGGCCTTGATCACCGCGACCTGGCGCTCGCCCGCGGCGGTGGCGATGAACACCGCGCCGCCCGAGTCGGCGCCGCACGGCACGCCCGGGCCGGCGAGCGTGACGTCGGTGGCGGTCACCGCGGTGACGGTGGCGTCGGCGGCGAGGCGCTGCCCGCCGTCGGCGTGGTCGGCGGGCGCGCCCAGCGCCACCAGCCGGACGGTGGCGCCGACGATCAGCTCCGGCGGCGGCGCGTCGACCAGCGCGATCGGCGGCGGCGCGGCGGGCTCGGCCAGCAGCAAGAGCGCGAGGTCGTGGCCGGCCGCGAGCTGGCCCGGCACGTAGCCGGGGTGGAGCGCCGCGTCCTGGACCGCCAGCGCGGCGCCGGCCGGGCCGCGCAGGTCGGCGCCGATCACGACCTCGAGCTCGTCGGCGCGGCGGCCGTCGAGGCAGTGGGCCGCGGTCAGCACCACCCGCGGCGCGACGAGCGTCCCCGAGCACCGCACCGCCTCGGGCGCCGCGCAGGTGGCGCGCCGCTCGACGATCGCGACGACGCCCGGGTGATCGAGATCGGGCCCGCCGCCGACGACCGGCGCGCTCACGGACCGCCGTCGTGGCCCGCCGCGGCGATCGCGGCGAAGGCCTGGGGGAACCGCTGCACGCGATGGCCGCGCTCGAGCTCGGCGGCCAGCGCGTCGAGCGCGCGCATCTCGGCCTGGCGCGCCAGGTACTCGCGGGCGCGCGGGTCGAGCGCCTCGGCCGACTCGGCCCGCACCCGGACCGCGACGGCGCGCAGGATCACGAAGCGGCCGTCGGCCAGCGCGACCGGGCCGGTGAGCGCCCCGGCCTCGCTGAGCGGGGTCGCCGCCCGGACCAGCTCGATCGGGCTGTGGTCGTCGTCGAGCTCGCCGAGATCGCCGCCGCTGGCCGCGCTGGGATCTTGCGACCGGGCCTGGGCCAGCGCGGCGAAGCCGGCGTCGTCGAGGCCGACCGCCTGGGCGTAGACCGCCTCCGCGGTCGCGGCGTCGGGCAGGTAGATCGCGCGCACGTGGACCGCCTCGATCTTGGCGACGCGCCCCGGCGTGGCCTGCACCAGCGCGGCGACCGCGGCGGCGGCGACGTCGGCCGGCGCCAGGCGTTGCCGGGCGCGCTCGTCGGCGATCAGCGCCTGGTTGAGCACCGCGGCCCGGGTGGCCCCGCGGGCCAGGCCCCGGCGCCGCGCCTCGGCGGCGAACAGCTCGACGCGGATCGCCGCGTCGACGGCGGCGGCCTGGGGATCGGCGGGCGTCGCCTTGCCGGGGATCGCGCGCGCGGGCCGCAGGTGCTCGCGCGCGGTCGCGGCGGTGACCGGCGTGTCGTCGACGCAGGCCACGACGCCGGGGCGCGGCCCGCACGGCGTCCCGCCGCCACCGCAGGCGATCAGCACGGCTCCGAAAACGACGAACGCGGCGCGCACGCCGCGATCATATCGTCCCCGGTGGCCGGAGGTGGCCATGGCCGCGGGTCAGTTGGGGCAGTACGCGGCGTAGGTGACGACGTAGTCGCCGTCGGCGTCCCAGAACTCGTCGCCGCAGTACGCGCTGCCCGAGCCCGTGCCGCCGGTCGGGTGGTGGTCGACGCAGCGATCGTGATCGAGGCAGTCCTGCATCATGTCGTCGTCCCAGGTCCAGTTGCAGCCAGCGCCGCAGCGGCCCTGACAGCTCGACGCGTAGTTGCCGTAGGTGGTGTAGGTGGCGGTGCAGCCGTGGCCGGTCGAGTCGTGGTACTCGTACGCGTAGCCGCCGATGCCGGGGAGGCAGGTGGTGCCGTCGTTGCCGCACGAGCCGGCGCGGTCCGAGACCTCGGCCGACAGCGTCGACATGTCGATGACGCGGCGATCGAGGGTGTAGCCCTCGGGCGCCTCGGCCATGCGGTCCGCGTGGCGGACCAGGAGCTTGCCGTGGAGCGAATCGACCAGCTCGGGGCGAGCGGCCCCGATCGCGTCGCGCAGCGCGATCAGCGCGGCGATGTCGTCGGCGTACAGCGCGCCCAGCCCGCCGTCCTGGGTGAAGGTGCCACCGGCGAGGTCGAGGTCGGCGGTCAGCGTCACGCCGTTGACGTCGAGGTGCAGCAGCGCGTGCTCCGGGCCGACCACGCGGCTGTCGAACGTGACGACCGAGCCGGCGTGGACGAAGGTGCCCTCGATCAACGCGGCGTCGTCGTGGGTCAGCTGCAGCGGCGCGGTGTCGACCGGATCGTCGACCTGGTCGGCACAGGCAGCCAGAGACAGGGCGAGCGCAGCGGGAACGAACGAGCTGAGACGCATGGTCACCTCCGTGGACGTGACCTAGAGCAACCCCCGTTCCAGCCTGCCGCCGATTGCCATGTGCCTGGATGGCCTGCGATTTATGTGAGGTTCGGCAACATTCTGACGTCCAGAATCGATACTGTTTGTATGCGTTCGATACAACTTGTATACTCATTGTCCATTCCGGCGAAGAACGGGTGTTTCTGAATACAACCGCATCGCGGGCTCCCTGGCCTCCGCGGCGGCGGCGCTGGTATGAAGGTGGGCCATGTGGGAGACCGCGGGTGACAGCGAGGTCGAATCCAGCCGCGACAGCGCGCCCGTGCCGGGCGCGATCGTGGTGTGGAGCGATCGCGCGCCGCGGCTGATCGCGCTGCGGATCCCGCCGGCGGGCCTGGTGCTCGGCCGCGAGACGCTGGCCGACGCGCACGACGAGCGGATGAGCCGCCAGCACGCGCGGATCACGTGGGTCGGCGACCAGGTGCGCGTCGCCGATCTGGGCAGCCGCAACGGCACCCACGTCGGCGGGCGGCAGATCGCGTCGATCGAGGTCGCGGCGCCGGCGCCGGTCGTCGTGCGGGTGGGCCGGACGGTGGTGATCGCGGTCGACGACGTGCGCGCGTTCGAGGGCGCGACCGTGGCGACCACCGGCGGCGTCGTCGGGCCGACCCTGCGCGCCGCGTGGAGCGCCGTCGAGCGCGCCGCGCGCGGCGGGCGCTCGCTGCTGGTCACCGGCGAGAGCGGCGTCGGCAAGGAGCTGGCCGCGCGCGCGTTTCACCGCGCGTCGGGCGTGAGCGGCGAGCTGGTCGCGGTCAACTGTGCGGCGATCCCGGCCGGCCTCGCCGAGCGGCTGCTGTTCGGGACGCGCAAGGGCGCGTACTCCGGCGCCGACCGCGACGCCGACGGCTACCTCGCCGCCGCCGACGGCGGCACGCTGTTCCTCGACGAGGTCGCCGAGCTCGACCTCGACGTGCAGGCCAAGCTCCTGCGCGTGCTCGAGACCGGCGAGCTGCTGGCGCTGGGCGCGGCGCGGCCGCGGGCGGTGCAGCTGCGGGTGGTCGCGGCGACGCTGCGCGATCTGCGCGCCGCGGTGGCCGCCGGGCGGTTCCGCGACGACCTCTACTACCGCATCGGCCGCCCCGAGGTCCGGCTGCCGCCGCTGCGCGAGCGGCTCGAGGAGATCCCGTGGCTGGTGGCCGAGGCCATCGCCAGCCGCGGCCTGCCCGCGCACCCGTCGCTGATCGAGGCGTGCCTGTTGCGCCCGTGGCCGGGCAACGTGCGCGAGCTGATCGCCGAGGCCGCGCGCGCCGCCCACGCGGCCGCCGAGGACGACCGGCCGGCGGTGCGGGCCGAGGAGCTCGACGAGCAGGCCGGGCGCGCCCACGTCGCCGCCCCCGCGCCGGGCGATCCGGCCGAGCCGGCGCGGCCCCGGTCGGTCGGCCTCCCCGACGACGACGCCATCCTCGCCGCGCTCAAGGCCGAGGGCGGCAACGTCAGCCGCGCCGCGCGCCGCCTCGGCGTCCACCGCAACCAGCTGCGCCGCTACCTGGGCAAGCACCCGGCCGCCGCCGCGCTGGCCACCAGCGACGGCGCCGTCAGCGATGACGGCGACGCGTGAGCCGCGCTACGGGCAGCCGTCGAAGCCGGCCGGCAGCGGCTGCTCGGCGGTGACGGCGTCGATCGACAACAGGAACGCCGCGAGGTCGGCCTTCTTGCCGGCGAGCTCGGCGGGCGTGCCCGACGCGAGCCACACCGGGTTGCCGGCGGTGATGTGCGCCTGCCACGCCGGGTTGTCGAACAGGTTGGCGAGATCGATCGCGCCGCCGTGGTGCAGGTACGGCGCGCCGACCGCGAGGCCGTACAGCGACGGCACGTTGTAGCCGAGCCGCCCCTGCGCGCGCACCAGGTTGCCGTTGACCAGGCGCTGCTCGAGCGCGTCGCTGCCGAAGGTGCCGACGTTGCGCAGCACGCACGCGACCTGGTTGGGCGCGGCGCGGTTGGTGGCCTCGAAGCCGGCGAAGAACACCGACGACGGCTGGGTGTTGATCTGGGTGGTGTGAAAGTTCCAGCCCTGATCGGAGGTGGCCGGCGCCCACGCCGCGGGCGGCGTGAACGGCGTCGCCACCAGCGGCGACGGATCGACCGTCGACGGCGCGAAGGCGACGCGCGACGCGGTCCAGCCCGGCCCGCCGTGGCACTTCACGCAGCCGGCGTTGTTGGCGGTGGCGGTGGCCAGCCCGAACAGCGCCGCGCCGCGCGCGACCGCGGCCGCGTCCTGCTTGCGCAGCGCCAGCGGCGGCCGCACCGTCTTGCCGAACGCCTCGACCTTGTCCCAGTCGTGGGTGCAGTTGCCGACGACGTCCTGGTCGAGCTTGACCGCGCGGCCCAGGCCGTCGGCCGAGATCGCGGCCTGGACCTCCTGCGCGAGGTTGCCGCAGGTGGCGCCCGCGATCGCCGGGTCGGGCTTGGTCACCGCGCCCTTGCCGCCCGAGACGCCGCGGGTGTTGCGCTCGAAGTCGTGCATCTCGTCGAAGATGCCGGTCCAGTTGAACACCCGCTGCCGCTGCGGACCGGGGCCGTGGGTGTACGAGCCGTCGAGCGACGTCGACTGCCGCGGCCCGGCGGCGAAGCTCCACGTGATGTTGTCGGACAGGCCGTCGGGGTGGCACGACGCGCAGTCGCTCCAGCCGCTGTTGGACCAGCGGCCGCGGCCGGTGAAGAAGAACCGCCGCCCGTCCTGGACGTCGCGCTCGCCGGCGGCGATCGCCGACGACGCGACCGTCGTCGCGAGCGCCTGCTGCGACAGATCGAGCACGCCGAGCGAGCGGGTGACCCAGCAGTTCACGAACGCGCGGGCGCCGGCGTGAGCGGTGACGATGCCAGTCGGCGTCTGGCACGGGCCGGCCGAGCCGGCCGGCGTGGTGTTCAGCTCGATCTGCTTGTTCTGCGGCGAGCCGAGCCGCGGCCCCTGCGTCGGGTCGAGCACGACGCGCTGCACGGTGTCGCTGCCGCGCGACAGCACGTAGGCGACGCCGGTGCCGATGAAGTCGAGGTCGACGATGTCGGCCAGGAACTGCTTGGCCGTCGGGTCCGGGATCTGATCGCGGATCAGCTTGGGCAGCACCATCGTGCCGTTGAGGCCGCGATCCTCGGCGTGGGTGGCGAGGTCGCCGACGTAGACCACCGCGTGGACGTTGCTCTGGAAGTTGGTCGGCGCCGCCGGCGCCGCCGAGATCGACGGCAGGTACAGCTTGGTCCCGACGATCACCGCGTTCCACAGCTGGTTGGGCGCGGTGGTCACGGTCGGCGCGCCGGCCGGCGCGGTCGACGGCGCGAAGCCGCTGTCGATCGCGGCCAGGGTGATCGCGGTGTCGGGGCTCAGATCGCTGGCGCGGTACAGCCGGACCCGGCCCGCGCGGCTGCCGTCGGCGCCCTCGGTGCCGGTCGGCTCGCCATAGAACTCGGGCACGACGATCAGCTCGTCGGTGTCGTCGGCGTCGCCGTCGTTGGTGACCGCGACGCCGCGCGGGTTGCGCGGCGCGGCGATGGCGCCGGTCTCGGTCATCGTCGCGGTCGCGACCACGGCGATCCGGCCCTCGGCCCACTCGGCGACGTAGAGCGTCGCGCCGGTCGGCGACAGCGCCAGCCCGGTGGGCTCGGAGCCGACCGCCAGTGGGCTCGATACCGACGGCGTGCCGTCGAGGTTGGCGATCTTCACGACCGTCGCGTCGCCGCGGTTGGCGACGTAGGCGGTCTTGCCGTCGGGGTGGATCACCACCGCGCTCGGCTCGCGCCCGGTCGGCAGCTCGACCAGCCGCGCGTTGGTCGCGGTGTCGAAGATGCTCACGGTGCCCGCCTCGGGGTTGACCATGATCACCCGGGTGTCGTCCTCGGTGATCGCGATCGTGCCCGACTTCGACGGCCGCGACGCGACCACGGTGGCGGGGAGCGCGTCGGCGCCGGCGTCCACGTCGGCGTCGATGGCGATCGGCGCGTCGGTCGGGGCGCCGCCCCCGTCGTCGCTACACCCCGCGGCGGCGAGCGCGGTCACCAGGCCAAGACAAACGAAGCTGAGTCGGATCATGGGTCCTCCAGGGCTGGCCCATTGCCACCCGCGTGCCGAGCACCGGCGCCGCGATTGCGCCCACTTGCGACGCCGGCCGGGCCGTGCCAGCTGGCACACGCGGGCACGTGCCAGGCCGCGGCCACTGGCCACGCCGGCACCCGCCATGGTTCGATCACCGCGATGTCCGACGTGTCCATGGCGCTGGCCGCCGGCCTCGCGCTCGATGGCCGCTACGTGATCGAGCGGCTGCTCGGCCGCGGCGGCATGGGCGAGGTCTACGCGGCGCGGCGCAAGCGGCTCGACGACGTGGTCGCGCTCAAGCGCCTGCTGCCGAACCAGGACACGCCCAACAACCGGCAGCGGTTCGCGATCGAGGCCCAGGCCGCGGCGCACATCCGCCACCCCAACGTGGTGCGCATCTTCGACTACGGCGTCGACGCCGCGGTCGGCCCGTACCTGGTGATGGAGCTGCTCGAGGGGCCGACCCTGGCCGCGATCGGCGACGCGGGCCGGCTGCCGATCGATCGCGCGCTGGCGGTGTTCACCGGGGTGTGCGCGGCGATCGAGGCCGGCCACCGGCGCGGCATCGTCCACCGCGACATCAAGCCGGCCAACGTCATCGTCACCACCGCCGACGACGGCCGCGAGCTGGTCAAGGTGCTCGACTTCGGGCTCGCGGTCGATCTGCGGCTGGCCGAGCGCAACATCACCACGCCCGGCACGCTGATCGGCACGGTCGCGTACATGGCGCCCGAGCAGACCGACGGCCGCCCGCCGTCGCCGGCCACCGACGTGTTCGCGCTCGGCGTGCTGCTGTACGAGCTGGCGACCGGCGCGCTGCCGTTCCGCGGCAGCTCGGCGGTCGAGACGCTGCTCGCGATCAGCGGCGGCCGCTTCGCCGATCCGCGCGCGCTCGTCCCCGACCTGCCCGCGCCGGTGGTCGCGGCGATCGAGGCGGCGCTGGCCCGCGATCCCGCGGCGCGCCCGTCGAGTCCCGAGCGCCTCGCCCAGCTGGCCCGCGGCGACGGCGAGGCCCCGGCGCCGCCGCCGTTGACCGCGCCGCCCCGCCCGCGCCGCGTCAGCGCGGTGACCGCGGTGACCCGCAGCGACGGCCCGCAGTTCACCCACTTCGTCGGCCGCGAGGCCGAGGTGGCGACGCTCGAGCAGACCCTGGCCGAGACCCGCAGCGGCCGCCCGCCGGTGGCGGTGATCACCGGCGACGCCGGCATCGGCAAGTCGCGGCTGGCCGAGCGCCTGGCCACGACCGCGCGCCGCCAGGCCGCGCTGGTGCTGTCCGGTCGCTTCTACGCGTACGCCGGCAGCCGCCCGCCGCCGCTCGAGGCGTTCCTGGCGATGATCGCCGATCGCACGCGGCCGGCCGCCGGCGACAGCCCGTGGGCCAGCCTCGATCAGGTCGGCGCCGGCCAGCGCTGGACCGCGTTCGCGGCGATCACCGACGAGCTAGCCGGCCAGGCCGCCGGCCGGCCGCTGGTGATCGTGCTCGACGATCTGCACTGCGCGACCCGGCTCGATCTCGAGCTGCTCGATCACGTGCACCGGACGCTCGGCCCGCGCGGCGCGCTGATCGTCGCCACCGCGCGGCTCACCGACGCCAGCGCCGACTTCGCGGCGTGGCGCGCGAGCAAGGGCCGCGACCTGCGCGAGGTGCCGCTGACCGGTTTCGGCGAGGCCGACGTGAAGGCCTGGCTCGAGGGCGCGTTCCACGGCCTGCGGGTCACGCCGATCGAGACCCGCCAGCTCTTGCGCGCCAGCGGCGGCAACCCGTTCGCGCTGGTCGAGATCGCGCGGCAGCTGGTCAGCCGCGGCGAGCTGACCGCGACCGACGACGGCTGGCGGCTCGCGCTGCGCGGCGCCGCGGCGCTGCCGGCCTCGGTGGCGGCGATGGTGTCGGCGCGGCTCGACGAGCTGGCGGCGCCGTTCCGGGCGATCCTCGAGTACGCCGCGGTGCTGGGCGACGAGTTCCGGGTCGCCACGCTGACCGCCGCCACCGGCGCCACCGAGGCCGCCATCGACGACGCGCTCGACGCGGCGCTGGCGCTGCGGCTGCTCAGCGATCGCGACGTCTCGGTCGGCAACGACCTGCGGTTCGCGACGTCGCTGGTGCGGCAGTGCGTCTACGATCAGCAGCCGGCGCGCGCGCGGCGCCGCGCCCACCGCGCGGTGGTCGACGCGCTGGCCGCGATCTACGGCACCGGCGACGACCGCTTCGCGCACATCTTCGCCGCCCACCACCACGCGATCGGCGCCTGGGACGAGGCGTTCGGCTTCGCGGTGCGGGCCGCCGCCGAGGCCGCCGCCCGCGGCGATCTCGACCTGGCCCACGCCGCCGTGGCGCGCGCCGATCATGCCGCGCGCGAGCTCGCGACCACCGGCGCGCCGCGCGATCCGCTGGCGCTGGCGCGCCTCGAGCTGGTCGCCGGCACCGTCGCCACCGCGCTCGGCGACGCCACCGCCGGCGCGGCACGCCTCGAGCGCGTCGCGGCGCTGGCCCCGTCGCCCGAGCTGGCGATCGCCGCGCACATCGAGCTGGCGCGCAACCTGTCGGCGCGCGGCGAGCTGGTCGCCGGCGTCGCGGTCGCCGAGCGCGCCGCCGCCGCCGCCGCCGCCAGCGATCGCGTGGGCGCGCTGGCCGCGCGGACGATGGCGGCCGACATCGGCGGGCGCGCCGGGCTGGTGAGCAGCGACGGGCTCGACGCGCTGGTCGCCGAGTGCGCGGCCGAGCCCGATCGCCGCGGCCCC
>Ga0075163_10004184_pt1 | contig 19350 bp, 17 predicted proteins | sample JI1023141ADNA_FD_71478 | JGI IMG/M metagenome (GOLD analysis project Ga0075163, IMG submission 71478) | Wastewater effluent complex algal communities from Wisconsin, to seasonally profile nutrient transformation and Carbon sequestration -... | ecosystem: Engineered > WWTP > Effluent > Algae...
CCAGGATAAGAAATAAGATCTGTGTAATGAATAGAATAAAAAGTCTTAGCCACGAAGTGGCGTAAGAACTGTAGCGTAGCGCCTACGGCGGGGTAAGCCCTATGTACCGTAGTAATCCTAATTAAAGCCACGAAGTGGCGAAAGAATAAATCAATAAAACATGTTATTTTTAATTTATTCTTACGTCGCTACGCGACTCTACTACGTACTATACTTATACCCAGCGCTTACGCACTGGTGCTCAGTTCTTTCGTCCCTTCGGGACTTAAGAGTCAAATCATTATTTTTCAATGAGTTAGTCTTATCCTGGCGCACATGGGGTTAGCCCTTAGGCTAACCCTTGGAATAAAAAAGAATAAATATATTGATTAAAATATAAGTTTATTTAGTTTACGGAGTATTTAATACTTTAAGACAGAAAAATTTAAGATTTTAGAGGTATGCCACATTTTAGCGCTAAGTGTTGAGCCTTCATCTAAATAAATAGCTAAAGAATCCCCACGATTAATAATTTTATGTGATAAACCTTCTTGGGAAAGACTTAAAACCCCTACTTCTTTTCCTATTAAATCAGGTTGTCCATCTAAGACATACCAAAGAGGAAAGCTCTCAGGAGTTGTTCCTGTCCTTATAAAAGTGTAAGTCCTATTTTCTGTAATTACTTCAAAACTACTTAGCTCTGGGTCTAATAATAAAACTTCTGTGACAAAAGTCTGTTTTGGTAGGTTAACAAGTGGAAAATTAGTATTTTTAATAGTAATGGGTTGCATAAGATTATCTCCTTTAGAACAAATATTTTTTAGAGATAGATGCAACCCTTTACCAAACTACGTCAATTAATTAGGAAAAATATTAGATTTATTTTTTCTTTTCTTCTGAACCTTTTTGTAACTGAGAATTACCTTTAAGATTATCATCACTAGATAGGTTTATACCTATTGGTAAACCTTTAAGTAGCCGTTCTAGAACCTCAGCAACACTTTCCCCACCTAAAATTGCAAGTGGAGAGAGATTTTTAGTTAGTTCTGAAGTTAATTGTTGATCACCTAATACCTTTAAGGTTGTTACTAATTCTGGAGCTAAAGCAGCCATTTCTTCCTTAAATGCCTGAACTTTAGCTGCCAGCATTTGTTGGTCAAGTTGAGATTGTTGGTTAGCTATGTCTAGCCTTACAGAGTTAGTAATTTTTGATGCATCAGCCTGATTTTGTGCTTTACCAACAGTTTCTAGTCTATCAGTATCAATATTTAGCTGAGATTTAGTTAAAGTTAGTGCTTTTCTAACATTTTCTAGTGCAATTGCTTTTTCAACTGTACCAATTTGTGTTTGATAAATTTGTTGGTTAACTTCTTCTTTTATCTTCTCACTATTTAGCCTCATTTGCTCTTGTTTACTATTTACTTCAAAAACAATTGCTGTACGTTGAGCATCAGAAAGTAACCTATTAACTTCTGTATCTAAAATTTTGACATCTAAAACCTCAACATCATAAACTAGCATATTGTTTTCTTCAAAAAGCCGCCCAACTCTTTTAGTATCCCGTTTTTCTCCTAAAATAGCTGTACGAATTACTTCTGTGCTATTAGAGTGAAATGTATCTATAGAAGTATTTCTAACAGTTCCACGAACAATAGAACCTAAATGATCACACATTAACCCTACGTAATTTTTCACATTAAACCATTTTTCATACTCTTGTTCACTAGTTTTACTAGTAAAAGAAACTCTATAAGATAGAACTACTTCTAGTTCTACATGGTCGCTAGTTTTAACCTTAACAATATCAGAAACCTTATTTCCATCAGTTTGTAAAAAACAAGTAGTAAGTAAAAACTCATCTGTTTTTGGTTTACCAGTAGAAAGCCTTAAAATCTCTAGGTCTTCATCATAGTCTAGAATACGTGTTTGAGGGCCTTTTACTACTTCTCGTTTATTTTTTGCTGTTACTAAAACTGCAAAACTTGGAGGAATATAAATTGAGATAGCTTTTTCTGTGTCATGAATAGTAGCTCTTGGTCCAATATTATTAGCAAAACGTTGCATGGCTACACCTTTTTCACGTTTTTCTTGTCTAGCTAACTCACCCATAAAACTTTGTGAAGGTGTAACATAAATTGATTTATCTATTAAGCCATAAAGTTTTTGTGTATCTTGATCAAGCTTACGAGAAACAACTTCTACCTTTGTAGGGTCTGGTAAAAAGTTTTTTGGCCCTACCTCAGTAAAAATCCGCCCTGTTTCAAGCTCACGAACATAAATTCCTTCTTTATCAGCTATTGGAATTGAGTAAACCTCTCCTACTACTTCTAAATTCTCACTAGGAAAGAAAAAACCTTCTCGGTCTTTTAAGAATAGCTCTTGGCCTGCACTATATGACCCTGAAGCTACTTGATCTTCTCCTAAAGAATTAAAATCCTTTATAACACATACATGTAAACCCATGTTTTTCTTTAAGTGATGTGCCCTAAATATCCTGCTATTATTTTTTTCTACAAATTCTTCTGTAGCTTCTGGAAAGACTACAGCAGGGCCACGGAAGTATTTTTTCTTACCATTTGGAGAAAGCAAAATACAATATTCACCATCTAGTAAAGTTACGGCACTACGAACATAACAAGATTCTTGTTCTGGTACTACTTCCAAACCTGTTTTAGGGATATAAAAACTAACATCCACCCCTTTAATTACTTTTTCTGTACCTATTGGGCTATCATCATTTTCTACTCTATCGTAGACTCTTACGACTAAATACTGATCTTCACGTAATTCATGACCATCAATTACTCTAGCATTTTGACCAGGCCAAAGAGGAAAAGCAGCAGGGCCAGGAACAACAACTTTTCTACCAGTAAGTAATTCTATGGAATAGTTAGCTCCTTTAGTAAATTTTGCAGCCAAGTCTTTAGGAGGGTTTTCTAAAATTATATATTGCGAAGAAGAAGCAATTATAAAAGGGTCTACTCCAATGCTACCATCTTCACCACGAATTTGGACAAAACGCCCTTCATAATATTCTACTAAACGTTCTGTATTAGAAAGACTAATTTTTGTTGGCCCAACATAAAGGATTATGTCTCCTTTAGTTAGGTCTTGTACATAAGCATATTCATTAGGAGCAACTAAAATATCCCTTTCGCGCACATCTCTTTCTGCCATATATTTCCTTTCTAAATGCTTGATTAAGTTGTAAGTTATAAGTTGTAAGCTTAAGTATTGTCAACTACTCGGCATTAAAAGGCCGAGCTTGCAGTTCCAGAGGGGCAGTGAATGGACTAACAACATGGACTGCGATAGGCATATTGACTGATGCCCGAAGCTTTTTGCCCCTAAGGGCGATGTTTTTAGCAGCGTTATGATCAGCGTTATCTTTATGACCACACTTAACACAGCAAAATATAGACTGACTAGGTCGGTTACGTTTAGCAATAAAATGGCAATTATGACACTCACGGCTACTATTTCTAGGATCTACAAAAACAACAGGAACTCCTGCAATTCTAGCTTTATAGACAATAAAAGCTTGAAGTTGAGCAAATGCCCATCCACTATGTTTTGCACGGTCACAGCGCCTTACGGTTGTCCTACTTCGGATATATTTAAGTATTTCCAAGGCAATACCCGAGTTGGTGTCTTTAGCGCGTTTAACCAATGCTTTAGAGATGATGTGGTTAGTTTGACGGCGAAATTCTCTTTCCTTTTTAGCTATTTTCTTCAACTTACGTTTAGCATTTTTAGAGCGACACTTTTGCAACTCTCTACGAAGTTTAAGGTATTTAAGTCGAATTTTCTCAATAAGTTCTCCTGTAACTTCATTACCAAGACTATCAACAAGAAGTTTAACTATTCCAAGATCTACTCCTATAAATTCTTGGGTGTTAATTTGCTCACTTTCTTTAATTTCCAGAGTACAGAACAAGTAGAAAGTATTACCAACCATTACCAGGTCAGCTTGTCCTTGTCTGTATTGGAATTTTTGTGTTTGATAGTCAGCCATTACCATTGGAATTTTTTGACGACCATTAATTGTCCAAAGACTGACTATATCATTGGAAAAAAAAGACATAATACGATCATCGTAAACGATTGCACCAGTAAGAGAGAAAATAGGCAATATTTTCTTATCTCTAGAGTAGGCTTCGCAGACTTTTGCAATAGCACGCACCACCATTTGGGCAGAAAGGCCAAACTTTTCTCTTACAGTTTTGTAGACAAACTTATGGAGTTTAAATTTTGCTGCTATCTTTTTCTCATATGCAACCTGAGCTATATAATTACACGCAGCATTGAATTGCTCCATTGTAGCAAGCAATTCTTTTTTTTGTTTTTCTGTTGGAGAAAGTTTTATCTTCAATACTGTCTTCATTTTACGGACTATTTTATCAGTATTTTTATTACTTTGCTACTACTATTTTTTGAAGGGGGACGGCACTCCTCTCGGCCATTAATGGCCGAGTCTCCGTGCCTTTAGAAGATCGATGAAAGTCTCTAAAAGATAAGGCAAGAGAATCTATATAGATTTAAGAACTAGAATAGTATGTTTTATTTAACCTTCGTTCTTTCGTTGACTCAAAGTAGCAATCAGCATTACCATAGGAGATTCTTATAGATAAGTCCTCACCCGTATCAAATATCCAAGGAGCCTCAAAATGGGAGTTCGAGCAACAGAAGCAGGGACAGCCGCATATCGCAGTCGGCTAACTGGTCTTAGCAACGAACATTTCCATCATCAGCAACAGCTTTGGTTATCCTCTATTGGTTTAGGCACCTATCTTGGTCATCCTAATGAAATTACCGATATTGCTTATCAATTAGCAATTAGTAAAGCTATAGAGTTAGGGTGTAATGTTTTTGACTCAGCAATTAATTATCGCTCTCAACGTAGTGAAAGAGTCATAGGCACAACCTTACAGCAACTCTTTCAACAAGGTAAATTACAAAGAGAAGAAGTTGTAGTTGCTACTAAAGGTGGATTTATTCCCTTTGATCCTAAGTCTGCACCAGACCCACATACATATCGCCAAAAAGAATTTATTGATACAGGTATTATTAGTGAGTCAGATATTGTTGCTGATTGTCATTGTATGACTCCTAAATATATAGAAAACCAGCTTGATAAAAGCTTGCAAAACCTGGGTTTAGAAGCTATCGATATATACTATTTACATAATCCAGAAACTCAACTAGAAGAAGTAAATCAGACAGAGTTTTATCAACGAATTAGAAATGCTTTTGAAATGCTAGAAAGAAAAGTGGCAGAAGGAAAAATATCTTTTTACGGAACAGCCACTTGGTATGGCTATCGTCGTGCATCTAATGCTAAGGACTTTTTAAATTTGTCTATGCTAGTTAAGATTGCTCAGGATTTAGCTGGTGAAAGCCATCATTTCCGCTTTATTCAGTTGCCTTTTAATCTAGCAATGACTGAGGCATTTACTATTGCTAATCAAACTGTTAATGACCAAAAACTATGTATCATAGATGCAGCTAAAGAATATGGAATAACTATTATGACTTCAGCTTCTATTCTACAAGCACGTCTAGCACATAACCTACCTAAAGATGTTAAAGAACATTTTCCAGGACTACAAACTGATGCACAGCGTTCAATTCAGTTTGTTCGCTCAACTCCAGGCATCACTACAGCACTTGTAGGGATGAGTCAAAAAGCACACTCAGAAGAAAATCTGCGTATTGCTACTATTGCACCTTTAAAGCCTGATAACTTTTTAGAACTTTTTGAAAAAAATTAATTTTAATATTTGTAAAACTAGAAGTTTTTGCAAATCTGTGATGAAAGGTCAATAAATGTCACAAAAGAAAATACTTATCCTTACCTCTGACAGCGGTGGCGGACACACTTCAGCAGCCCGTGCTATTGAAGCCGGCTTGGGCATGTTCTCAGGTCGCCTTTCTTATTTAGTTCATATATCAAGAGTTGTTGAAGAATCCAGTTTAATTACTCGTCAGTCTATCCAGTTTTATAATTTCTTACTTCGCCATTATCAGTCTTATGTTAAATACTATCATTGGGCAATACATAAATTTAATTTAGATCGTTCTTTATATCCTTTCTATCGCAAGTATGTAGGGCAATTAGTAGACAGGTTTTGTCCTAATGTAATAGTGTCAGTACATCCAATGGTGCAATATGCAGTTGGACGAATATTACAAGACTTAAAGCTACAAGATCGTATTCCTTTAGTTACTGTAGTTACAGACCCTTGTGGTAATTCTTGGAAAGGCTGGGCAAATGAGCATGTACAGCTTTATTTAGTAGCACATGAGCAAGCACGACAAGAAATTCTTTCTTATGGAGTTAGCCCAGATAAAATTCGTATTTGTGGAATGCCTATTCATCCTAAATTCCAAAAAGTTGATGAATTAGTTCCAAGAGAAATGCGTCAAGAGTTAGGCTTGGATCCTGATAAATTCACTGTTTTTATTAATGCTGGTTGGATAGGTGGAGGAAATATTCCTAAAGTATTTGCTCGTTTAGTAAATACTAATCTTAAAATGCAAGTAATCTTTTTAGCAGGCAAAAATGATAAATTAAGAGAAGAAGCAGAAAAGATTGCTATGACAGCACGTTTTCCAGTTAGAGTCTTAGGTTATTCAGATAAAATGGAACGTTTAATGCGTGCGGCTGATGTTATGGTATCAAAAATTGGTGGGTTAACTACTTTTGAAGCCTTAGCATGTCGTTTACCAATTATTATGGATCATATTACTGAACCAATGCCTCAAGAATCCAATACAGCAGACTTAATTGCTAGTCATAACGCTGGCTTAAGGTTATGTCAAGTTGGTGATATTGTTCCTATTTTACAAAACTTAATTGAAAATAGAAGTGACTGTTTGGCTATGAGTACAGCAGCACATGAACTTTCTATTCCTGATGCTACTAAACGTGTAGTAAATGAACTGTCTACTATATTATTACCTAAGCAACAGTTAATAGAAACTATCTAACGTTATGAAGAAAAATCCTTTAGTAGAAAAAATAGCACGTTCAGCAACTATTGATGAAGTAGCGGCTAAACGTGCTGTAAATATAATCCTAACAGGTATTGTTGAAGGTTTAAGGCAAAATGGTCATGTAGAACTAGGTGATTTTGGTGCATTTAGACTACTATCAAATAGTTCTACTTCTAATCAAAATGACCTTCAAGAAATCCAAAAAAATCCTCTACGTTTTATTCCTAGCTCTAAACTTCGTACTGCTATCAACAAGCCTGAATAGTTATATTGACATTTTGACTTTCATTATTAGACTTCCTTTAACATATCAAGAAAAAATCAAATTTTGAGGAAGAAGACATATGAAGTTTTTTATTGTCTACGCACATCAAGAACCACAAAGCTTTAATGCAGCACTACTAAACCTAGCTAAAGACGTTTTACTATCTCAAAACCATGAAGTAATAGTCTCAGACCTTTATAAAATGCAATTTAATCCTGTTTCTGGACGTCATAATTTTTCAATGGTTAAAGATTCTACTTATTACAAACAACAAGTAGAAGAAATCTATGCTACAGAAACAGATACTTTTGCTATAGATATAAAAGCTGAGCTTAATAAACTAGATTGGTGTGATATGTTAATTTTTCAATTTCCTCTCTGGTGGTTTGGCATGCCAGCAATTATGAAAGGTTGGGTTGATAGAGTATTTGCTATGGGTAAAACCTATGGTGGGGGAAAATGGTATGACCAAGGAGTCTTTCAAGGCAAAAAAGCAATGCTAGTTCTAACTACTGGTGGCGGCGATACAATGTATAGCCCTACAGGGCTTAATGGTCATATGGATCAAATTCTTTTTCCTATTAATCATGGGATATTATATTTTGTTGGTTTTGATGTATTGCCCCACTTTGTTGCTTATGGTGTTAGCCGTATCTCAACAGAACATCGCCAAGCTTATTTGGATAAATATAAACAAAGACTACTTACAATAAATGAAACACCTAAAATTAGTTTCCAAAGTCTAGCTGATTATGATGAAGCTTTTCAGCTAAAAACCAAGTAGTTGTAATATTTTAAACCATTTATTTTTATTAGGTTTTGCTAAAGATGTTCTGATTGCATTACCTAAAGGACTCACTTATCATTAAAAGCAGAGTTTTCTGTAATGAGGTCAAAAACTTATGTTAGCTAAAAAAGCTTTGTCTTTAGCATTTATATTAATTAGCCTTTTTACTAGTACAGTTCCTGCTCAATCAGGCAGGGTAAAGACACGCGATAATAATACACCTAATTCCTTATCTCGTAGTTCTAACAGTCCTAACTCACCTACTAAAGAAACAGTATCTAAAGCAGAAGCTAATTTTATTCCTAAAAATACGCTACTTAACTTACACCTAGATCAATCCTTAAGCTCTAAGACTGCCAAAAAAGGTGAAGAGTTTATAGTAAGAGTTTCTGAGCCAGTAATTGTTAATGAACAAATTGTGCTTACTTCTACAGCAAATGTTAAATGCCATATAATCAGTGTTGCGCCCGCAGCACGTAAAGGCCGTAATGGTTCTATTACCATTGGTTTTGATGAATTACTTTTAGATGATGGGACTAAAATCCCTTTGCGAGCCTCTCTGTTTTCAGTAATTAATCGTACTGATCAAGTTGTAGAAGAAGATGGAGAAGGCAAAATTAAAGATCCTGCAAAAGGGAAAAGTAAAGTAGGGACGGTTGCTACTCAAACTGGTGTAGGTGCTGGAATTGGAGGCATTGCTGGTGGTGCTTCTGGGGCTGGAATTGGGGCTGGAATTGGGGCTGGAATTGGGCTTGGTGGAGTATTACTAGCTAAAGGCCGTGATATTGAGTTACTTTCAGGTTCACGCTTACAAGTTAGACTAGATGCAGATATTTTTATTAATCGCCCCTCAACCAATTAAATAGAAGTTATTTTACTGTTTTACCATAAGGGCGAGTTTATATATTCGCCCTTCTTTATAGTTTTTACTAATCATCTCTATCTTTGCGGTTTTTATCTTTTTTATCCTTATCTTTTTTATCTTTACCACCAAACAAACCTCCAAAAGCTTTAACACCTTTCACAATAATATTTTTATCATTTTGGTTATTGATTTTTACAGTATTTTTATCTTCTGATGTACTAGATTTAACAGTAACTTTTGATTTAGGTGTAGTAGTTTTTTTAGCCTCAGGGGTTGTTGAAGTAGTGTCCTCAGATGGATCATTTGAACTTGTCGCATTTGTTGTATTTGTTGGACTTTCTGGATCAGAAAACTTAATAGTTGGGGTTGGAGAAGCATTATTAATTACTGTAGGAGCGGGGGTAGAACTGTTAGTAGCTGGGCTTGGAGTTGGAGTAGAATCCCTTAAATTATAAAACAGTCCACCTACGGCTAATACTACTCCTGCTATAGCACCAATAGCTAAGGGTAATCTCTTTGTATTTGATGGTAAGGTTTGATTTTCTATAGCAGCCGGACTTGTTTCCATAGTCATCTGATTTGGTAACTGAAGAGCCGCTAAAGTATTAGCAGATATTGGAGAAGTAATAGAAACTTTTGCTGTACCTACTGGGTGCATTTGGGTTTTAGATGCTTCTGTTTCTGAAGTCTGCTTTGCTCCATCTGCATCAAATTTAGTTGTATTTGGTATTAATGTAATAGCTCCTGTAGGCTGTTTTATAGTTGGAGTTAACTCTTGAGCGCTTTTTGATAAGCCTGAAATAGATAAACCTTCAAGTCCAGAAGGGGCTAAAGAGGGATTTTCAATAAGTACAGTTTTAAGCAAATTAGAAAATTCTATTGCTGATGATAACCGCTCACTACGCTTCTTTTTTAAGGCTAGCCTAATAACAGAGTCAAAAGGTTCTAAACTAGGGTTATATTCAACAAGTGAGCGAGGCTCTTGAAATAAATGTGCTGCAATGATTTTTTCTATTGTCCCATAAAATGGTGGTCGGCCTGAAAGCATTTCATAGGCAATAACCCCTAAAGCATAAATATCTGCTTGATGGTCTACTGAATCACCATCATAAAACTCTGGCCCCATATAATAAGGAGTACCAAAAACTTCTCCTGTTTTTGTAATATTTGCACCACTGCCTTCTTCATCCTTAATAATTTTGGCTAAACCAAAATCTACTACTTTGATAATTGGCTCACCATCACCAGATTGCTTTAACATAATATTTTCTGGCTTTAAGTCTCGATGGATAATGCCACAAGAATGGGCTGCTCCTACAGCACTACATATTTGGGACATCCATTTTACAGTTTCTAATGGAGTTATAGTTTTATTTTGCTCTAGCATATCTCTTAAGGAAACACCGCTAATAAATTCCATTACAATATAAGCAATATTTTCTTGCCAAACACCAAAGTCATGTATTGTAACTGCATTATTATGTTCAAGTTTAGCAGCAGTTTTAGCCTCACGCATAAAACGAGATAATGCTGTTGCATCCTCAGCTAGTTCTGTTGACATTACTTTAATAGCTACAGGTTTTTCTAATAATAGGTGTTTACCTTCATAGACAGCACCCATACCACCTCGGCCAAGTAAGCGTTTAACCTCATACTTGTCTGCAATAATTTGCCCAATTAATTCATGCCTTATTATTGCAGAACTATTATTAGTTCCGGTATTAGAAACATTTTGAGAGTTTTCCATAGTTAATACCCTATTTATGGTTTGCTGCTAAATATAAATTTTTTAGTATTTTAGTGGGATGCCAATCTTTTATAATAGGTTGATTGTGTTTAGGTATCAACCTATAAAAGTTATAAAAATACGTCTTTTTTATAACACTTTTTATAGATATTAAAACTTTCTCTATCTTGTTTATTAACAAAGATTAGGAATAAATTATGCAGATAAAAATTAATAGTACCATTTTGCTTACATCTATATTATGGCTTTTATTATGTGTAACTAATTCTATTGCTAGCAATGATTCTAAGCCTCAAAAACCTAAAAATAATCCAGCAAAAACCATACATGTTTTAGTTGCATTATGTGATAACCAATATCAAAGAATTGTGCCTGTTCCAGCTAGAATAGGAAATGGTGACGACCTAGTTAATAACTTATATTGGGGTGCTGCCTATGGAGTAAAAAACTATTTTAATAAGTCTAAAGAATGGAAACTAATAAGTTCAACAAAAGATCCTAAACCCGGAATAATCCTTGAACGAGTTATTTTTAAAAATAATAATAGTAATACATACTTAATAGCAGATGCTTATCGAGGTCGAGAAATAAAAAAATGTACTAGTGATTTACTAAATTTTGCTGCTGGAAAAGCAAAAGAGCAAATAGAAGTATCTATTAACTCTGAAAAAGTAAAACTAAATGCTGGCGGTCAAGCTAATTTAATTGCTTATATTGGACATAATGGACTTATGGACTTTCAGCTAGACAATTATCCTAAGCAAGTAGATGAGAATAAACGAGATATAGTTATTTTAGCTTGTGCTAGTAGAAATTATTTTCAAAACCCTATCTTAACATCTGGTGCAAATCCAATACTTTGGACAACAAACTTTATGGCACCTGAAGCTTATGTTTTAGAAGCAGCAGTAAATAGCTGGATAAATAATGAAAACTTAGAAAGTGTTAGATTAAAAGCCGCTCAAGCCTATGATAAATATCAAAAATGTGGCATAAAAGGTGCTCTACGCCTATTTTCTAGTAGTTGGTAAACTATTAGTGATTTTCTGATGTTAGATTCAGCATTTAGACTAGGTAATAAAAACTCTTAACATTTATTAATGGTAACTCAATGGAAAATAACACTCTTATAGTTGCAGCAGTACAATTAAACTCTACAGATAAGGTTTCTGACAACTTAGCAAAATCTCAAAAGCTAATTTGTCAAGCCGCTCAACAAGGCGCTAAATTAGTCTCACTACCAGAAAATTTTGCTTATTTACGTTCAGAATCAGAGGCTATTGAATATTCTCAAACACTAGACGGGGAATTAGTTGATTGGATAAAAGAATTAGCTCAAAGGCTACAGATTTTTATCCTAGCAGGAAGTTTTCCTGAAAAGTTAAATGAATCAGGCAAAATTGCAAATACTAGCTTAATGGTAGATCCTCAGGGCAATATACTTGCTCATTACCGTAAAATACATCTTTTTGATGCTACTTTGTCTGATGGTACAGAGTTAATGGAATCCCGCTATGTGGAAGCAGGCAATGAATTAGTCTCGGCAATGGTAGCCAATCATAAAATGGGGCTAACTATTTGTTATGACTTACGCTTTCCAGAACTCTACCGTAAACTTACAATAGAAGGAGCAAAGGTTATTTTTGTCCCCTCTGCTTTTACCTTACAAACAGGTAAAGACCATTGGGAAGCGCTCTTAAGGGCAAGAGCGATAGAAAACCAAGTCTATATAATTGCTCCAGCACAATTTGGGCAACATACTCCACGCCGAGCTAGCTATGGTCGTGCTCTGATTATTGACCCCTGGGGAATAGTACTAGCAAAAGCACCTGATAAAGAATGTATAATCCTAGCTGAACTAGATTTTGATTATTTAGCACAAATTCGTAGTCGTATGCCATGCCAACAACATATTAAATTAATTTGATTTTTAAGCTTATTACTTACATTATTTACACTTATGAAAGAACTAAGAACAAATAAGACCTTTGATATAGTACTCTCTCGTGGTGGAACAGTTTCACTAAATGAGCAACTAGTAACACAAATAAGCTTACAAATAGTTAATGGTTTTCTTAAGCCTGGTGATAAACTCCCTTCTGTAAGGGCGTTAGCTCGTAGGCTAAATATTCACCATAACACTATTAGTACTGCTTATGGTGTTTTGGCTACAGAAAATTTAGTTGAAGTTAAACATGGTAGTGGTGTTTATGTTAGTAAAACAAAGGTGTTTGAATCTAAAGGCTCTGATTTAGATAGCCTAATTCGTGATTTTTTAGAAGTTGCACGTAAACAAGGCTATTCTTTACAGTCAATTCGAGATTCAGTAACAAAATGGCTAGACCGTCAACCTCCTGATCACTTACTAATTATTGAACCAGCTAAAGATTTACAAAAAATCTTAACGCATGAACTAAAACAACATTTTGAATGTGAAATTGTTGCCGCAACCCTACAAGAAGTAACGACTAAACCAGAAATGTTAACAGGAGCGCTTTCAATTTCTACTTTTTACCATGCAGCGGAAATTAAAAAATTATTACCACCAGATGCTTTATTAGTCCCAATAAATTTACAAACCGGTCAACAAGAAGTAGAAAGACTTAAAAACCTACCTGAAGGAGCAATGGTAGGGCTAGTATCTATTGGTGAAACGATGCTTGAATATGCGCGAGTTATGATGGTTTCTCTACGAGGTGAAGACCTTTTAGTAAGAACAGAAACTTTTGAAGCTACAAAAAAATGGCAAGCCTTAGCTAAAATTGCAGACTTGATTATTACAGATAGCTACTGTTTTGAAAAAATTTCTCATTTTGCAGGAAAAAAAGTCTTATCTCTAAATTTAATCTCACCTCAAATTGTAAGATATTTACGTAATGCTCTAAAAAATTCTTTTAGCTAATAACAACTAACTTAAGCAATAATTACAGTAAGGTTAGGAAATTTTTCATGAAATTGATGGTCTAGCCAAAAACCTAAGGTGTATTTTAGTTCTTGGTCTGCACCTAAATCTAATACTAATTCTTCCCCACTTTCCTTTACTTGGGCTGTAACACCAAACTTTGCTAAGTAAGGGTTAATTTGATTAGTAATAAAGCTTTTAATTTGTGTGATAACTTCTGTTTCAATAAGCTTGCCTTCATTATCTTGGCTAAGTAAAAACTCAAGCTCATCATGACTATGGTCTTCTTCTTCACCATTAATATAATTACCAAAATCAAGAGTTAAGTTAAGTTGTCGTTCTGTAATTAAGCGGGCTATTTCTTCATGACAAGAGCCACACCCACCACCAGCACGGCATTTACGTCTAACTTGGGCTACTGTGGTAGCGTCTATTTCCTCAATAGTTTCTAGAATTTTGCTACGCTGAACTTTTAGACATAAACAAACTAATTCTTCTAAATTACCAGTATAAATTCTTCTATCGCCATGCAAATGCATGATAGTTATCCTCGCAATAAACTCTAGCCTTAAGACCTAATGCTGGAGTAATCTAATAAAACTGTAATTCTAGAGTTTAAGATTTTCTAAATTAAATTTCTGCCACATTTTAGGATAATTTTTATGACCAGCATAGAGAGTTTTGTTACTCAACCCATAAGCTTTGTAGAAAATCAAAAAAGACCTGTTTTGTCACAATCAGTTTATGCTAAAAGACGTAAAGATTTCTTAGAGCGTTTAGGCAAAGGTGTAGCTATTTTTGCTAGCGCTCCAACTTCAATACGTAGTAATGATACTGAATATCGTTATAGACAAAATAGTGATTTATACTATTTAACAGGTCTAACTGAGCCTGAATCTGTATGTTTACTAATGCCTGAACATCCAGACCATAAATTTGTTTTGTTTGTACGTCCACGTAATCCAGAAAAAGAGATTTGGGATGGTCGCAGATTTGGCCCAGAAGGAGCACAACAACATTTTCAAGCTGATGCTGCTTATAGTATTGAAAAATTAGATGAAGAATTACCAAAATACCTAGAAAAAGTAGATTCAATTTATTACTCATTAGGGCAAGACGCTCGTTTTGATCAAAGGATAATTAATCAAATAAAATATTTCCGCTCAATCCGTAGACGAAATGGAGTTGGGCCTTATACAGTAATTGACCCAGTAGAGATTTTACAAGAAATGAGGCTAATTAAGTCTTTTGAAGAACAAAACTTAATGCGCTATTCTGCTAATATTGCTGCTCAAGGGCATATTGCTGCTATGGAGCAAGTAAAACCTGGAATGTATGAATTTGAAATAGAAGCAATAATTGAGAATCAATTTAGGCGCTATGGTGCGCTTGCTCCTGCTTATAACTCAATTGTAGGTTCTGGACTAAATGCTACTATTTTGCATTATGTAGAAAATAACCGACAAATCCAAGATAATGAGCTTTTACTAGTGGACGCTGGAGCAGAATATGAATATTACTGTTCAGACATAACTCGTACATATCCTGCAAATGGACGTTTTACTAAAGCTCAAAGAGAGATTTATGAAATTGTTTTAGCTGCTCAACTTGCTGCAATTAAAGAAGTAAAACCTGGAGTAGCTTTTGATGATATTCATAAAAAAGCTTTAGATGTGATTATTGATGGACTATTAGATCTAGGCTTGTTAAGTGGTGAGAAAGAAGAAATCATTAAAGAAAAAAAACATGAAAAATTTTTTATGCATCGCACTAGCCATTGGTTAGGGGTAGACACTCATGATGTGGGTAAATACAAAGTAGAAAACGAATCTCGTCACTTAGAGCCTGGAATAATTTTAACTGTTGAACCAGGAATTTATATTGGGGAAAATCCAGACGTTCCAATAAAATATCACAATATTGGTGTACGTATTGAGGATGATCTTTTAGTTACTAGTCAAGGAGCAGAAATCCTTACTGCTAATGCTCCAAAGCAAATAAATGAATTAGAAAATATTATTGGACGGAGAAAATCTAAAAATGAAACGTTGTCCTGTATGTGATAAAACTTGGGAGATTAACAAGGTTTTTTGCCCTTGGGATGGATATAAACTTAAAGATATGACTCCAGAAGAGACGGCTGAAAGAGTTGCATCAAAGCCAACTGAGCCTCAGTTTGAGATGTTTGAGGAACTACAAAAATCACAAAAAACTCTTTTAGATTCTCTAGCAGAATTTGGTTCTACAGAGACTAGTCATTTAGTAGATGTTGCTTTAGAAGCATTAAAAAAGCGTCGTGAAAATGATCAATCATTAATTAAAGAACAAATGAAATTAATGGAAGACTTTAATTTGCATTGTCGTACTATGCAATATTTTGTTGATAAGCTAAAAGCACAAAGTGATCTTTTCTCCTTTCATATAGAGCATAAAGACGAAGTAGATCGTATTTATATGCGTTTTATTGTCTCTTTTGGTGAAGTCCAATATCGTCGTAATTTTCCTGTTACTATTGCTTATATGCGTGAACCAACTAAAGAGGTACTTTTTGAAATCAACCTTTATGAAATTGGTCATGATAAAGATAGCCGTCATTTTCGTGCAGAAAAAGCAGGTGGTAAAGTAGAAACTACTGTACTAGGTCGTAGGTATTATCTTGCTGCACCACGTGGGTTAGAAGGAATTGACTTATTAAAATGGCTAGAAAGCTCTTTTAAGGAAATCTTTCGTTTTGCTTATTCGGTTGATTAAGCTTATCAATCTAATGATTTCGCTCAGTTGTAATAATAATATAACCATTTTTGCGTAAAGGCTCAAAATGCGATTTAGCTAAACTAGTTTTAGTTACACTTGTTTTTATAACTTGTTTCTCAATAATAATATTATGTTCTTTTAGCTGATTAGAAAGTTTCTTAATGTCTTTAAGAAAAGTAGGAACTAAAACTTCTTGCCGGGAAAGCTTTGACTCTAACTGATGATAAGGTAGTAAGTTTTTATAAGTAATGCCTTTATAAGAGATTTCCTGCCAATTTAAAAACACTTTCTTTTTCTTATGATCCCGTCCATAAATACCTTTAGATATTACCTTTATAGGAAAATTTCGATTATAAAAATAAGCAGCTAAAACTACTATTGGATAAAATAACAATGGAACTAGAAAAAGATTTTTTAAACTAAGAAAAGAGTTAAAAGGATTACGATTAAGATAGTTATCTAATAACACACTACTAGTCATCATTGGAGGTAGAAATAGAGGGGCAAGCCGCAGGGCTAAACGAGATATTGAGCAATGGTAAACAGTTTGGTAAACATGCTTACAATTGCTATTACTTTTAGGGAAAGTTTTTAATAATTTATTAGGGACATAATTAAAATATTTAGCTAAACGAAGTAACAAAGATAATCCCTCCAAACTGGATTTTATTTATAACTTCTTAGTCCTAAAGAGGGCTAAATATATTTTAACTTTAAGAGTTTAAACCTATAACAAATACTTCACAATAACTAAAATTTAGCAGCTTAAAAATTGAAAAACTTGTTAGCTTAGTTATCTAAAATCTAACTTAACTAAGCTAACAAGTAGAAGTTCACCTATTGTTGTGGAGCAAGGTGAGTTTTAAGCTGTTGAGCGCGATTAACAAGGGAAAGAAATTCTTGTCGTTCTTCAACCCTAGCAGAATTTGATTCTCTAACTATATTAGCAATACTATTAAGTGACCAAGTACGAGCATCTTTACTACCTCGTAAAACTTCAGCAAAAGCAGCTACTGCAACAGTAAAGCGAAAATCTTCTGAAGATTTATTAAAAGTTTGTTGAACTCTGTCACTAGTAAATACTGTTGCTACTTCTTTTGCTACTTCACCATCTGGAGCTTTATAACGAAGTCTCACTGTAGCAATATTGTTAGTACGTTGAGGATGTAACTCTAATTCATAGAGTGCTGTAACAGTATGACCTGGCCCAATTTCTCCAGCATCTACTTTATCATTACGAAAATCTTTATCAGCTATATCACGGTTTTCATAACCAACTAGGCGATAACGAGATACAGTAGAAGGATCAAACTCTACTTGAATTTTTACATCTTTAGCAATTACTTGTAAATTACTAGTTAAGCTCTCCTTAAAAACTTTTCTTGCTTCCTGTAAACCATCTATATAGAAGTAATTACCATTCCCCTTATTAGCAAATTGTTCCATCATTGAATCTTTGTAATTACCCATTCCAAAACCAATAGTGCTAACTGTAATCCCTTGTTTAACATAGCCTTCCATTTGTTTTAAGATCTCTGTAGGGCTAGTATTACCAATATTAGCATCACCATCTGAACAAATAATAACTCGGTTAATATCTCCCTTTTTACCTTGTTGCATTTGAGCTAAGGCTTGCTGATAAGCTAGCTCAATACCCGATGCCATAGCAGTTCCGCCGCCTGTTTCTAATTGATATAGAGATTTAATAATTACATCTTTATGAGCAGCGGCTGTAGGAGGAAGAACTAATCTAATCCCACCAGCATAAGTACTAATTGCTACTGTATCAGTTGGTTTTAAGTTTTCTACTAATGTCCTTAAACTATCTTTTACCAAACCAATTTTGTCAGGTGATTGCATTGAACCACTAGTATCAACCAAGAAAGTTAAATGTGCTGTTGGTCGTTGAGCAGCATCAACAGTTCTACCTTTAATTCCAACTCTTAACAGGTGTTTTTCTGGGCTAAAGGGTGAGGCAGATGCTTCCATAGTTACTGAAAATGGATGTTCTGTAGCAGGTTGTGGATATTTATATTGGAAGTAATTAATAAACTCTTCTACTCTAACAGCTTGTGCAGGTGGCAAATAACCTTCATTAAGTTTACGACGGGCAATTGTATAAGACCCTGTATCAACATCAATGGAGAAAGTTGAAAATCTATCTTCTTTTGTCACAGTCATCTTGTTAATACTGTATTTTGTATAGTCTTCTGCACCTTGAGGATCAGCTTGAATTGCCCTAGTTTCTGCTTGTACTTTAGGGCTAATAACGGCTGAGCTAGCTGCTGGGGCAGTTTTTCCAGTTAATGCAGGTGGTGCTGATTGTGGTACTGATTGCGTAGTTGATGGTTTTAAGTTTGATACTGGGGAATTAGCAGAAACCTGAGGTTCTGGTGCTGGTGGTGGTGGTGGATCTGAAGCTGGGCCTGTACCTCCAATCACACCACCTACAACACCTCCAATAGTGCCGCCTGAAATACCACCATCAACGCCTCCCTCAACACCGCTACTTATGGCTTGGCCTATAGCAGTCCTTTTTTTATCCTTAGCTATTTCTTTAGTAGTTTCTTCCCGATTAAGTTTTTGAGATTCTTCTGTCTCTCTATTTGCTTTTTGGGCTAAATCTGTTTCCATTCCTTCAGCTTTACTGTCAGCAATAGGTTGATTATTTTTTGCTGTGGAATTACTAGCAGTTTGCTCGCTATGTACAGCTTTTTCATTGGTGCTAGTTGTTGGGCTTGATTGATTACATGCTATTTGTAAAAATACTAGGGTAAGGATTAAGGTGATGATAAAAAACACACGTCTACTTTGGAACATATCTAATTCCTCCAATAAGTTACATTATTTGCTAATTTGTAGGTGTTAGACGCTATAAAAAAAGTTTGGTTCCCAAAATTCGTAAAAAAGTTGCATGTATGGAAAGATATTTTGCAGGGCAGACCTAGATGTCACTGGTGTCAATTTAAGTAAACAATTGAAAATAGTGGAGTTACTTCTTAAGCCCTGGAAGGGCGTAATATCTGTAGCGTAGGACGTAAGTCCTATGTTATCA
>Ga0075163_10004185_pt1 | contig 19349 bp, 23 predicted proteins | sample JI1023141ADNA_FD_71478 | JGI IMG/M metagenome (GOLD analysis project Ga0075163, IMG submission 71478) | Wastewater effluent complex algal communities from Wisconsin, to seasonally profile nutrient transformation and Carbon sequestration -... | ecosystem: Engineered > WWTP > Effluent > Algae...
CGAGACCGGAGGCACGGCGCTCGATGGCTTCCTCAAGGCGACCAAGAGCGGCCTGCTCGACACCTACCTGTATCCGGACAAGCCGCTCGGCGAGGACTTCGACGGCGCGTCGATCAACATGGTGTCGCAGCAGACGCTGAACGCGCTGTCGAGCCTGCTGTGCAGTGCCAATCAGGATGCGGCGAAGGGCGTGATCGCGGCGCTGGTGTTCGACGCCGCGCAGGTGGAGGTGGCCGGAGCCACCATCACCTCCAGCCCCGCGCCGACGAACGTTTGCTACAACGGCAACAACGGCCTGCCGAGTGGCAGCGCGACGGCCACCTCCGCCGACGGTGTCGGCTACATGTTCAACGTCACCGGCGAGGCGACCGTGAGCACCACGGTGCCCGGCGCGACGTATCCGACGCACAAGGTCACGGCGCGCGCCGGGGCGCTGACGACGACGCTGTTCCGCCCGTAGGCTTCGGCCCGAAGTGCATGCGGTGCTGCGCCTCGGCGAACGCGTCCTCGGCCTGCGGCTCGCGCTTCGACAGCGACGCCAGGATCCCGACGAGGAACGCCAGCGGCACCGTGATCACGCCGGGGTTGCGCAACGGGAACACCGCCTCGTAGCCGAGCAGCTCGTCGTACACCGTCGGTGACAGCACGATCAGCACCAGCGTCACCACGGTGCCGGTCAGCATGCTCGCGACCGCACCTCGCGTCGTGAAGCGCTTCCAGATCATCGACAGCAGCAGCGCCGGGAAGTTCGCGCTGGCGGCGATCGCGAAGGCGAGCCCGACCATGAACGCGACGTTCTGACCCTCGAACACCACGCCGAGCACGATCGCGAGCAGCGCGAGGCCGATCGTCGCGTAGCGCGCGATGCGGAGCTGGTCGCGCTCCTCGAACTTGTTCTTCTTGATCGCGTGGCCCCACAGATCGTGGGACAGCGCGGCGGCTCCCGACAGCGTGAGGCCGGCGACGACGGCGAGGATCGTCGCGAACGCCACCGCGGAGATGAAGCCGAGGAAGCCGGTGCCCCCGAGCGTCTCGGCGAGCAGCGGCGCGGCCATGTTGCCCTTCTCGCCGAACACCTTGATGCCATCGCGCCCGACCAGCGTGGCGGCACCGAAGCCGAGGATGAAGGTGACGAGGTAGAAGAACCCGATCAGGGAGGTCGCGATGCCGACGGAGCGGCGCGCGGTGCGGGCATCGGGCACCGTGTAGAACCGCATCAGGATGTGCGGCAGCCCCGCGGTGCCGAACATCAGCGCGATGCCGAGCGAGACGGCGTCGAGCGGGTTCGCGACCTGCTTGCCGGGGGCGAGCACCGAGGCGCCGTACTGATCGCGCGCGGCGGCGAACAGCTCGAGCGGGTTCATCCCGTAGTGCGCGAGCACGAGCACCGCGAGCAGCGTGGCCCCGAGGAGGAGCAAGCACGCCTTGATGATCTGCACCCAGGTGGTGGCGATCATCCCGCCGAACAGCACGTAGAGCAGCATGACGCCGCCGACGATCCCGATCGCCCAGCGATACGGGATGCCGAACATCAGCTGGATCAGCTCGCCGGCGCCGACCATCTGCGCGATCAGGTAGAACGCGACGACGGTGAGCGTGCTGATGCCGGCCGCGACGCGCACCGGGCCTTGCCGGAGGCGATACGCGACGACGTCGGCGAACGTGTACTTGCCGAGGTTGCGCAGCGGCTCGGCGATCAGGAACGTGATCACCGGCCAGCCGACGAGCCAACCGACCGAGTAGATCAGCCCGTCGAAGCCCGACATCGACACCATGCCGGCGATGCCGAGAAAGCTCGCGGCGCTCATGAAATCGCCGGCGAGCGCGAAGCCGTTCTGAACCGCCGAGATCTGGCCGCCGGCGGCGAAGAACTGCGAGGCGTTGCGGGTCTTGCGCGCGGCCCACCAGGTGATCACCAGCGTGATCCCGACGAACACCAGGAACGACGCGATCGCCGTGACGTTCGCCTCGCCGATCGAGCTGGTCACTGGCGCTCCCGGAGCGCGGCGATCGCGGAGTCGTAGTGGCGGTTCGCCCACCGCACGTAGATGGCGGTGAGGATCGGGGCGAGCACGATCACCGCGGCGCCGAGCACGATCCCGAGGCTGACGCGGTCACCCGCGAGCAGCTGACCGACCGTCGGCTTCGCGAACGCGACCAGCAGGATGAACCCGAAGTACGCCGCCATCATCACCGCCGTCAGCAGCGCGCCGAGTCGCCAGCGGCGGGCGACGATCCGTTCGAGCTCGGCGTCTGTCATGCCGGCGAGTATCGCCAGGTCTCGGCACGCGCACCACTTCGGAGCACCCCCGCGAATTAGCGATTGCAGCTCGGCAGCGTGGTCGAGCTACAGCTCGGCGCGGCGGCGCCGGTGGCGACGGCTTCGACCCACGCGACGACGTGCTCGATCTTTCGCTCGAGCACGGTGTCGTGCGTGGCGGTGAGATCGCTGCAGATCTCCGGCTCGATGCCCTCGGCGCGCAGCTTGGCGACGTCGCACGCGGCCTCGCCGGCGGCGGGCATCACCTGATCGCCGAGGCCCTGCGTGATCAGCACGCGCGCACCCTGCGGATCGGCGCGGACGATGTCGGCGATCAGCCAGTCGTGAAACGCCTTGCCGAGCCCGGTGCAGCCCGGCGTGCCATCGATGCAGGCGAGCACCTCGAGCCGGAACGTCTCGTCGACGAGCTCCTCGAGCCGGAGCTGCTGCGCCCCGAGCGCTCCGCCGAGCGGGATCGTGCACAGCGAGTTGATGCTGGAGATGATCGAGTCGCGCTCGTCGGCGGGAAACGCCTCGCCGCCCGTCATCCCCATGCGGTTGATCAGGAACCCGTAGTGGCGCAGCACGGTCACCGTCGGGGGCGCGAGGCCGGCGAGCCCGGTGATCCGCGACGGATTGCGGAGCACGTCCTCGTACGAGAACGATCTGGTCGAGATCGGCCACTCGGGGGCGATCGCGGCGACCGCCCTCAGCGTGCGCGCACCGGTGAGGGTCTGCTCGAGCGCCTGTGCCGACAGCACCGTGCCGCCACCCTGGCTGTAGCCGGCCGCACCGACCGGATCGCCGACCAGCCCCACGGGCTCGAGGGCCGCGGCGGCGAGCGCACCGTCGAACAGCTGCTGCGCGGCTTCGTGGTTGTCGAGGTAGCTGTGCGTGCCCTCGGGGCCGAGCCCGGAGAAGTCCGGCATCACCGCGATGAAGCCGCGCGCGGCGAACGGCAGCGCGAGGTTCGCGCCGGGGAGCGCTTCCTTCGACGGCGCGCACGCATCGGCGAGCCCGGAGGTCGAGCGGCCGATCAGCACGACGGGGGCCGGCAGCGCGCGGGGCTCGACGGGCAGGTAGATCGTCGCGGTCGTCATCGTCGCGGAGCCGTTCGATCGCGAGGTCCGATACGCGACCTTGACCTCGCGCACGCCGGTCTGCGCGACCACGCCCTCGGCGCCCGCATCCGCCATCGCGGCCTGCACCGCCGCCTGATCGAGCAGCGCACCGAGCGAGCAGTGGACGAGCGTGCCGGCCGCGGCGGGGAGCTGCGCCGGGAGCTGATAGATCGCGGCGAGCTCGTCGGGGCACGTCGGATCGACGGTCCACACGCCGCGCGGTCCGTCGGGATCCGGCGTGGTCGGCGAATCGGGCGTGACGTCATCGTCACCGGTGGTCGACGACGAACCACATGCGCAGAACACCAGTGCCGCGAGTCCCCACTTCACGGACGAACCATCGTGCGGACGCGACGCGACGTCGAGCCCGTTCGCGCGGCCGACCGCAGGTGTTGCGTCGGTGTGATGTCGCGCCGCTGTAACGATCAGGGCACGAGCGGCAGCCGCGGCCGGACCCGGAACACCAGCTCGGGGATCTTGCGCCGCGACACCTCGGCGGCGACCTCGCCGCGAAGCTCGCCGGCGATCGCGTGCAGCTTGTCGAGCGCGGCATCGACATCGACCTGGTCACTCGCCACGAACAGCACCTCGACGCGCGCCGCGTTGGGTGCGGGGATCACCGAGTCGAGGACGAGCTCGTCGAGCACCGGATCGTCGTAGTCGGCGAGGGCGAGGTTGAGGGCGTCGAACACCTGCCGGCACAGCTGGAGATCCTTGTGCCCCTTCCTCGCGTCCGCTGGCATCACCACTGGATACACTGCGGCTCGCCATGCGTCACCTGCTCCTCGCGCTCGCCGCCTGCAGCTCCTCGGCGAAGCCGACGGATCAACCGCGCCGCCCACCCTCGACGGAGCTGTCACCGGCGCTCGTACCGCTCGACTGGTGGCTCGGCGACTGGGAGAGCGAGCACGGGGAGGAGCACTGGATCGCGGCGAGCGGCGCGATCTACGGCATCGGCCTCGCGAAGGACGGCTCGTTCGAGGTGATGATCGTCGACGACGCCGACGGCCCGGGCAAGCCCGATGGCAGGCTGCGGTTCTTCGCGATGCCCGGTGGCGCGGGCTCGACGACGTTCGAGCAGGCCACGCTCGACACCGCAGGCGTCACGTTCGCGAACCCCGCGCACGACTTCCCGAAGACGATCCGGTACGCGACCGCCGCGGGAGGTCTCGCCGCGGTCGTCGCCGGCGACGGCAAGGCCGAGACCTACGCGTGGAAGCCCGGCTCGCGCACGCCCGCACCCGAGCTCGAGCAGGCCGATCGCGCATTCGCCGCCGACACCGCCGCGCGCAAGATCGACGGCTGGCTCGCAGCGTTCGCACCCGACGGCGGCATGCTTCGCAAGGGCGCGCGGATCGAGGGTCGCGAGGCGATCGGCGACGCGATGAAGGACGTCCTCGCGTCAGGCACGCTCGCGTGGCACCCGATCGCGGCGGGCAAGCGAGGCACCGTCGGCTTCACCGTCGGCAAGGCGACGTTCACGGGCGCGAGCCTCGAGGACAACTGGAGGTCGACCTACGTGACGATCTGGAAGCAGCAGCCGGGCGGCGCGTGGAAGGTGTGGTTCGACACCGGCCGCCCCGTCAACGAATAGCGAGCTACTCGGACTCGGGCTTGGCAGCCGGCGGCTCCGGCGCGGGCTTGTTGATCGCCGTGTGGATCTCGAGCCCGGTGACGCCGGACTCGAGCAGGCACACGGCGAGCCCCTTCGCCGCGGCGGCCGCCTTGGCCTCGTCGGCCTTGACGTTCTTCGCATCGCCGAGCTTCGCGAGATCCGCGAGCACGGCCTTGCCGCACGCCGCGTCCTTCTTCGCGGCGCACTCGCACGCGCGCGCCTTCAGCCCCTCGACCTCTTCGGTGACGTCGCGCTTGCAGGCGATCAGCAGCAGGGCGGCGAGGGCAAAACGCATCTAGGACTTCGTAACACGGTCGTCGCGCGTGAACCACCAGGCCCAGGCGAGGAACACGAGCTGGAGCGGCAGCCGCGCCCACAGCGCCCAGGTCGGCACCGGATCGTCGCCGAGCGGCAGATCGTTGAGCGCCATGTTGACGTTCGCCGGGAACACCGCGAGGAGCAGCAGGATCAGGCCCCACGCCGCGAGCTTGCGCGTCGCCGGCAAGATCAAGCCGAGCCCACCCGCGATCTCGGCGACGCCGGACACGTAGACCAGCGCGAGATGAGCCGGCAGCACATCGGGCATCATCCCGAGGTACGGCGCCGGGTTGATGAAGTGATTCGCGCCCGCCGCGACCATCACGATCGTGAGCACCCAGCGCAGGATGGTCTTCAGCATCAGAACGCGTACTGCTTGAAGAACTCCCACTCGAGACGAGTGGCGCTCTCCTGCTGCGGACACGAATAGATGCCCGCGCTCGCGTTCCCACCGGCCCAGCAGTGACCCATGGTGGTGAAGGTGCAGAGCTCGACCTGGCCGTCGGCGGGGCAGCCCTCGTAGTGGAAGCAGGTACCGCCGGTGACCGCACGCGAGGTGGTGGTCAGCGAGCAACCGTTCTTGGTGGCCCACGCATCCGCGGCGGGCTCGGTGGCGATCACGGGTAGCGCGCCCGGGTCGTTGCAGCCGGCCGGCACCAGCGGATCCGCCGAGCCGTGGAAGATGATGATCGGACGCCGATCGTTGGTGCAGTTGTCGAGATCGTGCGTGCCGCCCGAGGCCGGAGCGACGGCGCGGAAGTCGCTGCGCATGCAGCCGATGTGATGCGAGAAGTACCCGCCCATCGAGAACCCGGTGGCGTACTGGTGCTCGGGATCGAGGCACTGATCCTCGGCGAGGTCGGCCTTGATGTGATCGAGCAGCGCGAAGTCATCGCCGGTCGCGTTCGGCGGAATGCCCGCGAACGTCGGGCACACGTTGCTGCCGACGTTCCACGGTGCGCCGAGCGAATCGGCACCACCCTGCCCGTCGGGGAACGCGAGCGCGATGCCCTCGGCGTCGGCGAGGTCCGTGTAGTCGGTGATGTCGTGCATCAGGTCGCCCGACATCGTGTAGCCGTGGAACACCATGACGAGCGGGATCGGCGTGGTGGCCGACACGCCCTCGGGCAAGTAGACGTGATAGCGGCGGTCGAGCCCGGCGACGGTCGCGGTGTGCGTGGTGTACCCGCGCTGACCGGCGCGCAGGCCGCAGGTGCCGGCATCGGGTGGCACCGCCGAGTCGGGACTCGGACCGGCGGCGTCGTCATCGGGGGCTCCGGGCGCCGAGCTGCCGCAGGCGGCCAGCACAGCTAGAGGAAGTACCGACCGGAACACGGCGGCCAATGTGCCCAGGACTTGAATCTTGAGCAAGGACCTTTTCATCTCATCAGGCCGTGGAAGACCAGGACCCGATGCCCATCGACCGCCCGCGCACTGGCGACGAGCTCGCCGCTGCCCTCGACGATGTCCGCGCCTCGCCCCGCGATGCCGGCGTGATCCAGCTGATCGTCGCACGCCCGGCAAAGAACGCCCGCCAGGTGCTCGAGGCCGGGGTGATCGATCCCGTGCTGGGCCTGGTCGGCGACTGCTGGTCGACCAAGACGAGCGCGAAGCGCACGGTCCCCAACCCGAACGCGCAGCTCACCGTGATGAACATCCGCGCGCTGAGGGCGATCTGCGACGAGCCCGACTGGGCGCTCGCCGGTGACAACCTGTGCGTCGATCTCGATGTCTCCCACGCCAACCTCCCGGCGGGCACGCGGTTGCTGGTCGGCGAGGCCGAGCTCGAGGTCACCGCCGATCCGCACACCGGCTGCTCGAAGTTCACCCAGCGGTTCGGCAGCGAGGCCACGAAATGGGTCAACTCGAAGGCGGGGCGCGAGCTCAACCTGCGCGGGATCAACGCGAAGGTGATCCGCGGCGGCGCGTTCAGGCGAGGCGATTCGATCCGCAAGGCGTGACATGCTCGGCGGATGCTGCGCATCGCCCTCGTGCTCGGAATGCTGGTCGCCCCCGTCGCTGCTGCGCCCGACGCGAAGCAACTGGCGAAGGATCGCGTCACCGCCGCCGAGAAGGTGTTCACCGGCACCCTCGCGTTCTTGAAGTCCGGTCGCGCGATCGCGGAGAGCGCGTACACGTGGTCGGTGCGCTGGCTCGACGCCGAGCTCGCGAACGGCAAGGCGGCGAAGGTCGCGTATGCAGAGCACCTCGCGCGGATGACAGCCCTCGAGACGGATCTCGCGAAGGCGGTGCAGGCCGGCTCCGCGAGCACGATCGATGGCGAAGCGGCGAGCTACTTCAAGCTCGAAGCCGAGATCTGGGCGCTGCGCAACAAGCGCTAGTTGGGCCGGCGCCACGCATAGCCGAGCCCCTTCACGGACACGATGATCGCCGGCTTCTCCGGCTCGCGCTCGATCTTCTTGCGCAGCGTCGCGATCGCCATGTCGACCGAGCGCGTCTCGATGTCGGGCGAGACGTGGAACACGTGCTCGAGGATCTCCTTGCGCTCGACGGTGCGCTCGCGGTGGCGATGCAGCCAGCGGACGAGCTCGACCTCGCGCGGTGACAGCTGCACCACCTTGCCGTCGCGCACGGCGACGCAGCGCGACAGATCGAACATGCAGCCGTCGGCCTCGATCAGCTCGGGCAGCTTCGGTACCAGGCGCGCCCGTCGCGCCAGCGCATCGACGCGCGCCATCATCTGCGACGCCGCGAACGGCACGCTGAGCGCATCGTCGGCACCTGCGCGGAGCCCCGCAACGCGACCATCGACGCCCTTGTCGCCAGCGGTCCCCCCGCCGTCGGGGGTGTCGCCGTCGGGGGCGAGTCCGTTGTCGGTGAGGAGCAAGATCGGAAGCGCCTCGTCGCGCATCCGCAGCAGGCCCACCAGGTTCGCCGAGCCCGCGACGATCACGACGTCGGCGGTGACGCGCTCCGGCAACCCGCCGATCACCTCGACGTCGTGCCCCTCGCTGACGAGCAGCGTGCGCAGGTTCGCGCCGTGAGCCGCAGCGGGGTCGATCACCAGGATCCGCACCCGGTGATGATGCCCTCGATCTGTCTCCCGAGGAATGCGGGACGCGCCGGGCAACTCCGCGTTCGCGCACGCGCGGCCCGTGGCACGGCATCTGCTCTGGTTGGCATCGCCATGTTCACGATCGATCTCTCGACGGCCTGGGCCTGGGCGTGGCGGCTGATCGATCCCTCGTCTTCGACAACGTCGCCTCGCCAAGGCGACGTTGGTCGTTTCGGGCGAGGCACGTGATCGCATCCTCGAGAACGCCGATCGCCAACCGCGAGCCACGCCCGCGCTGGCACGCGCGCAGCGCAACTCTCGATCTCTCCTCGCCACCCGCGAAGCACCGACGCTGGCATGTCGGGTGCTCTAGCTGTGGTCACGCGGCCACGTCGCCGCGACCCGAGGAGACGCCATGAAGACCACCGTCACCGCGACCGACACCACGATCGATCTCGCCACGCTCGCCACCGTCACCGGTGGCACCGGCAACAACCCCATTGCCCCACCGCCGCCTCCACCTCAGCCTCGCAGGCCCGGGCTGGGAGCGCTCGCTGCGGCGGGTGCAGCCGGTGGAGCGATGGGTGCCATCGTCAGAGCGCTGCCGTTTCCTCGGCCGTTCGGGCCGAATCCGCGCCCGTTCCCGCGACCGTTGCCGAACCCGATCCCGCCGCTGGGAGGTGAGTGAGTCTGATTTGGTTCGCACCGCGGAGCGCGGCACGACCCGGGTGACGGCGCGATCGTCGTCAGCTCGAACGTGACGAGACCTCTTCACGTTCGAGGTGACCATGACCGCCCGCCGAGTCAGGCGCGTACTCGAGCAACTCCCGTCGGGGGGCAGGAGTTGCACAGGGGACGAGGACGCGGGACTCGGCGGGCGTTTTCTGCGTTTTGGAGTATGTTCCCGGCATGAAAAAGCTCGTTCTTGCAGTGATGGTGCTGTCGACGATCGCGTTCGTCGCGCTGCGCCGGGGTGGCAGCGACACCGCGACCACCGAGGCACCCGTCCTCGATTCCAAGCTGGCGCTCGACCGGATCTGGATCGACCACATCCCGCGCAACGACCGCGACACGTTCCAGCTGTTCGTCGCCGTCACCGAGCAGCCGTTCGGCATCTTCCAGGCGACCTCGCAGTGGAAGGGTCAGTACGAGCTGTTCCAGTACGAGGCGACCGGCGACGAGCTTCGCCTCCACTTCGGCCAGACCGGCGACAAGGAGAAGGTCAAGGCGGTCGCCACCAAGTGCAGCGAGAAGGGCATGGACTACTGCCTCGAGCTCAAGGGCGCGAGCCGCGGTGTCAAGAAGTACTACTCGATGGAGGACTGGATCATCGACGGTCGGATGGACACGCTCGACCACATGCGCGCGCGTATCCAGGACAAGCTGCAGACGCCTGCTGCTGACGACTGAGCTCGCGCATCGCGATGTCGCGCGGGCTGTTTTCGCGTAACCGCGATTTTCGTCGGCTGTTCCTCGCGAGCGTGATCTCGCTCGGCGGGGACTGGTTCTCGTTCGTCGCCGTCGCCGATCTGGTGACCGAGATAACGGGGCGCCCCGGCACCGCCGCGTACGTCTACGCCGCGACGGTGCTGCCGGTGTTCTTCGCCTCGCCGATCGCCGGCAAGCTCGCCGACCGCTTCGATCGCCGCAAGATCCTCGTGCTCGCGGATCTGTTCCGCGTCCCCGTGGTGCTCTCGCTCTGCCTCGCCGCGGCGTGGAGCAGCCTCCCGCTCGCGGTGATCTCGATCATCCTGCTCGGGGTTGGCGCGAGCTTCTACGATCCGATCGCCGCGGCCGCCACGCCGAACCTCGTCGAGGACAGCGACCTCGCCACCGCGCAGGCGCTGATGGGCATGGTGTGGGGCTCGATGCTGCTCGTCGGCGCCGGGCTGGGCGGCGTGGTCGCCGAGGTGTTCGGCCGCTACACCGCGTTCGCGATCGACGCCGTGTCGTTCCTGGTCTCCGCGACGCTGGTCGCCGGCATCGAGCGGCCGATGCAACAGCCGCGGCCCGACTCCGATGATCGCGGCCGGCTGCGCGATGTCTGGGCCTACGCGCGCACGGATCGCCTGGTCGGTCGCCTGCTGTTCGCGAAGGGCGGCGTGTCGTGGGCGAACGGCATCGTCGGCCTGTTGCCCGGGTTCGCGCACGGCAAGTTCGCCGGCGTGCCGCTCGCGACCGGGCTGCTGTTCGCCGCGCGCGGCCTCGGTGCGCTGATCGGTCCGTTGCTCGCACGCCTGTTCTCGGGTGCCACGCCGACGCCACGCGCGATCGTGATCCTGTGCGCGATCTCGACGCTCGGCTACGGCGCGTTCTACGCGGTGTTCCCGCTCGCCGACTGGTTCTGGCTCGCCCTGGTGCTCGTCGCGCTCGCGCACCTCGGTGGTGGCGCGCAGTGGGCGCTGTCGACGATCGGGCTCCAGGCCGTCACGCCGGACCACCTGCGCGGCCGCGTGATGTCGCTCGACTACGGCCTCGCGACGCTCGGCATCGGCACCTCCGCGCTCGTCGCCGGCGCGATCGCCGACGGCGCGGGTGAAGCGCTGTCGACCTGGGTGCTCGCCGGCGTCGCCGGGGTGTACGGGACGGCCTGGCTCGTGTGGAGCTGGCCCGTCGTGCGTCGCTAACCGTTCTCGCGGCGGGCTTCGGCCATCAGCGCGAGCAGCGCGATCGCGAGGACGAACCGCGGATCCATCGACGACTGATGGATCTCGACGTTGAACTCCTTGGTGAAGAACCGGAACACCTGCGAGATCGAGGCGACCGGCTGGTTGTTCGCGAAGATCGCGTGCTTCGACGTCAACCACGGGAAGAACCGGCGGAGCACCGAGGCGCCCTGCTCCTCGGCGTAGCCGATCTCCTGCTCGTTCGCGTCGACGACGATGAACTTGTCGCGGAGGAGCGACTTGAGGCCCTGCTTGCGCACCGAGCCGAGCAACACCCCGGAGGTCGCGTCGGTGATCTCGTACGTCAGGTTGAGCGCGATGACCTGCTTCGACTTCACCCGGAGGAGCGGCCGCGTCTGCGCCTCGTCCTCGTAGACCATGAACTCCTCGCGGAGCTTCATGATCGGGTGCTTGATGTACATGATCAGCTGGCCGTCGGCGGTCCACACGCGGAACACGCGCTCGAGGAACGACCAGAACTTGCGCTTGATGACGTACTGGCGCTGCGTGGAGAGCGAGACTCCGGCGACCTCACGAACGAGCTCGGTGGACATGCCCCGCGTTCGTACCATGTTGGCTTTCGCCGCCAGTCTCGGAATCCAACGGTAAGAGTGTAGGGAGCGATCGCCCAAGCTCGCGAACTGTCAGGGAGCGCGGGTGGCCCTGCCGTTGCAATTCGCCGGGCCCGGGAGATCCATGCTCAGACCACGACATGTCGTCTTGCTGTGCCTCGCGGCCTGCAACGAGACCCACGGGGGACAGCAGCCGATCGGCGGCGCTGTCGATACCGAGGCCGAGATCCAGCGCTACCTGCGCCACGCGTACCTCGACCTCAACGGCCGCGCCCCCACCGACCAGGAGCTCGCGTCGTCCACCAGTCGCCTGCAGGCGGCCGGCAACACGGCGGTCGCGCGCGGGGAGCTGGTCGGCGAGCTGCTCGACACGTCGGAGTTCGCGACCGTGTGGATCGAGGAGCTCGAGAACTCGATCTTCGGCGGCAACACGCTCGAGGAGCAGTACGGCGTGGTGTGCGGGATCATTCGCGGCACCGACCCGGCGTGCTTGTCGTGCACCGAGGTCGATCCCTGTGCGTGCCAGTGCCCGACCCTCGCGGTCTACGACGTCGAGCGCGCGAACCTCCGGCTGACGCCGATCGAATTCGCCGATGGCGAGCCCAGCTCCGCGCTCGAGCGCCGCTACGCCGCCGCTGCCGGCTACTTCGTCCTCACCGGCTCGCCCGAGGCGCGCGTCCGCACGCTGTTCGATGACTTCATGTCGCGACCCGCCGAGGCCGACGAGGTCGAGAACGGTCGCGCGATGATCTTCGGAGCGCTCCTCCCCGAGTCGCCTGCGGGGCTGCTGTTCCATCGCTACGGCGCGTCGTACGCGGACCTCGTCGACATCGTGTTCGGCAGCGAGATCTACCGCGAGTCGCTGGTGCGCCGCGTGTTCGAGCGCTACCTCGCGCGGTCCGCAGCTCCTCTCGAGCTCGCGCACTTCACGTCCACCCTCGATGCGACCGATCCCGACCTGCGCGACATCGTGCGCGCGGTGGTGTCGTCGCGGGAGTACTTCGAGCAATGAGAGCGTTCCTCCTCGTCCTGGCGTTCGTCCTCGGGTGCACCGAGACCTACGACTACCAACCCGCCACCGCCGGTGAAGCCGAGGGCGGCGGTCGCGAGCCCCGCGGCAAGAACTCGAGCCAGTTCGTGCGCTCGGTCTATGCCGATCTGCTCGGCCGATCGCCGGAGTCGTTCGACCTCGTCCTCCAGCTCGAGGGCGTCGAGCAGCTCCGGATCCCGCTCGACGAAGAAGCCCAGCTGGTCGCCGTCCTCGACGGCATCGGCGACGCGCAGCCGATGCGAAATCTGGTGGCCAACGGGCTGCTCTCGGGCGACGAGATCTCGCTCCCCGCGAAGGCCGACGTCGAGGCCCGCGCGTTCATCCGCGAGCAGTTTCGCAAGCTGCTCGGTCGCGAGCCGAACCCGTACGAGCTGTCCGCGTTCGCCACCGAGTGGGAGTCCGATGCCGCCGTCGGTCCCAAGGCCATCATCCGCGCGATCGTCGGGTCGCGCGAGTACCAGAGCCAGTAGGAGCCAGCCATGAACAGACGAGGATTTCTCCGTGGTGCGCTCGCCGGGCTCGGCGCCGCGGCCGCGTCATCGATGCTGCCGCGGTTGGTCAGGCACTCGCGTGCCGCTGGGAACGGCAAGCGCGTGATCGTCGTCGGCATCGGCGGCGGCTTGCGGCTGCGCGAGTCGCTCGGCATGGCCGAGGGCTCGACGATGCCGAACCTGTTCGGCAGGACGCCGATCGTCACCGGCTTCGGCGTGTCGGGCGTCCAACCCGAACCGACGATCGCGCCCGAGTACGCCGCGGCCGTGCGCCCGATTCGCCGCCCCGCGATTCGCGCGACCCCGCTGCACACCGAGGGCACGCTGATCACGAACCTGAGGTACGGCGACAACTCCGGGAACGCGCCTCCGGGCCATCTCCAGGGTCACGGCTGTCTACTCTCGGGCTTCTACAACCAACTCGAGAACCGTGCCGATGCGCGGCTGCCGGTGCCGACGATCTTCGAGCTGCACCGCCAGGCCACCAACATGCCGGCGTCGGACACCTGGTACATCTCGCAGATCGGCGGCTTCTATCGCGCGCTGATCGCGAGTGGCGCGGCCGGCTACGGCAACAAGTTCGCGGGCGTCTACCTCCAGCCTCCGGGCGTGATGTCGCCGGTGGTCCCGTTGATCACCAGCGGCAAGCGCACGCTCAACCTGACGCAGGCCAACCCCACGCTGCCGGCGATCCCGCTCGACAACGCGGAGGAGGCCGCGGTCGGTCGGATGACCCGCGTGCTCGACGGCAACACCGCCGAGTTCGGCGCCGGCGAGACCAACGTGCACCTGTCGCCGGTCGACAACGCCGCGATCCAGGCGCACCTCGCCGAGATCTACGCGGATCCCACCTACGGCAAGTTCTTCTCCGACAGCTTCGGCATCGGCGAGGTCAACCAGGATGGCACGCTCGACGGCACGCCCGACGCGATCACGATCTTCCACGCGGAGCGCGTGCTCGCGAAGTTCAAGCCGTCGGTCATGGCGATCACGCTCCTCGACGTCGACGCGTGTCACTCCGACTTCAACGGCTATCTCCGCGGCCAGCAGATCGCCGACGCGTGCGTGCGACATCTGTGGGACTTCATCCAGGCAGATCCGGAGCTCGCCGCGACGACGACGATGATCGTGCTACCCGAGCACGGCCGCCACCTGTTCTCCAACGGCAACAACCCCGATAGCCTCGGCCGCTCCGGAATCGATCACGGTCAGGGCGACGACGGCGATCGCAACGTCTGGATGCTGGCGATGGGCCCCGACATCAAGAAGAACCAGGTCCTCGCACCGACGGGGATCCAGCAGCAGGGGCGCGCGCTCCCGCAGTACGAGACGATCGACGCGGTGATGACCGCGATGAGCGTGCTCGGTCACGACGCGAAACTCGAGTCCGAGCTCGACGCCGTCGGCGCTCGCCCCGGCCTCGTGATCGGGGAGGCGATGGTATGAGGTTCGTCCTGTTCACGTTCCTCGTCGCCTGCGGTAGCGATGGCACGACCGAGCCGCCGCCGGATGACCTCGAGGATGTCGACCCCCTCGCCTCGCTCACCAGCGAGGCTGCGCCGGGCTCGCTCGACGATCTGCACGAGCGCATCATCTCGCAACGCTGCTCGGGGCAGCCCGGGCTCTGCCACAACGGCCAGTTCGAGCCGAACCTGTCGACGCCGGCGTTGACGTACGCGTACGTCGTCAATCGCCCGGGCATCGAGAAGTCCGATCGCCTGCGGGTCAAGCCGGGCGACTCGTCGTCGAGCCTGTTCATCGACAAGATCAAGGGCATCAACGGCGTCGCGACGAGGATGCCGCTCGGCGCCGAGCCGCTCGAGGCTGCCGATGTCGCGGAGCTCGAGGCGTGGATCGATGGAGGGGCGTTGCGAACGCCCGACAGCGCGCCGGCGCCGCAGCTCAACAACCCGCCGCGCCGTCCCGAGATCGCGATCTTCAACGCCAGCGGCACGCGGCTCGACGGGACCGGCCCGGTGCGCGTCTCGCCCGGCACCACGCTCGTGCTGCGCCACTCGGTGCAGGACTTCGAGACCGCGGACTCCGCGATCCCGTTCGCGGCCCTGATCCTCAGCCTCGGCGACGGCAACGATGTCGTCCTCAACCCGACCGCCGCGGAGGACCAGGAGCTCGGAGGGACGGTGTTCGACCCGGCCGGTCCCGACGGCAAGGGCGACAAGCTGAACTACAAGTTCACCTGGACCATCCCGGCACAGCTCGACGTTCGCGACAACACGACGCACGTGATCACGCAGCGCGCGGCGATCGGTCAGAACGTCAGCATCGCCGCGATCTACATCGACGGTTCGACACCCAGCATCGTCGCGATCGACTTCTCCACCTCGCAGATCGAGATCCGCTGATGCGCAAGCTCCTCCTCCTGCTCGCCGTGGCCGCCTGCGGTTCGGACGATCCGACGCCGAGCGCGACCATCACCGCCGCCACGCCCGACTCGCTCGCACCCGACGACGACACGCGCGACGATCTGACGATCACCGTGCGCTACGACGACGGGGACGGCGACCTCGGCGACGGCTTCGCCGAGATCCACGACTGCCGCGCCGACGGCCTCGTCACCGAGCTGCCGATCCCCGCGATCGCATCCGGCGGTGTGGTCGGCGAGCGCATCACCGGGACGCTCGAGCTGCACGTCAACGACGTGGGCGCGATCGAATCGACCGCGCTGCCCGAGGCCTGCGAGGCGCTGGGCGTGGCGGAGCTCGCGTCCGCCGAGACGGTGTTCTGCGTCGTCCTCGTCGACGCGGCCGGCCATCGTGGCGACGGCGATTGCACGGCGGCGATCGCGATCGAATAAGCTGTGCGCCATGCGCGCGCTCCTGCTGTTGCTCGTTGCCTGCCACTCGCCGAGCTCGCTGGATGGTGAGGTGGCCACCGCCTCGGAGGCGCTGCAGTGTCGCGGCACGCCGCCGTTCACGGTGACGGCGCCCGGGCTGACCGGGACGACCACGTCGCCGCTGCGGCCGACCAACACGTTCTCGATCGTCGCGCGCGATCCGGTGACCGGTGATCTCGGCGTCGCCGTGCAGTCGCACTGGTTCTCCGTCGGCTCGCTGGTGACGTGGGCCGAGCCCGGCGTCGGGGCGATCGCGACGCAGTCATTCGCCGAGCCGGCGTACGGACCGAAGGGGCTCGCGCTGATGCGCGACAACGTGGTCGCGAAGGACGCGATGGACCAGCTGGTCGCGCTCGACAAGCTGCGCGACTCGCGGCAGCTCGGCTTCGTCGACGCGCAGGGCAACGCGGCGACCTACACCGGAGCGAAGTGCATCCAGCACGCGGGCGGCTATGCCGGCGCGGGCTTCGCCGTCCAGGCCAACCTGATGGCCAACGATCGCGTGGTGCCGGCGATGCGCGCGGCGTTCGAGAGCTCGAAGGGCGATCTCGCCGAGCGCTTGCTCGTCACGCTCGAGGCCGCGCAGCAAGCAGGCGGCGACATCCGCGGGTGTCAGTCGGCGGCGATCCTCGTGGTCGCGGGCAAGCGCACGCCGAACGCGTGGGAGGGCAAGAAGCTCGAGCTGCGCATCGAGGATCACGCGGCGCCGCTCGTCGAGCTTCGCCGCCTCGTCCGGCTCGCCCGCGCGTACGACCTGCTCAATCGCGGCGATGCGCTGCTCGAGCAGGGCAACGTCGCGGGCGCGAACGAGGCGTACGCGGCGGCGGGCGCGCTCGAGCCCGATCACGCCGAGATGGCGTACTGGCAGGGCATCACGTGGGCGTCGCGCGGCGACTTCGAGCACGCCGCGCCGTTCCTGAAGAAGGCGTTCGCCGCGGATCAAGCGTGGATCGAGCTGGTTCGCCGGATGCCGGCGGCGGGGCTGCTCCCCGATGCCGCGGCCGCCGAGAAGGCGATCGAGGCCGGCAGCAAGTAGCGCTTGCCGGCTCGGCATCGCGGTTCGTGCTCAGCGCGTGAGGGCGATCGACGTCCTCAGTCGCTCGCTGGGAACAGCCACTTCACGGCATGGGTCTCGTCATCGGGAGATGGTAGTACGTCGGCCGTGGCGAAGGAGCAAACGACCTCGGAGTCGACCACGACCACGTCCGACGACGACGCCGTCGTGTGCGCCGCGTGCGAGCACCGCATCACCTCGCGCGACTACCGCATCGAGATGTTGGGCGCGCACGAGCACACGTTCGTCAACCCGGGAGGCATCGTGCATCACCTCGGTTGCTACGCGCTCGCACCCGGCGTGGTCGAGAGTGGCGCGCCCGAGCAGGCGTTCTCGTGGTTCCCGGGATGGAGCTGGCAGATCGTGTCGTGCGGACGCTGTCGATCGCACCTCGGCTGGATCTACCGCTGCGCCGCCGACGCGTTTCACGGGCTGATCACCGCCGCGCTTCGCTGACCTGTCGCACGTTGCCCACGTCGGTCCCGGACCTCTCACCCGACACGTGTGCTTTCAGCTCGATCCCGCTCCAGCTGCGAGGCAGCTTACCGACCGCACCGTTGGTGATTTCTCGAAAATCGTCAGGCGCACGTGAGAACCCGTGGCGATCTCGCGCATGGATTTCTAGGATTTGATCCCTATGGGGGCGATCTCGAAGAACGTGCTCGAGAATGGTGAGTGGTGTGCGCCGACGCGCGAGCTGAAGAACTCGAAGCTGGTCAAGCTCGTTCATCAGACGCGCAAGATCATCACGGACACCGGCCGCGCCGATGCCGTCGAGGTGACGCCACAGGATGACGTCGTGCTGCTGGTCAACCGCAAGCCGGAGGTGGAGCGCCCCGTACTCGAGCGCAGCGCGATCGCGCCGATCACGCAGCTCGCCGACGGTTCGCTCGCGAGCTACCCGGTGTACCGCGACAAGCTCCGGCCGGTGCGCTTGGCGCTGGCGGTGATCGTTCCGCTCACTGCGATCGCCGCCGCGGTGTCGTTCGCCCTGATGCGCTGATACCGTCGCGGCATGGACCTGGACATGGTCGAGGTGGCGCGCCGCGTCCTCGCTGACAATGGATTCGAGCCCGACATGCCCACGGGCATCGCGAACACGATCGAGGAGCCGGCCTTCGATGCGGTGGACCTCCGTCACCTGCCGTGGTCGTCGATCGACAACCACGACTCGCAGGACCTCGATCAGATCGAGTGCGCCGAGCGGCTCGACAACGGCACGATCCGGCTGCGCATCGGCATCGCGGACGTCGACGCCTTCGCCCCGAAAGGCTCGCCGATCGATCGCCGGGCGTACGCGAACACCGCGTCGCTCTATACCGGCGTTCGCGTGTTCCCGATGCTGCCGCTCGCGCTGTCGGAGGATCGCACCTCGCTCCTCGAGGGCGGGGAGCGCCTCGCGATCGTCACCGAGATGGTGGTCCAGCGCGACGGCTCGCTCGACGACAAGCAGACCAAGATCTATCCCGCGCGCGTGCAGAACCACGCGAAGCTGGTCTACGAGGATGTCGGCGCGTGGCTCGAGGGCAACGGCGGTGCCGGGCCGCTCGACGGCATGGCGGATCAAGTTCGCCTGCAGGACGAGGCCGCCCAGACGCTGCGCCGCCGCCGCTACGAGCTCGGCGCGCTCGACTTCGAGACCATCGAGGCGCGGCCGGTCGCGAAGGACGGCAAGATCGTCGACCTCCAGATCGTCCACAAGAACCGCGCGCGCGAGCTGATCGAGGACCTGATGATCGCCGCCAACGGCGCGACCGCGCGCTACCTCGAGACCCGCGGCTGCTCGTCGATCCGCCGCGTCGTCCGGGCACCGAAGCGGTGGCCGCGCATCCGCGATCTCGCCGCCGAGCTCGGCTACGAGCTGCCGGAGCAGCCCGATGCCGGTGCGCTCGCCGATTTCCTCGAGGCGCGGCGCAAGGCGGATCCGCAGCGGTTCGGGGATCTGTCGCTCTCGGTGGTCAAGCTGATCGGCCCCGGCGAGTACGCGCTGCAGCGCGCCTCGGATCCCGACACCGGTCACTTCGGCCTCGCCGTCGACGACTACGCGCACTCGACCGCGCCGAACCGCCGCTATCCCGATCTGATCACGCAGCGGCTGCTCAAGGCGATCGCGTCGAAGCAGCGCGTGCCGTACAGCGACGACGAGCTGATCGAGATCGCCGCGCACTGCACCGAGCGCGAGAACGCGATCCGCAAGGTCGAGCGCCAGATCCGCAAGATCGCCGCGGCGGTGCTGCTGACACCGCGGATCGGCGAGACCTTCGACGCGATCGTCACCGGCGTCGCGGACAAGGGCACGTTCGCTCGCCTGCTGCGTCCACCCGCCGAGGG
>Ga0075163_10004186_pt1 | contig 19347 bp, 9 predicted proteins | sample JI1023141ADNA_FD_71478 | JGI IMG/M metagenome (GOLD analysis project Ga0075163, IMG submission 71478) | Wastewater effluent complex algal communities from Wisconsin, to seasonally profile nutrient transformation and Carbon sequestration -... | ecosystem: Engineered > WWTP > Effluent > Algae...
GTAAGCGGAATGGTAATAACTCCACTCACTACATTTCCCCCTTGGTTAGAAGTTGTTTGGTTTGAAAAAACCTCTTCAGTAGCCGGGTCATAAATACCGTTTTGATTGTAGTCGATATAGGCTTTAACATTGCAAGCATTAAAATTAAACTGGCTGATTTGAGTAATAGAAATAGGATAATTAATTCCTTGCAACAATACCGGAGCTGTAACCGAGGTATAATTGGTGTAAGTAGCAGTAGCATTTGTATTATTAACTGCAGGATTTGGATTTCCATTGTTGAGAGCGCCCAAACTCACATTTCCAATATCGCTATCGGCAGGGTCGGTGGCATTGGAAGTACAGTAGCAAGTAGTGAAGCTATTGGTTGAAATGAACACAACGGTAGAAGTATCGGGTACACCTAAACAAGTTACGATACAACGGTAATAATTATCGCTGGTTTGTGAGGTTTGGTAGTTTATTGCAGTGGCTCCAGTTATGGCAGCCCAAGTTGTTCCATTGCTTGATTTTTCCCACTGATAACTCAATCCGGAAGCGATAGAACTTCCTGATAAATTTAAATTGTAGTTAACCGAAGGACAAACAGTAGAATCGTTCGCATAAGCCATACCTGCAGTTGGAGGTGCTGTACAAGGCACAGCAGCTTGAATATTTACCATATAGTCTTCTGTTTCTCCCCAAGTATAAGTACCACAAGGATCCATGGTATTGAAAAGTCCTTCTAATAAAACAACACGCATTAATGTATTTCCGGGAGTTGAAGTTAAAGGAATCGTTACTGTTCCTGAAACTACGTTACCACCCACATTCGCATTGGTAACTCCGGTATAAATTTTTTCAGATGTTGTATCAAATACACCATTTTGATCGTAATCAATAAATGCAGCAATTCTACATGCATAAAAGCCTGCTGAATTAATTTGCGTTATTGATATCGGATAATTAATTCCTTGTAAAAATGTTTGTACAGGCAAATTAGTAAAATCGGTATAGGTATTCGTTGAGCTTGAATTTTGCGTCGCAGGAGTACCAACTCCATTGTTGATTGAGCCGAATGTTACATTTCCGATATCGTCATCAAAAGTACTGGTAGCTCCAGATGTGCAATAGCAGGTAATAAATGAATTTGTACCAACAAAAACTTGACTCGAGGTATCAGATGCTCCTGCACATGTTACTACGCATCGGTAAAAGTTAGACGTTGATTGTGTCATAGGTTGAATTGACGCGATGGCACCGGCAATGTTTGACCAAGTTGCACCAGTGGAAGAAATTTGCCATTGATAATTAAGTCCGGATGCAATTGTATTTCCGGTGAGCGATAAATTGAATGGAGTGCTAGGGCAAGAATTTGCTAATGAAGAAATAGCAGTTCCTGCAGTTGGAGTTCCGCTGCAAGGAGGAGGAACTGTCCAGGTAAAGGTGGTTCCATTTAAAGGAAATACAGTACTTGAAAATGCACAAATGGCCGAATTAGAAGTTCCTAAAACGGTAGCTCCCCAGTTGGTAGTAGTTTCACGGTTATTGTAATCAGTAGGGTCAATTCCTCTTAAACCTACTTGAGCATCGGCTGTGTTGGAATTTAATAAAATGCTTCCATAAACACATTGTATTGAATTGCTAGTTTCGTTTAATCGAATTTGAAAATTAATCGTATCGTTGGTTCCATTAGTTCCATATTTCTTGTAATTATTCCATTGCACAACCAATGTTTGATTAGGAGCAATTCCTATGGTTTTAAATTCGATGCTTGCACCGGTTTGAGCCTGTATATCACGGGCTAAGGCTGCAATAATGTTTGTTCCACCTGCTCCCGAAATAGGTCCATAGTTAGGAGCATTTAAATCAACTAATGCATTGTTTCCAAGCACTATCCATCCATTGGCATTAACTCCAAATACATCGTAAATTACACCATCGTAACTAAAGTTAAAACCAATTGGAAAACCAACTCCTGTTAAGAAGGCTGTGCTGCCGGCTAAATTGTTTGGGTCAACAAAGCGCTCATCATCGGTTGTATTGGTTCCTAAAATTGTTCCTCCGCTAATTGGTGTATAGGTTCCAAGGCTTGAACTAAACCCATATGAGTTAATTAGTGCCATAACATTGTTGCTCGACACCAAAAAAATTGCAAGCAAAGTGCACAGAAGTAGTTTAGTTTTTTGATAATTTGTAGTGTAGTTTTTTTTCATAGTTAAGGTTGGTTAATCATTGATGATGTTATGCCGCAATTGAAATTAAGAATAAAATATGGTTGATTGAGGGTATAAAAGCAAAAAAGTCCTTAAAAATAAGGACTTTTTTGTAAACACGAAGACTTTTCTGTTATTTTTGAATAATCAGCTTTTTTATACTTACAGATTTATCAGTAGTAAACTGTACAAAATAAATTCCCGGAGCAAAATCATCTAAGGATAATTTGGCAGAATAACTATTTTTAAATTTATCTGTAGTTTCAGAAAACACACAACTTCCAGTTGCGTTTAATAACTTTATCTGTAAAGTTTTTGCCTCTTCAGAGTGATATTCCAAAGTTACATTTCCTGATGCCGGATTTGGATAAATGCGCACATTTTTATCATTATTAAGTTCATTGCCAACAGAAATAGCTTCTGTAATGTTAACATAATAATCTTCTGTTTCACCACTTCCATAGGTACTGCAAGCGTCAATAGCAAGGTTTACATTTCCTGCTTTGCGCGAACGAATACGAAACCCGGTTGTACCTATGGTAGCTCCGGCTGGTAATACTAAAGGCACAGTTGTCGCAACAGCCGAATCAGTTGCTTGACTAACCTGAATCCACTCTTTGGCATCAAAAGTTCCACTTTGATCATAATCTACCCACACTGAAATATTGCAGGAGCCTGATGTTTTCACATACAAATCATAGTAATTACCTCTTCCTAAATCTGCTGTTGTATTGCCATTGGCTGGATATTTTGAATAGGCAAATCCTGCATTTGCAGCACAACCTGTGTTGGCGTTGTTAAAGGTTGTTCCACCAATTGCTACTGAATCAATAAAATAATTAGTTGAACAGTTACCATTGATGATTAAATTGCAATAATCACATTGGCTAACCGGTTTGTTCAAAATTTTTGTTGAGGTTGAAGTTTCCATTGTTCCTCCATTGCAGGTTACATTGCAACGGTACCACGATTTGAAACTTTGTGTACCATTGAAAATTTGAGAAGTGGCTCCGGCAATATTATTCCAATTGGCACTGTCAAATGATTGTTGCCATTGAAAAGTAAAACCGGTGTCTGGAGGCAAGCTATCAATCGATAGCGTAAATACATCGGATGCACATACTAGGCTTGTGCTTGTTTTCGCAAATCCTGCAATAAATGGCACTGTGCAAGAGTTAGGAGCTAAAATATTAATTAAGTAATCTTCTGTTTCGCCCCAGGTAAATGTTCCACAAGGTTGAGCAGCAGGAGTGGCAGTTCTTTTCATAACTACACGCATGCCGGTTAACCCTGTTAGTGAAGAAATTGGAATTGTTAAGGTTCCACTAATCGTGTTATTTCCTGCAGAAGTAGTTCCGCTTAATACCGATTCTGTTGATGGATCGAAAGTTCCATCATGGTCAAAATCGATAAAAATAGCTCCGCTATTTACAAAGAATCCATTCAAATTAATTTGGGTCATTGAAATAGGATAGGTAAGCGTTTGAATATAATTGTATGGGGGTAAATTAGTAAAGTTAGAATAGGTATTCACTGCATTTGGATTTTGTGCTAATGGACTAGCTACGCCATTACTCATTATTCCAAAAGTAACATTCCCAATATCATCTTCACCTGTAATAGTTGCCCCGCTTGTGCAGTAGCAAGAATAAAATGAATTTAATCCAACCAAAACAGGTGTAGAAAAGGATGAAACACCTGAGCAAATAACTTCACACCGGTAGTAAGTTGCGGCTACTTGTGAATACGAATACAAAATAGAAGTAGCACCAGGTAAATTTTGCCAACTAGTTCCGTTGCTTGATTCTTGCCATTGATAGGTTAAGCCTGAAGCATTTGCACTTCCTGATAAATTTAAATCAAATGGAGTGTTTGCACATACTGAGGTAGCTGAACATATCGCAGTTCCAGCAGCAGGAGGAGTGCTACAAGGCAATGGAGTTTGTATTTCTACAATATAATCTTCTGTTTCACCATTAAAATAAGTTCCACAAGGTGTAACAGTCGTAAACGTTCCCTCAACCAGAACCACGCGCATTCCAGTTAAACCACTACTAGCAGTAGTTGGAATCTGCACATTTCCACTCATTACATTACCACCTAAATTTGCATTCGACTGTCCATTAAGCACTTCCTCAGTTGCTGTATCATAAATTCCATCTTGGTTATAATCGATATACACTTTTAAGTTGCAAGCTAAAAATGCAAGCTGGTTTATTTGTGTTACTGAAATAGGATAATTTAATCCTTTTAGCAATACAGGCGGTGAAACGTTACTATAACTGGTATAGGTTGAAGTAGCCGTTGAATTGTTTGTTGCAGGATTTGGATTCCCATTATTTAATGAACCAATGCTTACATTTCCAATATCGCTATCAGCCGGGTCGGTTGCATTTGAAGCACAGTAACAAGTAAAAAATGAATTTGTTGTTACTAATAAAGCAGTTGAAGTATCGGAAGCAACACCACAACTAACAATACATCTGTAATAATAGTCAGCAACCTGCGTAGTTGAATAGCCCACATTAGTTGCTCCAGTTATAGAATTCCATAAAACATTATTGGTTGAATTTTGCCATTGATAAGTTAAGCCTGAAGCTAGTGTATTTCCACTCAAACTTAAGCTGAAAGGAACATTCGGACAGGCTGAAACAACACTAGATACCGTTGTACCTGCAATTGGAGTTCCTGCACAAGGTGTATTCGGAATAATAGTTATAACATAGTCTTCAGATTCACCACTACCAAAATTGGTACAACCATCCGGAGCTCCATTAATATTACCAACACCTCTGCTTCTTACACGCATACCTGTTTGGCCGAGGCCAGATGAAAAGGGAACAGTAATTTGAATTGTATTGGGTGTTCCTGATGTTGAAGTAACTGCAACCTGCTGCCATTCACTTGCTGCATATATTCCATCCCTATCATAGTCAATCCAAACAGAAACTATACTGCTCGCAGAAAGTGTTACATTTAAGTCATATGTAACACCTTGAATTAATGTTGCAGTAGTTGCACCTGTTGGCGGATAAACAGTTAATGTATTTCCGGTTGTAAAGGTACATGTATCTGCAGATACACTATTCAGCGTTGTTCCGGTTATTTCTACCGTGGTTATTAAATTACCTCCACAGTTTCCACCACCAAGCCCGGTTACACAATAACATAACGAAGGTGGGTTAATTGTAACTACAACTGGAGTTGAAGTTGCGCTCTGCCCATTGCAAGTTACAATACAACGATACTGAATAGTGTTAGTGATTGTCGCTATAAAAAAGGTTGAACTTACACCATTAACTGTTGTCCAGGTTGTTCCATTTGGGGAAGATTCCCAAACATAAGTTTGACCGGTGCCTATTGAATTTCCACTTAATGAGATAGTAACCGATGTACTAGGACACACGCTCGAAAGCGAACTCATAGTAGTACCTGCTGTTGGCGGTGCCGTACAAGGAGAACCCGCTGCAATTGAAACAATATAATCCTCTGTTTCACCGGTTCCGTAAGTCCCACAAGGACTTTGTGTTGCTGAACCTCCTGCTTGCAATTTTACACGCATTCTGGTTTGACCGGTTAACGCAGTAAATGGTATAGCAATATTCCCGTTAATTATGTTTCCTCCTGCAGCAGCGTTACTTGCTCCAATAGCAAAAGTTTCGGTCACAGGGTCAAAAATACCATCGTGATCAAAATCAATATGAACAGTTGCAAAGTTTACTGTAAAACCGGCACTATTGATTTGAGTAATAGCTAATGGATAGCTTGCTCCTTGGGTGAGCGCAGTAGGAGGTAAAGAAGTGTAATCAGTATAGGTTCCGGTTGAAGCAGGATTGTTGGTTGCTGCACCGGCAACTCCATTATTTAAACTGGCAACAGCAAGATTTCCTATATCACTACCAGCTGCTGAAGTTGGATTTGAAGTACAATAGCAATTAATAAATGTATTGGTAGTAATAAATACACTGCTCGATGTATCACTTACATTGTTACAGGTAACAATACAACGATAATAGGTATTTGTTAATTGGCTAGTATTATAATTAATATTAGTAGCACCGGTAATTGGAGTCCAGCTTGTGTTATTGGAAGAAGATAACCATTGGTATGACAATCCTGAAGCCAGTGTGTTTCCTGTTAAACCAAGCGTGAAATTTGTGTTAGGGCAAACAGTTGAATCATTTGAAATTGTCATACCGGCTGTAGGCGGTGCAGTACAAGGAATTGCAGGTATAAAAGAGATAGAACCTAACCAACCTCGCGGTGTGTTTCCCGGCGCTGTTGGCGGTGCTCCGCCTCCATATCCAATGTTTGTTCCCGTTATAATGTTACAACCACCTGCCGACATTGTTACAGTTGGAAGATTGGGGGCAACAATTGTATGATAACGTTGAACTCCGGCAGTTCCATTGTATGCCGATACCGCAAAACCATATACAGCTCCTGCAGGTACAGTAAAATTTAATCCACTAAAAAATGATTGAGTGGTTGTAGAGATTGTGTTGGCAACACCTGTTATCGTACCTGTTGCAACAAGTGTCCAACCATTTGCTACCGAAATTGCTCCCGGAGCCCCATTAACCGGAGTAGATTTATACCAAAAATCTACCGAAAATGTGCCACTTGATCCGGTTATTCCTTCAATATCGGTAATGATAATGTCGCTTGTGTTGGTATTTTCAAAGTTAAATGTTACAGTACCACTACCGTTATTATTTGTAAAGGTATTGGTAGTTGAAACTGTTATTTGACTTGAAGCTTGTTTAACACCAAGACACAGAACTAAAGCCAATATTAATTTTAAGCTACTTCTAAGTTTTTTCATGTTCTATTAACTGATTGAATTGAATTTGTTAGTGTGATTTTATTTTCTGTATAACGACATCTAGCATATAAAACAGCTATTATTCTATTACTAATTTTTTTGTGTTAATACACTTGTAATTATTTTTGAAAAATTATTTCGTACAAATATTTTCATAAGGATTCAATTGATTTTAGGTTAATTAGAACGCAAATCTAAAAAAAGAAATCAGAGAATAAAAATCCCAAAGGCTTGTCAACATTAATCTACAAAAGAATAATCAGTTTGATTTTCCCCACTTATTTTGAAGAGAAGGTTCGCTTTCTAATCAAATGTCGCAAAGTTTAAGTACATTTGTTTCCGAAAATAAGTAGATGTAGAAGCCGATTCATCGGCTTTTTTGTTTTAAAACCTGCGTACCGTGTCAAATATTGTAGCTATTGTTGGTCGTCCTAATGTTGGAAAATCAACGCTTTTTAATCGCCTTACCGAAACCCGTGCTGCCATTGTCGACGAAATTAGCGGCGTTACCCGCGACCGTCACTATGGAAAATGTGAATGGAATGGTCGTGAGTTTAGTGTAATTGATACTGGTGGCTATGTAACAGGTTCTGACGATATTTTTGAAGGGGAAATACGGAAGCAAGTAAAAATTGCAATTGACGAAGCATCTGTACTTTTATTTGTAGTGGATGTTGCGACCGGAGCTACTGACGACGATAGAGATGTTGCCAATTTACTTCGAAAAACAAAAAAGAAGGTATTTTTAGTAGCCAACAAGGTGGATAATGGCGACCGTCAGGCATGGGCTGCTGAATTTTATGGTTTAGGTCTTGGAGAAGTGTATTGCATCTCGTCAATAAATGGCAGCGGCACAGGTGATTTACTCGACGATGTGGTAAAATCCTTTAAGAGTGAAGAAGATGAAGAACAACTCGACCTACCAAAGTTTGCAATTGTTGGTCGCCCGAATGTTGGAAAATCGTCACTACTGAATGCCTTAGTAGGCGAGGAGCGAAACATTGTAACCAATATAGCTGGTACCACACGCGATACAATTCACACGCGCTACCAAAGCTTTGGACACGATTTTTTATTGGTTGATACAGCAGGAGTTCGAAAGAAAGGAAAGGTTCACGAAGACCTCGAATTTTATTCCGTAATGCGCTCTATTAAAGCTATCGAAAGCGGCGATGTGTGCTTATTAGTGCTCGATGCGAAGGAAGGAATTGAATCTCAGGATTTAAATATTTTTCACCTGGCTGAACGCAATCGAAAGGGTATAGTTATCCTAGTGAATAAATGGGATTTAATAGAAAAGGAAAATAATACCACCAAAGACTACGAAGAAAAAATTCGTAAAAAATTGATGCCATTCAAGGATGTTCCCATTGTTTTTATTTCTGCATTAAGCAAACAACGCATATTTAAAGCATTGGAAGTAGCTACCAAAGTGCATCAAAACCGCACACAGCGAATAAAAACCAATGTACTCAACGAGGTAATGCTTCCCATTATACAAGCCAATCCACCACCTGCTTTAAATGGGCAATACATAAAAATTAAATTTTGTACCCAGTTGCCTACACTGGCGCCTTCCTTTGCTTTTTTCTGCAATCAGCCGCAATTAGTAAAGGAATCGTACCGAAGATTTGTTGAAAATCAAATGCGACTTAAGTTCGATTTTGAAGGTGTCCCACTACAACTGTTTTTCCGTTTAAAATAATCCGAAGATTTTTTTAATACATTTGCCCACAATGGATTCTACACGTCAAAATAAGGTATCGCGCCTATTGCAAAAAGAGCTCGGCGAATTTTTTCAGCGCGAAAGTGGAAACTTATTTAACAGAGCTTTCATTACTGTTACAACCGTGCGAATAAGTGCAGATTTATCAGTTGCTAAAGTGTATCTAAGTATTTTGATTGAAAAAGATAGGGAACCAACACTTAAGCTTATCAAATCGCAAAGCAAGGAAATCAGAAAACGCATCGGCGATAGAATTAAACAACAGGTTCGGATAATTCCAAACTTCGAATTTTTTATCGACGACTCGCTCGACTATGCCATGAAAATTGAATCACTTCTTAAAAAATAATTTATACTGCGCTTCATCAAATGTTTTACGACCCAATTAAAAGTTCATTAGGTAAAGTTTTTAATACCACGCCTTTTTTACGCATCGTTTTTTACAAATTACTCGATTTGCTATTGCTTCGTAGCTGGCATATTCACAAAGAAATTAAATTGTGGAACCGCTCTAGTAGAAGCTATATTTCTATTCTTGATGCAGGAATGGGCTTTGGGCAATATTCCTATTACCTATCGGGTATTAATTCAAAATGGACAATTAAAGCAGTGGATGTAAAAGAAGAACAAGTTGCAGATTGTTCCCGCTTTTTTAAGAAAGTAAAGCGAAACAATGTGCATTTTAGTGTTGAAGACCTCACTGTTTTTAAGCAAGAAAATAGTTTTGATTTAGTTTTATCAGTTGATGTGATGGAGCATATTTTAGAAGATGTGCAGGTGTTCAAAAACTTTCATGCCTCCCTTAAAAGTGGTGGTATGTTGTTAATTTCAACTCCTTCTGACCAGGGAGGTTCTGATGTGCATAGCGATGGAGAAACTTCATTTATTGAAGAACATGTTAGAGATGGATACAATGCGAAGGAAATTGCCGATAAATTAAAATCTGCCGGCTTTAGTAAAGCTGACGTGCGCTACTCTTACGGTACTCCGGGTAAAATTTCGTGGAAGCTCAGTATGAAATATCCTATTCTAATGCTCGGTAAGTCTAAATTGTTTTACCTCATACTTCCGCTGTATTATTTAATTACTTATCCGATTTCGTTTGTGCTTAACTATTTGGATACCCATATGGATCACCCAACCGGTACCGGATTAATAGTTAAGGCCTGGAAATAAATTTAGTTAGTACATCAGCCAAGGCTTAAAAATGAACACATGAATCTTTCACTATTCATTGCCAGGCGCTACCTTATTTCAAAAAAATCGCATAATGCGATAAATGTTATTACTGCTATTTCAATTGTAGGTGTAACCGTTGGTACTACTGCACTAATTGTGGTACTTTCTGTATTTAATGGATTTGAAAATCTGGTCATGTCCTTGTACAATTCATTTGATCCCGATATTGAAATAACCGCAAAATATGGTAAAACATTTGAACCTTCTGATTACCTGTACCAACAATTAACTAGTGTTGAAGGAATACGTGCACTAAGTCCTGTTGTTGAAGAAAACGCGCTACTGAAATACAATAACCGACAGTATATAGCCACCATCAAGGGAGTTAACAGTGATTACTTGCAACAAACCGGACTCGATACTATGCTTGCCGATGGTAAAATTGCCTTGCAACGCGACTGCACGTATTTTGCTTTAGTTGGTCAAGGTGTTGCCAATAAATTGGGAGTAAATATTCACGATGTGTTGAGTTTTTTGCAAGTATACGTTCCCAGGCGAGGTGTTACTTTTAATAGCTTAAATCCTGAAAGCGCATTTACAAGTGAAGCCGTAACTGCCGGTGGAATATTTGCAATACAACAAGATTTTGATTCAAAGTATGTGCTGCTTCCTTTGCCTTTTGTAAAAAAAATGTTGAACTACTCAAGCCAAGTTAGCGCAATTGAAATTCTAATTAAACCGGGAACTGATATCAAAAAAGTACAAGCACAAATTGAACAAATTTCCGGAAACAAATTAATCGTGAAAAACCGTTTCCAGCAACATGCATTGCTCTATAAAATTATGCGTTCAGAAAAATGGGCGGTTTTTTTAATTCTTGGATTTATATTGATTATCGCTACGTTTAATGTAATAGGTTCGCTTACCATGCTCATAATTGAGAAGAAAAAAGATATGGTTGTTTTAAGAAGTATGGGTGCTACAGTTTCCTTTATTCGAAAATTGTTTTTAACTGAGGGCTTGATGATTTCCTTTATCGGAGGCATTTCAGGTTTGTTATTGGGAACCGCAATTTGCCTATCGCAACTTCATTTTGGATGGATTAAAATGCCGGGCGGCGGTTCTTTTGTGGTAGATACCTATCCCGTTAGGATGCAGATTAGCGATTTTGTTTTTGTTTTTGGAACAGTGCTTACCATTGGGTTTTTAGCAGCTTTTTACCCTTCTCAAACACTTATTAAAAAGAAACATATTCAAATAAAATAGGCCGAATTTACTGCTATACAAAAGCCCAAAAGCCTTTTTGAATACACATTTACAGTTAGTTTATTTTCATATTTTATTTGTTGAGTGTAACTGTTTCTTAAAAAAATACCTCAGCTAATTTCCTACTTTTGCAGCCTATTTTTTAATACACAATGATTTCGGTAAATCAACTATCAGTACAATTTGGGGGAAATTATTTGTTCGACGAAGTTTCGTTTTTGGTTAATTCGCGCGATCGAATTGGTTTGGTTGGTAAAAATGGTGCAGGAAAATCAACGCTTCTCAAAATATTAAGTGGTGCACAAGCATCAGAAACAGGCACTATAGCGAAACAAAATGAGTGTACTATCGGCTATTTGCCTCAAGAAATGGTATATCAATCAGGCAACTCTGTGTTTGATGAAGCGGCTACTGCTTTTAAGGAAATTAGAGAATTAGAACACGCTATCGAACATATCAACGAACAGTTAGCAACCCGAGAAGATCACAACAGCACTGAGTACTATAATTTAATACACCAACTTAACGATAAAAACGAGCGATTTCAACTACTCGATGGCTATTCAATTCATGCCAACATTGAACTGGTTTTATTTGGATTAGGATTTGAACGGGAAGATTTAACGCGTTTAACGGATGAATTCAGCGGAGGCTGGAGAATGCGCATTGAACTAGCCAAAATATTACTTCAAAAACCAAGTGTGTTGTTGCTGGATGAGCCAACCAATCACCTCGATATTGAAAGTATTCAATGGCTCGAAGATTTTTTGAAAAACTATGCGGGAGCCTTGGTGTTAGTTAGTCACGATAGAGCTTTTTTAGATACCATCACCAACCGTACAATAGAAATTAGTTTAGGTAAAATATACGATTATAAAACCAATTATTCGCGCTATGTTGAACTACGTAATGAACGTAGAGCATTGCAACAAGCCGAGGCTAAAAATCAAGAAAAGTATATTGAACATACCGAAGAGCTTATTAATAAGTTTCGTGCGAAAAAAAACAAGGCAGCTTTTGCACAAAGCCTAATCAAAAAGTTAGATAAGCTCGAAAGAGTGGAGGTTGACGACGAAGAAACTTCAAGTATTCGTTTCCGTTTTCCACCGGCACCGCGTGCAGGAAAAGTAGTGGTGGAAGCGCAGGAAGTACAGAAAAAATATGGTGATAAGGTCATTTTTACAGGCGTTGATTTTATGATTGAACGCCAGGAAAAAATTGCTTTTGTTGGACGAAATGGCGAAGGAAAATCAACCTTATCAAAGTTAATTGTTGGCAAGGAATCCTATGAAGGAAAACTCATAATTGGTCACAATACCGAAATTGGATATTATGCGCAAAACCAAGCAGAGATGCTGGATGGGGATAAATCGGTTTTCGAAACAATTGATGAAGCTGCTGTAGGCGAAATTCGTAAAAATGTGCGCGGCTTGCTGGGTTCATTTTTATTCAGTGGCGATACTATCGACAAAAAAGTAAAAGTACTTTCAGGTGGAGAAAAATCGCGTTTGGCCATGTGCAAACTACTTTTACATCCGTATAATTTATTGGTGTTGGATGAACCTACCAACCACCTCGACATGCGCAGTAAAGACGTGTTGAAACAAGCATTAATAAATTACGATGGAACCTTAATCATTGTGAGCCACGATCGTGATTTTTTACAAGGTTTAACCAATAAAGTATTTGAATTTCGCAACAAAAGCATCAAGCAACACATTGGTGATGTGTACGATTTTTTAGCATCAAAAAAAATAGCTAATCTGGGCGAACTCGAAGTAAAAGCCATTGCTGCGAAAGCCGAATCGGATGAAAGAAAATCAGAGAACAAAGTTTCATTCGAACAAAAGAGGGAAAATGAAAAGGAACTTCGAAAAATTTCAAATCAAATAAGCAAAAGCGAAAAGGAAATTGAACGACTCGAATTAGAACTAAAGCAAATGGATGAAGTACTTATGGATCCTGAAAAATATAAAGAGGCCATGAAAAGTAACGACCTGTTTCAAAAATACGAATCCACCAAAGTGCTGCTCGAAAAGGAAATGGAAAACTGGGCTGCCTTGAACGAAAAACTTGAGCAAGCAAAAGTAATCACTTAATTAGACGGATGTCCTTGTTTAATATTTTTCTACATCCAGCGAGTTCAAAAACTGTTCAGATTAACAGCAAGCATCTATTTCTAGCAGTAATTGGGATAGATTATCAAAACTGTTCCTTTCTGGTTGACTAAAAATTTTACTTCAGCAACTTCATTGCATCATCAACCGTTTCAACAGGTAAAAAGCAATTTCTTTCCTTGCATACGTATATTAAAGTTTTGTTTTCAACGTATTTGTTTTCAAGCAAAGGAAGCTTACTTGTGTGTGCTGAGCCCATAATTAGTGTATTGGGAAGATAGATTTTTTGAAGGTCTACCCGAAATTTTTCAGCGTTATTTCCCACAATTGCTATCTCGTAAAATGGCGTTAGCTCATAGAGTTGTAACCTTGCCCAGTTCGAATAACCTTCTCCGTAATGTAGCATCATTCGTTTCACATTCCGAAGCATTTGACGTGACTTATCTATATAATCGGGCACATCAAAATAATGACCTAACAAAAAAAGAGAATGAGCAATACTTGAATTTGATGCAGGAATTACATTGTCGGAAGTTTCCATCTTTCGCGCTATCAATGGAGCATCTAGGTCCGATGTAAAAAAGAAAAATCCGCTTTCCGAATCATAAAAATGCGCAATGCTATAATCCATAAGACGTTTAGCATCTTCTAAATAAGTTTCATTAAAAGTAACGTCGTACAAGGAAATAAATGCTTCTATTGTAAAGCAATAATCTTCCAAAAAACCATTGATTACTGCCTTTCCATTTTTATAGGAATGAAGAAGAGTACAATCATCTTGCATCATTTTGTTGCAAATAAATTTGGCTGCTTCATCAGCTATTCGTAAATAATTTTCTGTGCCAAATACCTTGTACGCATTGCTGTATCCCTTAATCATCAATGCATTCCACGAACATAAAATTTTATCATCTAAGCCGGGTCTTGCTCTTTTTTCTCGCGCATGGAGTAGTATCTTCTTTATCGTTTCAAGCTTCACAAGCAATTCAGCTTCATCTAAATTCAATGCTTGCGCCAATTCATGATCTTCTTTTTTTCTGAGTAAAATGTAGTTTTCTTCTTCCCAATAGCCAATTTCATTTACCGAATAGTAGGTTGATGCAATTTCAAAAGCCTCACCTAACAAATGCTGTAATTCTTCTTTTGTCCATACATAGTATTTTCCTTCCTTTCCCTCAGTGTCGGCATCCAAAGCCGAATAAAATGCACCTTCAGCAGAAGTCATTTCGCGTTCAATAAAACGGAGAGTTTCAACAACTACATTTTTGTATAGCTCTTTTTGTGAAGTTTGAAATGCTTCGCTGTACAAACTCACTAACTGAGCATTGTCGTACAACATTTTTTCGAAATGAGGTACCTTCCACAAATGATCGGTTGAGTAGCGAGCAAATCCACCTCCCAACTGATCATAAATTCCACCCATTGCCATTTTTTGTAAAGTAAGATGCACATGCCTTTCAACGGCAGGGCTTTTTTGAAGGAAGGCGAACTGCAACAAAAATAAATAGTTATTAGGTAAAGGAAATTTCGGAGTTCTATCTGCTCCCCCTTCAATTGTATCAAAGCGTTTACTCCATTCGGAAACTATTTTTGCTAACTCTTCAGTACTAAATTCTGACGCAGTTTCATCGCGCTTTATGAGTTCACTTTGATGAATGCCATCTACTAATTTTTGAGCATATTCAATAGCTTTGTTAGGTTCGTTGCTGTATAAATCAGCAATGTTCAACAACACATTTTTCCAGCGCTCAGGTTGAAAATAAGTACCTCCATAAATAGGACGACCATCCGGCAGAGCAAAGCAATTCAGTGGCCATCCGCCGCTGCCGGTCATTAACTGCACGGCATTCATGTATACTTGATCAATATCAGGACGCTCTTCTCTATCCACTTTAACACAAATAAAGTGAGCATTCATTAGCTGCGCTATTCCTTCGTTTTCAAAACTTTCGTGCTCCATAACATGACACCAATGACATGCTGAATAACCGATGCTTATCAACAATAATTTATTATCATCTTTTGCTTTTTGCAAAGTGGTTTCGTTCCAGGCATACCAATCAACCGGATTGTGGGCATGCTGTAACAAATAAGGACTAGTTTCGTGAATGAGCTTATTGGTAAACTTTGCTTGTGTTTGAGTCATAAATTGGTTCTCAAGTTTTAACTTATTGAAGCGGATACTTGGATGAAGCTTATTTAAATTTATACATACAATAGCTTGCAACAAATGATTCAAAAACACTTAAGGGTATAGCAAGTGGCAAAATTGCAAAGGGTAATACGCTCAAATTTGCCAGTACTATCCACATTAATCCAAAACCAATAAACCATGAAAAAAGCGTGGTTTGAAGGAGCGAATATTTTTTACTCAACATAAAAATTACACAAGCAAAACAAATTGACCATATACCCCAAATTATACCATTTACTGGGCTTTCAGGAAATAGTATTCCTAGTTTTTGATAATGAACAACCCAGTGCTCATGTAGCAGTAGACTATTTCTAAAAAATTCGGAAATGCTGATCCAAACACTTGCAAGTAAAATAGGTAAAAGTGTTTTTTTCATTGCTGTATTTTAAAACAGTATGAATGTAAATCCAAATTAGCGTAATAGAGTTACATTTCCCTGCTTAATTAATTCATCATTATTTAAACAGATAATACGCGCATAGTAGGCAAATACTCCCGGTTCCGAAATAACTCCTTTGTAAATTCCATCCCAACCACTTTTAGGATTATTAGTTTCAAATACTTTTTCACCCCAGCGATTGTACACAATTAAATACAATTCTTTAATTTGATTTCCGCGTACAAATAAAATATCGTTTTCGCCATCGTTATTGGGCGTAAATGAATTGGGAATAAACACTTCACTCTCACCACAACTCAATTGAATCACTACAATTTTAACATCGGCATTACGCACACATTCAAATGAATCGGATAGTACAACTTGGTAAGTGATTGTTTCGAGAGGTGTAGCAACAGGATTTGCAATTGCTGCGCTATTTAACCAGGATGCCGGAGTCCAATTGTAGAATAAATTTGATTGATCGGGGATAGCATGCAGTGTAGTGCTTTCACCTGCATAAATAGTATCTTTGTCAACTGTTGCTGTTAAGGCGGGTAATTGACCGGAAGGGACAAATACAGTTACATTTTTTGAAATAATACAAGTATCTCCATCGGCAGCAATCGCTGTAATTGCAACTGTATAGGTCGTAGTTTGATTAATTGTAACAGTTGGGTTGGCAACAGTGTCACTACTTAATCCAATTGCCGGTGTCCATAAATACGCAATACCTCCGGAGGCCGAAATTTCTACCGGATTACCGTCACACAAACTGGTATCATTTGGGCCAACTGCAGCAGCCAAAGCAGTTAAATTAATGGGAACAATCAGCGTATCTTTACATCCCACCCAAGTGCTTGCAATTAAACTCGCATTAAAATTCCCAAAACTTGAATACACATGTACCGGATTTTGAAGAAATGAAAATTGCCCATCACCAAAATCCCATACCCAATTTGAAGGATGCGAAAATGCATCAGCAGTGCTGTCTAAAAAGCTAACAGTGTTACTGCAGCTTTCTACTTCATAATCAAAACCGGCAATTATTGGTGGGTAAATATGCAAACTAGTATAGGTTGTATCGGTACATCCTTGTTGTCCCGCTTGCGTATAAGCAACTAAGCGAATCTGAAAAATTCCGGTATCTGAATACAGATGTACAGGATTTGTTTGCAGGGATGTATTGCTTGTAGAACTGGGGTCTCCAAAATTCCAAGCATAACTTAGTGCATTAAGCGATGTATTTGTGAAAGGAATCGTTTTTTTGCCACAACTTATTGGATTAACAGATGCTGCTGCCTGTGCTAAAGCATTCACCGTAATAGTAACCGATTGGTTGGCGCTACATGTATCACCTGTACTCGTAAGTACTTTTCCTAAAACAGAATAAGTAGTAGTACTACTTGGAAATGCAATAGGGTTAGCGCTAGTAGGGTTGCTAAGGCTACTCGTCGGAAACCAAGAATAATCGAAACCACCGCTTACTGAAATCTGTGTACTATCGCCTAAACATATGGAAGTTGAACCGGCAACGCTTAGTGTATTTACCGATGGTACGGTAATCGTTATACTTTTGCTACCTGAACAACCCAAATTAGAGGCCGACTGCATAGTTATGGTATAAGTTCCCGGGTTTGCATAGGTATGCGTTGGGTTTTGCAATGTTGAAGTACTACCATCTCCAAAATTCCAGGAACGGCTAGTAATAGGGTGACCCGGAAAGGTTGTTAAATCAGTTAGGCTAACAGTTCGTGTACAAGGATTAAAATTGCTTGCAAAATCAGCAGTAAAAGGAGGGTAAACTTTTACCGTAGCAAAGCTGGTATCGTTACAATTTGGATTCGAACTAAAAGCTACTAAGTAGGATTGATATGTACCGGGACCGGGATAAGTATAGCTGGGTTGAAACAATAAAGAGGTGTCGCTTATTGTTGTAGGATCACCAAAATTCCACTTATAGTTTACTGCTCCAAAACTATTGTTGTTAAACTGCACTGTATTGCTTCCACAAGCTACAATTGCTTGCAAACTGGGGACTGGAATTACAATTTCAGAGACAATTAAATTGGGGCATGGCACTACGTTAAATTGCACATCTCTTTTGGTAGCTCCTAAATAAAAACCATTGCGGTATTCAGCTACTTGAACACCTACAACAAATTGCCCTTGTGTATTTGGGGTTACTGTTAGCGAACCCGTTTGTGGATTGATAGTCAAAGGCACACCTCCCATAACATTTGAAAGATTATAGGGTGGTTGAAACGATAGTGGAAAGTAGGGTGGAGGATTGGTAGGATTGGGAGAAGGGGATCCTTGCGAACCTCCTTCAAGAGGAGTATATAAACTATACACCAATGAATCGCTATCCAAATCTGTTGCCGAATGATCAAACGTGTATGGATAATTTAAGCACAAAAAAAGTGGAGGTAAATTCGTAAAGGTTGGATTTGAGTTTGAAAAAGCAATTGTATTGCTTGGTAAACTTGCATAATAAGTTGCTCCAATTTGCAAGGGCGTTACTATGTTTTGTATTGTCCCATTGCGGCAACAACGCTGATAGGCCAATTGATACCCTAAATTAGTTGGTGGTAAATTAATGGTATCAAAATACTGAGCGCGTTCATAACAAATGGAGGGCGGAGTCAGGCAAGGACTATTAATTGATGGAGCTAAGGTATCTATTGGAGATATTGGAATTAAAATATCATTGATAAAATTATTGGCTCCATCAAATATTCCAACTCTTGCCGGATTATCAAAAGGTGTTGTTACACTAGGGCTACAGTCTCTAAATACGGTAAGATGAATTTCATAATTGCTATTCCCCAAATACCGATAATTTAAAACTCCTCCAACTATATGTGTAGCGTGGCTTTTATACTGAAAAACTAAAAGTAATAAAAAAATTAAAGGGCGTAAAACGCAAGCTTGCATAAGTATATTTGATGAGTAAATATAAAGCTTTATAAGGCTTTCCCAAAAATAAAAAATTACTGCAATTAATTAGTCCGAATAAAAAGATTTTCTATTTTCGCAGTCCGCATTACTTGGGGAATTAGCTCATTTGGCTAGAGCGCTTGCCTGGCAGGCAAGAGGTGACCGGTTCGAATCCGGTATTCTCCACTAAACAGAATGAGAATGAGAGCGAAGAGCGACCCTTCTTATTCTGTTTCTCCCTCTCATTCTCATTCTGTTTCTCATTCTGTTTTACCTCATTCTGTTTCTCATTCTGTTTTTCAGCTCCAACAAGGATTTAATATTAATATTTTCGAACATAGTATTGGAGTAAATTAAGTTTAATTTATTCAATCGAAATACCCATTCAGCAAGAGCGTCCCGATCTATCGGGAAGGTGACCGGTTCGAATCCGGTATTCTCCACTAAACAGAATGAGAATGAGAGCGAAGAGCGACCCTTCTTATTCTGTTTCTCCCTCTCATTCTCATTCTGTTTCTCATTCTGT
>Ga0075163_10004187_pt1 | contig 19345 bp, 21 predicted proteins | sample JI1023141ADNA_FD_71478 | JGI IMG/M metagenome (GOLD analysis project Ga0075163, IMG submission 71478) | Wastewater effluent complex algal communities from Wisconsin, to seasonally profile nutrient transformation and Carbon sequestration -... | ecosystem: Engineered > WWTP > Effluent > Algae...
AAAATCGTCCAATTAACGGAAACAGATAAAACTTTAAATAGTTCTGGCTATGAATTGGTAAAATATATTGCTGCTATCACTTGCAAATAGGAGACAATTTTTGTGGACATCGAGTGTACATGTTGTAACATACTTAATAACTATGTTTTTTATCATTTAAATATTATTAGTGGACATCGAGTGTACATAAAACATGACGCAAATAACTATTGTTGACGCGGTCAGAAAAACAGGTTTTAGCCGCTCTTATATCAACAAACTTGTTGATGGCGGCCGGCTTTCTTCAACTACAAACCTAGAAGGGGTTAAAGTAGTTGAAGAAAGCGAACTTTTCCGTCTTTGCCCCCCTAAACCAAAAAAAAATGATTTACAAAACGTGGCGATCAACGCGGCCGTTCTGGAAGCAAAATTAGAAGCGGAAAAAAATAAAAATATTCTTCTGGAAAAGCAAAATGAAGAATTAAAAAAGGATAAGGAAAGGCTTATTGTTGAAGCGGACGACTGGAAAAAACAGGTAAAATTGCTCACTTACACTAAAAAATCATGGTGGAAAAAGTTGTTTTCCAATCAGTCATAAAACTGCATTAGAAGAGCGTATAGCGATTTTAAAAAATTTTAGCATATTTTCTATGTTTTTTATCTAATACCCCTTAGAAAATGAAAAAAAGTGCCATATTGTCGGTTTTTAATAACTCATTTTAAAATTCTTTTTTATTTTCAGTAATCTTTCTTTATTTGTAAATTTTGAGCTTTAGCGTGCGCCGTGAGGCGCCCCGATTCTGGCTACGCCATTCTTAATCTTGAAGGCGTTAGCCTGTGCGCCCGTTAGGGCGCCCTGTTTCTTTTTTAAAAATTCTTCTAATTTTTTTCTTGCCGGACTTACCCACCCCGCCGCTTACGCTTAGCTGCTTGAATGCCGCTTAGCGTCGGCGTGGATAAGTCCTCCTTTTTAAGTATATAAGAAGGGAATTGGTTGTAATAGGCGGAATCCTTGAAATGTGACTCTCAATTTCTGATTCAAAATTATCAATTTCAGCAAATAAATTCTCAAAATTGACTTGCTTTTTTGAGAGTTTTTGTTCAAGGTGATGTAAATATAGTCTCAAAAAATAGGCGGATAAATGAGAAAAATCTCTCAAAATAATATGGCATACAAGGAAAAACATGGCGTTCCCGTTTATCATACTAATCCAAGTGTTCCTGATCCCAATGAAATAAAAAAATCAAAAATGGCCAGGGTTGGAAATGATCAAAAGGGTTTTATTGTCAACAATGGAAGCGGAGAAATTCTAGCAAGCGGAGTTGCTGTTGTTTACGAATGGGAAGAGGTTGATAAAGAAAGATTTGTTAAACTTTATTTAGCCGGTTTAAAACAGGCTGCAGGGCTTTCCAAGGCAGGGCTTTTAGTATTTGAAATGGTATATAAACAGGTACAGGAAAATCCTGAAAAAGATACGGTGTTACTATCGGCCGATCAATCCAATCTAGCGCAAGCAACATATTTTCGGGGATTAAGAGAGTTATTGGATAAGGAATTTCTTTTTCGTAGCCCTTATGACGGCACTTTCTTTGTTAATATCCGCTTTATGTTTAATGGTGATCGTCTCGCGTTTATTAAGGGTTACCGCTTAAAAGGCAGCTCTAAACAACAGGAATTACCTTTATTAGAAGCTATTGAAGGAAAGAAAGAGTAGGGATGATTATCATGGAAACAAATAACAAAACCAGGATTCTTCAAACCCTTGTTGAAAACAACATGGATATATTCCTTTTCTTAGAAATTCAGCAATGGGAAGAGGGTAAAGAAATTAAAGCTTCCATAAATTTTGAACTTGAGGCAGCCGAAGATTTTGCTAAAAATATCATGGTTCTTTGTATGGTATTGAGGCAAAAAAAGTCTGAACGCGCGGAACGCGAAGCGAAAGAAACTAAACATTAATGGGTTACCTCTTAGACTAACCTTAAGGTGCTTTATTTTCCGTTTTCGGGGTCGACGCAGAATTCGGAAAAAATAGTACGCTAAGGTTTTGCCATTAGTTATAGTGATTAAAGACTCTTGCCAGAGTAGATTTTATCTATCATTTTTGTAATAAATTGGCAAACCTTAATCTTAGCATGCCTTTAAATCCACAAGTCAACGGGAATGGTCACAGCATGTATCAGCTGGTTTTTCTATCGATTGAAATGGTTTCAAGGTTTCGACAGGAGAATGATCACAACACTTATCGTTTGCCTTCTCGGTCAATTGGCTAGGCTTTAGATATTCACCAGGCGAGTGGCCGCAGCAAGCATCGGACGCTTTTGGGGTCAATTGTAAAAGTCTCGGGTTTTTAAACTTTAATAGTCTTAAACCGTTGAACACCACAATTAAACTTGCTCCCATATCGGCAAACACAGCCATCCAAAGGGTAGATATTCCTACTAATGCCAATGCAAAAAACACAATTTTTATAGCGATTGCAAAGCTGATATTTTGTACTAGCTTCCGATATGTCTTACGGCTTAATTCGATAAAGGTGGGAAGCTTATTGAGATTATCTTCCATTAGTACAACATCGGCAGTCTCCAATGCCGTATCCGTGCCGGTATTGCCCATTGCAAAACCGATCGATGATTTAGCTAAGGCTGGTGCATCGTTAATCCCGTCTCCTACCATCCCAACATACTTATATTGCTTTAGTAGCTCATCAATGGCCGTCAGTTTTTCCTCCGGCAACATATTGGCCTCGACTTGATCAATCCCGATGCTTTTGGCAATGGCATTGGCGGTAATTACATTATCCCCCGTCAGCATCACCGTCGTTATACCCAGTTCATGCAGTGCTTTTACTGCTTCTTTGCTGCTGCTTCTTAAGGTGTCGGCAACTGCCAAGATTCCCATGACTTTCCGCTCATTCGAAAGAATAATGGTGGTTTTACCTTCTTGCTCCAATCGTTCCAACTGCGCCTCTATGGTTGGGGTGCATACCTTGTTATCCTCTGCCAATTGATGATTGCCAAGATATAATCTTTCCCCATTGATAAAGCCCGTTACTCCCCGTCCAGGTAAGGCTTCAAATTGCCCAATATTTAAAAGGGTTGCGGATGGATTTTTCATATTCCAGTCATTGACAATAGCATGGGCTATGGGATGTTCGGAATAGGTATCGAGACTGGCCGCAATCTGCAATATCATCGTCTCAGTATAACCGTCCATTTTAATGATATCAGTGACTTCCGGCTTACCTTGCGTCAATGTACCCGTTTTATCCAAAGCCAGCATCTTTAGACTACGGCCAATTTCCAAATATACACCGCCTTTGATCAAAATTCCTAGCTTTGCTGCTGCTGCCAACCCACTAACAATGGTTACCGGTGTTGAAATGACCAAAGCACAAGGACAGGCAATCACCAGCAGCACCAGCGCTTTATAAATCCATGGATAAAAAGGCACACCTAATATCAGAGGTGGTAAAACGGCAATTAATATTGCGATAAGGACTGTGATCGGCGTGTAAAATTTAGCAAATTGGTCAACGAATCTTTGGGTAAGAGCGCGTTCCGCTTGCGCTTCTTCCACCTTATGAATGATTTTGGCTAAGAGAGTGTGACCTGCTAAAGCAGTTACTTTAAATTCAACTGAACCGCGTTCATTAAATGTACCAGCATAGAGTATATCTCCTTCTTTTTTCTCAACCGGCATCGACTCACCGGTTATCGACGCTTGATTAACAGTGGTCTGACCTTGGGTAACAACGCCATCCAAGGGAATGTGGTCGCCAGGTTTTACCAAGATGATATGGCCAAGCTTAATTTCGGAAACAGGTTTTATCTGCCAGCTGTCACTCGTGTTTTCTTTTGAAATCGCTTCATTTGGAGCCATTTTGATGAGATTTTCAATGGCATGTCGAACCCGATCCAGGGAATAACGCTCAATAAACTCAGCCAAGGCAAATAATACCATTACCATCGCCGCTTCAGGCCATTCGCCAATAATGAAGGCTCCAATGACCGCAATCATCATGAGAAAATTAATGTTTAAAGTGAAGGTGCGGATGGCAAACAGACTCTTTTTAATCGTTGGAATGCCGCTTAAAGCAATGGCTGATAAAGCCATGGCCAATACAATATATGACTGCTCCTGGCCGGTCGTATAAGAATAAATTTCTGCAGCTAAAGCCAGAACGCCTGATATGGCTATCAACAACCAATTTTTATAAGAAATATTACGTTTGTTGCCAAGCGCGGAGTTTTCTTTTTTAACAATAGCTTTCATGCCAATATCAGCGATTGATTCTTCAATGCTCGTGGTTTCTTGGAAACTGTGGGTTATTTGCATCTCTTGGCGGATGAAGTTAAATTCTAGTTTCTCAATACCTTTCATCTTTTGCAGCTTATTGCGAATAAGTTTCTCTTCGGCCGGACAATCTAAACCGGGTATATTGAAAATTGTCTTCGTCATGATTGATCTCGATTTAAAATGGGAAATGAACCAGGGGTTTTTTAACGGTTGTTAGCGTATTCAAATAAATTTGTAATAGGCTTTTATTCTGAAGAATCTTTCAAAGGAACATTGTGGCAAAGCGCTTCTTCACCAAAGTGATTTAAAAGATCAGCCAAAATGCATTGAACATGCTCATCCTTCAGATGATAAAATACTTGTTTGCCTTGGCGTTCTGCCTGGATAAGCTGCATCGATTTCAATAAACCAATATGATGACTGGTTAATGGCATGGATAATTTGAAACGTTCTGATAATTCCGTCACCGACATGGGCTTATCCATACAAGCCAATAAAATCTTTAATCGTGTTGGTTCACCCATCAGACGTAGGATTTCAGCAACTAAATTTAAAACACCTTCTTGAGGCATAACACACCTTATAATTAAACAGTTATTTAATCGTTAAAGTATACCTTAATCATATTTCGTCAAGGGCAAGTTTATTCCTAACTTGGCTTGTGAGTGATTAATTAGCCTATAGAATGCAATCCACTGGCAACAGCCTATTGGTATTGTGAAACACCATTCATCGGGAATGAGCAACGCAGACGCTGCGTGATCTATAAACGACACCATGATGTAATATCGATTATTGCAAGTTCCTGGTGCCTAAGGACGGCCCGCAGCGCAAAGTCGGAAGGCAGATGGGTGGTAACCATAAATTCGTCGGAGGTTTTCGCGCGGCCAAGTCCTATGGACTCTTTAATTCCTTCCCATTCACTTTAATATTATTAAGCATTTTAGGTTTTTTTACGAAAAATGTCGAGCATGAGTAAAACAACGCCTACACTAATAGCAATATCAGCAACATTAAATACAGGCCAAGAAAAGTTCCCAATATGAATATGGGCAAAATCAATAACTGCCTGAAATCGCAATCGGTCAATCAAATTTCCCAAGGCACCACCTATAATAAACGCTAATATTACCGATAAAGATGTTCGCTTATTATGCCGTAACCATATCATTAATCCGATAACAATCAAAAGCGTAAAACTAATAATTATCGATTGTCGATAAATATTATCGGAGGCAAGTAGACCGAAACTAACCCCTTTATTCCAACCTAGCACCAGTTCAAAAAAACCAGTAACAGGAATAGAAAACGGGGCATTTGAAGACCAAAAAGTTTCTAAAATCCAATATTTACTGATTTGATCAATTAAAATTATGCCGATGATCCAATATAAACCACGTTTAAACATAACACACAACAGTGTCTTGCAGCATAGATAATTCCTTTATTTAAACAATTAAACAATTGTTTAAATATAAATATTGATCATGATTGTCAACTGCTGATCAGTTACCATAAGTTATTTGAATTTTATAAAAATAAGGTATGTCAGAATAGAGTTTGATTTCCAATTAATTGACATAGGCCACTACACTCAATAATAAAGTCTTAGCGTACTATTTTTTCCGAATTCTGCGTCGACCCCGAAAACGGAAAATAAAGCACACTAAGGTTAAATTATCCACAGCGCGACCGAAGCGACCGTAAGAGTCAGGCGTAGGGAAGCCGCTTGTGGGTAATTTATGATTGGCTTTTACCCGTTTCCTTATTACTGATAAACAGCGTTCGGCTTTGCTGGTTATCTTCCAAGCCCTTATTTTCCAGCCATTTTGTATAAATTGACTTGTTCATCTCTTCTAAACTAACCGAAACCCCAAGCTTTCGGAGAACATCAATAATTTTTTTATTGGTTTCCTGATAAAGTGAAAACGGCAGGGCTTTTTCCCCATGAAAATATAGGTAAGTATCCTCATCGGGATAAAAGATTAAATCTATTTTTCCAGGGATATCATCTATTGCAGCAATCGCATCACTTAGAACCTGCATAACAGAACTAAGCTTCTTAGAATAAAACATCCTTTTAATATTCGCTAAAGATGATTCTGATGGTTTTAAGAGATCATGTTCCCAACGGTAAACACTCCCTTGGGCATAGGAGCCTTTTAGTCCTGCTTTTCTGGCGAAATCTTTTGATTCCATTTTTACAAGTAATCTGATGTTTCTTATATCTTTTCCGGTCAGTTCCATCGCTTAAAGGGTTTGATTAAACAATCCCTTCCTTTTATTTGGCTTTGTTGTTGTCCTCCTTAACAACCCAGCCAAGACGGACGGCTTCTTTACAGAATTTTCCCCGGTAATTTCTTTTAACATCAGCCAGAAAATCTTGATTAACATCTGCGTAAGTAAAGACTTCCGAATGTCGATAGCCCTGGCACATATATTTGATCATATCTTGTAAAGAGTAAGATTGAGGCTGCTCATTTTTTTGAGTAGCAAGAGTTTTAACAATATAAGCCAGTTCATCATGATCTATAGCAGACCAAATCATTATTTTTCCTGTAAAAATTCTAGGGTAGTGAACAAACAAGATGCCATTTATTCCGCGTCGGCAACGATAAGCATTTGGGTTGTTAAGTTTTATATGCTTTCCGGTCATTTTAGCCACTCCCATAGGATTGTACAGTAATTTAGTTTGGCATGTTTTGGAAAATCATAACATGCTTAAACAAATTTTCAAGGTACAAAAAAGGCCTATTATTAGTTTGAGCTAAATAACTTAAAAATTGGTTAGGAAGTTTTTAAAGAAAGGAAAGTCAGGTTTTCAGGTCGGATATTGACAAAACCTAAAAAATGAACAGATAATAGAGGTGGATTACTAGGGATATTGCTTCAAACAATAACCTCTAAAAAAATAATCCCGCCAGGTACAAACTGGCGGGATCATCCTAGCCACCCTAACGGGTTGCTAGTTCTATCAAGTGAACTACTAGCGTTATTAACGCAATAGTCATCATGATAGATTGGATTACTAAGAGATTATATTTCAAACATATTCACCTCCAAGCCGGTATAAAATGGTCTGCTAGCATGACTAACAGACTACCGGCTCGGACATTGTTCTATTATTTTCTTAATCTGTCAAACGTGCCTCAGAGGCCCCTAATTTACGCCTGCTAATTTCATAATATACAGTTCGAATAGCGACCTGCATTATTTGCGCTATTTCCGCAGCGGTTTTGTTTTCGGTTAGTAGCTGCATGACAACGTCAGAACGCGCCTTATTTAATTTTTTACGTCGCCCTAACAATTCGCCTCTTCTTTTGGCAGATTCCAGTCCAGCTTTTGTCCGTTCCCCAATTAAATCTCGCTCAAACTGAGCCATAGCGGCCATGATATGAAATATCAACGTTCCGCCTGGTGAAGTTGTATCGATGTTTTCTGTTAAAGATTTAAACTGGATGCCTTTATTAGAGAAGTCCTTGATCATTTCAACCAAATGAGCAAGTGATCTTCCTAATCTATCCAGTTTCCAAACAACAAAAATATCGCCTTTTTGAAGGGAACCAATTGCTTCCTTCAGCTGTGGCCGGTTAATTTGGATACCACTAAAACCATGATCCTGAAATATTTTATGACAACCGGCTTTTTCTAAAGCCTGGATTTGCAAATCCATATTCTGTTCATCGGTAGAAACGCGAGCATATCCTATAATCATTTTTGCACACCTTTCTTGCACGTCCTGGCCAGCAATAAATATAGCATAATAAAATTGAAACATTTTGTGCAAGAAACGGTCGTTTGTTGCACTGTTTTTTACAATTTCATTTAATCAATTTTATGGTATACTCCAAGTTAACAAATTAAAAATTGAGAAAATTTATTCTTTCCAAACAAATTATGCAAAATTTCAAACCCTGGATCAAGCTCTTGCAGCTGATAGCAAGATACTTTCCTTATTTAATTGATTGTAGCTAAACTGCATTCTCTTGACAGTTTTCTGTAAGTTGTGTTGTTTTAATTATAAGTAAGGCACAAAAGGAGACCTTATTATCTGGGTGACGAGGATAAACGCGCAGGGGCAATCCTTTTCGCCTTCCTCTTTTCCTTTGATGTGGTCTCAATTCCAAAGATAGGAATAGCTAATGACCTGGGCTTGGGTCTGTTAAGTATATAATCCCAAAACTATATTTCCTGAAGCTTATTTCATACGGCTATTGAGCATGATATTCAAATTCTGCACTGCGGCTCCAGATGCGCCCTTGCCCAGATTATCGTAGACTGCCGCCAGCAAAACATGCCCCGATCCCGCATTTTCTTTCGAGAACACATAGATATCGAGCTTATTGCTACCATTCAAATATTCAGGATCCAGCTGAGGCACGGCACGCGCCTGTTCCAAGGACAGAACATTAATATATTCGGTATTGGCATAATGTTCACTTAGGCTAGAGTGAATCTGTTCAGCTGATATGCCTGGTGCCAGTAAGCGCAGGTGGAGTGGCACATATAATACAATTCCTTGTCGGTATTTACCATAACTCGGTGTAAAGATAGGGCGATACTTCAGCAACGCCTCAGTCTGCATTTCTGGAACGTGCTTATGTTCCAGGTTAAGTCCATAACCACGAAAGGGAGCTTTTGTATGCTGCGGATGCTGTTGATTCTCGTAAGCATCAATCAAAGAACGACCGGCACCAGAATATCCGGAAACTGCATGTACATTTACTGGATAATCCGACGGTACTATTTTTGCTTCAATAAGCGGTCGTAATAATGCAATAGCACCAGTTGGGTAACATCCTGGGTTTGATACCCGCATCGCTGCGGCAATTCGCTGACTCTGACCCGTTGTCAACTCAGGGAAACCATAGACCCAACCAGGTGCAGTGCGATGAGCAGAACTGGCGTCCAGCACCCGAACTCGTGGATTTTTTACAAATGTCATTGCTTGACGGGCTGCATCGTCAGGCAGACATAAGATGGCAATATCACAAGAATTTAGGGCTTCCGCCCGCTTTAACGGGTCTTTCCGATCAATTGGAGAGAGTTGAAGCAATTCAATGTCATGACGACCATTCAGCTGAGAGTTTATTTGTAGGCCAGTAGTACCGGCCTCACCATCAATAAAAATAAGTGGTTTCATGCAATTATAATACAGTAAGTTGATATGACAATCTATAATCTTAGTTAAACCTTCTAGGCAATATAAATATTTCGGCTAAACAGGTTTTTTTAAGCCAGATACACCGTTATTAACATATGTTTCCTCAAATTTTCCTGCCATAAAATCTATCTGATAAACATACGGAACAGGCTTGAAGAACATCTTTCGCTTGAGTAATTTGGCAAGCGTGAATGTCGAAGTTAAGGTTGTTGCAAGCAAACAGGCAGAACTAAGGGATGCCACCTTGCGCGTTTCAAAATTGAGTTTAGGATCATCTAGGTATGCTCTATGTAAACGTAGCGGATCTAGGCCTATGCCAAAATTGAGTAGTTTTTCTGTTTCGCTCATCTCCGGTGTTAATGCAAAATACTGCTCAAAGGACATCGAATCTGGATGGAAATGGTGCAAGGTGCCACCAAAACCGATGGGACAGGAAACGACCGCTGGAATTCCCAATTCACGGGCTCGGCGATACATTAAAATGCGGGGCTCAATCACGAAATAATCCATCGCATCGCACAACATGTCCACACCTGACAGAAAACTGTCAACATTATCTGCACTCACACCTTCATATTGCTTAATACGCAAAGCCGGATTGATAGATAACAGCCGTTCAGCTAACACATCTGCTTTTTTTAATCCAACAGTTTTGACAGTGGCACCAAATTGACGATTAAAGTTTTCTGGGCCAAAAGTATCAAAATCCGCTATTTTAACTCCACCGATACCCATACGCACCAGCGTTTCCGCATGTGTATAACCAACACCGCCACAACCTGGTACTGCAATAGTCTTATTAACCAGCAAATCTAGCTCTTCCTTATTAATTAACCCTATCATCCGGCTATAGATTATATCGCGAGAATATGTTTCTTGCATTTTATTTCCTGGTATTTTCATTGCGCAATAAAGTGAAAACCAACAATATTAAACCCGTGTCTTAACCAAAAAGACTGCGCCAATGAATTAGCAACAAATGTATCAAGGCAAACTTGCTCACAATTTTTATCCTTGGCGAGTTGCTTTAAATAAGCTAACAATTGAGTTCCCACACCATCGCCACGGCGCTTGTTATCGATAACAAAGTGATCGATATATAAATACTTTCCACAATAAAGCCTTGTATTGAACCAATATCCTGATAACCCTATCATAATGTTCTGGTCGAACACACCCACACAACGCCAGTTTAAACCGGATATTTCCGCTAGTCTAGTAAGCAGTAACTCTGTGGATACCTGGCTATAAAGTTGAGACAACAAGGGTACTGTCATATACAGCTCATCGGTTTGTAACTCACGAATCCGCAGACCAGCTTCTGCCAGAGCTTCTCTGCGAAAGTCAATTACTTTATCATATTTTATAGGCATCTCTTATCACTTCCTCATATAAATTCACTACTAATAGAATTCGATGACTAGCACGTCCCGATAGCCTTTTTTCGAGTCAGGATTAACTGTAATGGCAGTAGTATCATGGAAAACGGTATCATCCCTGAAGATCAGCGTATCACATGGTTTTTCCAGAGCACCAACATAAATTGGCTCTTGATGCATAATGTCCACTAATGTGGTCAACCCACCAGAGACACCGACCCGGTCCGCCATAAATAGGCAACTGAACTTTACGCCATCACGGTGCTTACCTTCCGGTACAGGCAAGCCCTGCATATTCGGCGTCGCTAGGATGCGATTAAAGTAAGTATTTATTTTCCAGGTATGGACATCTTCGATCGCACTATAGGTATTGGCTAGTTCCAGCAATATTTTTCTCAACACCTCATTTTCTGCCATCTCGGTAGTAATTGGAGCAAAATGCCGGTCAACACCCCCATTTAAGGGATTGAAATATTTAGGCTGGGAGTATGGCGTATAGGATTGTAATTCCAGTCTGTTTCCATCGGCAAACCACTTAAAACGGCCGAAGCGACGATAACGGTATATGCCGCCATCATTCATATAACGGTCTATCTCCAAATCATTCCAAAAGTTCTGAAATTGTGGCCAAGTACCTAATGTGGAAAAATCATTCTCAAACAAATCTACTGCTTGGCCAGCCACAAACCGTTCATTTTTCAATTTCCAGATGGCACGTGAGGTGGTATTGGTATTTTGGGTTTGCATGTCAATTCCTTAAGTTAGATAATGAATGGTCAGAAGATAATTTTTTCATTGCACGCTCCACGCTGTTATAATAGTCAACAGCAATGTTATATCGAATTAAGCAACCTATACATAATTCCCGTATTACTTCAGGAAAACACTTAACTAAAGGCAATAAGACACGGTTTAAAAGTTGCTTGCCATGGTTGGCGTCAATGCGTATATGCATGTCGTGGTAGTAAATAACTTGCTCTGGTAGGCCAAGACGACGCATCGCACTTACCGTTTTTGCAAATCGGTAAGGGGCTGTATGCTCCAGTATTGCCAGCGCACCCAACAAACGCGGCTGATATTGGCGACGCAACGAGTACATCAGCAAGAGATTGCCATTTTTGAAGGCCTCAGCCGGTACTTCCAAGCGACGAGCTCCTACATCAGAAAATTCTCTTAACTTTGCGGCCGAATTATTGAACAATAAGGTGTGCATTTCAGATAACACACCTAACCCCATCTCGTCCCAGTAATTTTCCGCAAGGGCCATCTTCATGTCCCCGCTCATACCAAGTTGCGCCAACGCGATGACGTCATCAAAACGGCCATCAACTTGCTCTTCCATAGCGATATAGAAAGCCAACTCATCGAGCGTAGCACTCTTTGCTAGACGTGCGAAAAAAGGCGCCACTTCGTATCTATGTTCGACATGAATCTGGTTATACCAAGTCAAGAATTCATCCGCGTTCTTAGGAAATAAGTCAAGCTTGATGCGGCTTTCTTCAAAAGAGTTCCATTGATCTTCAAGACGTTGAACACGCGCGTATTCGGCATGCATTGGTGCATTGCGGTATTTGCTAGGATCACCCAGTTCGCGCAAATAAAACTGGTTTAACTCCATCTGTTCTAACAGTAAATCGCTAGGCGGCGTTTTAATCTCCAGATTAGTAAAACTGTGTAAGCTCATTTCGTCACCTTTTCTATAAATTCAGAACGTGGGAGATATTCCTTTAGATCGGGTTTACTTTTCCAATGGGGGTCGGGGGCATTATAATCAGGGCGCGGATTGTATATTGAAAGGTTACGTACTTCAATTTCTGGCACATATCTTGGACAATTCGGAAAAATATCCAGTGCAGTTACCACAACAGCCAAACGGGAGCCAGGCATCTGCTCAAGCAAATTTCGTTCCTCACTAAGATAGGCAACGCCATTGATTCTTAACTTGCGTCGCTCACCATTAAGTTCCAGAAACAGCATGCCGATCCTCGGATTAGCCATAATATTGCCCAGACTGCGGAACATTCCATTGCCATCGTAATTGGGAAAGACTAGCGTTTTAGCAGACAGAATCTTGACAAATCCCGGATTACCGCCTTTAACAGAGCAATCTGGATACCCATTCGGTGAAGCCGTCGCCAAGAAGAACATCGGTGCCTTGCTGATAATTTCGATATCCGCTGGATTAAATTCGCTATGTTTACGCGTCTTCGCCAATTGGTCAGCAAGTCGTCTGCTGTCAAATCTATCCTGTAGCTGACGCGATTGCTCTAAATAAAATTCCGTGTCCACCTTATTTCCCTTTAAACATCGAACCCAGCAGGCCAAAATAAAATGCCCAATATGACACACTAAGATATTCACATTGGGTGTGAATCTTCGCGTGCAGATCGTGCAGTCGGTCGATCGGTAAGCCTGGCATCAAATGATGTTCAACATGATAATTATTTCCATTCGTAAACCAGTTCATAAAGGCATTGGTTTTGATGGTTCGAGTATTAACAAAAGATTCTGTGGATTCAGTATCGCAACGGAAATGCTCAGGCATTTCAACTAAAGCGTGTATTGGAGCGGCCACCAATATCAGTGGTAAGATCCATAGCCGTAGAACCAAATCCCATCCCAATAAAAAAGCTATGACCAAACAAGCAATGATCAATGTAAGCATTATTAAATAATCACGCGCGATACGTTTCGATACGTTTGGAGTTGTATTGCTATACTGCCGAAACCAGAGGGCGATTGACACATTTTTTACGAATCTAAAATAATGCAACACCATAAAAAGACGCATCAACAGCACACTGATGGAACGCAGTGTCGACTTCCCATATTGGTCGCCATAATCAAAAAACTCTCGGTTTTCTGGCGTACCCAGGTATTTATGGTGATGCATATGACTTGATTTATAATCCGCATAAGAAACCAACATCGGCAGGCCAAGCAAGATACCAACCGCTTCGTTTAGCGTTTTGTTCTTAAATCCCTGAGCATGCAATACTTGGTGCTGCAATTCTACACCATGTGCAAACATGGCACCCAGTAGAAATACTCCAATAACCTGCTGCCATAGCGTGCTACTCATGGCGAGATAAGCCCCAAAACCGATCAGGATTATATAGAATATGAATTTCAATGCAAAAATTACATCGCTTGGCTTGCTTTGAAGATCGGCCAAGGACAATCGGTTGATATCCCTTATTGGGTTGATTTTAGTATTAGGCAAAATTTGCTCCATTAATCACGGACACCCTGCCCAATCCAGATTCAAATCTAGATTAGCCTTATAGGTAGAATTATATTAAATAACTTGATATAATATGAGCTATTATGGTTATGTAATTTGGGTTACATTTGTAGAAAATATAAAAAGTAAAAATATACCAATTATCTTGGGAGCAGATGTGCGCCCAAACTATTTTTGAATCAATAGTATACAAATAATCGTAATATTTCTTGCAAAATCTTTGGGATTGTTTGTCTAAAGGAAAAATAAAGTATGCTAGAATGGTTTAGGGAGCTTGGTTATAAAATACCGATCCCATATTACAAACCTAAATCTGCGGCGGTATAAGAATCTATGTCACATCGATATGCAATTAATCTATTTTGGTCAGAAGAAGACAATTGCTGGATTTCAATCGCACCCGATCTTGATCCTTGTTCAGCCCATGGCGATACGCCAGACGAAGCAATAGCAGAGTTACAAATTGCTATTGAATTGGTGCTTGAGGTTAAAAAAGAAGACGGTGATCCCATCCCGAAACCAAAATATAACCCAAACCCGTTTAAGAAAAAGTTAACACCTAAGGTAAGATAACAACTATAGAAATTGAAGATAGTGTTCTTATTTCGCAGACTAACCTTAGCGTACTTTATTTTCCCTTTCGTTAAACGACCCCTAAACGACCCCTTTTTCGGCAATTTTTTTTCATTTCCATGTGATGTCTCCCCTTCTTTTAAGAAGGTTTTTTTACACCTTTTTTTTACAATATGAGGGTTGATATTCCTAGACCGTTATAACTGTAAAATAAACGTCCGTTTGTTTTACAAATTAATAAAATTTTTCAATATCAGTTATTTTCTGTCTAGGATTATTCATTTCTTGGTAGATTTGCCGCTTAAGGTCAATATCATCAAGAATCTCCTGCTGCCAGTCTTTACGGGAAAGAAACTTACAAACAATTGACCGTAGCACCTCTTTTTTGGTTAAAGGTTCGCCGTCATAATTAACTATGGGAGCAATCCATGTTTTAAAAGCAACATGATCGTCTCTCTCAAGCCTGATCGTTTCGCTAAATACTCTACTAGGTTTTGGCATTTATAATCTCCTTTAAAAGCATTACTTTTTACAATTGCTGCTTAAACCGCTTCGGCATAAGGCCTCATTGGCACGTCTTTGCTCATCCTCACGCTGCCGTTGCTCTTGTAGCCGTTTTTCTTCAGAAGCGCGTCGCGCTGCTTCAACCCGCAATCTTTCTGCTTCCTGCCGCTGCTGCTCTGCTGTCGGGGCTGTTTGGCCGTTTTTAAGAGGAGTAACAACAGTATTATTAGGTAAAACCGGGTCAACAGGATTATTTTGCTGGCTAACCGGCAATAAAGGTTCCGCTTGTTTTGGAAAAATCAATTTCCACTGGTTTTTAAGCTGATCAAAAAATGCTTGTGCTTCCGTAAGCATAGCCTGGCTTCTTTCAACCTCTTCTACCGCATCTAATAGGGTTTGCCTGGCCACAATTGAAGGCTTCATAATTGGCCTTTCAATAAGAAGGGCTTTTTGAAGTTCTGCCGAATCTAGTCTGGTACTATGCGGGGCAGCCCCGCTAACCAAAAACATCACTCCTCGATAATCAAGGTTTAATGCTTCACGCAATTCTTCTTGCTGGGCTTGTTCAATTAAAGTTCGATTTTCTGCCTTGCTGATAATCACTTGGGCAGCTTTCCACTGTTGATATTGCCTTAATAATTGTTTTGTTTTTCTCTCAACATTTGGAAAATTATTGATGATATCTTGGCTTTCCTTGCTTAACAAAGCAGCAATCTCAGCTAGTTTTAGGGGTTTTCTTGCTTCCTCTTCAATTTCTTGCGCTGTTCGGCTGTCAATTTTCCCGTTTCCACTAAAATCACTTGCGACAAAGTCAAAATTGTCAGTGTCCAGATCGTCTTGATCTTCTATTCTTGGCACATTAATTTTTGAAGGATTACTAGGAGTAATTGGCTTATTATTCCCTACCAATCGCTTTCTTTGATAAGAACCAGATAAAGATGGTATTTCCTCTAATTTTGCCACTTTGTAAGCCTCAACATACACTCCGGCCATCTCAAGAACTTTTTGCGTTTGTTGATTATATTGATCAGCAATTCCCCTAAGTCTTGTGATTGCTTGATCAATCCGGTTAATCCGTTGTTGGGGAACAACAATCCCAAAATAAACACCCAAAATAACAATAAATAATCCTATCCCTAACCAGAAATACCCTTCCTTTCGATGCCATCTCCGCGCTTTCCTAAAAACGGGTTTACCTGCAAGGAAGCCATCATATTGCGGTCTTAAACTCATGGTTAATACTCCGGTTGCAATTTAATAACATCACGCCTGACCACCCGTCCACGCTGACCGACCGCAATGGCGGTATTAGGTTCGGCCAGCAAGGTGTTGATCTCGTCCGGCGTAATCAAACGGTGTGATTTAATGCTAAGTTGCGGGGGAGAATAAAAGAAATTATCCAGATCTTCATCATTCCGCATCGTGAGAGTTTTAAGCCTGCTCCGATCTTTATTAATTGTATTGATAGCCCGCCAAATTCCAACCGCCCAAGCCAACCTTGGGGCATTCGATTTTAAAGCCCTGCCGTAACGTGTTGCACGTGTTTGCTTGTCTGTTCCGCTGTGCATATACCGCCCTAAATCTGCGGCCGCATCAGGAAGCCCATTAAAGCGTTCAATCCCGGCTTTCCATACTTCACCTACCCGCTCAGATAAATACTCGTTACTGTCTTTTGTTTTTGCAGGTAAAGAAATCAGATTGTTTAAGTTACCTAAAAGCTGCAAAGACCCGTCTTTCTTCAGTCTCTTATATAACCCATCAATATTTTGGGTTGAATAACACACAGACAATCCCAAGCTACGCGCTATCGGTAACATGGCTAAATCATTAGTGCTGACAAGATTTTGTACCTCATCTGCAACCAAAAAAACTCGTTTTTGACCTGTTTGTTTCTGCCATTGATCACCCCGTTTTTTGATTGCATCATAAAGACGGCGTAAGGCAAACATGCTGATAAGCTGGCCGCCTCTTCCGTAAAGGGCTTCAGGTAATAGCAACCCTACCCTTTTACCAGTCAAACAATCTTCAATTTGCGCACCTTTAGCATGGCTAACCCACTGGCCCAATTTTTCATGGCCAGTTAAGTTAGACAGCCACACCCGAACCGTATTAACAATGCTTTCCCTGGTTTTCTCCGGCATCGCTGCCAGTTCCACCACAAAATAGCTGCCGGACGTCAATTGACGTTCCGTTGAGTCATCCCTAATTGCCTGGCTAAGAACATTCTGCCGGTATTCTTGATCTAAAATAACTTTTTGAAGATTTTGTAAAGTATACTGCTCTTTAGAAGATTCTAGGATAATGGCTGCATGCCGTATCATCTGCACACCTGCATCAATCCAATATCTTTCGCCACTGTCATTTTCATAGATAGCCAAAATTGTTTCAGCAACGGAATCAGGGTTTAACCCTTCAATTGGATTAAAGGCACTATGCTCAGGGCTGATCAGTTCGTAACCTTCCCATTTTGCCAGTTCTAACGGTAGAGTTCCCTTGCCATCCAGCACCAACAACCCTCCTTGGTCATATTCTAACCATTGCCGTACAAGAGGACGGATCACACCACTTGTTTTACCCGTGCCTGTTGCCCCTAATACCCCTAAATGCGCGGATAAATCTTGCACCGATAAAGTGAAAGGTAATCCCGCTTCACTGGGTGCAAGCGGATCACGCCGTTGCGCCAGCAACCCTGTTGTGCTCCCCAATTTCATTAACGGACTCTTATCCTGAATGGCCGCTTCAATTTGCTGCGTTCGAGCAGCTTCAAGCCCTATAAAATATGCCCGACCTGCTGCCTCTACAAGATGTTCTGTACCAGCATCTTTAACAGCATCCTCGAGCATCTGCGCCCGCTGCCGCAATGGGGATGGTAGCCTTGCTATACCAGTCACTAACGTCAAGATCATGATGCCTGTTATAAGCCACGGTTGATAAGTAATGGAAACCAACCCAAGCATGGCGGGAACGTAGCTACCTACAAGCACAGCCAGAACAAAAAGCTTTTGCCAAAAATTAACATCCAAGAGTGCTCGGAATCCTTGTCCTTCCGGAATCGGCAATCCTTGTATTCTTAGAACCCTCAAAAAAATGAGGCAAAACATGATAGTACTAGTTGTTTGTGTCATGATTGCGATAATCGCCCACATCGCATACCCGGCAAAAATCGTCAATGCTCTAAGATCGGCCGCTTGTTCGCTAACGCTTGAAAACTCCAGGTCAGCCGCAAGTATCTGCCCGGCTGTAGCGTCTCCATCCCGGTCAACCGCCAATACTCGGAAACGGTCTTTTAAATCTTCCGGCGTTTCTTTTGGAAACGTCCTTAATACTGTTCTTTCCACTAGTTTTTCAACGGCTGCTACCTCGTCCGGCATCACTAACCGGTTAGGTAAAAATTTACGCCACCCAAAACTACCCATCACAACAGTTGATAGCATAAAAATTAACCCCAAAGACACCCAGAATATAAATAAAAATGGCTCTATATCGATATCCTGTTTAACCCCCCAAACCACACTTAGGCACTCAATCATAAACAGGATTATAATAATCGGCATTAAAACCCACTTCCGCCAATTGTGCATCCGTTCCGCCGCAAAATGCCCTATATTGGATAAATAGAGTTTCTGCGCTGCCCATTCCTGCGGATTACTTGATAAGCCTTCATTTTCTTTATCCGTATCCTTAATCCAATAGATGCGCGGATCAATATCGTTTTGCCATTTTTCTGCAATGGCAGCCCGGATACATTTTTGATTGTATTCCCTTAATTTTTCACCAATATAAAGAATTGGATCATCCCTAAATCTTAAATTTGTCTCCTCCGATTTTGCTGGCATAGCATCATCTTTAACTTTTGCACTCATCTTTCCATCCCCTGATTTTGTTGTGGTTGCTGCGTTTGTTGTTGATTTTCTTGATGTTGTTGTTCCTGTTGTTGTTTCTCCTGCTGCTGCCTTTCTTGTTGCTGTTGTTCTTGCTTTTCGTACATCTTTTTTAATGCTTCTGATTGCTGCGGATGATCATTATCTTGCTCAGCTTTCTTTTGCTCCTGTTTACCAGAACCCTCCTTGGTATCCTCCTGTTGCTGGTTAGCAGCATCCTTGCCTTGTTCGGCTTTCCCTGGTTCCTGTTTACCAGAACCCTCCTTGGTATCCTCCTGTTGCTGGTTAGCAGCATCCTTGCCTTGCTCGGCCTTCCCTGGT
>Ga0075163_10004188_pt1 | contig 19345 bp, 18 predicted proteins | sample JI1023141ADNA_FD_71478 | JGI IMG/M metagenome (GOLD analysis project Ga0075163, IMG submission 71478) | Wastewater effluent complex algal communities from Wisconsin, to seasonally profile nutrient transformation and Carbon sequestration -... | ecosystem: Engineered > WWTP > Effluent > Algae...
CACGCGGCGACGGTGCCGTTCGCGTCGGGGCCCTCGACCGCGAGGCAGCTCTGGAGGTCGACGAGGTCGTCGGTGTCGTAGGCGAAGGGGTATCGCCACGCCGACGGATCGAGCACGACCTCCGTGCCGGCGCCGAGGTGGTGGGCGATCCGCACCCGCGATTCGACCGAGAGCTCGTGGGCCATGTCGGCGAAGGTCGCGACCGCGATCGAGTTCCCGAAGACGTCGTGGACCCAGCGGAGCGACGCCGCCGGATGGATCTCGAGCGAGGTGCCGAGCACGCGCAGGTCGTGGCTGTCGCGCGGCCTGAGCATCATCCGATGCTCGCCGAAGCGCACCGGATGCGCGTACCGATAGACGGTGAGGTGACGCACGTCGATGGTGTTGATCATCTCGCGGGCATCATGGCGCCTCCCCCGGGCCGCTGCGAGCGGACGCCCGGCACGGGCCACGGCCGACGAACCGCGCCATGCTGCGCGGCTCGCATGATCCACAACGACGTCCTCCGCAGCGTCCGCTTCCTCCTCGACGTGAACGACGTCGGCATCGCGAACCTGTTCTCGCTCGGCGGGCTCGAGGTGCCGCTCGCCGACGTCGGCGCGTATCTCCGCAAAGAAGGCGAGCCCGGCTTCGCCGAATGCCCCGACCGCGCGATGGGCGCGTTCCTGGACGGCCTCGTCGTCGATCGGCGGGGCCGTCGCGAGGGCGAGCCGCTGCGCCCGACCGAGGGGCGCGTCACGAACAACGTCGTGCTCAAGAAGCTCCGCGTCGCGTTCGAGCTGCGCGACGAGGACATCGTCGCCGCGCTCGCGGCGGTCGAGGTCCGGATCTCGAAGGGCGAGCTCTCGGCGCTCTTCCGGCAGCCGGGTCATTCGAACTACCGCGCGTGCGGCGATCAGTTCCTCCGGAACGTCCTCGCCGGGCTCGGCAAGACGCGCCGGCGCTGAGCCGCGTCGCGATCAGAACGCGAACGTGTAGCCGACGGCGACGTTCACGATGACGGGCGTGCCCGCCATGCCGATCTGCGAGGCGCGATGGACCTCCTCGGCGCCGGTGGTCTGGTTCTCGTAGCGGCGCACGTCGTCGTGCAGGCTCGTCCAGAGCATCGGCCAGTAGCGGACGCTCCCCACGAGGACGAAACCGTCGAGCCAGTCCGCGACGTGGACGCCGAAGTCCGCGAACGGATGCCATTGGGCATAGACGCCGACGCCGAGCGTGACCGTCTGGTACGCGAAGAGCTCGTCGTTCGACGCGGCGTCGCGCACCTCGAAGCGGTGGAGCTTCAGCTCGCCGCGGACGTCGAGCCACGAGGTGATGCGGTAGCCGACGCCGAACCCGGTCGTGTACGGGACGTGGAACTCGAGGCTCTGGCGGTGCGGCTCGCCGACCACCGCGGCGCCGCGCAGGTCGAGCGACCATCCGTGCGAATAGCCGACGACGAGGCGCCTGTAGGCGACGTCGACCTCCGCGTTCCAGCCGTGCAGGAGCGCGGGCTGGATCAGGCCGGCCATGACCGTGACGCGCACGTCGTCGAAGCCGGGCCACGGCCGTGCGTCGGGGACGGATTCCGGCGGATCATCCGCGTTCGCGACGCCTGCCTGCGCGACGAGGACGGACGCGAACAGCAGGCGCACGAGCGAGAGAGCGAGTCGGGGGGAGGAGGAGCGCACGGAGGGGCCTTTCCGGGCGCGAACCTCCGCGCTCCGTCGACCTCACTCTGCGGTCGACGTCGGGATGAAACTCATGAATGTTCGTCACACTGATCATGAGCACGCCTCAGCTTCCCCTCGACGCGAACCTCCTCGTCGCGCTCGACGTCTTCCTCGAGGAGCGGAGCGTGACGCGGGCCGCCGAGCGCCTCGCGATCACGCAGTCGGCGGCGAGCCACAAGCTCAAGAAGCTCCGCGAAGCGCTCGCGGATCCGCTGCTCGTCGGCGCCCGCGGCAACCTCATGCTCTCGGCGCGCGCCGAGGCGATCCGCGCGCCGCTCGCGAGCGCCCTCCTCGGCCTGCGCGCGGCGGTCCACGCGGGCGAGCCCTTCGATCCGGCGACCGCGACGCGCACGTTCACGACCGCGACCGTGGACTACGGCGAGTTCTGGACGGTGCCCGCGGTGCTCGATGCGCTCGCGGCGAAGGCGCCGAACGTGACGATCCGGATCGAGAGTCCAGGACCGGACGTCTTCGATCGGCTCGCGAAGGGCGAGGTGGATCTGCTCATCGGACCGAAGTTCGCGACGCCGGCGGTGTTCCGCCGCGTGCGGGTCGCGCGCGATCCGTTCGTCGTCGCCGCGCGCGAGGGGCATCCGGCGCTGCGGTCGAAGCTCACGCTCGAGAAGTACCTCGCCTGCGGCCACATCGCGCTCACCGCGCGCGGCCCGAAGGGTCCCACCGACACCTGGCTCGAGGCCCACGGCCACGCGCGCCGCGTCGCGCTCCGCACACCGAACTTCGTCTCGGCGCCGTTCCACGCGGCCCGCACCGAGCTCCTCCTCACCGCGCCGGCGGGCCTCGTCGCGGCCGCGCAGAGGTTCGTGCGCCTGTCGACGCGACCTGCGCCCTTCCCGCTGCCGACGACCGAGCTCTACATGCACTGGCACGAGCGCTCGCAACGCGACCCGGGCCACGCGTGGTTCCGCGCGATGACGGAGAAGGTCGTCCGCGAGGTCGCGCGCGACCTCCGTGACTGAGCGCGACGGCGAGACGGCGAGAGGGGCGGCTCAGAACGCCGCGTCGAAGACGACGTCGCCGGTCACGCCGACCTGGTACGCCGAGACGCGACGCTCGAAGAAGTTCGTGACCTCCTGGACGTCTTGGAGATCCATGAACGCGAGCGGGTTGCGGGTGCCGTAGCGCTTCTCCATCCCGAGCCGCACGAGCCGCTGGTCGGCGCAGTACTCGAGGTAGGCGCGGACGTCGCGGACCGAGAGCCCGGCGATGCCGCCGCCGAGGATGTCCTCGGCGAAGGTGGTCTCGCAGCCGATCGCGTCGTCGATCATCGCGCGCACGTCCTGCTCGAGCGACGCGTCGAAGAGGTCGGGCTCCTCGGTGCGGACGAGGTCGACGATCGCGAACGCGAACTCCATGTGGCCGCTTTCGTCGCGGAAGACCCAGTTCGTACCGGCGGCGAGGCCGTGGAGCAGCCCCTTCGAGCGCAGGAAATAGACGTACGCGAACGCGCCGAAGAAGAAGAGCCCTTCGATGCACGCCGCGAAGCAGATCAGGTTCAGCAGGAAGGCGCGGCGGTGCTCGCGGGTCTCGAGCCTCGGGAGCCCCTGCGTCGAGTCGAGCCAGCGCATGCAGAACGCGGCCTTCTTCTGGATCGAGGGGATCGTCTCGACCGCGTCGAACGCGCGTGCGCGCTCCTCGGGATCCGGGACGTAGGTGTCGAGGAGCGTCAGGTAGAACTCGACGTGGAGCGCCTCTTCGAAGAGCTGCCGCGAGAGGTACATGCGCGCCTCGGGCGCGTTGATGTGCCGGTAGAGGTTCAGCACGAGGTTGTTCGCGACGATCGAGTCGCCGGTCGCGAAGAACGCGACGAGCCGCTGGATGAGGTGCCGCTCGGCCTCGCTCATCTTCACGCGCAGGTCGCGGACGTCGGTCGCGAAGTCGACCTCATCCACCGTCCAGGTGTTCTTGATCGCGGACTTGTACATCTCGAAGAGCTGCGGATAGGCCATCGGCCGCAGCGTGAGGCAGAGGCCGGGATCCAGGATCCGGCTCGGGCGGGTGACGGAACTCATTGGCAGGCCTCGCAGCTCTCGGGGTTCTCGAGCGAGCACGCGATCGCCGCGGACGCATCGAAGGTCGGGGGGGTCGCGCTCTCGGCCACCGCGGCGGGACGCATCGAGTCGACCGTGGTCTTCGCGATCTTCGTCGCGGGGCGCGAGCGGAGGTAGTAGGTCGTCTTCAGACCCTTCTTCCACGCGTACATGTACATGCTCGAGAGCTGGCCGATCGACGGGCTCTCGGCGAAGAGGTTCAGCGACTGGCTCTGGTCGATGAACGCGCCGCGGTCGGCCGCCATGTCGATGAGCGAGCGCATCGGGATCTCCCACGCGGTGCGGTACACCGCGCGCACCGACTCGGGCAGCTCGTCGAAGCCCTGCACCGAGCCCTCGGCGACCTTCAGGCGCGAGCGGGTCGACTCGTTCCACAGGCCGCGGACCTTCAGCTCGTTCACCAGGTAGCGGTTCACCTGGAGGAAGTCGCCGGAGAGCGTCTCGCGCTTGAAGAGGTTCGAGATCTGCGGCTCGATGCACTCGTAGCAACCGGCGATCGACGCGATCGTCGCGGTCGGCGCGATCGCGACCATCAGCGAGTTGCGCAGGCCGGTCGCCTTGATCCGCGCGCGCAGGTCGTCCCAGCGCGTCGTCTCGCTCGGAACGACGCCCCAGGCGTCGAACTGCAGCTCGCCGCGGGCGGCGCGCGTCTCGGCGAACGAGGGATGCGTGCCCTTCTCGACCGCGAGCTCGTTCGAGGCGAGGAGCGCGCTGTAGTAGATCTCTTCCGCGATCTTCTGCGAGAGCGCGCGCGCCTCGGGCGCGTCGAACGCGAGCCGCATCTGGAAGTAGACGTCCTGCAGGCCCATCACGCCGAGGCCGACCGGTCGCCATCGCGAGTTCGACACGCGGGCTCCGTCGATCGGATAGAAGTTGAGGTCGATCACGCGATCCAGCTGCCGAACCGCGGTGCGGACGGTATGCGCGAGCTTGTCCCAGTCGAACGAGACGACTCCGTCGAGGCTCGTCGTATGACGACCGAGCTGGATCGAGCCGAGGTTGCAGACCGCGGTCTCCTCGGCCGAGGTGACCTCGAGGATCTCGGTGCAGAGGTTCGAGAGGTGGACCGCGACGCCCGGCTCGGCGGTCTGGTTGCAGCCGAGGTTCGACTTGTCCTTGAAGGTCATCCAGCCGTTCCCGGTCTGGGCGAGCGTGCGCATCATCCGCGCGTAGAGCTCGCGCGCCTTCACCGTCTTGAAGCCGAGGCCAGCGGCTTCGGCGGCCTCGTACGCCGCGTCGAACGCGGGGCCGAAGAGGTCCGGCAGCTGCGGTACCCGCTTGGGGTCGAAGAGCGTCCAGTCGGCGTCGGCCTCCACGCGGCGCATGAAGAGGTCCGGGATCCAGTTCGCGAGGTTCAGGTTGTGGGTGCGACTCGCCGAGTCGCCGGTGTTGTCGCGGAGCTCGAGGAACTCCTCCACGTCGGCGTGCCAGCTCTCGAGGTAGACGCAGCACGCGCCCTTGCGCTTTCCGCCCTGGTTCACCGCGGCGACCGACGCGTCGAGCGTCTTGAGCCACGGCACGATGCCGTTCGAGTGGCCGTTCGTGCTCTCGATGAGCGAGCCGCGCGAGCGCACGCGGTGGTACGCGAGCCCGATACCGCCCGAGAACTTCGAGAGCAGCGCGATGTCGGTGTAGCGCTTGTAGATCGTCTCGAGGTGGTCGTCCGGCGAGTCGAGCAGGAAGCAGCTCGAGAGCTGCTCGTGCCGGGTGCCCGCGTTGAAGAGCGTCGGCGAGCTCGGGATGTAGTCGAGCGACGAGAAGAGCGTGTAGAGCTCGAGCGCGTCCGGCACCGACTCCGAGAGCGCGCACGCGATCCGGAGGAAGAACTGCTGCGGCGTCTCGATCACGAGCCGCGTCGTCGGGTGCTTGAGCAGGTAGCGGTCGTAGAGCGTGCGCAGGCCGAAGTACTCGAACTCGCGGTCGCGCGCGGGGACGATCGCGTCGTTGAGCTTGCGGGTGTTCGCGAGCACGAAGTCGGCGAGCCGCTGGTTCACGAGGCCGATCGACTGCCCGATCGCGATCGACTGCGAGAACGCGTGGATCTCCTGGCCGCGGACCTCCTTGTCGACGTACGTGGAGAGCAGGCGCGCCGCGAGCTTCGCGTACTGCGGCTCCTCGACGATGAGCGCCGCCGCGGTCTGGATCGAGAGCCGGTCGAGCTCCTGCGTCGTCGCGCCGTCGTAGAGGCCGCTGATCGTCTTCGTCGCGACCCGCAGCGCGTCGACGTCGGTGAGCCCGACGCACGAGCGGTTCACCGCGCGGACGATCTTGTTGACGTCCACCGGCTCGGGCGAGCCGTTGCGCTTGCGGACGCGCATGGTCGACTGGGGATAGGCCTCTTCATCCGTCACGGACGCGCGCGCGTCCTGCTCGATCGACTGAACCAACATGTCGTCCTCCATCACCGTGTGAAACGGACGTGGCGATTCGAGGGCGTGCGCGACCCCGACGTCGACGAACGACGCCCTCGAAACGACCGCGTGCCCCCTCGGACCTCGCGCGAGTCCTCGGACGCGATCGTCGATCCGCGACGGAGCTCCGCGCTCCGCGCCGGACCGAGTCACCTCCCCCGAGGGCTCTGGCCATACCGCGAACGGATGTCTCCCGTGCGCGGGCATCGGCAGGTCTTCGGGCTCGTGAGCGCGCCGGTCGGAACCGGTTTCCTACTACCCATCGCTTCCCGGATCCGAACGGAGCCAGTGCAGGAGATGGGGGTCGTTCTCACATACCGCTGCGGGGCAGCCCCGGATTCGAACCGGGTTCCCTAACGCCCACGCGACTGCGTGAGCACCGAGGCGAGGCCCAACCTATTGCGGTACCCCCCAGCGCGTCAACCGATATGTAGTGGTCGCGGACGAATCCCGCGCCGGTGGCTCAGAGGGTGAGGACGCCCCGGGCGCGGTCGACGAGGCCGACGAAGGACGCGCGTTCGCCGTCCGCGTCGTCGCCGATCGCGCCGGCCGCGAGCGAGCGCGCGAGCTCGAACGACGCGCGGTCCGCGTGCTCCGAGTTCCGGAGCACGAGGCCGAACGCGGCGACGCCGGACGCGAAGCGGAAGTCGTCCGACGTCTCGTCGATCGCGCGAACGTCGCTCGTGATCGACGCCGTCGTCGCGCGGCGCTCGCCGCTCGCCGCGTCGACGTAGCGGACCTCGATACGCGCGATCGACGGCTCGTCGCGCAGCACGCGCGGGACGAAGCGACGGAGCGATCCCTCGTCGTCGTCCGCGCCGCGCGCGAGCTCGACGTCGTAGAGCGCGACGACCGAGTCGCCGGCGCCGAGCTCGCCGGCGTCGGTCCTCGGATCGCGGAACTCCTCGGCCGTCATCGCGCGGTTCTCGTAGCCGACGAGCCGGTGCGAACGGACGCGCTCGGGATCGAAGCGGACCTCCACCTTCACGTCGCGCGCGACGGTGACGAGCGTCGACGCGGATTCGCGGACGAGCACCCGGTACGCCTCGACTTCGGAGTCGAGGTACGCGAAGTTGCCGTTCCCGTGATCGGCGAGCGCCTCCATCGTGTGATCGCGGAAGTTGCCGGTGCCGACGCCGAGGACGGTGAGCTCGATGCCGCTCCGTCGCTTCTCCTCGATGAGCCGGACGAGATCCTCGTGGCTCGTGACGCCGACGTTGAAGTCGCCGTCGGTCGCGAGCACGACGCGGTTGATGCCGCCCTCGAGGAACGATGCGCCGGCGAGTCGGTACGCGAGGACGATGCCGCTGCCGCCGTTCGTGCTCCCGCCCGATTGTAACGAGTCGAGCGCGCGCAGGATGCGGCCGTGGTCGGAGCCGCGCGTCGTGTCGAGGACCACGCCCTCGGCGCCGGCGTACGCGACGATCGCGACCCGGTCCTGTGGCCGCAGCGTCTCGGCGAGCCGCGCGAACGCGCGACGGATCCGCGGCAGACGGTCGTCCGACGCCATCGAGCCCGAGACGTCGACGAGCAGGACGAGGTTGTGCGCCGGGATCGGTCCGTCGATCGCGCGGCCGCGGATCACGACCTTCGCGAGCGCATGGCCCGGCGACCACGGGTTCACGCCGAGCTCGGTGGAGACGGCGACGACCTCGGACGAATCGCGGTCGCCGTAGGCGAAGTAGTTGAGCATCTCCTCGATGCGGACCGCGCCGGGCGGCGGCGCCTGGCCGGCTTCGAGCATGCCGCGGACGTTCGTGTAGCTCGCGGTGTCGACGTCGATGGAGAAGTTCGAGGTCGGATCGAGCTGCGTCGGCCGCGCGAGCGGTTCGGGAACGGCGACGTAGCCGAGTCCGTACGACGAGCTGCGCGAGGCAGCGTCGTCCAGCCGCTCGCTCCGCCGTAGGCCGCTGAGTCCCGAGTTCTGCGTGCTCGCGGCGTTCGACGGCGGCGCGGGCGACTCCGCTTCGCGGGGCGACGGGGTATCGGCCGCCCCCCGCGCAACGATCGCCTCGAGGCGCGCGTCTCTCGTCCGCTCCTCGCACGCGATCAAGAGTCCGGAGAGGAGCAGCGCGAGGGGCACCGCGGCGGAGGCGATCGTGGGTCTCATGCGGACGCAACGCGCGGCGGACGCGCCGACTTACACGGTTCCGGTGGGATTGATCGGGTTCGCGGAATTCGACGCGTCCCCCTGTAAGTCGCGGCGGTGCCCGCGCGTTGTCTGCCCACGCGCGTGGCACCTCCCCATGGACAATCGAGCCCGAGTTCCCTACGAAGCGGGCTTCCGATGGACGCCGACGCCCGCGCCGTACTCGCCGATCTCGCCTCCGAATGGGCGGCGCGCGCGAGCCGTGGAGACCGGGCCGCGGTCGAGTCGCTCTACCGACGCTTCGCTCCGGAGCTCTATCGCCGCGTCATCCTCCCGCGCTGCGGCGATGCCGATCTCGCCGACGAGGCGCTCGCCGAGACCTTCCGCGTGGTCCTCGATCGGATCGAACGCTACGCGCCGCATCCCGAGGGGCCGATGCCCTGGCTCGCGCGCATCGCGATCTCGAAGACGATGGACCTCCACCGCGCCCGCGCTCGCGGCCACAAGGCGATGACGAACTTCGCGCGCCTGATGCATCCGCTGATCCCGGCGGTCACCTCCGCGGACTCGACCACCCGGTACCGCGACGACGAAGAGCTGAGCGCGGCGATCCGCGCGACGCTCGCGACGATGAACGAGCGCTATCGGCTCGCGATCGACCTCCGCTTCTTCGAGGAGCTCGAGCGCGACGCCTGCGCGGAGCGCATGCAGGTCACGCTCGGCAACTTCGACGTGATCCTGCTGCGCGCGGTTCGCGCCTTCCGCGCCGCCTACGAGGCGCGCTCGCTCGAGGGGACGCCATGATCGAGCCCGACACCGAGACCATCGACCCGCGCGAGCTCGAAGAGGCCGCCGAATTCGCGCGCCTGCTCGAGGGCCACGACGGCAGCGGCACGCCGCAGGATCTCGTCGAGACCGCGGCGCTCCTGCGCGCGGCGCAGGCCACTCGGACGGCGGATCCCTCGATCGAGCAGCGGCTTCCGGCGATCGAAGAGCAGCTCTTCGGACGACGTCGGTCGAAGCGCCTGCGCGTCGCGTCGGTCGCCGCGATCGTCGCGGCGGCGGCCGCGGTGTTCTTCTTCGTCCGAGAGCCGGAGTCCGGCAGGTACGACGCCGCGTCGCGGGGGAGGGAAGCGCTCGTGGCCTACGGGCCGCAGGCGGAGGCGCCGCAGGCGGAGGCGCGCGACCCTCTCGCGGGCCTCCGGATGCGCGGCTCGTCCGCGTCGTCGGGAATGCGCGACCAGGTCGCTACGGGACCTGCGGCCGCGGATCCTCTCGTCGTCGAACAGGCGTCGCTCCTCGCCGACCCGCGTCGATCGCTCCAGAACCTCGAGTCGATCGCGCGGAGCGAGCGGGTGACGCATCTCCTCGCCGGTCCGCGCGAGGTCGGCCAGGGGCCGGTCGAGCCGGTGATCGAGGCGTATCGGAGGTCGGAACGTCAGGGCTACGACGACGCGATCGTGACGCTCCGCGAAGCGGCGCGCATCGCGAACGTCACCTTCTTCGATCGCAGCCTCATCGGCGTGGTGGAGAGCGACGTCGCCCTCGCGCGCGCGCTCCGGGCCCTCCGCGCCGACGAGCCGCGCGACGCGATCCGGAACGCGCGCGCCGGACTCCGCACGTCGCGCGGCGCGCAGACCACCTCGCTCTGGATCGTCCTCGCGAGGGCCCACGACGAGCTCGGCGATCGCGCCGAGGCCGAGGCGGCGCATCAGCGCGCGCTCGTGTCGTTCGCAGGGCCGCCGCACCCGGGATCGCCGAACGGACTGCGGCGCTGAGCGCGTCGTCCTCGCTCAATGCGGGATCGGACGTCGCGGTCGGACCGTGATCCCGCGCCGGAACGCCTCGATGATCGCGCTCACCTGGAAGATCGTCTCCGTCGCCGCGAGCTTCTCGAGGTAGAGCGACCGGCGCACGACCGAGGCGAGTTCGAAGGTGAAGTAGAGGCCCATGAGCGGGTTGATGAAGAGCTCGCTCTGCGCGGTGCGCTCGCCGAGCGCGACGTTGCCGAACTCGCCGCGGATCGCCGCCGCGATCGATTCGTTGACGATGCTCGGGCGCTGCGGCGTGAGCCGGCCCGCGAGCGCGACCGCGTCGAGGAAGCGCGTCCCTTCGGACGAGCTCCGCGGCACCGAGAACGCGCCGAGGTAGCCGCCGTCGCGCTCGAGCGTCGCGACGTTCTCGAGGAAGTGCGCGTGGCAGACGCCGTGGAAGCTGTCGACGCCGAAGCCGAGGCAGGCGAGGAGCTTCGTCGGCACGTCGAGCGCGGCGACGGCGGCGAGGCTCACCATGTCCTCCTGCGGCGTCCCGAGGCCCGCTTCGTCGCCGAACATCAGGATGTCCGTGCCGCCGTCGACGAGGACGACCGCGTCGATCGACAGCCGCGCCGCGAGCGTCGCGTACGCGCGCGTGAGCGGCCGCACGCCGACCTTCTCGAACGCGTGCACCACCGACGGCATCTCGGCCGACCGGAGCCAGGTCGCGAGCGCGCGCTCGGGGAAGTACCGCTCCTCGCCCTCGGTGTCCGGCGTCACCGCGAAGAGATGCGGCGCGAGGCACACCGCGTCGGTGCCGCCGAGATACGTGAACGTGAGGTTCGCGAAGTGAACGTTCACGCCGAGGTCGGCGAGCGCGAGCCCGATCGGCAGCGCCGCGAACACGTCGAACCCGCCGCCGGCGCCGCAGACGAGGACGTTCCGCGCGCCACGAAGACGAACGAAGAGCTCGGGCGCGACGATCGACGGCATGGCCGCCGAGGCTACTACGCCGCCCGCGGGTCTGCGGACGTCGACCTCGACGGTCGCGGCGACGACGATCGCGTTCGCGGTCCGGTCGAAGCCGTTCGACGAGCCTCGGGACCCGATGGAAGAACCTCGGGACCCGATGGAAGAACCTCGGGACCCGCTCGAAGAACCGAGGCCGGCGATCTCGCGACCTCGGGACCCGTTCCCGAGACCTCGGGCGGCGTTCCCGAGACCTCGGTCGGCGATTTCTCGGCCGAAACCGGCGATGTCCGAGCCGAGGGCGGCGTTCGCCGAGCCGAGGGCGGCGTTCGCCGAGCCGAGGCCCCCGATTCCGCGATCGGAGCCGGCGTTCTCCGATCCGGAGCCGGCGAAATTCCGACCGTGGCCCCCGCCGGAAGACCCTCGCCTCAGGGAAATCCCGCGTCGTGATACGAACGCCGCGTGTGGTTCCAGCTCCGCCCGATCGACCTGGGCTTCCTCGCGCAGGCGGAGAAGGTCTACGTCGCGCACGCGACCGTGCACGCGAAGCGCGCCGACGTCTTCCGCGCGTTCGCGGACGCGTCGACCTGGAGCGCCTGGTGGCCCGGCGTCTCGCACGCGTCCTACGGCGCGTCGGCGCCGCCCTTCGGCGTCGGCACCTTCCGCGAATCGCGTGTCGACGGGCAGCGCTACGAAGAGACGATGCTCGCCTGGGACCACGACGTCCGCTGGGCGTACCGCATCGACCGCGCGACGCTGCCGATCGCGAACGCGCAGCTCGAGATCACGGAGTTCGCGGACGACGGCGGCGGCACCCGCATCACCTGGACGATCGCGCACGACCCGCGCTTCGCGATGCGCCTCGCCGCCCCGCTCATGCCGGCGATCATGCGGCGGATGCTCGCGCGCGCGGCGCGCGGCCTCGACGCGTATCTGGCGAACGACGCTCGACGTCGCTAAGTCCGTGATCGCGCGGCGGCGCCGCGACCCGCACGCACGTCGCGCGCGCTCTGCCCGGTTTCGCGCCGCAGCACGCGCCGGAACGCGGACGCATCGGCGTAGCCCACCTGCGCCGCCACGTCGTCGATCGATGCGCGACCGGTCTCGAGCAGATGCACCGCGCGCTCGACGCGCAGACGCTGGACGAGCCGGAGCGGCGTGAGGCCGAGCGAGACCTCGAGCCGACGGGAGAGCGTGCGCGGCGACGTCGCGGTCGCCTTCGCGAGCTCCGCGTTCGTGAGCCGTCGATGGAGGTTCTTGCGGATGTAGAGCTCGAGCGAGCGCACCACCGCGTCGGTGGTCCGGACGTGGTCGTGCACCATGTAGCGGGCCTGCGAAGGCCGATCGTCCAGCACCAGATAGCGGGCCACGGTGTTCGCGAGCACGTCGCCCGAGAGGCGCGCTACCACCGTCAGCATCAGATCGGCATGCGCCAACGCCGAACCCGCGGTGATCACGTTCCCGGCGGAGACGACCATCCGGTCTTGCCTCAATTTCGCACGCGGGAAGAGGCGCGCGAACGCGGGCGCGAGCCACCAGGTGGTCGTCGCCTCGCGGCCGTCCAGGAGCCCGGCCGCGCCGAGCACGAACGTCGCCGAACACGACGCCGCGACGAGGGCCCCGGCCTCGGACGCGCGCGCGACGACCCGCATTCCGTCGAGGAGATCGGGTCGGCGGAGCGCGTGAGCGATCTCCGGCTCGGTCGCCATGCCCATGCCCGGCAGCAGCGCCACGTCGCCGCTCTTCCAGCGGCGTCGACGCATCGGTCCGTCGACCTCGATCGTTCGGCCCGCGGCGGAGCGCACCGGCTCACCGTCGATCGAGAGGACCCGCACGCGGAGCGTCGGCGCGGTCACGCCCTCGAGCAGACCGGTGCGCGCGATGCGGACCGCCGCGCCGAGCACGTCGAGCGAGATGCCGAAGGGGCCGTCGGCCACTCCGTCGAAGACGAGGATCGCGACGTCGCGCATCTGGCGAGAATGGACCGAAACTCGTCGTTCCTGCCACTGTCACGATCGCGCCGGGCGCCCCACGCTCATGGGGATGAAAGCACTCCTCCGCCGCCTCTTCACGGCAGGTCTCCGGCTCAACGCCGCGCTCACGCGCAGTCCTTCGGGGCGATGGCTCGAGGAAAGACTGCTCACGCCCTTCTTCGTCCGGCTCACGCGCGCGATCCGCGGTCCGGCGCGTAGGCCGATCGAAGACACCGCCGAAGGCCTCGGTCGCGAGTGGGAGCGTCTGCTCGGCGATCCGCGCTATGCGCGCGTGACCGAGATCGACCCGGCGACCGAGACCGCGTACGGCGAGATCACCGGCCGCTGTCCGCTGCGCGGCACCGGGGACGTCGCGGCCTGCCACCGGCTCATGGCCTACGACCGCGGGCTCTTGGCGCCGTACGACGCGCAGTTCGTCGTGCTCACGTCGCAAGCCGAGCCCGGGCGCACGGCGTGCCGCGTCGCGATCCGTCCGCAGCGGCTCGACGCGAGCGATGCCGGAGACACCGTGCGCCGCGGCGCCTAGCGCCTACGCCCGTCCGGCCGCGCCTCCCGCGCGTCAGCCTTCGACGCGGAGCTCGCGCTCACGGCGCCGTCTCACCGCCGCGACGACGGAGGCGCCGATCGCCAGCACGCCCGCGACGAAGCCCGCGAGCAGACCGAGGAAGCACAGGAGCACGATGCCGCCGCTCGTGGAGGGCGCGAACATCGCGAGGCCGAGGAAGAGCAACGTCGGGACCGTCGTCAGGACGAGCGACACGACGAAGAGCGCGATCGGCCGATCGGGGCGACGCATCATCCGCACGGTGCTCAGCACGACCGGGAGCGGTCCGAACACGGCGAACGCGAGCCACGCCAGCGCGTTCTCGAGCTTCACGCTCGCCGACGAGTTCGCGAGCGTGTCGAGCAGGCTCACCACGACGTACCCGATCCCCGGCAGCGCGGCGACGAGACCGAGCACCGCGGCGACGGTGAAGGCGCGGGACGGCACGGCGAGCGGCGTTTCCAGTGGGGCGGGCGCGGCGGGCGGAGCGGGCGTCACCGCGCGAGGATGCCACGCTTCCTCCCGCACGGGGCGCGCGCGCCGCGTGGCGGCTTCAGCTCCGACGCTTGCCGTGCGCGGCGAGCCACGACTGCGGCGTCATCCCGGCCCATCGCTTGAACGCACGACGGAACGCCGAGACGTCGTGGTAGCCGAGCGTCCACGCGACCGAGTCGACGGTATGACCGGGCGAGTCGAGGTGGAACCGCGCTTGTCGATAGAGCTCGTGGTCCTGCAGCTCTTGGTAGCTACAGCCCTCGGCGTTCAGGTGACGCGAGAGCGTCCGCACCGACACGTGCAGCGACGACGCGACCTCGTCGCTCGTCCAGAGCTGCCCGGGATGTTCCCGAAGCGTGCGCGTGACCCGCGCGCGCCAGGTGTCGTGCGCGAGGAGATCCGCCTGCGTGCGCTCGCAGTGGATCACGGCCTGCGCGTGCATCTCGGGATCGGCGAAGGGATTGGGCGCGTCGATGCAGCCGACCGGGAGGCGGATCGAGGTGCGTCCGTGGCCGAACGAGACGGGCCGCGTCAGCCATCGCGCGTACGAGCCCGCGTGTCCCGGCGCGGGATAGCCGAGCCGCATCTCGCCGGCGTCGTCGAGCGACGCGACCGCGCCCTCGAGCACGCCGTCCATCGCGGCGAGCAGCACCTCGACGAGGAAGAGACCGACGCCGTCGATCGGCACGAGCGCGTCGATGCCGATGGTGAGGTCGCGCGCGCCGACGTGGAGCGAGAGCGTGACGACCGGGACGTGCATCCGCTGGAAGCGCTCGACGACCTCCATCGACGCGCGCAGCGTCGGCGCGGACGCGATCGCGACGCCGAGCGCGCCGTGCGCCGCGTGCGGCATGTGCGCGCCGACGCGCAGTCCGAGGCCGGGATCGCCCGAGAGCGCGACCGCGTTCCCGATGATCCGCATCTGGTCCGCGAGCGGCACCCGCGTGTCGAGCCGGAAGACCTGCTCGCGCGATACGTCGGCGCCCGCGAGCAGCGCGTCGATGCCGGGCGCGTCGAGACGGAGCTCGCGCACGAGCATGCGCGTGTACGTCGACGGGAACTCCGCCACCGCGATCGGGACCATGGCGCCGGTCATCGCCGAAGCGACGACCGGCCGGAAGGACCCTTCGTCGTCCCGAGGGACGCGGACGCGGAGAAGACCGCTCCGGTCACGAGAATCGGCCGGCTCGCAGGAGGCCCGCGGGCCTCAGGGGACGAACCGGACGTTCGCAGCGGTGAAGTCGAACGCCGCCGACCAGCCGTCGACGATGCGCGCGTCGTTCACGCAGGCGTGGCCCTCGATCCGGGTTCCGTCGCCGTCGATGCACGCGACGATCACGGGTTGGCAGTTCGTGCCGCCCTGGACCTCGAGCACCTCGAGACCGTCTCCGTCGAAGTCGACGTCGAGCGACTGCGCGACGATCACCGGGAGCGGGATCGTGATCGGGCCGAGGCTGTACGAGGCCGTCGCGCCGCCCGCGAAGACGTCGGCCATGTTCACCTGGTCGTCCGGCACGGTGGCCTGCGCGCAGGAACTCGTCGGAAGCGTCGCGCCCATCGGGAGCGCAGCGCCCGCGAGCCCGAGGAAGTTCGGGATCGCCGCGACGGTCGTGACCGGGAGCGTCCCGCAGAGATGGCCGCCGAGCGCGCCGACCGAGTAGCGCGGCGGCATCGAGACCGAGTCGACGGCGAAGGTCGTGTCGACGATGTACGCGCGCTTCAGGCCGAGCGCGGCGCCGTTCAGGAACGGGAGCGTCACGTCCTCGGGGCCGACGTTCGCGACCATCGCCGCGATCGATCCGCCGAACGAGAGCAACGGCTGCGCGCCGTTCACGGTGTTCGCCGCGACGTGGATCGTGCCCGACCCGTCGAAGTCGTTGCCGGCGTTGCCGTCGGCGTCGGTCGCGCTGAGCCACGCGACGCGGACGTTCGGATCGGACGCGAACGTCGCGTCGCCCGCGCCCATCACCGAGAGCACGATGAACGGCGGCATCGCGAGCTGCGTCGTGATCGCGTCCTCGATGAAGCCCTGCGCGAGGCTGGAGATGATGACGCCCAGCGCGTTGTCGCCGTCGCCGTCGCCGTTCACGTCGCATCCGTCCGGCGGCACATCGCTGAACGCGAGATCCGAGATCGCGACGCTCTTCTCGGTCTCACACGCGGCCGAGCATCCGTCCCACGACGTCGTGTTCTCGTCGTCGCATTGTTCGCCCGCGTCGACGTCGCCGTTGCCGCAGGTCGTCACCGCGTCGCAGGTCGCGGCGCAGCCCGGCGTCCCGTCGCAGATCTCGCCGACGTCGAGCCGCGCGTTGCCGCACATCTCCACGCGGCACAGGCCGTCGCATCCGTCGCCGGACTGGTTGTCGCCGTCGTCGCAGCCCTCGCCCGGCTCCTCGTCGCCGTTGCCGCAGATCGAATTCGCGATGCAGGCGTTGCTGCAGTCGTCGTCGTCGACCGTGTTGCCGTCGTCGCACTCTTCGCCGAGATCGACGGCGCCGTTGGGGCAGAGCGGGCCGGCGTCGGCCGTGCCGGCATCCGTCGTCGACCCATCGATCGCGATCGCACCGTCCTGCGTTCCGGCGTCGTTCTCCCCGGCCGATCCGTCGGCGTCGTCGGTGGAGCTGGACTTGGAACAGCCGACTCCGCCGAGGATGCCGACGGCGAGCAGGATGCTGAAGAAGGAACGGATCGAGATCGAAGTCATGCGCGGTCTCCTCGGAGCGATACGACGCGGGACCGTACCTCGACTCGCCATCGCCGCGCGCGGCGCGACGGGAGGAATTCGTGCGGAGATGCGATCGGCGACGTGAAGCGGTCTCCTCGGCCCATGATGACCCGTTCGGACGCTCGGACCCGACTCGTCGTACACTCGCCCCACGGTCCGACGTCGGACCGACCGACCGAGAGCGAGACCAGATGTTCCGTGACGACCCGAAGGCGCGCGCGTGGCTCGCCCAGATCCTCCCCGTCCCTCCCGGCATCAGTCCCGACTCGCTGATCGCGCAGAACCCGATCTTCTACGATCTGCCGGCGCTGCTCGAGCCTCAGGAACCCGTCTTCGCGTACGCGATCTCCAGGATCGACGACAAGTCGCAGGCACGGTCCAAGGGCGCCTGGCTCGTCGTCTGCACCGACCGTCGACTCCTCCTCCTGAGCCGGACCCTACGTGCCTTCGAGCATTTCTCGATCGGCCGCCGCGAGATCGCCGCGGTCGACGAGACGAAGGGATGGATCTTCTACAACACGAAGATCCGGACGCAGACCACGGTCGTCGAGCTCTTCCAATACGGTAAGCCGGACATGCAGCGCGTGCTCGGGGCGCTTCGCGGTTAGCGCGATCGATCGCCGGCGCGCTCGCGCGCATCGCGCTCGGCGGCGGCGACGAGCTCACGCACGAGCGCCGCGACGTTCTCCTCGAACGACGCGTTCGTCGCGATCGACTCGCCGCCGACGATCGTCGCAGCCACCGCGCCGAGCGTTCCCGCGAGCGCGCGGAGTCCGAGCCGGCCGCGGTCGGTCGACGGAGTCGCCGCGGTGATCGCGACGACCTTGCGCTCGAGTTCGCCCGACCCGATCACCCAGTCGATCGCGTTCTTGAGCGACCCCGGGAGGCTGTGCCCGTACTCGGGCGACGCGATGAGCACCGCGTCGCTCTCCCGGAGCGCCGTGCGCCAGCGCGCGACCGCGTCGAGCTCTCCCTCCGCCTCGAGGTCCGGATTGAAGTGGGGGAGCTGATCGACGCTCTCGGCGAGGACGATCGTCACGCCTTCGGGGGCGCGTTCGGCCGCCACGCGGAGCAGACGATGGTTCGAGGATCCCGACTTGAGGCTTCCGCAGACGGCGAGGATTCGCATCGCGAACGCCGTAGCCGACGGGCGGCGTCAGCGCACGCGGAAGAGCCGGATCCCCCAGCCGCGTAGATCGATGAGCGTCTCCGACGCGTCGTTCCCGTCGACGACGTGGAGCTCGGTCGAGTTGTAGCCGGGGCCCGGGACGAGGACGTAGTCCTTGTCGTCGATCGCGTAGTGGATGAACGCGCCGCTGTTGAAGTCGATCCCGTCGACGACCGACGCGACGCCGGTCGCCGTGTCCATCGTCCAGAGCTTGTAGATGAGCTGCCCGGAGACGTCGTCGATCGTCGTCTCGGGCGTGAGGTCGAGCAGCTCGTCGTAGAGGACGCTGAAGAGCAACGTCTCGTTCCCGATGTACCGGCCCGCGGCGCCGAGGCGGCCGCCGGTGTGCGCCGGGAAATAGTCCGGCGCCGAGGGCGTCTCGGAGCCGGCCGGGATGTGGATCATGCAGGGCTCGGGCTGATCGATGATCAGCGCGGCCATGTCCGCGCCCGTCCAGTTGCTGAAGGTGATGTTGCCCGCGTCGTCGCGGCTGCCGACGTCGAGCGCGGGGCACTGGACGGTGTGGGTCGCGACGACGGTGTCGGTCGCGAGATCGAAGACGAAGATGCGCGAGTCCTGCGGGAACTCGAGCCAGCTGTCGTCGGTCCAGTAGAGCGTCTGGTACATCTTGCCGTCGCGGATCACGGTGTTGCGATCGATCGTGCCGTGCCGGAGGTTCCATTCGCCGTCGTGATCGGGTGGCGTCGGCAGAGCGATCGTCCCCTCGATCGTCATCTCGGCCGGGTTCCAGACGATGTAGTCGTTCTGACTGCCGGCCATGTACGCCTTGGTCGAGCTCACGAGGATCGTCGACCAGAACGCGGCGTCGACGACGCCGTATTGCTGGAAGCTGATCTCACCCGCCGGCTCGAGCTCGCCGTGGACGCCGACCGCGTACTTCGTGATCGTCGGCGCCTCGCCACTCGAGATGAAGACGTGCCCGTCGTAGACCCAGAGATCGGCCCAGCCCGGGATCTCGAGCGCGCGCGTGTAGTCGACCTCTTGCGGCTCGAGGGAGTCGAGGAGGCTCACGTACGTCGTCGTCCCGTCGGGACCGAAGAACGCGCTCGCGACCGCGTAGAGCGGTCCGTTCGCGGGATGGAGCGCGGTCGCGCCGTCGTCCTCCCGGCACGACGCGAGGAGGACGAGACAGAGCGGGACGAGCCCGAGGAGCACGCAGCGATTCATGGTTCAGCCTGTCTGACCCAGGCTTCATGCGAGCGCGGCGGATCTCGTTGAGAGGACGCAGAGGTGACGTGCGTTCGTGACTTCGTCAAGGCCGAGCGACTCCGGAGATCGCGAGCACGGAGCCACCAGCGACGTCGAGGGCGGCTACGCTGAGGTCGTCATGCCCAAATCCACGAGAGACGAGCGCGAGGCGACGGGGACGCTCGGGGCCTACGCCATCGGCGGCC
>Ga0075163_10004189_pt1 | contig 19343 bp, 17 predicted proteins | sample JI1023141ADNA_FD_71478 | JGI IMG/M metagenome (GOLD analysis project Ga0075163, IMG submission 71478) | Wastewater effluent complex algal communities from Wisconsin, to seasonally profile nutrient transformation and Carbon sequestration -... | ecosystem: Engineered > WWTP > Effluent > Algae...
ACCAGTGTCTGCAACATAAACTCTGCCAATAGAATCAACTGCTATACCTCGGGGTTTATCAAATTGACCTAATGCCCGACCAGGACCAGAGCCAGCAAAAATAGAGAAAGTTGCAGCAGAGCTAGCATTAGTTACTTTTATAACTCGGCTATTACCTGTATCAGCAATATAGAGAATATTTTGGTTTTCATCATAAGCTACTGCTTGAGGGCTGTTAAGAAGCTTAATGCTTGTACCATCACCTGCTAATACTTTCCAAGTTGCTCCTGAATCTGTAGAACGTTGGATACGATTATTAAGTGTGTCAGCAACAAAAATCACTGAACCACTAGCATTAGTAGCAATACCACGTGGGCCATTGAAATGTCCTGATGCATCGCCTTGACCTTTACCTACTGTAGACCAAGACATTCCTTCATCTGTAGACATTTGGATACGATTATTAGCTGTATCAGTAAAGAATACATTTTTATGTTCTAATGGAGCGCCTTTAGTACAAGCAAGGTTAAAGTCAGGATTACCACAATCTGACATATTATTTATAGAGAAACTATAGTTTCCACAAGAAGGGGTACTTGAAACAACACTTGATATTACAACTACAAATTGTGCTCCAGCAGGAACATTAAATGAAAAAGCTCTGTTAACAGTGCTTGTACCTGCATCTGCAATATAGTTCTGAGTAATATTATTAGGATTAAAACAATTTAAGTATGCTGCAGCAAAAAGACTAGTATTACTGCAAGACACTTTATTTAAATTAACTGTCATACAGCGATCTTCTGTGCTGGTATTTTGAAAACGGTATGCATCATATTTAAAATTACCTGCTAATGTGCCAGGAAAAGGTTTGCCATTGCAATTTGTTGCAATACCATCACGAAATACTCTACTAGTTTGTGCTCCAGTACTAAAAGGCATTGCTTGTCTAGTTCCTTGGCCTAAAACACCATTAACAGTTAAACAAGCTGCTGCTAAAGGATCTGGTTCAACTTGAGTAGTTGTAAGAGTTGTATTAACTTGGCTACTTTCTGGTAAGCCACGTTCATTTTCTACATTATTTCCATTTACTAAATGAAGGTCTGTAATATACACAGGCTCTTGTGTTTGTGCTGAGCTAGTAGGGGAGTTTGATGTGCTAATAAAAAATAAAGCTAAAACTAAAGTAAGAAAAGCAGTAAATAAAGAACGCTTATTATTTGTCATAAAATGTTTTTAGTGCTTTGGGGCAATTTCTTGGCTTAAGCACTCCTCCTTAAAAGACCTTATTATAATTAATGTTTATAGACTTATCTCTATATATAGTGACGCGTCAAAAATAAAATTTTTCTATCACTGTAAACAGGTAAATAGCGAGAAAATTCCTGTTTTATCTAAAAAGATAACTAGTAAAGATACATACTTAAAAAATAAAAACACAATGCAATGGCAAAGATATACGAAAACGTGTTTAAAAACAAGTTTTTTTTATAGATTTTTACTTATATATAAAGAAAAAAGGTACATTAATTTTGTTAGGAATAAGAGAATGTCTAAAAAGGTTTAACTCCTAGACTAAACATATATATAACTTATTGATAAACCATAGACCATAAGGTTATAAATAAATTATTTTAACTACTTGTTAAGCAAGAAAAATTTTTAGTTTTTATACATTATTTACACTATGGCATAGAAAACTACAGTAGCAACTAGTGCTTGTGTATGGTTACTTGTAACTTATTTTAAGGGTTGGATTTAGTATAGATATGAAAAATATTAAAAATAATGATAGGAAGGTTTATAAAAATATAAAAACTATAGCTATAATTATAGCTACAGCTATAGGTATAATTTCAAACTAAAAATAAAACTGTAAATATAAAGATTTTCTTTCAACGTTTTTTAGAACACTTAAGTAATGCTTAATGTAACTGAGTAACTCAACAAAATAATAATTCACAAATAAATCTATGGCTTATCGCAATATCACTATAGGTTACGTGTGTCTATCAACAGATTAGGAGGAAATTATGCGATTAATGGTTTTATTGTCTCTAATAATGGTTTTTACTCTCTCTAATGATATTTTTGCACAAGCAGCAGGTAATGTTATTTACTCTCAGGATAAAGGAAATGCTGGTAATCCGTCTGATAAAAAAGAATATCAGGAAACATCTTCAGGTAATGTTTTTACTTCACCTAGTACTGTAATCTTTGAAACAAGTGTTTTAATGAATGTTAAAGCTGATGAATATGTTACTACTTTAGCTGTAGAACAAGAGTGCGCTAATGTTGAAGAATGTAGTCAAAAACTAGATGACCGTATAAATAGTTTTATCAATGCTTTAGGTGTAACTGGGATTGAAAGAGAAAGAGTTTTTGTTGATTTTGTTGCCCAAAATCGTATTTATGATTTTGATGTTTCAAAGACATTAGCTAAAGAAAAACAAGTAGGCTTTATAATTAAAAAAAATATTTTGATTTACTATAAAGATAAAGCCTTAACAGATAAAATTGTTACAGTAGCAGCTAAATATGGTATCTATGATTTAGTAAAAGTAGACTATTTAGTAAAAGATACAGGAAGTATAAAGAAAAAATTGCTAGAAGAAGCTTTAGCCCTTATTAAAGAAAAAGAAGCTAGATATTCCAGTACATTTGGGTTTAGATTTCGCTATCAAGTTGTAATTGAGAGAGAAAAGTATAGGACTTATTACCCAACACAAATGTATAACGCTTACAGCGCTTTTGAGACAGGAAAAGTTGCTCGTAATAGTATTTATGCAAATAACTACACTTATCTAAATATAAATAGTAATAACCCAAATAATCAAAATAACCAATTGCGTGTTCAAGAGGCCCGTAAAAGTGCTACTTTTTACTATGATCCGCTAAATGCAGAAGGATTTGACCAAATCATTAATCCTGTGGTTAATGAACCAGTTGTACAATTTACTTTATTTATCCGAATAAAATATGAATTGGATAGATAAAAAATAGTTTATTAGCTAAATCACTTTAATTACTTTAATCACTTTAATTAGCAATGGTTGATAAATGGGTAAGCAAAAACTCAGTTTGTTTTCTAACAGCTTCTTCAAAGTCTTTACCTTGATAAATATCAAAATGTCCATATGGGTATTTGATTAATTTTCCATTGGGCATTTTGTTTACTGCCTTTTCTATTGCAGTTATAGGGATTAAAGTATCTTTTTCAGCCGACATTACTAGTGCTGGGCAACGAACTTGAGTAGCAAATTTAGTAGGCCGATAATTGCTAGCAATTATCATAACTCTAGCAGGGCAACGGTTAATCCAAGCTGAGCCTTTAGGAATAATTGATTCATAACCTATTACTGCATCAGCTGTATTAAGTGCTGCAAATTCTGAAGGAGCACTATAAATTTTAATATAATGAGGATCACGACCTATCGACATAAAAAGTAAATCTATTAAAGCATGAAAAATAGCTTTGGTTAAAAAAACTAAACCTAAAGTTTTAGCTGAAGCTATAGCATCAATATGAGGTACTTGAGAAACTATAGCTGTAATGTCTGGATTTTTAGCCGCGGTAACAATTACATGCCCACCAGCAAATGAACTTCCCCATAAACCTATTTTTTTATTATTAATATTAGATAAGCTACGCACATAATCTAAGGCTGCTTGCCAATCTTGTAGATGACGATAAGGATCTACATAGTTTCTTGGTGTACCATCACTTTCACCAAAACATCGGTAATCAAAAAGTAGTACAGCTAAACCGCTACTAGCAAAATGTTCTGCAAACTTAGGTAAACAAAATTTTCTTTCTGCCCCAAATCCATGCCCCATTATTACAATAGGAGGTTTATTTATACCTATAGGTAAGTAAAGATCCCCTCGGCAACAAATACCTTGGCTTATAAATTCTGCTGGAGTTATATCGAATTTACTCATAAATATTATTAGGTTGAATTTATGTTAACTTCTATGTAGGTGTTTCTATTATAAAGGCATCTGCCTCAATTTCTACTAACATTTCTGGGACAATTAGCTTACTAATCTCAATCATTGATGTAGTAGGGAGAATTTCTCTAAAAACTTCACCATGCGCTCGCCCTACTTTTTCCCAATCATCAGTAATATTTACTACAAAAATTCTGGTTCGTACTACATCTTTTAGACTTGCACCAGCACGAATAAGGACACTTTCAATATTTTTTAATGCTTGAACAGTTTGAGCATAAGCATCACCAATTCCAATAACTTCTCCTTTTTCATTAGTTGCAGTTGTACCAGTTACCCAAATATGGTTTCCTATCCGAACAGCACGAGAATAGCCAACAATTGGTTCCCATTTTGTATTTGTAGAAAAATTTTCTCTTTTCATAAAATTATTCTATGGTTCCTTTTAAGTATTGTTGTCGTATTTCTTCAGGAAATTTTTCTATTGCATAGCGTAACATTGTCCTAGGCATATTTTTGTAGTGAGTAATTAAAAAATCTTCCTCAATTTTTAAGTTACGTTTACCAATTTCCCTTAACATCCACCCTATAGCTTTATGAATTAAATCATGTTTATCTTGCATCAATATTTCACTAATTTTTAATGTTTCAGTGAAATCTTTGTTTCTAATAAAATGAAAAGTTGCAATTATAGAAATTCTACGTTCCCATAAATTATTAGAACATGCTAGTTGAGAGAGAATAGCCTTATCTTTATCAGCTAAAAATTTACCTACTATATGCTCAGCAGAGCAATCAACTAAATCCCAATTATTAATAAATTTTGTATTACTTAAATAGCAATTATAGATTTGTAACCTAATTGTTTCATTAGCTTGAGCAAAAATAAGAACTAAAATTAATAAAGCTAAAGCTCGCTGTTCATGAAACTCAGACTTAAGTAATTCTTCAGCCTCAGTAACTTCAATAGTCTTATATTCTTTTGCTAATTGTCTTAGTTGTGGTGCACGAATACCTAAAAATATATCACCAGCAGCATATTCACCAGGAGCAGTTTTAAAATATCTTTGTGCATGTTTTGCTATTTCTGGATTAGCTAAAGAATGAAGTTTATTTTTGATTTCTTGAAGTTTCATTAAAATATCCTAAAGCGACAAGTTTATTTTCTGGGTTTATTTTTGAGCTTCTAGGTAAAGCATAGGTACAGTCATTTTTAGTTCACCTAGGTTATTAGCTATTTCATTTAGCTTATTTTCTAAAGAGTTAAGAACCATTTCTTGATCTTTTACATCAACAATATTTTTCCAACCATTTAAAAAACCTACTTTAACTAAAGAGTGATTTAATAAAGTTGTTCCATCATTAAACCTCATAAAAAATTTATCTTCTATAGTTTTAGTTACTGTAAAACTACTATCTTCAAGCAGTTTGGTAAAAATATCTTTTGAACCACGATGATTTTCATTTTTAGCTAAATTTTCTAGATAAGCTTTATTACCAAGGCTAACTAATATTTCATAAAATACTTGATATAATTCTTGGAAGTGTCCTTTAACATTAGTAGTTAGTACTATTTTACCTTTAGGTTTTAGCACTCGATAGCATTCAGAAATAGTTAAGGAAGGATTATCAAGATTGTTAATTAATAGGTTTGAAATAATTAGGTCAAAGGTCAAGTTAGGGAAAGGTAGCTTTTCTCCATTAGCTTCTAATATCTCTAAATTAGTTAGTTTATGAACAGTTTGTTTTAATTTAGCTCTTTCTAAACCTGCTTGCCAAATATCAACCCCAGTGATTTTACAGCTTTGTCCAAAAGTATTTGCTAATTCAAATAATGGAAATCCATTACCACAGCCTAGATCTAAAATATTAAGATTTTTCTTTATCTCTAAATTATTAAAAAGTAGTATTCCAAAACGAGCTGCCCAAAAAGATAGCTCATCAAATATAGATGCTACTTCATTTTTACTAAGATCATATTGTTCAATTAAATAATTAGTCATTGTTTAAGTAATAGGTTAAGTTAAGTAATTCTTAAGCAGGTATTATAAGATTAGGTATATATCCAAAGTAAAGCTCACCTTCATGATATTTTTCAATACACCAACCAGTTTCTAGACACATTATCCAGCAGTCCCAATCTAAAGAAAATATTAGCTCAGCATTTTGTTTTACAGCTTCTAAGGGAAGTTTTAGGCTTAAAGAATTAGCATTAAACCAACTTATTATCACTCTAGGATTACCAAGTTTAAGTTCCAATGCTAAGTTAAAAAATTTATTGGTCAAATCTTGATGGTTTGACCAATAAATTTTTATATGTCTAGGTACTTTTTGCCAATCTACTCGCCCCCACCAAGTAATAGGAAAACTATTACTTAACCAATCAGTGGGATTAGTTGTTGATGGTAAAGCCCAAATAATTTCATAAGCAATTAAATCTAAATCCAGTCTTTCTAATAATTCTGAACAATGTTTTTTTTGTTCTTCTTGTGCTAGTCGTTCTTTAAGTTGTTGACGACGTACAAGTAGGTGTTTTCTATATTCTGGATCCATAGAAACTTATTAAAGCTGTATTTTTTCTAGCCCATCTAAGTAAGGTCGTAGGGCTTTTGGAACAGTGATACTACCATCAGCTTCTTGATAGTTTTCTAGAATTGCAAGCCAAGTGCGGCCTACAGCTAAACCAGAGCCATTAAGAGTATGAATAGGTTCAGGTTTTCCTCCAGGATTACGACGAAATCGAATTTGAGCACGACGAGCTTGGAAAGCATCACAATTAGAACAAGAAGAAATTTCACGATAAGTATTTTGACTAGGTAGCCAAACTTCTAAGTCATAAGTTTTGGAGGCAGAAAATCCCATATCTCCTGTAGATAGTAACATTACTCGATAGGGAAGTTCTAAACGTTGCAAAATTACTTCAGCATTATGTGTAAGTGTTTCTAAGTCTTGGTATGACTGATCAGGATGGGAAAGTTTTACTAGTTCAACTTTATCAAATTGGTGTTGGCGAATTAAACCACGAACATCTCTTCCATAACTACCTGCTTCTGAACGAAAACAGGGTGTATATGCTGTTAGACTAATTGGAAGAGAATCTCCTTCAAGAATTTCATCACGATAGATATTAGTTAATGGTACTTCTGCGGTAGGGATTAGCCAATAGTCGCTTTTTTCTAGCTTAAATAAATCGTCAGCAAATTTTGGTAGCTGACCTGTTCCTTGTAAAGTAGCGCTATTAACAATAAATGGCGGTAGGACTTCTTGATAGCCATGCTCTTTAGTATGAATATCAAGCATAAAATTAATCAAAGCACGTTCTAACCGTGCTCCTAAACCTCTAAGGATAGAAAATCTTGCACCAGTAATTTTTGTAGCACGTTCTTGATCTAAAATTCCAAGTTTAGTTCCAATATCAATATGATCTTTAACCTCAAAATCAAATTGGCGGATTGTACCCCAACGACGGACTTCTTTATTTGCATGTTCATCGCTACCAAGAGGAACAGATTCATGAGGTAAATTAGGGATTGTAAGTAGAATATTTGATAGTTTAGCTTCTGTTTCTTCAATAAGTTGTTCTAATTCTTTAATACGTGTTTTAGCTAAAGCAACTTCTTGTTGTTTAGGCGCAGCCTCTTCTTTTTGTTTAGCTTTCATTAAAGCGCCAATTTCTTCACTTAAGCGATTACATTTTGCTTTTAAGCTATCACGCTCAGTAATAGCAGCACGACGATCTTTATCAAGATTTTCAAATGGTTCTAAAGATACAGTGCTATTACGTGATTGAAGAGATGTTTTAACGGTTTCTAGATTATTGCGCACAAAATCAACACTTAACATGGCTTGTCTCCAAAGTTATAAACTAATTCTAAATAGTAGGTTTAAGTTGCAGGTAAAATTAGCCGTGCTAGTGTATTTTTGTCAAATGACTTCGGCATTTAGGCTATAGATGTTTATTTAACAGGGTTTATTTTCTGTATCTTGACCTGGAGTTATAAAAAGCATAGTGGTGGGAACTTTGATTTTAGCTGTATGCCAAGTTGCTTTGGGAATAATTATGTATGAGCCTGGTTTATTTATAAATATAGTTTCTTGATTATTGTCTTTTTTAATAATCATTTCTGCTTCACCTAAGAGCAAATAGACAATCTCGTCACCATGTGGGTGAATTTCCCAGCTAGGCCAATCTTTATCAAAACTTAAACAAGAAATTAGTAAACGATCTTGAAAATTTCCAAAATTTTTATCTAAATCTTGGAAAAAAGTAGGGGTTACATTAATAGGTATTATAGATTGATTAGGCTCTACAACAATAAATGTGGATTGTAAGTCAAAAGCCTTAAGTTTATCAGTCATAGAAATACTGCTAGGAAAATATAATATAAAAAATAGATTAGTAACTAAGAGTTTTATCTAGCTATTGTAGTTAATAATATAGATAAAGCCCTTAGTTACATGATGTTAGAGTTTTTTAGAATGGAATATCATCTTCGGTTACATTGTCATCAAAATCATGTACTGGAGCACTTGTTTTAGGTGCGGCAGGGCGATTAGTTGGGCTAGAGTTTGTTGTAGAACTAGCTGCATTTGCCATAGCATCTTCATTACGGTTACCTAATAGCTTAATTTCTGAGCCAAAGACTTCTAAACTAGTACGAACTTTACCTTCTTTATCTGTCCATTCACGAGCACGTAAACGACCTTCAACATAAACCTGACGGCCTTTAGCTAGATATTGGCTGGCTATTTCTGCTTGTCTACCCCAAAATGTAACACGAAACCAAGTGGTTTCTTCTTTCATTTCACCATGATTATCTTTACGCTTTTCACTAGTAGCCACTGAAAATTCACAAACTTGTTGGCCTTGTGGAGTGTATTTAAGTTCAGGATCTCGGCCAAGATTTCCAACAATGATTATTTTATTGAAAGACATATTAACTCCTTATTTGATTAATGCTAGTATGCTAATTAAAGTTACAGATTGTTTTTCAAAGCAAAATATTTTTTTGCAATATTTTTACTCTATTATTTAGATATAAATGCAATTTACAAATTTTTCCTGTAGCGAAATAATAGCGAAAATTCTATAACTTTGTCAAGAACAATTTTTTCTGATAATAAACTTTTACTCTTTATAAAAAATAATGTAAGTTTATTTAATATTATTATATGTTAAATTCACTGTAATATCAAGTAAATCAATAGGTTACAGGCTAGTATATTATTTTAATATTTTGTAAATAATTTTAGAGGTGTTGTATTTAATAGCAGATCTAATAAGGAATAATTTTATGAAAGTAACTAATTTAGAAGAATGTTTACAGCATTGTGCATATCTTGAAGAAGCCTTAAAACAAAGCCAAGATGAATTAAAAATACTTAAAACCTTGTCCTTAGTAGCAAGTAAAACCAATAATAGTGTAATGATTGTAGATAAAAATGGTTATGTTGAGTGGGTAAATGATGGGTTTACTCATTTAACAGGGTATTTACAATCAGAAGTGGCAGGCAAAACTCCAGAAGAAATATTACAAGGCCCAACACCTGAAGCAAAAATAGGAATTAAAACCACAGCCATTAGAAAACCCTTTAATGAAAAGATTCAGGGTTATAGCAAATCTGGACAACCTTATTGGGTTTCTACTTCTATTACCCCTATTTTTGATGAAGTTGGCGAAATAGATAGATTTATAATTATTGAAACAGATATTACAAAACAACATTTAATAGAAAATAAAATTTTAGAAAATGAAGCTAGGTTATCTGGAATTATTAACTCAGCTATGGATGGAATTATTACTTTTGATTCTAATCATCGAATTCTAGTTTTTAACTCTAGCGCAGAAAGAATTTTTCTTTGTCCAATTAAAGAAGCTCTTGGACAAGAAATAGATATATTTATTCCTGAATTAACTAAATATAGAAACTTAGAAGGATTTCCACCTGTTTTAGATAATATTATTGGAGTCCGTACAAATAAGGAAGAATTTCCTATTGAAACAACTATATCTCAGGTCAATTTAGGAAAAGAAAAACTCTATACTATTATATTACGTGATATTACCGACAGACGTTTATCTGAAGATAGACTAAAAGAGTATGCAGCAAATCTAGAGAAAATTAATAAAGAATTAGATCAATTTGCCTATATTGTTTCTCATGATTTAAAGTCTCCACTGCGTGCTATTAGTCATTTATCTGAATGGTTAGAAGAAGACCTAGCTGATGTCTTAACTAGCGATACTCAACATAAAATGGTCTTACTTAGAAGCCGAGTTAATCGGATGGAAGCGCTTATTAATGGCATTCTTAAGTATTCTCGAATTGGACGAACACAGTTTATTGGGGAAGAAGTAGATGTAGCAACATTACTTCAAGGGATTATTCAGGATTTAGAACCAATACCAAACTTTTCTTTTGAAATCCAAGGCCAAATGCCTATTCTGGTTACAGAAAAAATAGCTCTTAGCCAAGTATTTAATAATTTAATTAGTAATGCTATTAAGTATAATCATCAGAATAAAGGATTTGTTCAAATTGGTGTAAAAGAAAGAGGAAAAAATGTTTATGAGTTTTATGTTAAAGATAATGGCCCTGGAATAGAGTCGCTTTATCATGAAAAGATTTTTGGTATTTTCCAAACCTTAGAATCAAGAGATAAAGTTGAAAGCACAGGTATTGGTTTAGCAATAGTTAAAAAACTTGTGGAATCACAAGGAGGAGATGTTTGGGTAGAATCTGAACTAGGTAAAGGAGCCAAATTTTGCTTTACTTGGTTTGATTCTGCTAAAAAACAAATCAATCAAATAGATAGAACCATTTCAAGAATGGAAAAACCAACGCTAACTAGATAAACTGATCATACTAGTAAAAATAATTACATAATTAATAAAAATTTTCCCTAAAAGTGTAAGAAAATAAGAAAAAAAAGCGACTTATATATTAAGACTTAAAAGCTATAAATTTTAGTTAGGATATTAAATGCTAAAACCCCCTAATAATATTTTGCTTGTTGAAGATGATGAAATAGATGTAATGAATATTCAACGTGCATTTAAGAAAAATAATATTACTAGTAAATTACAAATAGTAGGTAATGGTGTAGAAGCCCTATCATTATTGCGTGGAGAAAATACTTCTAACATTTTATTACCAGATTTGATTTTACTTGATCTTAATATGCCTAAAATGAGTGGTTTAGAGTTTCTATATGAAATACGCAAAGATAAAAACTTACGATCTTTAATGGTAGTTATTTTAACTACATCTAATAATGAGTCTGATATAAAAATGGCTTATAATTATAATGTTGCTGGTTATATTGTAAAGCCAATAGATTTCAATGCTTTAGTTGAAGTTGTTAAGATACTAGATAATTATTTATCACTATGTCTATTGCAATGACAAATAACCAAGCTTATTTAGAAAAACCCTTATTAAATATTTTAGTTATAGATATTTATGGGACTTTAGCAGAGTTTGCTGATATTCTAAAAAGTTTATCTATACAAATATTTATAACTAAAGACTTCGCTTTATGTCAGTCTATTATTGATGAGTATAATTTAAGTTGTATATTTTTTCCTTGCCTTGATGAAGCTGAGCTATCTTATTTATTTAGAACAGTAAATAATATTGACTTAACAAAAATTATTGTAATTGTTAATGATAAAACTTTAGGTCAACATCTTATTTCTATTGGAATAGGAAATTATTTGCTTAACACTTTTCTTAGTAATAAAGATCTAATAGAACAAATGATAGAAAACACTATTAGAATCCAGACTTTATCAAATAATGTAAAAAAGACTAATTTAATCTATGAGAAGCAACTAGAAAAAATTACTAGTGATTTTCATTACTTTACTTATATTATTTCTCATGACTTACGTGCTCCTTTACGAGCCATTAGTAATATTTCAGAATGGATACAAGAAGACTTAGATGATACTATTAGCAGCGAAACTAAAGAAAATATAAAGCTTTTACGTGGGCGTGTTAAGCGTTTAGATGCCTTAATTGATGGTATTTTACAATATTCTAGGATTGATAGAATAAAGTTAATTCTTCAATTAGTTGATGTAAATCAATTACTAAAAGAACTTACCGATTTTATGCTTGATAAACCTACAGAGTTTTCTATTTATATTCAGTCTCCTATGCCAATAATTAATACTTATAAAGAAAAATTAGAACAAGTATTTTTTCATTTACTTAAAAATACAATCCAGTTTCGTTCTAAAGATGATGGATTTGCTAAAGTATCTGTAGTAGAAGAAATAGAGTTCTATCACTTCACCATAAAAGATAATGGTATAGGCATTGCCCCAGAATATCACAAAAAAGTTTTTGAGATTTTTCACACTCTTTCTGCTCGTGACAAAGTAGAGAGTGTAGGAATAGGTTTAACCCTAGTAAAAAAAATCGTTGAAAGTGTGGGCGGAAAAGTTAATCTAGAATCTAATTTAGACCAAGGAAGTAGTTTTCATTTCTGGTGGCCTAAGTTGTTGGAATAATTATGGATAAAAAATCAAGCATTTTGCTAATAGAAGATGATGAAGTAGATGTAATGAATATTCAGCGTGCATTTAAGAAAAACTCCTTTCAACACCCATTATATATAGCAAATAATGGTTTAGAAGCCTTATCTTTACTTAGAGGTCAGGGCAAAACACCACTTAATCCAACACCAAAAATCATATTGTTAGATATTAATATGCCTAAAATGGGTGGAATAGAGTTTTTGCAAGAATTAAGAAATGACAAAACATTACGTACAATCAGTGTGTTTGTACTAACTACTTCAAATGATGACCGTGACAAAATTGCTGCTTATAACTTAAACGTTGCTGGCTATATTCTTAAACCTATTAGTTTTGAGAGTTTTGCTCAGGCTTTAGCAACATTAGGGGCTTATTGGGACTTATGTGAATGTTGAGGGAATGATGGAAAAATCACTGAAGATATTATTAGTAGATGATGATGATCTAGATAGAAAAGTAATAGTACTGTCTTTGAAAAAAACAGGATTACTTATTGAAGTAGAAGAAGTTGATAATAGTGTAAAAGCATTAGAAAAAATTTTTAGTAACTATTTTGATTGTGTGTTTTTAGACTATCGCTTGCCTGGAAAAAGTGGTCTAGAAGTCCTTCAAGAAGTACGAACTAAAGGTAACAAAACCCCTATTGTAATACTTACTGCTCATGGTGATGAACCTTTAGCTGTTGAAATAATGAAAGCAGGTGCCTCAGATTATATTCCTAAAACTTTATTAAATTCATATGGCTTATCTCTTAGTATCCGTAATGCTATTAGAACACGCCAAGCAGAAGATAAAATTGAACTTCATCAAAAAGAATTAAAAAAAGAACGAGACTTTAACCAAGCAATTCTAGATACAATAAGTAGTTTAGTTGTCATACTTGATAAACAAGCAAGAATAGTTAGCTTTAATTCTACTTGTGAAAAAAACTTAGGCTATAAACTTCAAGAAGTAGAAGGTAAATTGTTTCAAGAATTTTTTCAGCCTTCTAAAATTAAGGAAAATAACTTTATATTTGGCTCATTATTTGACTCATTAATTAAAGGTAATTTTCCTCAAACCTGTGAATATAACTTAGTTAATAAAACTGGAAATAATTGTACTATTGTATGGGTGTTTACTTGTTTACTTGATAACAATGGCCAAGTAACTCATATAGTTTGTACTGGTACAGATATAACTGAAATTAAATTAGTTGAACTAGAATTAACTAAAGCTAAAAAAACAGCAGAATCTGCCACTAGAGCTAAAACCCAGTTTTTAGCTAATATGAGCCATGAAATTCGTACCCCACTAACTGCTGTTATTGGTATGACAGAACTCTTACTTAGTACTAACTTAACTAGTGAACAAAAAGGCTATGGAAAAACTATTCGTGCTAGTAGTGATGTCTTATTGACCTTAATTAATGATATTTTAGATTTATCTAAGATTGAGTCTGATAAGTTAGATTTAGAGGAAAACCCCTTTAATCTCAAAAAATGTATAGAACAAACTATAGAACTAGTGAGCAATAAAGTTAATGAGAAGGGTTTAGAGCTTGTTTATAATATTGATAATGATGTTCCTATAATGCTAATAGGAGATATTACTAGATTAAGGCAAATTCTGGTTAATCTAATTGGTAATGCTGCTAAATTTACTTCTGAAGGTGAAATTGTTTTATCTGTTGATAAAACAAAAAAGATTAAGGATAAATATGAGATACACTTTTCAATTAAAGATACAGGTATAGGGATTGAACCAGAAAAAATAGATAAATTGTTTCAAGCCTTTACCCAAGTAGATGCTTCAGTTACACGTCAATATGGTGGAACAGGTTTAGGTCTAGCCATTAGTAAACAACTTTGTGAAATGATGGGTGGAAATATTTGGGTAGAAAGCAATTTTGGACAAGGAACAACTTTCCATTTTACTATTGTGGTTGGTAGTACTACTGGCAAACTATCTGATACCTATAATACTGCTGTTTTAACAGGTAAAAAGGTATTAATTATTGATTACAATCAAACTACTTCTGATGTTTTAGTTAAACAAGTAGAAAATTGGGCTATGGTGCCTAAGTCCGCAGCAACAGTAAATGATGTTGTTGCCTTAATTCAACAACATCATTTTGATGTCGCTATAGTAGATCTTTATATACCTCAAATAACAGAAATGCCTGTAATAAAAGAAATTCGCAAATATAAAAAAGATTTACCTATTATTATTCTTGCCTTTCAAAACCAAATACAAAATATTAGCCCAGAAATAAGAAAAGATTTTACTGCCTTTATCACTAAACCTGTTAATTCACATCACTTATATGATGTATTAGATTCACTCTTTTCTAGTGATTTATCTCAATCTAAAGAAAAATCCATGGCCTCAAATACTCCTAAACCAATGGCTGAAGAATTACCCTTACGTATTTTACTAGTTGAAGACAATGAAGTAGTTAGAGAAGTAGTTGAGCTAATGTTAAGGAAAGCAGGCTATCAAATAGGTTTAGCTCAAAATGGTTTAAGTGCTATTGAAGCCTTAAAAAGTCAAACTTATGACTTGGTTTTAATGGATGTGCAAATGCCTGAAATGGATGGACTAACAGCAACAAAAGAAATCTGCCGTCTTTGGCCTAAATCACGGCCCCGTATTGTTGGTATGACAGCAGGAGCCATGCTAGAAGATAGAAAAGCTTGTCTTGAAGCTGGTATGGATGATTATGTTAGTAAACCATTAAGTTGGCGAGAGTTACAGACAGTCTTATACCGCTCACAGTTTGAAAACTCTTTTCCTTCTTCTGCAAAACATGAAAGTAAGGCTACTGAATCTATTAATGATTCAATAAATTGGCAAACTCTTGAGCAAATAAAATTTCTTCATAGTGGTGATCCTATTGGTTGGGAAGAACTTGTAGAGATGTTTCGAAGTGGTTCAGAAAAAAGATTAAATATGTTAAAAGAGGCTTCCTCTAAAGAACAAATTGGTAATGTACGTTCACTTGCACATGCCCTAAAAGGTAGTACTAGTAATCTAGGTGCAGTAAAAATGGCAGAAATTTGTCATAAAATAGAAAAGGTTTCTGAAAGTGAATTTAAAAAATCAATAACCCCTCTAATTCAAAATTTAGAAATCGAATTTGAAAGAGTTTACCAAACCCTCAAAAATACAAAAGTTGAATAAGGGCAAACTTATGTGTTTGCCCTTGTTTTATTTTTTAATTATCGTCTTGGTCTAGTTGGAGTAGGTTTTTTAGGTGGCTCTACTTTTTCAGGCGGTAGGCTTGCTAATACTTGTTCTGCTTGTTTTGCCTCTGGGCTAGTAGGGAAGGTTTGAATTAATAATCTAAGCTCTGCTTCAGCTTCCTTACGCTTATCTGTTTTTAATAAACAATCAGCTTTTTTATAACGAGCCGTAGCAACTTGTCTATTATTGGGATATTCAGCTATTAACTTGTCTAATTCTGGAACTGCATTTTGAAACTCAGTTTGTTTATAAAAAGAGTCAGCAATTAAGTATTGGGCTTGTCCTGCACCTTCTGTACCAGAAAAACATGTTACATAATTGCGAAACTGTTCAATAGCTAAAGCATAATTACCACGAATATAGTCTCCATAAGCTTGCTTATATTGCTGTTCGCCTTCATCACAATTTTTAATCACTGTTGTAGGGTTAAAAATAATCTCTATTTTTTTTACTTGTTGTTCTAAGCGTTCTAGTCGAGTGTTGGTGGCATTAATTTTTTCTACAAACTGATTAAGTTGTTGATTGCTGGCATTAGCCGCAGCATTAATGTCACCAAGGCTACGATCCACGATTTCACGAGTTTGGTTAATGTCGCGTCGTGCTAATGACACACCATCAACAACTTGTGTTAGTAAAGTTGAGACTTGACCTGTGTTTTTGGATGAAGATTCTTGTAAATCTTTAACTTGTTCTTTTAATAAAAGTAGAGCTTCTTTTAATTGAACAAGCTCATCTTTATCTTTAGCCTCTAAAGAATTTTGTGTTGTGACAGCAAAAAGTAATAATAAAACCAAAGCAAAAGGTAATAACTTACGCATAACTATCTCCCAATCTCTAAAAAGAAAAAACTAGCAGTTAAAAAACTACTAGATAAAATTTGTAGGAACTTGATTTTTTAGGTCAAGTTCCTTTAGTTAACTTTAAGCAAGAGAACAAAATTAAGGCTATTTGTTATCTGCTGGTGTTGTTGGAGGTGGTTGAGTTCTTAGAGTTTCACCACCACGAACATAGATGAAATCAGCCCGACGATCATTTGCCCAAGATGGAATAATTGTTGGGTCACCTTCAGATTTTCCTTTAGAATTGCGTTTACCATTACTAATTACATCCATTCTAGAAGGATCAATACCTTTACCAACCAAATAAGTTTTAGCACTATTAGCACGTTTGTCACCTAATGCTAAGTTATATTCTTCTGAACCACGAGGATCACAATTACCTTCAATATTGAAAACAATAGTGTTGTTTCCATTGCTAGTTAAAAATTGAGCATTTTTATCTAATGTGGATTTTGCATCATCTCTTAAATCTGATTTATCAAAATCAAAAAAGATAGAGCGGACACTAGTCTTAAATCTTGCTTCTGCTGCTGAGTTCACAACGTCGGTACGAGTAGGGTCAATCTTAATAGGTGGATCGCCTGTTACAGTAACACGAGCGCTAGCAGATGCCTCACCGCCTGGGCCTTTAGCTGTTGCTGTATATGTACTTGATTGTGTTGGGGATACTTTAGTTTCACCAGAAGGGCCAAATGTACCAAGCCCTGGAATTTCTACTCTTTCAGCACGCTGAGAAGACCAGCGTAAAGTAGATTGAGCACCTACAGAAATTGCACCTGGATCAGCGGTTAATGTAATTGTTGGGCCAGCGGGTAATACTTCAACTTGGACGCTCTTACTGTCTTTAGCTTCTTTTTTACCACTACGACCAACAATTTCATAAGTTGTACTATCTGTAGGTGTGTAAACTTCTGTTCCATTTGAACCTACTTTTTTGCCGTTTAATAAAATTTCTTTGGCATTTTGAGTTTTCCACTCTACAGAAACAGATTCACCTTGTTTAATTTGATTTTTAGAAACGGTGAGTTGTGCTTTGGGTGGCTTAGCGCAAGCAGATGCGACAATCGCCCAAACTACCACTGCGCCTAATATCATTAGCTTTTTAAGAACTTCTTTCATTGTTAAAACTCTCCTTTCTAGACTTTATTTAGGATTAAATTAATTACTGCTTTGTTTTATCTTGCCCAAGATGGGGAACGACCACCACCTTTAGAAACTTGTATTTCACTACTACCATCAATATTCATTATCCAAACTTCCCAACGCCCTGTGCGATTAGATTGGAATGCAATATGTCTACTATCTGGTGCCCAGGATGGAGCTTCATTGCTACCATTACCACGAGTTAATTGCAAAATTTGTCTAGTTGCAATGTCCATAATATAAACGTCTGAACTACCTGCTCCAGAAGGCCGCCAAGTGTAAGCGATAAATTGACCATCAGGTGACCAAGCAGGGGAGTCTGCTTGTCCTCCTTCATTTAACACTCTCTGAACATTAGTTCCATCATCATCCATAATATAGACTTGTGGTACACCAGTACGATCAGAAATAAAAGCTAATTGTTTACCTGTTTTAGGATTCCAACGAGGAGAAGTATCAATCGTGCCACTATTATTAGTTAGACGACGAGCACGGTTTCCATCAGAATTAGCTACATAAATTTCCATTGCATCACTATCTTTACTTGATGCAAAAGCAATTCGTCCATCAGAAGAATATTGAGGGGAACTAGTTGTTCCACGAGGAAATGAGGCAAACCCTAATGGTAAACCATCACTTGTTGAATGTACTTCAATAGTTGGGCGTCCAGTTTTATAAGAAATATAGGCTAGGCGGCTACCATCTGGTGACAAGCTAGGTAAAATAGCATAGCTACCATCACGTACCAAAGTCCTTTGCCCAAAGCCATCATAATCCATAATTGAAATATTTTTACCATCAGTAAAAGCTATTTTTGAACTAGCAATACCATCAATATTAAAGAGCTTCTTTAATATATCATCAGCAAATTGATGGGCTACTTTTCTAATAGAATCAACACGATAGGTCTTGCTTATTAAACCATCTTTAGTTTTAACATCATAAAGATGAGCTTCAACTTGTCCTTCAACAAGTCTGCCAAAAGCTAAGTAGTCAAGTTTAACTGGGTCGGCTGCCCATTCTTCAGGCTTAAACTCGGCTGGAGTAGATAAACCTTTTTTTGGATAAAGGCTTTTGCCTACAATATCAATTACACCAGCAAACTTTAAGTCGTTTAATAACACTTCGTTAAAGGTAGCAACATCTGATGGGGTTGCCCCTAAACCAGATAAAAAGTCTGCTGTCCCAAGTCTTTGCACCCCTCCAGGATTAACTACTATGCCTGTAAGTTTATCCTTAAGGTTTTGTCCTGTTGCTTGGCTAGGTTGTCCATCCTGATGAGCATACTTTATAGGAGGTGCTATAGAACTAAATAATAAGGCTAAAACGAATAAAAAAATGAGCTTTTGCTTCATAACTTACTTGCCTTTCAATCAGTTAACATTGCTCGTTTAAGGTTAAGTTTTTCTTTAAAGATTTTAGTTAAAGTTAATTAAGCTAATTTATTGAAAATTATGGATATTGAAACCAAATCTCTGCTACAGCTTCTTGTGTACCCATTAAGAAGTTACCTGGAAAAGGTGGCAACCCTTGAAGGGCTGTAGCAATTACTGCACGTTCTGCCGCGTAATTCAACTGTTCATAAGGACTTAGCTGTTTGAAGTAATTTTTTGGTACTCTACCACCAGTTACAGAAGTTACTTTACCATCTCTACTTATT
>Ga0075163_10004190_pt1 | contig 19342 bp, 14 predicted proteins | sample JI1023141ADNA_FD_71478 | JGI IMG/M metagenome (GOLD analysis project Ga0075163, IMG submission 71478) | Wastewater effluent complex algal communities from Wisconsin, to seasonally profile nutrient transformation and Carbon sequestration -... | ecosystem: Engineered > WWTP > Effluent > Algae...
AAAAATCTTACCATCTTATTAAAGCAGCACCCCAAGTTACTCCAGCTCCAAAAGATACAAGCATTATTATATCACCTGCTTTTATACGTCCTGCTTTTAAGCATTCATCTAAAGCAATTGGTATAGAAGCAGAAGAAGTATTACCAATACGGGCAATATTTCCATATATTTTTTCTGGTGGTATATTTAAGCGTTCCCCTACAGCATCAGCAATACGTTGGTTTGCTTGATGAGGAATAAGCAAATTAATATCACCGGCTGTAATACGAACATCATCAAATACTAAATTAGAAACTTCACACATATTACGTACAGCGATTTTAAAAAGCTCATTACCCTTCATTTTTATATAATGAAGTCCAGAATCAACACTTTGATGACTAGCAGGGTGGCGGGTTCCTCCACCAGGAATATAAAGAGATTCTGCATAATCTCCATCACTTTGTATCCTACTAGCAAGTAATCCTGTTCCATCATCTTTTGGTACTACTACTGCAGCAGCAGCTCCATCACCAAAGATTACACAAGTTGCTCGATCAGTATAATCAACATAACGTGATAAAAGCTCTGCTCCAATAACTAAAACGCGTTTTGCTGTCCCACTACGAATAAACTGATCTGCAACAGTTAAGCTATAGATAAATCCTGAACAAGCAGCTACAAGATCAAAAGCTGCTGCACGTTTTGCACCTAATTGGGATTGGATTAAACATGCAGTTGAGGGTAAAGCCATATCTGGGCAGACTGTAGCACATATGATTAAATCTAGCTCACTAGCCTTTACTCCTGCGACTTCTAGAGCTTCTCGAGCAGCGGCAACAGCAAAAGTTGATGTGTACTCATCAGCACGAGCAATATGGCGCTCTTTAATTCCTGTACGAGTAATTATCCATTCATCACTAGTATCTACCAGACGTTCTAACTCACTATTAGTAAGTATTTTTTCTGGAAGTGCATGACCAGTGCCAGCAATAGCTGCTCTAAGAGTATTTGTCATTTTAATAAATCCTTGTAAATCCGGCAGTTAAAACAATACTTAACCACAAGCTACGAAAAAACTATTCTTCCGTTTCAAATACTTGAGTTTCATTATAATAGCCACATTTACCACAAACTCTATGTTGTTGTTTAGGAGCTTTACATTGAGGGCAAGACATTACAAGTGGAGCAACAATAAAGTCATGAGCACGACGTTTACCACGACGGGATTTAGAGTGACGTCTTTTTGGATTTGGCATAAAAGTTTCTCCTTAAATTTTTTATTTCCAGACATAAAAGTCTAAGTTACTATATAAATATTCCTAATATAGATATTAGGGGTTCTAAACTAAATAATGCTTACAAAATTATTTTGTAAACTATCATCCAAATAAGCTTACTTAAGCTTATTTTTTAGCTCTGTTAAAGCACTCCAACGCAAATCAACATCTTTACTAACACAATCACATTTCTTTTGATTAAGATCTTGTCCACATTGACTGCACAAACCAAGGCAATTTTCTTTACACAAATTAGACATAGGCATAGCAAGCTCTATTTGTTCTTTTACAATATCATCTAAGTTTAACTGATTATCTCGATAAAAAGAAAAATCTAGTTCATGACGTTCTAGTATTAATTCATCTGTTTGACTAAGGTTTTCTTCTGCTAAACAAATCAGGTTAAACTTGCTTTCTACATCTATTTTGATCTCTGCCAAACATCGATCACAGAAAGCATTTATTGATGTTTCTATATTACCACGTACGTCTATATCTTGGTTGCGACGACGCAGTGTTAGAGAAACACTACAAGGTGAAGCAAGTTTATGTTCTTCATCTTGTAGATCTAATGTATTTGTTGGATATAGGTGCTTAATACACAACTCGTCTTTTTCTAGCTGTGTTAAATCAATCAACATAAATACCTCTTAATAACACCGAAACTAGCAATTATATTAAGGGTTTAGCTTTTGTCAACCTCTAGCTGCCACACCCTTACTCTACTTAAAGCTAATATTTAGTTGATAGTAGCGGAAATTTAAGCAAGTAAATAATTGACAAGCGTTTTAGGAAAAAATATCTTTATATTCTGCATTTGTTTTGGAACTTTTTCTAAACCTTGGCGTGTTAGCAAGCAGAAAGTCAAATGTAGAGTAACACGCAAGTCTAAACTATTAATTAGGAACGAGTTAATGAGCTCATTGAGCTATAGTGCACAACTAGATTTAGCTAATGGGATATCATCAGCCACCGACCATGAGCTAGTAATGGCAGTGGGACAGGGGGATGAGGCTGCATTTCAGGAGATAGTACACCGCTATCGTAATCAAATTATCAATTTTATTTATCGAATGTTAAACGATTATGATCGTGCAACGGATCTTTCTCAAGAAACGTTTTTGCGTATTTATACTAGTGCTAATAGATATCAAGCAACCTATAGCTTTTCAACTTATATCTATAGGATTGCTTCTAATTTAGCTATTAGCGAGTTAAGACAGCGTAAACGTCGGCGTTGGGTTTCTTTTTTCTCACCTTTTCGAAATGATGACGATTCGGATCAAGAGATGGAGTTTCCCGACGAAGCCCCTTTACCCGATGAAATAATGATTGATACAGAACGCCGTAAAGCAGTTGCTGCTGCAATTCAATCATTACCGGAAAAATATCGTTTGACTTTGGTGTTACGAGATGTTGAAGGTTTAAGTTATGAAGAGATTACAGAAGTTACAAACCTTTCTGAAGGAACTGTAAAGTCTCGTATTAATCGTGGGCGTAATTTACTACGCGATAAATTACAAAAATATATTTAATTTTAGGGAACAAACTATGATCTCGAAAGAATTTCCTCTTACTCCAACTGGCTGTCGTTTAGTGCAAGAAAGCTTAGATACGGCAGACTTTAATGTAGTACTGCAAATCGCGATTCTTAGCCATTGCCAAAAATGCCCTTCTTGCCAAAAGTATTCCCAAGAACTAACCAACCTACGCACTTTGTTAGTGTCACAAATACGTATTCAAGTCCCAAATGACTTTGATATTAAACTAAGACAAAAAATTGCTGCTAGTAAAAGCCCTAAAATGGTTTCACCTTGGTGGCAATGGGTTTCCCAACCTGCACTTGGTGCAACTTTAGCGGCAGTAACAATTGTTGGCGTTTTGGTAGGGGTAGATTACTATAGACAACCTTCTTCTGGTATGCCCTTAGTTGCATCTTCTCCAAACCCTAATGTCAATATTATTAAAAACCCTGTTGATAATATTGTTAAAGTTCAGCCTAGCCCTATATCTTCATTAAGCGGTTCTGATGAAAACCATCCTATAGAAACAGTAAAAGTAATTACTCCTGGATATATAGCTTCTCCTGGAAATCGTGTAAGACGACCTTCTAGGCAAATTAACTCCCAAGCTCCTAGGCAAATTAGCTTAGATGAAATCAACGTAGAAATACAATATGGCAGTAGTGCTTCACGTACTTTGCCTCTTTCAGCCGTAACTTATGGTTCAAGACCTGTACTTAACGTTGACAATGTTAGTACCCGTGAAAACAAAAACACTAGTGCAATTCCTGAAGCAAGAATTTTTTAATTTGGTCGGTAAAATTAATTATGTTCAAATTAAACAAAAAACTTATTCCTCTTTCAGCAATTTTAATTGCTTGTTTAATACCTAGTGTCTTTGCTCAGTCAGTGAGTAGAAAACCTGTTCCACAAAATAAAGTTCAACTTCAGGTGGTTCGGGATCAACCTTGGCTAGTTACAGTTGTACATCAAATAAATCTCTCTGAATTAGAAAAATCTCTACTACAAAGAGGGATCAAAATGAATATTTCAGGAGATAGACTAATAAATTTTACACCTATAAATGTAACTACAGGTATTGTAATTGACAAAGAAGGCCATATTTTAACAAGGCTAGTAAATCTTAACCCAGAAGCTGGAGAAAAAGGTGTTGGCAGTATTACCATCCTCTTACCTTCTGGAGAAGAACGCCAAGCTCGTTTTATTGGCTTGGATGGCCCAAGCGGATTTTGTTTACTAACAGTAGAAGACCTTAGTATTGAGCCTGCTCCTTTAGCAACTCAAATCCCTGTAGACTTTAACGTCCCTGTAACTGTTCTAAATGTTGAGTTTAATGATAAGTCTAACCCTAAACAACGAGCAGAAAAACTTGATAGAGTACGTCAACTTAGCCGTAATCTGCTATCACAAAGTACTAAAGTAGTACAACTATTTAATCGAGCTTTTTTTACTGTTAGTTTTACCAATGGTTTTTCTAGAGGCTCTTCAGTAAGTTTTGGGGTAGTAATGAATAAAAATAGCGAAGTAATAGGGATCCCTGAAAACTTTCAAAACAATGCAATCAAAGTTTTTAGTGTTTCCGAAGCTCGTCGCGCTGCAACAAGAGTCATCAACCAACAAGGAAATGTTCCAAGAGGTTGGTTAGGAATTGGTGGATTTGATACTAATAAACTAGATACTAATAAGTTAACAGAATTAAAATTAGCTCAACCTAGTGGGGTTTATATCAATAGCGTTATTCCTAGTAGTCCAGCAGAAGTTTTTGGCTTAAGGGAAAATGATGTAATTCTCACCCTTAATAATGAACCTTTAGAATCTGAAGCACAATTATCATCTTTTCTTGAACTACAACCAGCAGGAGAAACTTTAGATATAGGAGTTTGGCGTAATAGCCAATTACGAAACTATAGTGTAGTTTTAGGCGCCAGAGGGTACAACTCTCCATTTGTACAAGATAAAATAGAAGAACAGTCCAATATGTACTTTATGGAACAAGAGCTAAAATCTGTAGAAACAGCTTTAGATGGGTTTCGTAAAGAATTCTATAAAAAGAGAGAGCAAGTAGAAAACCCAAGTATAGACAAACCTGTTCTAAAAGATGCACTAGACAATATTAAAGCACTTGAGCGAGAACGTTATTTACTTATGGCTAGGCTAAAACGATTTACTCACAATCAAGCTGATCCTAATTTAACTGAAAAATTCTTAGGTGTTAAAGTAGAAGATTTACCAGATCCTCCACCAAACCCAGATGTTACCAAACCTCAACGTTTTCCACATGGAGTACGTGTACTAGAAGTAATACCAAATTCTTTAGCAGAACGTAGTGGTGTTAAAGTAGGAGATATACTAGTGCAAATCACTACTTTGGCAATAGATAATAAAGACAATCTAAATACTGTATTAAATTTAGTTAGAAGTTCAGCAGCACTAGCACAAAATACTATTCTAGTTACTCGTAATGATCAAAAATTAATCCTGAGTATGCCGCTACCTAGAAAACTTCCTAAAGTAAATCTAATGGGAGAAGGCGAGATTTTAACTGAAGAAAAGTTTAAGCTACTATATAGCAACACATTTGCAGAAGAACCTAAACCTCAAAACTAATAGCAAACCTAGGGTTATCATAGGGTTATCAGAAGGGCAGACACCTTAGTCTGCCCTACAATCTTTCTAATTATGCTTTATCACGTAACATTTCTTCACGTGTTTGACGCCATTTCCAATACATTACCCCAATAGAAATTAGTGCAAATAATATTTCAATAAGTAACCCATAAGCTATTAGACTTGTAGATGAACCCCCTTTGTTATCTATTAAAACACCTGTAAACACAAGTGGGTTAAATACTCCTGCAATACTATCTGGCCCAAAAATACCTGAAGCAATACCTGCAAGAACAAGTAATAATACCCAGAGAACTACTCCAGTACGATTAGCTACCTTAAAGCGAAACATAGCACAAAACTGAATAAAACTTGCGGCTGATACCATACTTATAGCAAAGGCAGCTATAACTGCTAATAATGAAATTACAGAAAAATTATATGTTAGTGAGGCAGATGAAAAGCGCAAAGAAATACTTAGCCATAAAACAATAGCACCTGCTAAAGTAATAGCTATAGCAATTGGGTAGTTAAAAATAGAGTTCTTAATTTCATTGCGTTTTAATACAGATACTGCATCATCTCCACCACTCCACCATTCTTGTAACTGATTACGTGAAATAACAGAAATTCCTGCTAAACCAGTTAAAAAGACCCAGTTAACAACTAAATACATTAATATTAATGCACTTATAGACTCACTATAATAAGCCTGGTAATTGCTAATATTTTCTTGCCAAATAATTTTTCCTGCCCAAAACCAACCTACTAGCAATACTTCTAAAGTGATAAAAAAGTACCAAATTGTTCTAGGAGAGAGTCTAACTAATTGCATATCTTTAAATGCTCTTACTGCACCAACATAAGCCCAAAAACCAACAAAAGCCATTACCAGCAAAGCAAAAGTTAGAGTAAATATTGGCATTCCAAAAAAATATGTGGTGTCTTGTTGAAATTCCCAATTTCTACGCCAAAATACATTAAAGAAAATAATCATAAAGAAAACAGCTAGCCCACCAATGCTATAGCTTAATCCAGCTAAATTACGCCCAACATTTTCATTAGCATTAATGGTTGAAGTAGAGAAAAAGAGGCTTACTGCTTGCCAACTTAATGACCCTAAAAACAGAACTAAATAAACACCTATTAGGCTATCTAGCGAAATTCTAGCAACTAACCCACTAACAACAGCAAATGGCATTAATAATGCTGCTAAAATATAACAGACGGCTGTTGAACCAAACATTTTTCCTAGTAACACTTCATGTGGAGAAAGTAGAGTCATTTGCTGAAAGATTAATGTATTACGTAATCTTTCTTGCACCATATTGCCGCCTAACATACTAGGAGCCATAGCAACCAGCAGGATTACTTGAGCAAAAAATAGTAAATTAAAACTAACCTTACCAAATTCAAGTACTCGATCATAATCAGAAGGCGAATATCTTGTTGGTGCAGTACCAGACCAAACCAACAGCTCACTAATCAAGATTAAGCCTATAGTTAACCCACAAGTAAATGCTAGCCGACGAGGAGTTAACTGAACTCTTACATTACGCAAAAATTCTGCATTATTAAACATATCTACCTCGCTAGAATTAGGCAATTATTTTTAATTGCCTTTCTTATTATATTCTTTAAGATGTCCGATGACTGCTTACTGCCATAAACACATCTTCTACAGTCAATTGCTTTTCATAAAAGGATACAATTCCACTATGATTTAATACTATTTCACGATGCAATTTAGATAACTCTGCTCTAGTGCCTAAAAAAGTGAAATTAATTTTGTAATTTGATAAAGAAATGTTTTGGATTTGAGGATTTTGTCTTAAACTAGCAGCTAGGTTATCAAAACCTAGTAAATCTTCTATCATTTCAATACAAACTAAAATACCTGTAGAAATTTTTTCTACGATTTCATCAATTCTTCCTGAACGTACTAAATGACCTTGTTCCATAATAGCAACAGAAGTACAAAAATCTGCTAGTTCGCTTAAAATATGAGAGCTAACAATAATAGTTTGTCCCATTGACCCTAGCATTTTAATTAACTCACATAAATCCCTTCTAGCTAAAGGATCAAGCCCTGAAGCCGGTTCATCAAAAAGCAATACTTTAGGGTGAGCAAGCAAGGTTTTTGCTACTAATACTCTTTGCCTCATTCCTCGTGATAATGTACCAATTAAAGCATTACGTTTTGAGACCAATCTAGTTAAATCCAAAACTTTTTCAATCCGACTAGGAATAGCTTGTTTGTCTACTTTTTGTGCATTAGCAAAATAATCTAAAAATTGCCATACAGTTAGCTCATCATAAAGCCCAAAATTATCAGGTAAATAGCCAACAACTGAATGGATTTTTTTAGGTTCTGCACCTACTTCTTCTCCAGCAATTTCAATTCGCCCACTAGTAGGGAGTAACAACCCTGCTAACATTTTTAATAATGTTGTTTTACCAGCTCCATTAGGCCCTATTAAGCCACAAATCTCCCCTTTTCCAATAAATAGATCTACATTTTTTACCGCAGGGATTGTTTCGTAATATTTTGTCAAAGCAAATGTTGAAATCATGAAAAAATTAACCCTTTCTAGTAAATTAATAATACTATGAAAGTCTGCTTAAAACCCCATAGAAAATTAATACTTGAGAAATATTTTATTATTTTCTCAAACCCCTCTAAAAACGCAAAAGGGCGAGTTTTAATCGCCCTAAGTTATTGAAATAGGTTGAAATAGGTTAAAGCCAACTGCGGGAGTCGAACCCGCGACCTACTGATTACGAAATCGAAACAGGAATGTTTAGCTGAGTTTGGTTAAGTTTGCAAGAGTTATGTAACGTATGCTCTTGTTTAGACTTACAGACTCAGCTATTATTTTTGTGTATCGCTGAATTTTGCCTAGTTTGGTTGAGTTGACACACAAACGGCACACAAAAATTAACCCTCAATAACTACTTCTAAATCCGCCGAAAACGTCCTTTTAGTAAAATCGGCCTACTATTCTTGACACCAAATTATCTTCAAAACCCGCCAAAAATAGCAGGATCTAATAAATAAAAACTCTTAAAAAGAAAGTCTAGTCCCTTTATTTATATGTAAAATAAATAGTTTGAACTTTTTGTAATTCTGATAAATCTAGCGGCACAGTTTTTATTATATCCAAAGCCATTATTAAACACTACTTTCAAAGTAAGGAATAAAAATATGGCTCTCAATATTTCATTCCCACAATTTGCTGACCAACCGATACTAGAAACATTACCACAAGACAATGTTCAAGCTGGTCAAACAAATACAACTAATCAACCCCTACCAAAGAATAAGCAAATTCCAATGATGTTCCTTCGTCTCCTTTGGCAGATGGGCTAAAAAGATAGACCCAACCACCAACCAAAATAAAGATAAAACTGTTGTTGTGGATCTTCCTAAAAACTCTGATGGTAAGACTCTTGCACTTGAAAAAATGGACTTAGGTAAGTATGAAGAAGCTTTCTTAAAGTCTGCATTCCGTGAGGTGGGACTAAATAATGTTACTTTACAAGAGATAAATAATTTCCAAAGAGAATATAATACCCTGACTAACAAGTATGAAAATGAAGGAGTTACCACTGCTTCTAGAGGTTACATAATAGGAGTTTATGATGGTGCATATAAAGTGGATTTTTCTAATGAAAATGCAGAAACCCTAGTTCAGGTTGTTGTAAAAGAAGAGAATGTAAACAGATGAACGGCAAATACATTTAAGGATTTGATTTCTGACAAATAGCCTAGGCTATATTTAAGTCTACTCACCATAAAAACTATGAACCTAAAAATTTCGAGAAAAACTTACAACCAATCAAGTCTCACAATTGCCAAGATGAAGAAGTACTAAAACTCAAGCAAGAAATTGATGAAGAGGCTTGTAATAATGACGATATAGCAGAATTACTCACAGTATTTCTAGAAGTGAGAAATTTTTCATTTCTAGAGAACTGTAGAGACCAAACACAACAACAGTGGTAAAGCTATTTCTAAACAGCTTGGGCAAGCCTTACAACAGATATATGGTAAAGGATCCTCATAGAACATTGGCAAAAATTAGACAAAGATGAGGTTAGAATACGATTTATTTCACTATTAACAGGAGGCGTATCTGGCTTAACTCAAGTGTTTTACCCTACTTCAGTAGCGGAAGATTTTGTTAATCGCTTGTTGCTACAGATAGGCAACCCTACTATATTTTTAGCAAATACGTTTCGTAAGATCACCCCCTAAACCAATACTCTAAGAGTGGCCCATATACAGTAAGTAGTGGTTCTGGATATGACTTATTTCATTTTCCTTGCTCATCTGATGGCATAATCTTTATTTCTGAAAATAAGATAGGTGTTTTATGGTGTTTTGGTTGTGATTAAACCAGCCAAAATCTCCTTTGATAAAAGCCTCAAATTTTACTAATCTCCTCTTTGGGCTTTTCAACAAATACTAAATAATATTTACATATCTACTCACTATAATATAAGCTTCAAAATAAGCCTGGTGTTACATTCCTCTTAGTATAAGTTACTAAATTAAAAACAGGCTCACTATACTTCTAATTCAAAGATTTTAGCTTAAACCCAAAATTTATCTCACATTGTAATTAAGGCTTTATGTCCATAGACCGCAATGAAGCTACAACCAGAAGAGAATTAATAGATCACCAACTTAATGCTGCTGGTTGGGGATCAAACAATTGTAATTTATTGGAAGAGCACACTCTAACAAAAGAAGTATACAAAGACGGTTCTGACATATCTCCACATCAAGCAAAAGAGTTTGTTGACTATCTATTACTAGATAATAACAAACAACCCATAGCTATTGTCGAAGCTAAACGAAGTAGTAAAGATCCTACTGTTGGTAAGCGGCAAGCTTCAGATTACGCTGATCTTATTCAAGCTAAATCTGGCATAGACCCTTTTATCTTTCTCACTAATGGTAAAGAAATCTGGTTTTGGGAAAGGCAACAATATCCCCTCAGAAAAATAAGTAGCTTTTTGAATTGTAATGACTTAGAACGATTAGCTTTTCAACGTAAATATAAAGTGCTACTAAGTAAAATGGTTGTTAACCCTCAAATAGCTGGACGACCCTACCAAATCGAAGGAATTAAGCGTATTACAGAGGCTTTAGATAAAGGTCAACGTAAATTTCTTTTGGTAATGGCTACAGGAACAGGTAAAACTCGTACTGTCATAGCACTAATTGATTTGCTTATGCGCGCCAAGTGGGTGCAAAAAGTTCTATTTTTAGCTGATCGCCGTGAATTAGTCCGCCAGATTTTAGGAGAACTCAAAGAGCATTTACCAAACGAAGGGCGTTCTCGAATCGAAGGAAACGAAATAGAACATGCTGCTCGTATTCATGTTGCGACTTATCCCAGCATGCTACAAGTCTACCAACAACTTTCCCCAGGCTACTACGATCTTATTATTGCTGATGAAAGCCACCGCTCAATTTATAACCGTTATAAAGTACTTTTTGAGCATTTTGATGCGCTACAACTAGGGCTAACTGCTACCCCAACAGATTATATTGATCACAATACTTTTGATTTATTTGAATGCCCTGATGGCTTGCCTACTTTCTACTACCCATATGAAACCGCAGTACAAGAAGAATATTTAGTCAATTATCGCGTCCTAGCAGCGCGTACTAACTTTCAAATAAAAGGAATTAAAGCTGGTCAATTGCCTCCAGAATTACAAAAATACCTAATAGACCAAAATATTGATATTAACGAAATTAACTTTGAAGGTAGTGAACTAGAAAAACGCGTCACAAATAGCGGGACCAATGACGCAATAGTACAAGAATTTATGCTTAATTGCCGCAAAGATGCCATAGGAACATTGCCAGCAAAAACCATTATTTTTGCAATGAGCCATCGACACGCTTTAGAGATATGGAAAAGCTTTAACCGGCTTTACCCAGATAAACAACGTTTAGGGCTAGCCGAGATTATTGATAGCCACATGGAGCGTGTAGATAAAACTTTAGATGACTTCAAATATAAAGATATGCCTTGTGTGGCCATCTCCGTTGATATGCTAGACACAGGTATAGACATACCATCAATCCAAAATCTAGTTTTTGCTAAACCTGTTTTCAGCCAAGTAAAATTTTGGCAAATGATCGGACGCGGCACACGCCTATGGAAAGACCCCGCAACAAACAATACGAAAACAGATTTTTTAATAATCGATTACTGGGATAATTTCTCTTACTTTAATATGAACCCAGAAGGAGAAACTACTAGTTCAACGGAACCTTTACCAGTAAAGCTTTTTCGTTTGAGGTTAGAAAAATTGCTTTTATTACGCGGCCAGGATAAGACAGAAGCCATTGCTAACACAATTAGCCAATTGCAAACTATGCTAAGTCTTTTACCCAAAGATAATATTAATGTGCAACCTCATTTAGCTGAACTTGCTAGTTTAGAACAATCTGCAAACTGGGAATCCATCGATACAGAAAAGGCAGAACATTTAGAAAAAACTATTGCTCCTCTAATGAGGTTTTCATCAAGTGTCAGCTTATCAGTAATGACATTTGAAATTTCGATAGAAAGACTAGCAATTGCTTATCTCTTAGCCCAATTTACTCAAATCCATAAGCTAAAAGAAAAGATTCTAGATGACTTAAAACAACTACCAATAAACTTGAAAGAGGTAAAAGCAGAGGCAGATAAATTAGCTTGGGTTGCAAGTACAGGTTTTTGGGAACACTTGGAATATCAACGAATTATGGATTTACAGACTCGGTTTGCTCCATTAATGCGTTATCGTCAATCGAAAGTGCGAGAAATTATTTCTCTAAACTTGCCAGATAAAATTGAAAGTCGATATTGGATTATTTATGGCCCCGGTGGGGAAGGTGCTTTTGCTGATAGCTACCGTGAGCAGGTAGAGGCTTACCTTAAAACCATATCAGAGCAATTGCCTGGTTTAACTAAGCTACAGCAAGGCCAACCGCTTGACCCATCAGACATACAAGCCCTTACTGATATATTAAACCGTCCAGATTTATTTATTACCGAAGATGTCCTAAGAAAAGTATACAGTCAACCAGAAGCAAACTTGTCTGACTTCCTAAATCATATTTTAGGATTAAAGCCGTTAAGCAATCGAGAAGAACAAATAAAAACAGCTTTTGACCAGTTTATTGCTGCTCATCCTTACTTTACTGCAACACAAATTAATTTTGTTCGCACCATCCGATCGGCTGTGTTACGTGGGACAAAAGTAACCAATACCGATTTAGAGAATCCTCCATTCAGCCGTGTTGGTCGAGTAAAAGCCTTATTCAGTGAAGAGGAGTTGAGCGAAGTCTTGAATTTTGCTAATAACTTGGTGGCATAATAACAAAGTTTCAAATTCAATCCCTGCCCTACACAAAATCAATTAGGAGATATAGATGCTTTCACCTCAATTGCGCCGCAAGGTTTTCGACCTTTGGACTATGTTCTGGTCTAGTGGAATGACCAACCCGCTTACATCTATTGAGCAAATTACCTATTTGCTTTTTATAAAACGGTTAGAAAGTTTGGACAGTGGACGACAAAAAAGCGGCAAACGCTCTATTTATGGAAAGCAGCGCAATTGTACCCTTTTACATCACCCAGATGACCATATAGGTATTAATTCCAGCTTACCAGAAAATGCTAATTTGGCAGAATATGAAGCTTGTAAAGGGCATGGTAGTTGCCGATGGTCATATATTAAACGGGGAACTCCTGCCCCAGATCCTCTTGATCCAACAGGTAAACGATCTATTTCCCCACATGATCACTTAAGCCAATATGTATTTCCTTGGTTACGAGAACTAGAAAACACCCTACAACAAACGGGTAATGATGACAATGGGTTAAAAGAAACCAGCAATCGAATGGAAGATGCTTATTTTCAACTTCCCCGCGAGAAAACAGCAACCTTACAAAAAGCTATTGCAACTATTGATGAGCTTTTCCAACACGTAGGAGATAATAATTTTAGCTCTGACATAATGGGCGACATTTTTGAGTATTTGTTAAGTGAAATTGAAACATCTGGCAAAAATGGACAATTCCGCACACCTCGCCATATCATCCGCTTTATGATTGAAATACTTGATCCTAAACCCGGCCAACGTATAGTTGATCCAGCTTCAGGCACTTGTGGTTTTTTAATTAATACCCTTCAACACATCTTAAAAAAGAATACTGATCCTGAAATTATACGCCTAGAGTGGGATGGAGCGGCTCATAATGCTGTAGGTGATAGACTTAGCTCAGAAGATGAAAAACTACTTTCAGCAAAAGAATACTTTTCCGGTTACGACAATGATCGAACTATGGTGCGTATTGGCTGGATGAATATGATTTTGCATGGTGTTGAAAATCCAAAAGTTGAACGGCAAGACGCGCTTGGCAAGGGATCGCAAGAGGTTCCAGCAATTGAAAGAAATGATTATGATTTAGTCATAGCTAATCCGCCTTTCACTGGAACAGTTGATAAAGGCGATTTACACCCAACACGCTTTCCACGTAAATCAAACAACAGTGCCGAACCTATTACTAATAAAAGCGAACTTCTGTTTGTTTGGCTTATGCTAGATTTATTAAAAATTGGAGGGCGCGCGGCTGTGATTGTGCCTGAAGGGGTTTTGTTTGGCTCAACCAGCGCACATATCGAGCTACGTCGCCAATTATTATTTGAGCATCGCTTAGAAGCAGTAATTTCTTTGCCTGCTGGAGTGTTTCAACCCTACACAGGAGTAAAAACCTCTATTTTGGTGTTTCAAAAAATAGGTGGTAAGTTAGCCCCCAGTGAACAACCCCGCACTGAAAAAGTTTGGTTTTATGAAATTTCTGCTGATGGGTTTACTTTGGATGCAAAACGTAGCGATAAACCTGAGCCAAACGATCTTTGGGATGCGCTAGCTAAATGGTCAGATAAAATAGTTGATAGTATTGATTATTATCAGCCAAAAATTTTTGAAGTACGTTGGCGTTTAGTAGATGAGCTTACTATTAAGCTTTTTCCTAACTTAGTATCTGAGCAAAATAATACTCTTGGCATTCATGAATTATTCCCAGAGTTGCCACGAAACCCTGATGAAGCAACAGTACAAATCGTAGCAGCACAAAAGCCTAAAATAATGGAGTTATACCGCCAAATTAAAAATGTAAATAGTATCTTTACTTATACTATAAACGAAATATTAGAAAGAGATGAAAAGGATTTTCCCGCTTTTGCTCGTAAAGCCCTTTTGCCTTTGCTAGATGAAGCCCGTAAAAGCGTGCAAGAAAATATCAATGCAACAACAGAACTTAAAGAGGAACAGATTGAAGCTAAGGTTAAACCGATTGTGCAAGAATTTGCTAAACTTGATGGATACAATATTAAACTACGTACCATAGAAGTACTTAAGCAAGCAAATGTGCTAACCGAAACTAAAAGTTGGTCTGCTCCTGTACGCGTTTTTGCTCGTCGTGATGATTGGCAAAGTTCTGATGGTAAGCTCAAAGGTAGTCACGACGAAACAGACCAAGTACGCCCAGAATATCTAGCTGATCCAAGTATTTACAACAAGTTCAAAGATAACGCTAATGATGGCACATTGATATTTGAATATTTAGCTGACTGTATTGAGGCTAATGATTTTAATCTTTCTGCCGGACGTTATAAACCTGAAACTATTACAAAAAAGGATCATGAACTACCTGCAAAAATTATTCGCGATTTACAAACCCTAGAAACTCGCATCCAAGATGGACTAGGCAAGCTACTAACAATGGTGGAGGAGGTTAAATAATGCCCGAAGATCCCTTTTTTTGGCTTGAAGCAAAATTAAAGGATGTATTAACTCTCATAAAAAATGGAAGTACTCAAACCCAAAACAAAGAAGGTAAAGGCTTAGCTGTTACGCGTATTGAAACTATATCTAATGGTGTTATAGATATAAATCGTGTTGGGTATATCGAAGATTTTTCCTTAGAACTCGACGAATACAAATTGCAGATAGGGGACATTCTTCTAAGCCATATCAACAGTATTGAACATTTAGGCAAATGTGCTATTTATCAAGGAACTCCATCAACTTTAATTCATGGAATGAATTTACTACTTTTACGTTGCAATGCTTTTTTAATTGACCCTACATACCTTTTACAATTCCTACGCTCTCCTAAAGCCCTATATGAAATTCGTAAACGGGCAGGAAGAGCTGTTAATCAAGCAAGTATCAATCAACAGTCTTTATTATCTATAAACATCCCCCTTCCCCCACTTCCTGAACAACGCCGCATTGCGGCAATACTTCGGCAAGCTGACGAGTTGCAGCAGCTGCGGTGGGAAGCCGACGAAAAGTCGGAAAGGTTATTGCCAGCGCTGTTTCATAAAGTATTTGAAAATACAAAATCAAGTAAAAAGCGTTTAGGAGATTTTTGTACAACTAAATACGGAACATCAGAAAAATCTAATGAGCATTTATCTAATGGTATCCCTATCTTACGAATACCAAACATAGTTTCAGGCGAATTAGATTATGGAGACTTGAAATATATAAATTTATCTAAAAATGAAAGAGAAATATTATCACTAAAATATGGTGATGTTTTACTTATTAGATCAAATGGAAATCGCAACTATGTAGGTAAATGTGTTGCTTATGAAGATGATGGTGTTGAACGTAGTTTTGCATCATATTTAATTAGAGTTAGGCTTGATACTAAAATCTTATTGCCTGAATATCTTGCTGATTACCTTTTTACACAAGAAGGCAGACAACAAATTAATGAAAAAACTAGAACTTCAGCAGGTCAAAATAATATTAACTCTCAATCAATAAGTGATTTTATAATTCCCGTCCCAACACTGGATAAACAGAAATACTATGTTGAGTTACGAAAAAACTTATTCGAACTTAAACAAATACCTAAAGTTTCAGGCATAAAGTTTAATAACCTATTTCAATCCCTCATGTCCCAAGCCTTTACTAGTGAACTAACAGCCATTTGGAGGAAAAATCATGCTGATGAGCTAGCTAAAGCAGCACAAGAGCGCGACGAACTGTTAGCAAAACAAAAAAAACCTCAACTTGCAAGTATTGACACCCCAATAAATGTTTCTGTCACAAAAATAGACTCCCAAGAACTTATTAAGCAAAAATGTAAAGAAGTTTTAGAGCTAATTGCGGCTGAAAGTAAAGATGGTAGGGCTAGAGATACCGCACAAATGCTGTGGGATACTAGAGAAGGTTTAATGCTAGATTTTATCAAATTGATACAAGCTTCCCCTGATGAAATAAAACACAACCTAAAAGCAATAATAAAGTCTGTAATAGAAAATTCTTCTGAAGAACTCATAATACGTTTATTTGTTTACACTTTTTCAATAATTGATAAAGAGTTTCAACGACACAATGTAGGACTTATGGAAGCCTTAGACGGAGAGCTTGGGACCCTAAGACGAAGAATATTACAAATAATTCCACAAGTTGCTTCTTATATCGGTTATGAAAAATCGCGTAGCTATTTTTTGGATGAGTTGAAGTTAAGCAAAGAGCAGCACGAAGTTTATCAAACTACTCTTTTAGAAGAAGGTTACTTTACTGCTGAAAAATTAAGCAGTGATCACCAACTAGAAATCACAACCGTGCGGCGCAGCCTACAACTACTGGAAGGAATGGGAATGATTATGCAGGTTTATATCCCAACTTATCCTACCAGTAAAACAGCCGTTTATGCTCCTGTCTATCGTGTTTTGTGGCCTTTAGATAAGCCTAGAATAGTGGGAGAATATGATTAGTTTTTATTTTGTTTTATCCAGTTTTAATTTTCATTAGTATTTAATTTTTGAAATTAGTATTTATTAAAACATTTTATGAAATTACGTTACTTACGTGTTTGCAACCAACCACCATTAGAAGACGTAGCAATTAACTTTGGTCATGAGTCTGTGCTTGACCGTAATTGTGCTATTCATTTTGTTGTTGGTGTTAATGGAAGCGGGAAAAGTAGATTGCTCCAAGCGCTGGCAGAAATATTTCTTAGCCTTGATCCTAATTTTGGTAACCAGCGCGTTTCACTACCTAATTTTCCTGTTACACTAGTCTATGACTTAGGTAAAGAAAATGACGCTCGAACTATTTATTTACGCCATCAAGACCAATCACCATCAAAAACCGTTCTTATTGAGTTCAAAAGAGTATTAGATAAAAATGAGGTAAAAGACTGGGAAAGTTTACAACAAAGCATTGAAGATATAGAGCAAACGCAAGAGCTAGAAGATTTACCATTGTTTAGATCTGAACCTACAATTAGTAAGAAGGATTATAAGAAATTCCTTGGTAATGACATGCCCGGCACAGGCTCAATGGGCGTTTATTTACCTAGTATAGTGCTAGCTTATACTTCTGGAGCTACTAAAGCTTGGGAAGCAATATTTAGCCATCTAAATATTGAACCAGAATCTATCAACACCAATGTAAATATTGATAACGAAAGACCTTTAGAGTGGAGTCTCTATCAAGAACAAGATCTAAAAAAGAAACAAGGTGAGCCTATCCCAGAAAGAGAACAAGACGTTTCTTCTGGTTTAGAAGAAAGGCAATTCTCTAGAATTGGGATTTTGGTTAAACCCGATGACTTAAAACTAGCTTTTTGTGCTGTAGCTTTAGAACAAGCCATAGATGACTTCAAAAATACCCCTACTGAAGCAGACAAGAACCAATTTATTGAGCGAATTAACCTATCAATAGAAACAAAGGAAAGAACGGCAGGACTGCGAGGAATACTAAACACTATTGATTGGCTTTGGCCGATAACTATAACCTTACGAATAAATTATAAACCGACTGAGATTAAAAAATCCCACCGTGACAAACTAGCTAAACTTGCAGATGTTGCTAATCCCATAATAAGAACCCCTGAACCAGGAACAAGCCGTTTATTTATCTTTGATTTACGGTGTCCTCTCAATAAACAAGACGCAGTAGATAAAAGCACTGCTAACGCTTTATATGAAACTGTCACAGGAAAAGACAAAAAAAGCTCTAAACCGTTTGATTTTTTCCAGGAGTTATATAACTGGAAACAAGAAGGATTTTTAGAAGACGTCCAAATAGCTTTTCGTAAGCGCAACTTAAAAGACATATTACTTTATGATTGGCTTAGTGATGGCGAACAGGTTTTCTTAGGCCGCATGGCACTTTTCCATTTACTTAAAGGCAAAGATGATGCCCTACTACTCTTAGACGAACCAGAAACACACTTCAACGACCTATGGAAACGGGAAATCGTGGATATAATCGATGAAAGCCTAAGCAATGATTCAACAGAAGTTGTAATTTCTACCCACTCAAGCATTGCTCTTACAGATATTTTTAATACAGAAATTAATTTATTACGTAAAAATCCTGAAACTGGTGAATCAATAGCTAGTCAACTTACCACGCCAACCTTTGGAGCAGATCCTGGCGAGATAATGATAAATGTGTTTGAGGCACGCGATAGCATTGGACAACGCGCATTAGAGTATTTAAATAAATTACTAGATAAGAATTGGGAAAACCACAATAAAGAAGATTTGGAATATTTAATTCGGCGCATTGGTGCGGGATACCATCGCTCAGAATTAAGAACTATTTGGAGAAAATTAAATGCTACACAAGATTAATGTTCCAAGTTGTCAAATTTATCTAGAATGGATTATCAATCTCCAACGATGTTTATTACAAACCTTATGCCAAGATAATGTTAAGCCTCAAGATATTAAACCTGAGTGGGTAATTAAAGTACTCGCTACTTTTAAAATAAAAGATAACTGGATTAAAAACCTTTGTGAACGTAGAGATCAAATCAGTGGTATTAAACGGGAATTTTTGGAACACATGAAAGTGATCGCGGACCTGCCTAATAACAAAAAAAAAGAACTATTAGAGGTTTT
>Ga0075163_10004191_pt1 | contig 19342 bp, 12 predicted proteins | sample JI1023141ADNA_FD_71478 | JGI IMG/M metagenome (GOLD analysis project Ga0075163, IMG submission 71478) | Wastewater effluent complex algal communities from Wisconsin, to seasonally profile nutrient transformation and Carbon sequestration -... | ecosystem: Engineered > WWTP > Effluent > Algae...
CTTCTTTCTGATCCTTGTGTGCAGTACGGGTCCAGCTGCCACCCTTCGGATCGAGTTTTACATCCACGAATGTAAGTCCGGATCCTTCTGTTACCGTAGGTGCTTTGTAACAGCAGGTAGTAGCTCCCGGATTCTGATCATTGATTTTCGAAACAAATATTTCCTGGTCAGAAGCACTGATGCCATACTTACCGGTTACGAGTACATGATTGTTTACGGTTTCACAAACATTGTACAGCGCATTCGGATAAGCATTGCTCAAAGCGTAGGCCCAGATTTTCTGCAGGTGATTGGCCTGTCCGGGGTTGATGCGGATTTTCATCACGAAAGCCCTGGTTGGACTAACAGTTGGTGATGTTGTTTGATAATCGCCCACCAATACCAGGTTGTTATCGGCTGTTTTCTGTGCTTTATAAACCTGGTCGATATTGGTGATATTGTAACTTCTCGCAGCACCTGTTGGCGCCATGTTATTTTTATTGATCTCCAGCACGTATGCGTCATCGTTACCTGCTACCGGCCAGCTGGCTGTTCTGCCAACGAGGTAAACATAGTCGCCGATTTCTTCCATGCCATACACATAATCGTTTCTTACACCCGTAGTACGGTAAGCATAGATGCCTGTTACCGGGTTCAGGTTATCATCGATTTTGAACCAGAACAGATCTTCATTACCAGTTGCCAGATAACGGGCACTGATCACATAAGTAGTGGTGCCACTCAAACGAATGATGTCGGTTCCGTATTCATTGGCACCTGCATTCAGTACTTTATAACTGTTTAAAGCAACAACAGATCCGCCGGAAACTGCCGTGGTATTGATTTTTAAGGCAAAGATGTCGTTGTTGTTCGGGGTAAACGAAGTAGTTTGTCCGGTGATGATGAGCGTAACAGCGCCTGTTGGTGAACTGGCAAGTACGCCTTTAACACCTGATTCATCTCTTCCGCCATCATAACGATTGGCCCAGTCGATGTTGAAAGTGGTTGCATCCAGCCTTGCCACAAATACATCGAGGGTAGAAGGTGTTCCGGTTGATTTGGTTTCACCGATCACAAAGTAAGCATCCGTACCTACCACAACAGAATAACCTGCATCTGTGAAAATTGTACCGGTGCCATTATCGCCGATGCGCTTCCTGCTTCCGGGAACCATATTGTAATTCGCATCGAATTTTGCAAAGTAAAGATCTTTGTCATTGGCCGACTCCATCATACTGCCCACCACCACGAAACCTCCATCGGGTGTGGATTCTATGGCAGCACCGACATCTGAAAACCCTGTATTCTGTATGTATTTACAGAACTGGTTCACCAGGCAATTCTGGCTCACATTAATGGTTACTGATGAAGTTGATGTACATCCGCCACTATTCGTTGCCGTTACTGTGTAGGTAGTTGTGGAAGACGGGTATACCGTTGTGGAAGCAGTAGTGGCACCCGATGACCATGAATAGGTACAGCCGGTGCAGGTTCCGGAAACGCCGAGGTTTACGGGGTCACCCGGACAAATATTCGTTGTATTCGCAGTAGCTGTTATGGAAGGCGGATTGGCAATGGTGATGTAAACACAATCGGTACCAGTACAGCCGTTGGCATCTGTAACTGTTACACAATAATTGCCGGTAACACAGGCCTGTGCATTGGCGCCACCATAAAGACAAGTGCCGGGAAGCGTCCAGGTATATGTACAACCTGCGCAGGATCCTGCATTGAGGTTGATCGGGCCGCAAACAGTTTGATTGGGTCCGAGGTTCACCGGTACGCTGTTAACCGTAATCGTTACATTGTCGCTAAGAACACAGCCGTTGTAGTTGATGGTTAACGTGTACGTATAGGTGCCGGGAGCAAGTGCACTTACATTCAAAGTAGTATTGAGTGTATTGGTTGAACTCAATCCTGCAGCAGGAGACCATGAATAAGTGGCTCCTGGAATATTCGGACAGCCGGTACCGAGAGAGATTGTACCGGAGCATGCAGTTTGATTGGCACCGGCATCTGCTTCATACATGTAGATATTGTCTACAATCAGATTTGAAACATTGGCGCTTGCCTGGTTTTGTTCTGCATAAATCCAGAGCGATTCATAATTGTTGTTTGCTTTTACACAAAGGTTGAGGTGATTGTAAGTGCCGGTATTGGCGGCATTCTGAATATAGGATACGGTTTGTTGTGTAGCAACGGTTGGTAATGTCGCTGTGCAATTATTCGTAGCGAAAGTATTGTTGTCTGAAAACTTTACATAGAAATTATCCAGCGATCCATAGGGTAATGCAGCCGGTAATGCCGGATCAACACAACAACCGATGGTAGCACAATTGTAATTAATCGTTGCCGGTACTTTATAATCGAGCCCGATAAAATACATCGATCCGTTGGAGATGGTTGTATTCTGAAAAATACCGGTGCTTCTTTTGTTTTGGCCCCAGCCTGAAACAGAGTTAACCACCATACCTGCTTCATGTGAATAGCAGTTCCAGTTGCCTGCGGTTGTGCAGATCCAGGGATAATAAGGATCACCATGACTTACCCGCCAGCAGTTAACCCAACCGCCGAAATCGCATCCCGGGGAAGACCAGCCACCGGAACAACTGAAATCGCTGTTCCTGATTTTTTCGCAGCTGCTGGTAGTACAGTCATAGGCTTGTCCCATGGCCGTGCACTGCGAATAAACCTGACAATACATTCCTGCAATGATTGCCAGCAAAAGAATTATTCTCTTTTTCATAATGCTTTATTTTTTTCCTACTCGTTCGCTTTTCGGTTAACGCGGTTAATCAATTATGGATTAACGCTTCAAAGCTTCAAATAGCAGCGAAAGAAATCAACCGGCATTCTACCATAAATTGATCTGAGTTGGTAAGTGATTATAAACCTTGTGTAACTGCAAAAAGAAAACCCTGTTACGGGAACAGGGTTTTACGGGTACAATTGTATAAGTTCAACCAACCTATAACCAGTACCAATTTTCAGTCAATATGCTTTTTGGATAAACAAGCCAGGCAATTATTTCAATTGACTGATTTAATGTAAATATTTTGAAGAAAAGGAGAATCGTAAAGTAAGAGTTGACCAATCATCTATTGTGATTGTTAACTGCATGGATAGAGATGATAAGTGAATACAAAATGTTTTATCAAGTGCCTCTTTAATGAATACCAAGTGTTTTCAGCAGCTCTTCTTTTTTTCTTTGTGATACATCTACCGTTTTTTGATCGCTCATCATGAGGTAACCTCCATTGCCCCGAACATATTTTTTAATATGACTGATGTTAACGAGGTGAGAATGATGAACCCTTACAAATCCGCTTTTCTCCAATATCAGCTCATATTCTTTCAACTGCCGGGAAACCAGTATTTCCGGCTCATTGGCCAGGATGATTTTGGAATAGCTTCCACTGGCTTCAATCCTGATGATGGAAGATAAGTCAACAAAAACATGTCCTTCGCTTGTAGGAATTGCAATGCGTTTGATGTTTTCAGTTTGCTGCGTAACTGCCTGGAATAGATCACTGAGTGCATCGGTTCCATACCGCTTCAGATTTTGCTGCGCCCGCAATACAGCAGCCTGAAGGTCTTTGATATTGATTGGTTTCAGCAGATAATCAAGCGCTGAAAAACGGATAGCCTGTATGGTGAAATGATCGTATGCTGTAGTAAAAATTATCTGCGGGTGTGGTTTGGGTAATGCTTCCAGTATTTCAAACCCGTTCTGGTTCTGCAACATGATATCCAGAAAAATCAGGTCTGGCTTGTGTTGCATGATCGCTGCAATACCGGTAGTAACGTTCTGAAATATGCCGATACATTCTATATCGCTGCAATATTCAGACAACATATTCTGTAATGCCGTTGCACTGTTGTATTCATCTTCAATTATAAGCGCCCTCATTATTTGGTTCCGGGTTTAGTTTATTCAATGTAATCAAAAAAAATAAATTAAAAGATGCACTTTAAAAAAGGTCAGACTTATTGGGTAACTGTTGATTTAAAAAACAAGCTCACCCTTGCACCAACAACTTCCCTGGTGCCATTGTACCGGTTGGCAAGTTCAAATTTTATTTCAGTCTGGTGCATCTGATTGATGGTTTGAATGCGTTGTCCCAGTGCATTGATCCCGAATGAACGATGGTCTTTCTCATTTCTGCCGAGGCTCTGGCCAGCCTGGTATCCTTCGGGAAAACCTACTCCATCATCATCAATGATGCATTGCAGCAGATTGTTTTCGAGTTTGAACCCGATTTTAATAAATGACTTACTGTTTTTAGGTGTAATGCCATGTATAATCGAATTTTCGATAAACGGCTGCAGCATCATCGAAGGAATCATGTATTCCATGATGTTCAGTTCGTCATCATAGCTGAAAGAAAAGTCGAATAAGTGATTGAGCCGAAGTTGTTCCAGTTTAAGATAGGTAGTGAGAAATTCAACTTCTTCTGCAATGGGTATGAAGTTGATCTGTGAATTGTCCAGCGTCATCCTGATCAGTTTCGAAAAAGCAGTAAGGTATTCATTGGCTTCTTCTTTCTTGTTGGCAAAAATGAAATGCTGAATGGAGTTCAGTGAATTAAAAATGAAATGCGGATTCATCTGGGCCCTGAGCGCTTTGATCTCCGATTGCAGCATATTGTTTTTGAGCATCAGTTCGTTTTTCTGACTGCGCTGGTAACGGTAATAGAGAAAAAAAGCGGCGATGATGCTTATCAACAAAATACCTATCACCAATGATCCTGCCAGTGAAACAGCGAATATAAACCAGGGCTTTTGCCAGAATGGTTGTTGAATACTGAATGAAAAAACCGGGGCATTGTTTTCCCATTTATTATCCGTTAACTGGCGGTCAATTTGCAATTGATAATTACCGGTATCCAGTGCGGTTATGGCAATAACCGAATCTTTGATATAGCGCCATTTGTCTTTTTCATTCAATCTGTAACGGAAAAGGTTATGCGCAGTACTATCTTTGCGGGCTGAAGTAAATGTGATGAGAAGATTGTTCTGATCGCTTTTTAAAATCAGCGGACTGCTCAGTTTTTGTGCTTTTCCATTTGCATATATACTGCTGATGCGGATGCTGTTCTGTGCATTTTTGTCAGACGCAGTTTGGGCATCAAGCTTACAGCTGTAACAGATAGAAAAAAATAAAAGCAGAAAAAAATATTTTCTCATGAGCAGTTCAAATATAAATTTTAACTGCCAGAGAAAATGAATGAATTTTAATTCGATGAATCAGGCTGATTGTTTGTATGCTTTTTCTTCTCTCCTTAACTCCCTGAATTCCTTATAGGACATATACTTCATTTTGTTCCGGTTCTGTTTGGCTGCACTGTACATCATCTGATAATGCCTGCAGATATCGCCCAGCGCTTTTAAGAAAGGATAGCCCGACTGGTAAATATGTGCTGGTTCTGCACCGGCGCCATTCAATTCCATGATAAAAATGTTTTTCCCGTTTTTAAGATCTTCAATGCTACTCGTACGCAGATCGTAGCGCCCGAAGAAAAAGCCATCTACCTGTTTGCTTATATTGTCAAATACCGCTTCAAGTTGAGGATCGATAATATGATTGAAGTTAAAAAATGCAGCACCCCTGCAATGATTACCATAAGGTACGAGCAGGTATTCAACTCCATCGGATATAATTTGATTTTTATTTATTTCATTGTTGTTGAGCAAAGTTTTCCGCTGAAGAAATGCACGGTTGAATTTCATGATCAATGTTTGCAGGGTATCCCGACCATTACCCGTAACAGATAATAATTTTTTCAGTGTAACAGAAGTTATGATGCCATTTGGTTTGGATGGATCCCTGAAATAAAAGATGCTTAACTCAACCGGAAGATCCAGGTATTCCTGAACAAGAAACGGATGTGAAAACAAAGACTGATAGGCAATCAGCTCAGGAAACGAGTGAATTTTTTTCACCATCCAGCCTCGTTCACCTCGATCTGGTTTTGCAATCAACGGAAATTCTAAACCGGCTTCTTTCAATTGACTCCTGATTTGTTCCTCATTTAAAGTAGCATTTATTAAAATGGTCTTCGGGCAATAAGCTGAAGGTAGTTTTTCTGTTATTTTCATTTTGCTTTCGAAAAACATACCACCGTTTTCAATTCCAGGATTGGCAGCCGTAAAAAAGAAAAAACTACGGGCTTTAATAGAAAGCCATGCAAAATAGAAAGACGGAATCAGGTAAACAACCCACATTGGCCAGTATTCCCAATTAAAAAGCCGGATAGTAAATGCCTTTAACCAGTTTTTAGCAGATTGCCATTTTTGCATTGTTCTTTTCTTCTTCTGAAAATGTGATATGGATATAACCGGGTTCAGCATACTGTGTCAGATGTTATTGCTTCTTGCTGATAACTAAAATGAATGGCGGATTCGTAAGCATGATTGTCGATAAAATCATGGTATGTATATTGAGCTCCGGCATAAGTACTGTATTCAATAAATGAAAAACTAAGTGTTTTGATTTTATTGTCGCGATTAATGAGGAAGCCATTTGATGGATCTTTATACCGGCTAAAAAAAGCTTTGAATGAATCTGCATCCATGGTTTGTTCTTCTTTTATCCAATTGTTGAAACGTTCTTTTCTAATTTGCTTTGATGCTGTGTCGTAAAGCGTAGCAGAAGAAAAAATATGTGGTATAGATGGATTGAGTATTTTTTTATGTTTGCTTTGACCATCCCAAACCAGTTGAAAAAGATGCCCGTCTGAATAAACAATCAAAGTAAAAGGCTCTACCGTATTCAGGTTCATCAGTAACCAGGACAGTACCGGTAAAGGTTCTCCGAGTAATTCTTTTACAATAAGTCCCCGGCTTTTGGAATAGGATAATCCAGGTTGATGTTTTTCAAAACCGCCATTCAACAATATAATAACAGTACCGCTGTTGTTAATGCCCGCCCAGGTACCAGTCCCTTTTGGGTCAACCGGCATCAATAAATGGTTTGATTTGTATCCGATCAATGAAGGAGATATTGCTTTTGCACGAGCCGGATTTTCATCCCTGAGTGAAACAAATATTTTCTTCTTTTCTGATGGATAATAAATTACGGTACACATAGATGATATTATTGATTAACCGTTAATGAATTCCTGTATCGGATGGTTGCATATGCCATGCCGAATTCCTCGTTAGTAATTTCTGATAAGCCCATTTCGATAAGCGCAACTTTAATCAAAGCCAGGTGATGTATGATGTGTTCGGTATTGTACACAATTTCTCTGTCGCTGTTGCTGTATATATAATTTCCATTTGAATCAACAGCCATCTTTAGTGGCTTGTTTGGCAGGTTTACATTGTCCAGTAATTCACTGATGATGTTTTTAGCTACATAAATTTCCTGTTCCAGCAGCAGGTTTCTTTTCCTGTTCACATAATCTACTTCTGCATTGTTGTATCCATTTACAAGGCATTGCAATAATTCAATGATATGCCTGGTGTGGTTGCCGATACTTGAATTGTTCAGGTGTACTACCGGTGTCGTGTAAATGTTGTTGTTGATTTTATCCAGCATTTCCAATAAGGTCTGAAGCTGGCTTTTCAGTTGTGAAATGATCATATTATGGATTTAAGCGGGCTGAGCCAAAAAGGTGATTGAATGCAACACAATGAATTGCTATGAACTTGTAGGTGCTGAAGTCGGGCATTCCTGTTACGGGATAAATCTGGTTGCCGTTGGTAGACCTGATTTCTCCCAGGTCGATAAAATTTACCGGCATTGTTTCTTTGGAAATATAAACGTGTAAATCGGGACCATTGCTTACAGAAAATGAATCGAGTTTGATTTCATAATTGTTTCCCTGCCGGTATACTTTGGCGATACCGCTGGTTGTGCCGTATGGGCCCGACATAAATTCGCCACGCAAAACAAGGGTAGCACTGCTATCGGTCATATCATTGATGTTTGTAGTAGGCGCCAGTGTTTCTTTCTTACAGGAAAGCATAGACGCTGCGATCAGAGTGGCAATGAATAATATTTTCATAGATTAAAAGTTTATGGTTAACTCAGGAGAAACTACAAATTTTCTTGTCAGACCATCGGGGCGGATATCCCTGACAATAAAAGGTGTTCCGGTTACAATGCCCAGCGAAATTTTCTGATTTGCTTTATAGAAAACCGATAAAGTGCCATTCAGTGTTAGTCCGGATGAACCTTTCAATGAGATCGGCTTATTGCTTATGTTTCCATCAATATAACTGTCTTCCCCGAGGTGATAAATGCCCAGTAATCCCGGTATGATTGTCCATTTGTTTTTTGTATAGTGATAGCTTGCTTTGCCCAGGAGATCAGCTTTTCGTTTGAAATCATTTCCCGGAGGATACTTTAATGCATCACTGCTGTTGTTGAAATAAACTGGTAAGAAATTGTTTCCGTTGGTTCCTGTAAGTGGCTGCTGGTAAGCAACAGAGAAAGACCATTTCTGCTGAACAGCACTTAAGCCGGCAATGAGATCAACTGTACCAAGACTGCTCTGGTACTGCATAGGCAATGATTTTCCATCGGTTTTCAGGTTGCTGCTGCTGAGTGGAAGCTTGCTACCAAAGGTGCCAATGAGCTTCCATTTTTTATTGAGTGGAAAAGTTTTGCTGCCGGTTACAATGATATCACCCGGAGCAAAGGCAGAACCCAGGTTGCCGTTCGCATAGTTGGCAGTTAACTTAGCCTGGATGGCCCAGTGCTGATTGATTCGCAGATCGTATTGAATGGCTGGTGTAAATACATACACCGATTCATCACCGATACCGTTACTAAACTGAAAACCGAGTTTGTGCCGGGAGGAAGATTCATCTGTCTGCTGGTGTTTAAAACTACCGATGCTGCAGAAACCTGCATCACTGCAGCCCTGCGCTGAAGCTGATTGAACAGTTGTGTAGCCAATCAGAATTGTGAGTAGTACTTTTTTCATTTACCGATTTTAAGGATGAATAATGGTTTATGGTACAAGTGTGCGACGCAACGGTGACGAGTAGTGGCAGTAAAGCCGGGTTAATTATTTCCAGTGATTCTCCTGTAATAAATTACCAATTCAGAACGATGCATCCACAACACTATCAATGAACAAACGAGAACCAGTATTGCCATATAAAAAAGCTGGCCGCCATCGCTGTTCGACTCAATACCGATTACAAATATATGTGAAGCAATTGCGCCAAGCATGACGCCCGCAGCAGATAATGCACCAAAGGCTTTTGTAGCAGGTAGAATGAGCAGTATGGCAGTGATCAGTTCGATGATACCGGTGGCAATTCTTCCCCAGGGTTCAACACCGAGCTTTGTGAATAAGGCAACAGACTCGGGATGCGCACTGAATTTGAAAAAAAGTGTCTGGAGCAGGATGATGGCTGCAATGAAGCGAAGCGACCAGGAAACGATAATAGTAGTTTTGTTCGACATTTTAGTTGGTGTATGAGTTTATTATTTATTGAAAATACCTGCCCAGGTTTTATCGGCACTGGCTTTCAGATTTTTTTCATCTTTGTTCCATTTGGTGAGCGTATTGTTGGTCCAGCTATGATAAAACAGGTATAATTTCCCATCCAGTATTTTAAAGGTTTCGGGATCCACACTTACTTTTTCTCCATAGGAACCCATGGCATAAGCGCACCAGCCGCCGTATTGAGGTTCGTAAGCAGCAGGATTTTTAAGAAAGAGGTTTTTGTTGTTTTGAGATGAGAAGCGGTAAACAATACCATCGGCATTTACAGCAAATTCTTTTTTTCCTTTGATGGCTTTGTTGTCTGTGAAATAGGCAACAGGATCGTAGCCCTGAATGGCCAGGTTGTCTTCAATATTAAAATGCCTGGTCCGGTTGTTTTGTTGTGCTTTGGTGGAATGTGTTGTAAAAAGCAAAAACAGTAAGAGTGTAGAAAAAATCTTCATTGTATCTTTTTTTTAGGATACAAAGATGTTTATTCAGAAGGCGGAAAGAAAGGCTGATTTTTCCCGATAGATTGTACAATTGCCCCCTTAACATTAGTATAACAATTAGTGCAACTTCTTTAGTTCTGAGGGGGTTTTTTGGGTGCAGCTTTTGATGAATTTGCTGAAGTGGCCAACATCTTCAAACCCTAACTCATAGGCTATTTCCTTAACTGATTTATCGGTATAGTAAAGCAATCTTTTTGTTTCAATTACAATTCGTTCATGAATGACCTGTAAGGGTGTTTTGTAGCCATACAAGGCGAATACATTGGAAAGTGTTTTGGGTGATTTATTCATGAGTCCGGCGTAGAACTGTACCTGTTTTTCTTTTTTGTAATTTGTCTCTACGAGAAAATGATATTGCCGCAGCAGTTGATATTTCTGTTCTCCGATGGTTTCATCCCAGTATTGTTTTTTGGCGAGCCTGGTAATTTTTATAATCAGCCGCACGAGCAGCATCCGGAGCATATCTGTTTTAATGTCTTCATTTAAATCAAACTCTTCAACAAACATTTCTACCAGACGGTTCATGCTTTCAGACTCGGGTTGATCGAGTGGTATCCACATCACAGGCACTGGTCCGTAAAAAATAAAACCCAGGCAACCTACTTCCGCATCATGGTTTACGATACAATAAAACTCCTTGTTGAATTGCCATAGAATCAATGCATCAGCTACTTCAAACCGGTAAGACTGATTCATCATGATCGGTAGCAGGGCATTGGCCGGAAAAACATATTGCACTTCATCAATAACAACCTGCTGATCAGCTCCGGTATTCCAGGCGATCGTGTAATAGTCGGCACTATCCTTTTGTGTATACTGATTCCTTTTTATTTCGGACTCTTTTATCAGCATTTCAAGCCGTGCATCTGATTCCTTGTGGAAATAAGAATAGGTCATAGAAAAATTTCGAATGATAAAGATGCGAAATAATAGCGGATATGGTTTTTATTGTTGAATCATTTAACATACATCCATACAGTACCCAAACGAAGGTAGTGCCCGAGTTTCGGATTGAAGCCTCGTTCTTCATCATACATGCAGGGAATCACTTCTCTTCCTTCCTGGTTTACAAAACCGATTTTTTCTTTTTTTACTACTTTGATGAGTCCGTCTACCGTCCATTCATAATCAACAAAATCATATTGGAAGCCCGATACCGGTTCATTGTTCCGGTTGATGAATCCATAAAGTTTGCCTTTTTGTACAGCGGTGATTTTTCCTGAAAAATTTCTGCCGGCATCGTATTGAAATGCAATGACTACAGCACCTGTGCTGTCAAGGTATCCCCATTTGTTTCTCCAAGATGCAAGGATCAAACCATTGTAAAACTGTGTAGCCACAGCTTCATAGCGGAAGGGAATAATTTCTTTACCGGATGTATCAAGGATCCCGTAAAATTTGCCTTTTTTCACCCGTATTCTTCCATCTACCGCATTGCCGATTTCATCGTATTGGGGAACTACCTGAACTTTGAAACCGGCATCCATCCATCCTTGTTTACCTTTTTCGGTGAAAATGATTTTTCCGGGAACAGAGGTATAAATCAACGCTTCATATTTACAGGGAAGGAGGATTTCAAAATCTTCATTCACCATACCATGCTTTTCTCCTTTGCGAACGACGGCTTTTTTGTATCCCTGGTTGAAATCGTAGATATCGTCATATTCAAAAGGTAAAACCATATCTCCGTTTTTGCTGATGACACCCCATTTGCCGAAACGGCGTGCTTTGTAATAGTGCTGCGACCATTCGGTTTTATCATTTGAAATCCGGATGCCCGTTATGTTTTCATAATAAACCGGAGCTTTGAAATTGCCGGATTCATCTACGATACCATAACGGTGTACCCTACCTGCAATATAACGGTGTTTTATAAACGAACCTTTGTTTCCCAGCTCATAGGATTTTTCCCATTTGATTAACTTGTCGTCGCAGCCGCTGATTTCATTTCCATTCATGTCGATACAAAGAACAGACCCGTTGGAAACAACCAATGCTTTGCCCTGGTAAAATTGCATGGCATCTTCATACTGGCAGGGAATGATTTCTTTTCCGTTCTCATTTATATAACCCCATTTTTTATTTCTGCAAACAAGGGATATCCCTTCCTGGTAATTTACCTGCGCATAATCGTAAACGGGAGCAACGATTTCTTTTTTCTGATGGTTGATGAAACCGGTTAAACCGCTTTTCCGAACTGTAATCAGGTTTACTTTCTTTCCGGTAGCAGCGCTGATTTGATTGGCATCATCAAAGCGTTCTTCATCGATCCAGTCATATTTGTTGAGTGTGGTTACTATTTTATTATTAAAGTCATAAATTTTTTCTTTCTTATTGTTGTTGGAAAACACAACAGCTTCTGAAGTTTGGGAAACGGCTTCATACACAATAGGGATGATGGTTTCTTTTTCTTTACCCAGCACACCGAACAGGTTGTTTTTTTTCACCAGGAAATCTTTGCCGATTGCCTCTATATAATCGAATTCTATCGGTAAAAAAATATTGCCGAGGGTATCGATCAAACCAACTTTGAATTTCTCATCAAAGTCGGGTGAGTAAGTAAATAGTTGCGGCGTTTCGGCATAAGTCTTATAAAAGCCCGGTATGACTTTATCTAATTGACGGGCATATTCCATAACGCGGATGGGAAAGGAATGCCTGACCGGAGAAGAAGATTTACCTATTATTATCTGGCTGGGTTCCTTTTTAGCGTCTTTAAATATTTTGTTCAAAGAATCAAGACTGTATTCGCTGTTGTAGGCCCGGAGAATTGTACCCGATTGATCACGGAAAATATAAACGCCGGGATGCACCCTGGGCATGGAAAATCCAAATGGCATCGCCCGGGGTTGATAACCTTCTTTATGGTAAGCTTCATCTACCCAGGCCCGTTTATAGTTGATTTCAATTATCTGAACCTGGTTGTAAAAAGGGTAATAAACGGTATCGGGATTGAAATTGGGTTTTTCTTTTTCCTTTTTTCTTTTTCCTGGCTGGGTAAAACCTGGCTGGATAAACATACATGTGCTTATGAAAAGCAGGATGATAAACCGCATTGGTTTGATAAGCATATAAAAATGATTTGGCTGTTGAGAATACTTATGCCTGATGCGATTTTCCTGTGTTTTGCATAAATACCATCTTTCTGCAATTTATAATACAAATTAGGTATTTCGCTTCTACCTGTTTTTTTTGAGATTAGCTGAAAAATTAGTGTATGAAAAAGTTGCTTTTTTTCGGTTTGATATTGCTGGTTTTTTCTTCCTGTAAAAAATCGGAAAGCGGGTCTGTATCGGAGATAACGGCCCCGCCTGCTTCACTTGGGCTCAATCCTTTTTATAAAAAATACCTCGATGCGGATGGAATACCTGTTATCAGTTCAGCAGCTGTGGCCGATGAAGCGCTGATCAAAGCAAGGGATATAGTGCGATATATGGTAAGTACGATTCCGGCAGAGAAAGCGAAGATGATCATGAACCATCTTCGGGTAGGCATCATCGGTATCAGTGAAAGGCCCACACAAATGCCCGAATACAGTGATTTGTACACGGCATTCCCGGGAACCGATTGGGATAACAGAGCCAGGGCTTATGGTGCAACACTTGAGCGACCACTCACCACCAATTGTGAGGAAAATATGTTGTGTAAAAGCAATGACCGTTATGTGGGTGAAGAGATCCTCTGCCATGAATTTGCGCATGCCATTCATGAACTGGGTATCCGTTTTACCAATCCGAATTTCGACAGTGAGCTGCAGGATGTTTATGATCATGCAGTGGCCAGTAATTTATGGACGAATACTTATGCCATTTCTGATGTTCGGGAATACTGGGCGGAAGGGGTTCAATGTTACTTCAATGCCAATATCGGGATTTCTCCGGCCAATGGCGTTCACAATGAAATCAATTCCAGGACTGAGTTACAAACCTATGATGCGATGTTGTACGACCTTATAGATAATTATTTCAGCGCTGCATCCAAGAAATTTGGTTGTTATTAATAAATGTTTAGTGAATCAAAAGCCGGTTAAATACCGGCTTTTCTTTTTTATAATCGTTTATAAATGAACCGTATTATCGACGACAAAATCGATTTATTCAGGAGAAATATTGATAGAATCCGCAGTCTATTTCATTCATTATGAGGGTTTTTTGTCAATTTTTATTATATTGCAAGACCCCAATAAAAAGCAAACTAATGTATTCCTACCCAGAACAGCATTTTATTTGTAATGAAAAGCCTGACATACAGTTTGAAAATATGCCTGGGGGTACTGTTATTTACAGTATCTGCTTTGAGTGCCTTTTCGTTTCCTGAACTTTCCTCAAAACAACATAAAAAAGAATCGATTTTAATTAAAGCCGACAATTTTGCATCGGATACCACTTATGCTACGATCTGCTTTAATCAACTGCCATATCAATGGAATGGTATAACCTGTTTAACAGCCGGTTTATATAGTGTAACACTTACAGATGCAAACGGACAGAATTCTGTGGTTTATCTGCAGCTTACCGTGATCAATATCGGTACCGGCATCACCAATGCAATTGTGTGTAATAATGATCTGCCCTATATATGGAATGGAAACAGTTATAATGCCAGTGGAACCTATTCGGTTACTTTAACCAGTTCCAGTGGATGTGATTCTGTTGCGATATTGAGTTTAACGATAAACGATGTGGTAACCAGTACCACCAATGTTTCTGTTTGCAGTAATCAGTTGCCTTATACCTGGAATGGAAATAACTACACAACCAGTGGAGTCTATACGGCAACGCTTACCAGTGCCGCGGGTTGTGATTCAATAGCAACCTTACGTTTTACTGTCAGGCCGGTAAGAACCGGCTTTACTACTGCCAGTGTTTGTACCAGCCAGTTGCCTTATTACTGGAATGGGAATCCTTACACAACAGCCGGAACTTATACAATAAACCTGACAGCCGCCAATGGTTGTGATTCAACAGCCAATTTGCAGTTGATAGTTAATCCGGTATTATCGAGTACAATCCGTGACACCGTTTGTAATTCCCAGTTACCTTATCAATGGAATGGAAATACCTATACGGCTGCAGGAACATATAGTGTAACGCTTCATACCGTTGCAGGTTGTGATTCTTTAGCCAGGCTTATCCTTACAGTGCCTGTAGTAAACATCAGTACAACTTATATTACCATTTGCACTGCACAGTTGCCATTTCAGTGGAATGGAATCAGTTGCACAGTAGCCGGTTTGTACCTGGCAACGTTAACGGGTAGTAGCGGTTGTGATTCAATAGCTCGTTTACGCCTTACCGTTGCATCGCAATATACAAGCGTAACAAATGTTACGATCTGTAACAGCCAGTTGCCTTATGTATGGAATGGAAACAATTATTTCAGCACGGGTAACTATACTGCTTCTTTTATAACACAAGCCGGCTGCGATTCGGTTGCTACACTGAATCTGCGGGTGAATACCCCTAGAACAGGCTCTGATACGGTAATCATCTGCGAAGAACAACTTCCTTTTACATGGCATGGCAATGTGTATACAGCAGCTGGTGTTTATCCTTTTTCACCACCCATTGTTACAGGCCCCTGTAATAAGGTGGATACACTTGTATTGCTGATCCGAACCATTGTGCCGAGTAATTCCATCATCAGGGTTTGCAGTAACCGACTGCCTTATAACTGGAATGGCAATACCTACAGTGGTGCGGGCCAGTACAGTGTTACACTGAATAGCAGTACTGGTTGCGATTCAACAGCCAATCTGAATTTACTGGTTGTGCAGGTAACCACCAGTACGACCAATATTTCTGTATGCAGCAATCAGTTGCCATTTATATGGAACGGGCAACCGTTTTCTAATTCGGGATCTTATACGCTTACCCTTACTGGTCAGAATGCCTGCGATTCGCTGGCTACACTTAACCTGGTAGTAAACCCGGTAGATACAAGCATTACAGAATTGTCTATCTGCACCAATCAGCTACCCTTTATCTGGAATGGACAATCATTTAACAGTACCGGTAATTATCCGGTATTGCTTACTGCCTCAACCGGCTGTGATTCGATTGCTTTACTGAGGCTTACCGTTAATCCATTCCTTACCAGTACCACCACTGTAAATTTGTGCAACAGTCAATTGCCTTATGTATGGAATGGAAACAGTTATTCTGCAGGAGGTTTATACCCTGTAACCCTTACCAGTTCCGGGGGTTGTGATTCTGTTGCCAATCTTAACCTGGTAGTAAACAACCATATCAGCAGCACCAGTAATATTTCGGTGTGCAGCAACCAGATTCCTTATATATGGAACGGAAACAGCTATAGTACACCCGGGGTGTACCGGGATACACTGATCAGTACAGGTGGGTGTGATTCAATTGTGATTCTCAACCTTAGCATCAATCCTGTACTAACAAGCACAACCTATGCGAGTGTTTGCAACAATCAGTTGCCTTATGCATGGAACGGAAATGCCTATCCTTTCGGGGGAACCTTTATGGTAACGTTAACGGCTAGTAGCGGATGTGATTCACTGGCTACCCTGGTACTGACCGCATCCGATATTCTTACCTCTACCACTTATGTAACCATCTGTACAGGGCAGGTTCCGTATTCATGGAACGGAAACAATTATTCAACCGCGGGTACTTATTCAACAATTTTAACGACTCCCGGAGGTTGCGATTCGGTTCCTGTACTTAGTCTGGCCATTGTACCCTATGTTACTGATACAACCAATGTAACCATTTGTGCTTCACAACTACCATACTTATGGCATGGAAACAATTATACTTCCACAGGCCTGTATGATGTTTTGCTTAATACTGTAACAGGTTGCGATTCATTGCTTACCCTTCAATTAACCGTTAATCCTATCGATACAACTGTATTCACAACGTCTGTATGTGCTGATCAATTGCCTTTTGTGTGGAATGGAAACAATTATACTGCAACAGGCCAATATGATATTTTACTAACTGCATCCGATGGCTGTGATTCGATCAGCCGGCTTCAGTTACAGGTTAACGAGATTGTAACTACGATTGTAGACCAGAGTATCTGTTTCAACCAGCTTCCTTTTACCTGGAATGGTCAGACATACCTTTCAGCAGGTACTTATTCAGTTACATTAACTGGTAGTTATGGTTGCGATTCAATTGTTATATTGAATCTTTCTGTTGGTGCTGTTGCAACCAGTACAACGAATGTATCTGTCTGTACCAATCAATTACCTTATAACTGGAATAACCAGGATTACAATGCAAGCGGAACGTATAGTTTGACACTGGTTGGCTCTTCGGGTTGTGATTCTATTGCTACATTGAATCTTACTGTTAATAGTCCGGTGACGAGTACAACCGATGTAACGATCTGTGATAATCAGTTACCTTATTCCTGGAATAATCAAACTTATAATGCTGGTGGAACTTATAGTGTTTTGTTAACTTCATCAGCCGGTTGTGATTCTGTTGCAACATTAAATCTGTTGGTTAATCCGGTTCTAACCAGCACTACTGATGTAGCTGTTTGCGCCAGTCAGTTGCCTTATAGCTGGAATGGCCAGTCATACAGTACAACTGGAAACTATCCGGTGACTTTGATATCATCTGCGGGATGTGACTCTATTGTAACCCTCAACCTGGTAGTGAACGAATTGCAAACAAGTACAAGTGATATAAATATTTGCACCAATCAGTTGCCGTATAACTGGAACGGACAAACGTACAACACTCCGGGTACTTACACTGTAATGCTGACTACTGTTGCAGGTTGCGACTCTATTGCTACTTTAAACCTCACTGCCAGTACTGTTGTAACGAGTACAACGAATGTATCTGTCTGTACCAATCAATTACCTTATAGCTGGAACAATCAGGATTACAATGCAAGCGGAACATATAGTTTGACACTGGTTGGCTCTTCGGGTTGTGATTCGATTGCTACATTGAATCTAACCGTGAATAGTCCGGTAACTAGTACAACCGATATAACGATCTGTGATAATCAGTTACCTTATTTCTGGAATAATCAAACTTATAATACCGGCGGAACTTATAGTGTATTGCTTACTTCATCAGCCAGTTGTGATTCTGTTGCAACATTAAATCTGCTGGTTAATCCGGTTCTCACCAGCACTACTGATGTAGATGTTTGCGCCAGTCAGTTGCCTTATAGCTGGAATGGCCAGTTATACAGTACAACTGGAAACTATATGGTGACTTTGATATCATCTGCGGGATGTGACTCCATTGCAACCCTCAACCTGGTAGTGAACGAAGTACAAACGAGTACAAGTGATATAAATATTTGTACCAATCAATTGCCGTATAACTGGAACGGACAAACGTACAACACTCCTGGAACTTATACTGTAATGCTGACTACAGTTGCAGGTTGTGACTCTATTGCTACTTTAAATCTAACTGCCAGTTCTGTTGTAACGAGTACAACAAATGTATCTATATGTGCCAATCAGTTGCCTTACAACTGGAATAACCAGGATTACAATGCAAGCGGAACGTATAGTTTGACGCTGGTTGGCTCTTCGGGTTGCGATTCGATTGCTACATTGAATCTTACCGTAAATAGTCCGGTGACTAGTACAACAGATATAACGATCTGTGATAATCAGTTACCATATTCCTGGAATAATCAAACTTATAATACCGGCGGAACTTATAGTGTATTGTTAACTTCGTCAGCCGATTGTGATTCGGTTGCAAATTTAAATCTGTTGGTTAACCCGGTTCTTACCAGCACTACTGATGTAGCTGTTTGTTCCAGTCAGTTGCCTTATAGCTGGAATGGCCAGTCATACAGTGCAACTGGAAACTATACGGTGACATTGATATCATCTGCGGGATGTGATTCCATTGCAACCCTCAACCTGGTAGTGAACGAAGTACAAACAAGTACAAGTGATATAAATATTTGTACCAATCAATTACCTTATAACTGGAACGGGCAAACGTACAATACTCCTGGTACTTATACTGTACTGCTGACTACAGTTGCAGGTTGTGACTCTATTGCTACTTTAAACCTCACTGCCAGTTCTGTTGTAATCAGTACAACGAATGTATCTGTCTGTTCCAATCAATTACCTTATAGCTGGAACAATCAGGATTATGGTTCTGAAGGAACATATGCAGTTACGTTGACAGGTTCATCCGGCTGTGATTCTATTGCTACGCTGGTACTAGCGGTAAACAATACACTAACTACAACTACTTCTGTCAGTATTTGTAACAATCTACTTCCTTATTCATGGAATGGCAATACATACAATAGCAGCGGTTCATACAGCATAACACTTACTTCAACAACAGGTTGTGATTCTGTTGCCAACCTGCAGCTTTCAGTTAACAACACAAGCAGTACAGTTTTAGCCGAAACGATTTGCGAAAACCA
>Ga0075163_10004192_pt1 | contig 19340 bp, 14 predicted proteins | sample JI1023141ADNA_FD_71478 | JGI IMG/M metagenome (GOLD analysis project Ga0075163, IMG submission 71478) | Wastewater effluent complex algal communities from Wisconsin, to seasonally profile nutrient transformation and Carbon sequestration -... | ecosystem: Engineered > WWTP > Effluent > Algae...
GCACAGGTATCCGCAGATTGATCAATATCTTTATTATCTCAATGAGCTCTATTTCGACGATGTCACTTCTGCAGAGCTCGCAGAGGCGTTACGCGTTGCCGGTGATGCAGTGCAATCGCAGAGTTTTGCGTTGCTGCTTTACGACGCGGCCGGGGCATATTTCAAGACTGCGTTTGTACACGCGGCACCCGACTCGCTCAGAAGCTCTTTTTTTCTCTTGGTGCGAGACAGTGTTTTACCCAACGACGTCGCAGATTATGGCTACATTGTCGCCAACGCGCAACTGAAAAAGAACCCCTATTTTCGCAAGCGACTGCCTGCAGAATTCGCAGAGTCATTGAAGGGGTTTCACGTGTTCAGTATCAGCGAGAGTTACCTGAGGGCGCGCATCGTGTTCTTTGATACAGCCCGTGGGGGTGAAATTTCTGATGTGGGGGTTCTCGCTTCTGTGCGCGCATACCTGCGCCAGCTCGCGCCGGCTGTGCATATGTACATTGCCGACCATGCGACCGAAGCGGTAACCGGCGACGCGCGCAACCTTGCAGTCTGGACAGTTAAAGAGCTGCGCGAAAGTATTCGGCTGCTCGAAGACAGCTCGACGTGGATCTCTCAGTACGTCTTCGAATCTGGCCTGATGCGCGAAGAGCAGCTTTTGCTGCTTAGCGATATCAGCCGCCTGCTTGAGGTTGGCGAAAAAGTCGTGCTGTTCAGCCCGACGCGCATCGGAGTGGCCCACCGGCAGGGAGCTGCGAAGCTCATTGAAGAGCGCGTCGCACGCGTGGGCAAGAAATTTATCGTGAAAGAAAGCGAGTTCGGCAAAGCTTCACGCAACCTCTATACGTTTGCCGAGTTCTGATCAGAATCTCCATTCAAGACCAAAATACGGAATGATGGTAATGGCTCCATCAGCCACAGCAACTTTCGGGTTCGACTCAGAATAAGGCAGGTTGTAGTTCCACCGTTGCTGGTTCGGCGCCTGCTGGTTGTAAATATTGATGACTTCGATATACCAGCTGAAGTACCCCGATTTGTAGGCGGTTTTGCGCGTGTAACGTATATCGAGCCTGTGCGAAGCGGGAAACCGCTGTGAATACAGGTCAGTTGAGTATTGCGGCGAATACCTCGTTGTCTCAGGCGTGGTGCAGTCGTAGACCCCACCCGTGCAACTGCCATTAACGATGCCTGTATAGGGAAAGCCAGAAAACAATTGAAACTGCGCCCCGATTGTGTTTGCGCCGAACCGGTAGCCGGCGACCAGCTTAAACGAATGCGGCTGTTCATTTTCGAATCTACCCCAGGTACCGAAGCGTTGCCGCTCGCTCTGCGTATACGTATAACTTGCCCAGCCATAAAATTCGTTATCTTTGTCTTCTTTATCCCGTCGCAAGAAGAATTCTGCTCCCCGGGTTCTGAGCGCTCCGCCGTTAGAAAAACTGCGTCCCGTGCTGGCGTCTGCCGATTGCAGCAGGCGATCAAAATCGTTCATAAAACCTTCAACCTTGAAAATATACCGGCCCGCTTTTTGTTCAACGCCAACGGTCCGGTGAAATGCCCTTTCGGGTTGCAGATAGTCGGCGACGACAACCTGCGGTTGATAATTAAAAACCCGGTTAAAATAGAACGTATTCACCTGTGCGAAAGACTGGTATTGCCCGGCGGCCACCGAAATTGTCGTCTCAGAGGGAAACTCATAGCTGAGAAGCCCGCGCGGGTCAACCGTCGCGGTGCGCGTGCGCTCGAGAAAATCGCTGCGCACACCCGGCACAAAGCGAACACCGCCGAATTGAAATTTGTTCTCTGCATAGAGTGACAGCACGTGGTTCTGATCGTTAAAATTAACCGGTACGGTCTGAAACTGCGAGCTGTTGCCCAGGTCTGGTTGCCCGGTGGTGGCGCTTGCGCCGGTTTGTTGCTGCGTCTGGCCATTTGACTTGAAATAGAAAAGGTTATATTCAGCAGCGAGGCGAAGCGTTGCATAGTCGGCCCAGTCGAATTTTACTTTGTCTTTGATGCCGAAAATGTTGGGATAAATTCTGACATCTGTAGCGCCGATTGTGCTGGTTGAGCCTAGATCAGCGTAGAAATAGCTGTACGTATAGCTATTGTAGGCAATTAATTTGTTTTGCAGTTTGCTCGATGGAAGGTATTCGTAATAGAGACCCTGGCTGTGCGATGAGACGTCGTTGCTGATGTTAAAATTCGACAGAATCGGATCTTGACCTTCTTCGCGTCGCTTCGCCTTTTCTTCGGCGCTGAGGTTACGCGTGAATTTGAGCGTGTCATAGCTGCCAAAGACAAGGGCGGTCAGCGCGTGCTTACCAGCGTCGTCGAGAAATACTTTTCCCTTGAGCTGGTAGTCATAATATTCAGGCAAACGATCGATTGTGTTGCCGGTAATCAGTTTGTAGATGGGTGGTACCAGCAGAGTGAGATATCCTATGCGTCCCGACGTGATCCAGTAGCCGGTCGGGCCTGACTTTTGAGGCTTGAACGGCATAACGCCGAGCGGGTTGGGGGCAGACTCTTCGTTCTGGGCTGCCGATGAGATGCGCACTTCGCCACCGGTGGTTTTTCCCCACTTGTTCTTAAGAAGAAAATTTGATGAAATCAGTGAAACGTCGACCACGCCGCCGAATTGTTTCACTTCATCGACCGTCTGTATGTCGATGATCGCACCAACGGCACCACCGAACTGCGACGGAAAAGCAGAAGAATAGAGGTCAACTTCTCGCATCAGGTCATTGGAAATGATCGATTGTAATCCCCCGAAATGCTGTGGGTTTGGCACCGGAATATCATCAATAAAATAGCGGTTACCTTTGTCGTCGGCGCCACGAATCACGAGCGGGCCGAAAAAACCACCTGGCCGCACAACGCCGGGCAGCGTCGCCAGCGCGTTAATGGCATCACCGAAGGTCGCGGGGGTTTCTTTCAGCTGCTCAACCGAAAGCGTATTGCGGCTGAGGCTTTGAATGTCGCGTTCGCCGCGCAGTTTCACGGTCTGCGTGCGCGTAATGGGCAGCGCAAGCCTGAAGTCGCGTTTCAGATTTTTTTCAAAGCGTATTTTTTCTGTCAGATTCTTGAGGCCGGGCGAACTGATTTGAACGGTATATTCACCGGGCGCGGGCACAGCCGCCGAATAGGTTCCGTCAGGGTTTACGCGTGACTTGAATTTCGCCTCGGGTATAACTACAGTGCCGAATTCGAGCGCTTCGCCGGTGCTTTCATTAAAAACCCGGCCGCTGATGGTAACTGGCGCAGCAGCTACGGTGCCCGCTGCCATGAGAATTGTCAGATAGGTCGCTATACTCTTAACCATTTGGTTAAAGTATAATAAAAAGTCAGCCGGTAAACCAAAAATTGTCAAAGGTTTTCAAATAACCTTGTACAATGTTTCAGTGGTGGGCGCTTGCTGAACGCGCGTTCAGTATTCCATATTGAAGAACTTGCGGGTTTCAACCAGTTCTTTCGGCAGTGTCTTGTTCTCGCGTTCGTATTTTGTATAACGAGGAGTCAGTTCGTTCGCTTTTTTCTTTCTGATATTGATGGATTTCTGAACGACATCGGTATAGCTCGGCAATTTGAGCAAACGCTCCCTGATCTCTTTCGAAAACGGCACGTGTTTTGTGAATATCTTGCGCGACACACGGTTCATGCGCTGCGAACCTTCTGATTCGAATCGCATATAAACCGTGTAGTCATTCACAAAACGTGCACGGTCGTCGCGAAAGCGTTTCATGTCTTCTGCGAGCTTCTCTTTAATCTCTTCTGAGAGCTCTTTGCTCTTGTAGAAGAATTGTACGTAATCGGTATAGTCTGCCGTGAGCGACGAAACAGAGATATTGTTCCAGTCAGGGCCCATGGTGGTTTTGCACATTTCCCAGCGATAGGTGCCGATGGCCCGCAGCAGCATCATGTGCAGGTCGGCTGTCGCCATGATTGGGCCGATGAGCCTGCCGCGCGACATACGGTCATTGCCCTCGCGGTCTTGCCAGAACTGGATAACTGTACCGATCGACGGCACGAGCACGATGTTTGGTGTAATCTGCACCTGAATGAACTCACGCTGAATATTCATCGCCTCGTTCGTGTACAGAACTTCACGGTGAAATGCGCCAAAATCGGTTTGGATAATTTTTTTGACTTCTTCAACGACGGTGTCTTTCGTGATAATCACTTTCGCGAGCGACTGTGTAATCTGGTGGCGCGTGAGAATGTTCAGGTGGCTTGAGATATTGCCCGAACAGAGCCGGCAGTTCATCTGCAGCATCTCTTTTATCTCGAATTTTACCCGGGCTTCAGGTGAGTTGACTTCGGGGGGCAGATCAGACTCTTTGCGCCATTTTTTGTCGCGGTTCGCAGGGTCTTGCCGCAATGTCTCAAAAAAAGTCAGCCCCATTTCGCTGATGCTCGTCGTGACTTTGCGGTCATAAATCGCCGCAAGCCATTCTGTCACTGTGTAGATCGGCAACCAGGCATCGCCAGTGCCGTAACTGGCAGTTGCGAGTGTGGTGATGTGTTCGGCATCGAGCTGGGTCTCATCCATGAAACCATAGTCAAAAAACAGCCGCATATATTTAGGCAGGTCAGACCGCTTTTTGAGAAATTTCAGAATGGCGCGCTCGAAGACTTCCCAATACTGCAGATTTACGCGACGCCGCAGCTTGCGTACATCATCATCAGACCCGTCGAGGGGGTTCTTGAATTTTTTAAGCGTATCCCAGTCTTTCTTGAATTGAGCGATTTTCTCCGGTGGCACTTCGCTCCATTGCAGAATCTTGTCGACAGAGCCCTGAAATTCGCTCAAGTCTGCTCCCGAAGCCGACGTCGCCGCATTGGCCGATGCCGCGGCAGCTGGCTTTGGCGCGCTGGATTCGCTGGCAGCTTTCTGTATCTTCTGCAGTGCGGCCTGGGGGTAGGGTGGGTAAGCGATTTCAGCAAAACTCAGCAGTTTGTCGCGCAGTGCCGAGAAACCCTCGTTAAAGAAGCCGCACGAAGCGAGAATATCTTCACGCGCCGCGCTGTTGGTGTTTGTCTCCATCAGCTCGGCCTGAAGAGAAAATTTCGCGAGCCAGGCATAATCACCCACGAGCATGCGCTGCAAGAACTGGTGCATCGCCGAGAGCGATCGCTCGATTTCACGCGAAGTTGCGGTCAGAATTTCGGCCAGCGATTCAGCGGCAGTGTGCAGAAGCTGCGCGTCACGCGTGGCGATGAGACTCAGGGCATCGGGCGGCAGGTTGAGCAATCGGCGAACGAGCTGGGTCGGCAGCGTATCGAATCTTTTTTCTGAGACGCTTTCAATTTGATTTTTGGCTGACCGCAGAAAATTGACATTCAGAGGCTTTACAATTTTGCCTCCCCGTTCTGAAAAATCGGCCAATTGGCGCCGGGCAACGGGCAGAAGCGGGTCAGTGAATGCCGCCTCGCCCTTGTTATCGCCCTGAAATTTGTCGGGCATCAGCGCGCTTAAAGAAATGGAAAAGCCTAGTTCATACGCCTCAAGCTGGCTGCGCACCTGTTCGGCCTGGTCAAGTTTTGCTTCGAGATCGGTCAGATCTTTGTAGACAGATTTCAGCGCGAGTACGCCAATATTGGGTTTTGCGGCGATCAGTTTCAGCAGGTACTCTTTGTTGCTCGGGTAAACGCTGATCTCGCTCTGTGCAGAAGTGACGATCTGAAAGTGGCTGCGCGCCTGCGAAAACAGCGAGGCCCCACCCAGAACTGCCGGCGCGTTGACCTGATAGAGCGGGCGCATAATCGGCTGGCCCACCGGGCCGGTTTCAACGCTGTGTACCGTTGCCTGACCTTTCTGCAGAATGATCAGGGCCTTGACCACCTGGCCTTTAGCCGCAATTGTCTGCCCCGGGGTAACCTGTTGATTGGCGCCGCTGCGCTCCGCGATAGTCTGCATCGGAATCTCAACAACTGTTAAACACCGCGCAGCATGTCAAGTATTCGCTGTGCGGGCAGCGCGACTCAGCCATGGGCGGTTTATCGGTCTGCGGTCAGGTAGTCATAAAGTTCACAGAATTCTGTCGCGCTCAGATCGTCAGCACGCTTTGTCAGCAATGCCGCGAAATTTTCTGGCAGAGCGGCGAGTCTTTTGGGCCACGCTGCGGCATGCGGTTCTTCGCCGAAAAAGGGATTCTTGCTCAGCGCAGAGCGCAGCGGCTTGCGTTTGCCCCAAAAGGCTGCTTTGAGAAGCAGTCGCAGGTGAGGGCGGGGTGTGCTGACCTTGCGTTCGAAACGAATAATTGCCGCGTCGACGTTTGGCACCGGGAAAAAACTATTGCGCCCGATTTTACCGGCAATGCTGATATCGCCCTGACTCGCGAGCGCGACCGCCAGCGACGAGCCTTGGCGTTCAGCCAGACGTTCGGCGACCTCCCATTGAATGCCAAACAGCGCCTGGCGAATCTGCTGAGCGTCGACGATGACGCTCAGCAGCAGGTCTGCGGTCACATAAAACGGCAGGTTGCCAATTGCCGCGGTGCAGCTCTTCAGCGGCTCTGCTGCGAGCTGCTGCCCGAGAAAATCGCCTTCGATGACAGTAACCTTTGGGTTGTCCCTGTAGATTTCGCCGAGTCTGCGCGCGAGCGTGCGGTCTTTTTCTACAAGCACCATCTCGTGTCCGCGCGCCAGAAAAACTTCTGTCCAGGCCCCTAAACCAGGCCCGATCTCGAGCACGCGCGCACCGGGGTCGATATGCGCGGCAACGTTTTCGACAGCGTGTACATCGACCTGAAAATTCTGGCCTAGCCGTTTGAGCGGGGCAATGCCGAGTTCTTTTATGATTTTCGAAGGATGTATCATTTTAAGGTATTTTTATTCGGGTGCATGCTATACGCCCGCATAAAAATACCTTACATCAGACTTTTCATCTGCGACAGACGGCCGCGAAGCCGCATAATCGCTTTCGTGTGCAGCTGCGAGACCCTTGATTCGGTCACTTCAAGCACTTCGCCGATTTCTTTCAGCGTTAAGTCTTCATAATAATAAAGGACGATGACTTTTTTCTCGCGATCGGGCAGCTTCTTGATGCACTCAACGATCATGTTCTTGATCTCTTCGCGCTCGACAATCGTATCGGGGTTCAGTGCCTCGGGCGATTCAAGGGTATCGACGAAGACCATCTCTTCGTTCTCGTCGTTGCCGTGCCAGACGTCGTTCAAAGAGATCAGCGACGTGCCTGAAATCTTCGACATCAGCTCATGAAACTCGTCGATATCGATGTCAAGTTCATGCGCGATCTCTTCGTCTTCTGCCGTTCGGCCCATGCGATTCTCGAGTTCGAGAATAATCTTCTCGACCTGCTTCGCCTTCTGCCGAATCGAGCGGGGTATCCAGTCGACATTTCTCAGTTCGTCGAAAATACCGCCCCGTACGCGCGTCATTGCATAGGTTTTAAATTTGACTTCTTTCGAAGGATCGTATTTTTCAATCGCATCGAGCAGGCCAAAGGTACCATAGCTCACCAAATCATCGAATTCGACGTTGTGCGGCATGCCGACCGCCACTTTGCCGGCCACATACTTGACGAGCGGAGCGTATTTTTTTATGAAATATTCACGCAGTTTGGGTTCGCGACCCTTTTTGTACTCTTCCCAAAGAGCCTGCTCATCCGTTTCTTCGTACTTCTTGGGATCAGTGGGCATTATGTCACCCTCAATTCGGTTGGGACGCCTACGTCAAGTGTTTTCACCTGCATGCGCATTAAGTCAAGCAGCTTGAAGCCGCCGGGCATTTGGGTCAGCGCTGCGACTGCCCCCATCATGGCTCCCGCAACTCCTGGCGAAGAGACGTCGGCACCCGTGAGGTAAAGATTGGTGAAAGGCGTGACTGGGTTGCACCACGGAGACGAAGTTGAGACAAAACGCTCTGGCACGCACGCGACACCGTAAATACTGCCGCGCGGGTGCGATGCAAAGTGTTCAGTCGTGATTGGCGTTGAAAGCTCTCTGAACTCAACCATATCTTTAAAACCGGGGTAGTGGCTATTGACAAAAGCGATCAAAGAATCTGCAATCTCTTCTTTAAGCTGCTTGTATTCTTCGTCGCGCTTTTTCCATGGCTGCTGTTTCCAGCGCTCGAAAAAGGCATAGTCGGTAAAAGCAATAATTTCTGCCGTGTGCGACTTCGCTTCGGCATTCTTCAGCGACGGAAAAGAAAGATATGCCCCGGCTGCCTCGCCCTGCTGAATCCAACTTGCTGAAGAGTGAAAATTCGCATCGTGGTCGTATGACCGGTAGATCCAGTGGTTTTCGCCGCCAAAGCCCAGATCGTGAGGGTCGCCTTTGAGCCCCAGGTATAAAGTCACGTTGCTCACAACAGGGTGCTGTGCGTAAAATTTCTGCAGTTGCTCCCTGAAGGTGACTTTTTCGTTCGCCAACAGGCGGATATAGGTGTTATAAGCACCGGCATCGGAGATAATTTTATCTGCCCAGAATGTTTTTACAGGCTCGCCGGCTTCGCGCAGCGCCTCCGCTTTGACGCCTACAGCTTTGCCGTTTTCGATGATAATCTCAGTCACCGCATGCGAAGTGAGCGTTCTGCCGCCAGCGGCTTCAATGATCGGCTCGACGCTGTCGAAAATCGCGTGTGACCCGCCCAGAGGGTAATAGCCACCGGCGAAGTAGTGCTGCACGACGGCCGCGTGAATCATAAAAGAACTCTGCGCCGGCGGAAGCCCATAGTTACCCCACTGCGACACCACCAGTGCCTTCAGTTTCTCATCGCTAAAGCGGTGGTCGAGGTACGCTTTGGTCGACAGGCGTGGGTTATAGCCTTCTTTATCAATGAACTGCTGTTCGAATGTTTCGGTGAACGCAGCGCGGCCGCGAATCGAAATATGCCGGCCAAACCATGCATTCACTTTACGAATGTCTTCAAAATATTGTCTGATATTGGCGGTTTCAGACGGGAAAAGTTCAGCAAGGTCGGCTTCATAGCGTTTGACGTCATCGTAAACCTTGAAGGTCATATCGGGATAAACAAACTTCTCAAAGAGCGGTGGCATTTTTTGCCATTTGAGCGTGCCGCCCGACATCAGGTCGAACAGCTTGCGCAGCATAGAACCCTCTTCAAGGTCGCCAATGTAGTGAATGCCTACATCCCACATGAATTTGTTCTTGCGCTTGAAGGTGTGCGTGAAGCCGCCCGGGGTAAAATGTTTCTCTAGCACGAGCACCCGCTCGCCGCGAAACCGGGCAAGCAGTGACGCGGCCAGCAGCGTGCCTATGCCCGAGCCGATGAAGATCGAGTCATATTTCTCGTGCGCTGCCGTGTTTGCTGGCTGAGGTTCTGGCAAATTTACCTCAGAACAAGAAGTTTAAGCTCACGATATGCGAATGAATTGTCTTGGCGTCGGCATCCGTATAGGCAGCCCCGGGAAGAAATATACCATAAGAGTAGAAGAGCTTTAAGTCTGTGCGGATATCCCAAACCAACTGAAAATCATAGGCACTACCCAAGAATCCTCTACGCTTGTCTTGGTCTGGTATGCTGGCGTCCGAATCAGATACAACATACTGCGGGTTTAACTTTGTATAGTAAGAATACCGGACACTTAGCATCAGATTACGGCCCCAATAGTAGTAATTTAGCGGGCGGAACTGGATCCCTGCACGAATTATATGTAAATTGCTTATTCTGGGTTGCAGCGCAAGCCCTGCAGAATAGACTCCAAAGTAGTGAAAATTATTGTCAATGCCGCGAGTCTGTTGTTGTGACGGGCTTGATGGCGACGTTTTGTCGGTGTCCCTACCTGAAGCTGCTGCATACTGTGCCAAAAGTCCCAGCTTTACATATCTTTCATAGAATGGCACGGAATAATTTAGATCTGCCGTAAAACCCCAGGCTTCAATGTCAATCTGTTTGTTGACTATTGTGCTGCCCGTGCCGGTGCTGGCTGCATATGTCTGCCCGCGCTGCAGGATGTATTCAGTAAGATAGCGTAATCTCGGTGTAACGACGTAACCGCTTAGGCCCAGCCCCAAATATATCGGATCGTACGCAAAAATTTTGCCATTGTCTGCTGCATTCTTAGCATTCGTAACCTCGCTTCGGGCAAAATCCCGCGAATACATGCCCAACAGATAAGCATTCGACCCAAACAATGCGGGTGATTGGATTTCAGCATTCAGGAATATCCTTTTGCCTGCGTCAGCAACAACAGCATCCGCAGGTCTACCGGGTACAATATTGTAGGCGCTTTTGATTGGAATGTCTGCATCTGAGTTCGTTCTGCAGCCATTGATGGAAATAGAACAGCCGCTGTATTCACCTGAATACAAAGCCTGAGCCTTGACTTGTAGGTATTTAAACGAGCCCGTATATTCTGCACCATCGGCAAAATTTGCCAGCAACAGGCCGCGCCCTAGCCGGTAAAAGGCCCGGCCAGCGGTGACTCGGTGGCGATCAAAATTGAACTCAGCGTTAAATAGTTCTAGGTTATACTCAGCCGTGCTGACCACAGTTTTAGTGTCATCAATTTGTTTTTGTGAAAGCGCAGACTGCGTTGGGTCGTATTTGTATCCTATCCTTGCGCGAATATTGAAGGCGTGCGTCTCATTGTACAAGTATTTCAAATAGGGCCGGTAGTTGCCTAAAAAGAGCCCTCCGCGAAGGTCGCTGATTTGCTTTTGCTGTGCACTCTCGTTGAACTTATCAATATCTGTGGGTTTTTTTGCACTATTGATAAGCGTATTGGCTGCAGAAACCCCATACTGGTAGCTGTGTTTGTTGCGGTATCCGAATGGCTTTTCTAGCGGCTTCATTTCCGAAAGCGGAACAAATTCATCAGGCTCAGGTTCTTCACGTTTTTCGTCTTCGGCAAAGGCAACTGAATATGTAGCAAAAAAAAGACAGGCGGCAGCTATTGCTGCCCAATTGGGCAATACTTTTTTCATTTTAAGTTTTGGCAAGTCTCGATCAAAGCTTTTCAAAGGTCACCGAACTACCGCTGAATTCGAGAAATTCGAGAAAGTCCAAGAAATCGCTGAAGTCATCAAAATCGCTTGAATTAGTCGAGAACAAGAAATCCCCGGCAGTAAAGGCCATTTCACCTTCTGCAGGCGTCGATGATTCCGCCGAGAACATCGTTACGGTATTTTGCCGGGATTCCATTTTGTCGGGCGTCACCATTTCATTTCCGGTAACTTGAGTTGAGCCTCCCTGTGGAACGCGAATCTGCTGCCCCGAACCATTCATGACGTCCATACTGTGTTCATTCATCTGTATGTTCGTCGAAGTTCCGTTTGAGATATCTGTGTTCGAACCTCTCACACCCGCGACAACAGTCGGAGTTCTCACGCGAAAGTGATTGCGCACGTTGGCGTCGTTGACTTTCGCAATGTCAGCGTTCATGCGTCCGACGCGCAGGCTCATGTTGGTTTGCGTTCCGTAGGCACCTGTCGTATACTGGTCGAGGCTCGCGAGCGTGCCTGGTTTCAAAACGACTTTAGTGCCGTTGGGGAAAATCAGCGTCGCTTTGCCGGTTGGCCCTGTCTGCAGTTCTGTGTTGTCATTGAGCGGCGAACCTATCTTCGCATTCTGCCATTTGCCGCTTTTTTCGCGGTATTGTACGGTTCCGGTGATAGATTCAAATTTGGCGACTACTTTTGCCGAGAGTGATTCTGTTGCAGCAAACCCAATCAGGGTCAGCATGCATGCTAGAGTGTTCTTGCGTGTCATTTTTTTTCTCCTTTTTCCCATTCGCTTCTTTTCGTCGCGAATTCTTCTGCATCGGTCATGATAGCAAAGAGTTGTTCGCCTGAAAGGCGTTGGCTCGGTGATGCTTTTTGCGGAATCATGCCCGCCTCTTGCGCATCGCGCAGTGCGTAGCGTTCCCACCCGGTAAGCCAGTAGAGCCAACCCTTTTCGGGATCGTATTTTTTGACGAGTGCATGCGCCAACAGACCAATCGTCAGTTCGTCGGTCGCTTCATAGCCGGCTGTGATGAAACCCAGTTCGCGGGCGTGCTGCAGGCGCTTTTCAGGTGTTTTGAATTTAGCAAACTCGCCCTGGTACATCAGCAACAGGTCTGCCAGATCTTGGACGATGACGACTGGTCGATTCTGTACCTGACGATAAGCTTCCATTTCATCACCCGATGCGATTGGTTCGGCTTTAGGCGGGGCTTCGTTTTCGGCTTTTTTCTCTTCGGGTTCACGCGCAGCAGCAGCGTTGCCGCCCTTCGTTTCGGTCGTTGCCTCGGTCTTCACAGCCGCGGGTTTTGCCCGCTTTTTTGGCTTTGCCGCCAGCAGTGCCGGGCAGAGGGTCAGAGCAAACAGAACCGCAATAATTCGCGAAATCATGTCTCATTACAGGCAGACTTTTGGGCGTGTCAAGGACTTTGACTAAGGCCAAAGCGCGAGCAGATTGACGGCCTGTTTCAAAACTATGAACTGTTGCGGGGCTTGGCCCCACAACAGTTCATAGAATTTCCGGGGGTTTAGCTCAGTTGGGAGAGCGTCACAATGGCATTGTGAAGGTCAGGGGTTCAACTCCCCTAACCTCCAAAAGAACAGCGAAAGAAGAAACAGATTATGCAGGCTTCGAATCGAAATTACTCCACACCCGTCAAAGATTCGAAGCTGCGAGTGGCCGTGATCACGGCTCTCTTTAATGAAGATATCACACAGGCGCTCGCCGCGGGCGCCGAAAATCAGCTGCTTGAGCTGGGCGTAGCGGCCGGCAATATTCTGAAAATCTCCGTTCCCGGCGCATGGGAACTACCTTACGCTGCGGCTCGGGTGCTTTCTGCAGATCAGGCCGACGCTGTCGTCGCCTGCGGCTGCGTCGTGCGCGGCGAAACAGGGCATTATGACATTGTGGCAAATGAGAGCGCCTCGGGCCTTATGCGCGTTGGGCTCGACTTCAGAAAACCCGTTATGAATGCCGTGCTGACGGTTGAAAACTTCGATCAGGCGCGGGCAAGGGCCGAGGCCAATGAGACCAATAAGGGCGCTGAGGCATCGCGATCGCTGGTCGAGCTCTTGAACGCATTTGCGGGGCCGGCCTAGACCATGGCGAAGACGCAACGGCAGAAGCGCCATAAGGCCCGCATTCTGGCCATGCAGGCATTGTTTCAGCTCGATACGCGCAAGGCCGAAGAGACCGTTATTTCAGATCTTACTTCATTCTCATGGATAGATTACGAAGTGCCGGCAGAAGAACGGGACTATGCTCTCGCGATCATTACCGCGACCTTCAGTCACCTTGCCGAAATCGACACCATGATTTCTGACCGCCTCGTCAATTGGGATTTCTCACGCATCTCAGGCGTCAGTCGGGCGATTCTGCGCACGGGTGTGGCGCAGCTTCTTTACATGGCCGACGAAGCCGATGCGGCCGTCGTCATCGATGAATGTATTCTATTGGCCAAACAATACGACGAAGGGCAGGCGGTTGCTTTTGTCAACGGCGTGCTCGATGACGTGCACCGTGAAAAGTTTCCCAATGCACAGGGTGCGCGCAAGAAAGCTTCGTCGGTTCAGCCAGCCAAAAAAATTCGCATTCGCGTTGCGGCACCGGTTAAAAAGTCAGGTCAAGCGTCACCGTAGTCTTTTCGAGCCTCGGTTCGGGATACAGCGTGCAAAAATAGCGAATACCCTTTTCGCGGCAAACGTCTTCGAGGTACGAATTGTAAAGTAAGCCCAGGCCCGCACCAAGTTTGTCACCACCACCCGTGTCTTCATAGAAATCGGCAAGCGCGATGCCAGCGGTATCGGTTTTCATCTTTCGGGCCAGGCCGTCGCGTGTTGAATCGGTAATGAGTCCGTAATTTGAAAGAATAATTTTAACGTTGTGTGCCTTGCCGGCATTAACGCGATCGGTTTGAAAGTGCCAGGTGACTTCGAGCATCTGGTTACTCTGCTGCGCTATCTTCACGACCTGCTCTCTGTTCAGCCTGTTGCGAAGGTATGAATCTATCTTATCGCGCGGAGCGAGGTGGTTCTTGACGATGATTCTCTCAAAATGGGCTTTCTCTGCGTTTTGTATGAATTCCATGACCAGATTGCCCGTATGCGTAGCAATCTGCGTGTTGTCGAGATACTGAAAAAACAGTTCGACGTATGCCTTTTCAATTTCTCCGCGCAGAGGCGTCTGGTAAATAATAAGATAGAGATACCAGATGCGTTTGTCTACCCAGCGCACAAACTTCTCGAGGCTGCGCATGCGCACAATCTTGTCTTCTTCGGGCAGCTTGGTATCGGCTGAAATGCGGCTGAGAACTGCGTCGATCATTTCATGCTCGATGCGCGCGAGCACAGCCTGGTTCTTTGCCATAAAATCGTCCATCAGTTTCTGCGGTATCGATTTGAAATCGACGATCGCCGCTTTTGGGTTGCGGCGGTTGTGCTCTCTGAGCACAGGAGAATCAATAACGCGGCGCGCAAGCGTCGGCGAAAGCATTTTGTAGAGCATCGCGTAAAGAATCAGATTCGTTGTACTCACGATCTGCGGGCGTTTCGTGAGAAACTCAGGTGAAGCGTAATATAATTCGTCGATATATGAGTTCATGATCAGCTTCTGCACGGTGGCGGCATTAAACGCCTGAGAGAGTAATCCCTCTTTGTTGGTGCCACCGCGTGCCGGTACACGCTGAATGGCAGTTTTTGAACCCGACAAGATGCGTATGCCTTCTGCAGAAAGCACGATGCTGGCTGGAATGTCAATGAAGCCTTTGCGCGGGGCTTCTGCCGGTGCTGTGTTCTGCATCAGTGTTTCAGATAGAATTCTTCGTAACCGTCTTTATAGACCTCAGAGCCGACGCGCCCTTCGCGCATCAGTTTTCTGAGCAACGCTTCGAGCAGCTCAAGCGCGGTGATGAAGTGGTTGCCGCCTTCGATGTGCGCACCGAACGCAGATTCCATCAGGTCGACGAGGCCTTTGCGGCCTTCGACCAGTTTCTTCAGAATGCCGTTTTCGAGAATGCCGATCGTTTTTAATACAATCTTGATCGCACGCTCGGGATGCATTATCTCATCGCCGTGCGCTGGCATAAAGCGCATCGTAGGCATTCGCTTACGTTCATCGATCAGTTTTGCGAGACTCTGCTGAAAGAGTTCAAGGTTGCCGTCGAGCCGGTCATAAATCGCCGGAATATTGCCAATCAGCAGGTCGCCCGTAAAAGCGAAACCCTGCGTCGTTTCGAGGGGGGTAATGTGCCAGGTATTGTGGCCAGGAGTCTCAAGAATGCGAAATTTCAGTTTGCCCGTTGAAAACTCGTCGCCTTCTTTTAACAGGCGATCGAGCTTAACGGCTCGATCGCCGATTTTGTTTTCACCCTCACCGAACCGTTTGACAAACTTCGCCCAGCGGTCGTTTGCCTTGCGTATGCGTGTCTTGCGTGCCTGCATATCACGAAAAGCGACGGTGAGAATGCGTGAGGTGTCGGCCTGCCAGACGTCGATGAAGTCAGGGTAATCGGGAATATCCCGCGCCATCGTGTGGTGTCCCCATTTTTCTGTGCGTTTAGCGTATGTGCCCCATAAAAGACCCGCAGTAATATGGTCGATATGCGGATGCGTGTAGAGCAAGACATCCACCTCTCGCATGCTCAGCCCAATCTGCTTCAGCGCGAGTGCCAGTGAACCGATCGACTCAACGTAGCCAGAGTCTATCAGCATCGTCGTTTCGTCGCGAATCAGATATACCTGATTGGGCGCATAGAAGGGCTGGCCCAGCGTGATACGGTAGATTTGGTCGGTGACCTGCAGAATCTCTGCTGGCTTCGCTGTCAGTTTGCGCACGGCCGCCTAAGGTTCAATTGCAGCAGAGCCTGAAAACTAAAAACTTATATTGCGAACGAGCGTTCATTTTTTGTTTACGCTGCCATGGACTACCTGCCAGTGCGCCATGCGGATTTCTCACGTTCTGGCGGTGGCGTTCAGCGCACTTATGGCCACGAGTTGCCAGTCTGTCAGCTCGACTAACTATGCAGAAAAAGAGAACCAGCGCGATTTCACCGTCGAAGCCGGTGGCGCCAGTTATACGGTATCGATGTTTCCCCGCACATTCAGCGCGCTGGCGGGGCCGGCGTTTTCACTCGTTCTGGTCTCGCCCTTGCTCGTCGCTGACGAAGCCCTTTATAACTCGGGCCGAGCGTCGATTATACCCTGGTTTAATGCACGAGGGGTAACCGTGTGGCTCGTGCGTATACCGCAGCACTCGCAGATCGAGCGGTTCGGGCGCGAAATTCTGCCGCAGGTCACAACCGCCATACGCAAGAATTCAAACGATGAGTCGTGGGTGATGGCGGGCATTTCGCTCGGCGGGCAGGCGGTCGCGCACTACCTGAACGATGCGCCGCGCAACGCGACGGTTTCGGGCATGCTTGTGAAGTCAGCCTTTTTTCTCGGCACGGGCTTCGACTATAACTATCCGGGGGCGTTCACCAGGCGGCTCGCCGCCCTTCAAGACAACAAAGCGGGCAACCTTTGCAGCGAAAATTTCTGTAAGCGATTTTTACCATCGTTGCCCGAAAATCTCGTCGGCTCGCGCACGCAATTGTTCGATGCGGCGGGCAAGCCGGTGTGGCGCGATACGCTCGAAAGTGTACAGCTTAAAGACAAAGGTGTGCGCATCTTTTTTCTCGCGGGCAAGATCGACAACGTAGCGCCCTCTGAATCAGTTTATAAGTTTTACGTGAGAACCATAGGTGACGAGCGCAAAACTTCGGCAGATTTCAGATTCATGCTGCCGGGCAAGATGAACCGGCACGGAAAAGATTTTGATCACGGCATGATGGTCGCATCAGATGAGCTGGCTTCAGAAATTCTGCCCGATATTCTGAAATGGATAGATCTTTAGCGATAATATGAAAATGGCATCTGCCCGCCAGGTTTTGCAAGTTTAACGCAGATAATCATTTGTAGATCTTGGCCAGCTGGCTCGCAATTTTTTCATTGCGCGGGTCGCGTATCTTGAGGCGAGTCAGAACATCGGCAGCTTTTTCTGTCTCACCCAGCTTGAGCAAAATTGACCCGAGCAGGTCAATCGCCTGTGTGTCGCCCGGGTTCTCTTCACTGTAGATTTCAAAGTAGCGGGCGGCTTCTTTCATTTCTCCCGTTTTGTAGCAGATGTGCGCGAGGGCCCGCGCGACATGCAGGTTGTCGTGCGTTGCTTCATAAACTTCTTCAAGGTGTTGCTTTGCGGCTTCATATTGTTTTTCGGCGACGAGACGGCGCGCGCTGCTGATTGTCTGGCGCGTGCCTACGCGTGCCTCGGCTGTCTCTTTTTCAGGTTGGTAGGTCAGTGAAATCAGCGAAAAATCATCGGTGATCTCGCCCGTACGTTTGCACGCGTTGTAGACCGCCTCGAGATTACCGTCGCCGTCTTCGAGCAGGCGCAAGAAAAGATTTTCATCTTCGTTGATGACGCGGTTGCCATCATCACCCGTGCCAAGCACCAGATCGTCGCGACCGTCTGAGCCTATGACAAAAGCGTCGCCGGGCTTCATTTCATAGGTCTGCACTTTGATTCCCATGCTGACGCCCAGCGTACCCAGCTTGCGCAGAGTCAGATCGTTTTCGATGAAGAATGCTTTGCCGCTGCGCAAGATAGCCGACCAAGGGTGTTCGGCGTTGATAAAATAAACAAAACCACTCTTTTCGTCGGCCAGCCCCATAATGACCGAAATCAGCATTGAGCCGTCGAAACTTTCAAAGGTTTTCTGCAGTTCGAGAAAAACCGCCTTCAGCCAACGCTCGGGGTAGAGCACCTGTTCTTTGGGTGAAAGTTTCGTGCGTTCGATGATTGACTGCATAACGGCGCCAAGCACCAGCGAGCCACCAGCGCCTTGCATTGATTTGCCCATCGCATCGCCGTTCAAGAACAGCGTATAGTCGCGTCCGCGCAGGCGAATGCTGTGCGCGAGACAGATATCTCCACCGATTTCATTGGTTTTGGTCTTGAATTCGAAGCTTTTTTTCTGACGTATAAAAATACTGACCTTAATCTGCCGGTTGTTGGCGTAGTTGCCAGTGAGCGGCTTCAATAAGAGCGATGTCAGAAAGTAGTCGCCGTCTTGCTGTCCCTTCAGCGCCCGCACATTGCCGAGACTCTCTTGCAGCTCGGCGGTGCGCTCTTCGATTTTCTGCTCGAGGTTTGCCTGGTAGTCTTTGATCGTTCGCGCGGCGTCTGAGATGCCCGTCGCAACTTTAACAAATTCGCTGTCGATAGACTTGGTGAAAATAAGTCCCGAACCGCCGCTTTTGAGGTCGTCCATCGCGCCTTCGATGTCTTTCAGTGCGCTGTAGATAAGGTAGAAGATCATGTAGGCCATCAGAATGGCTGCGACCATCGCCATAAACACGAAGACCAGTATCGCCTGCAGATTATCCCGGTTGTAATAGACGAGGGTTGCCGCCACGTAAATCGTGATCAGAAAAAGCGTAATAAAGAAGGCAAGTTTCAGCCTAACCGTGGTGACCGCGCGGTCTGTGAAAGGAATCTTCTTATCTGACATGATGCGCTTGCATTCGGCCCGCATTGAACCCGTCGCGATTTCACCAATCACAAGGCAAAAACCGCCGTGAATGAATGAAAAGATGAAGTCCATGATGACTCCCTGCACATAATGGTAGGTTTCAAACTTCACCGACATTTCTGCCGCGACCAGAATTGCCACGAAGATAACCTGCACAGATAGCACTGCGGTGAACGCGTTTGTCAGAGGTATAATTGTCAAAGCGCGCAGCAGCTCTTGATACTCCGGTTCTTTGAGGTCGGGTCTGATCTGCAGATCTGGGTGAGCGGTGATAAACCGGTTCACAGCCAGCACCGGTCGCGTGAAACCGGGAAATCCGACTTTGTTCATGATACCAAACTGCAGCGAGTGGCCAACCCAGGCAACTGCCGCACCGCCTGCGATTGTCCAGAGCATGAGTTCACTGATCGGAAAATTCGTCGCGCGCGCATAGTAGAGCCCGAATGAGATGGCAAGAATCGAGCTGATCGCAGCCGAGGTTGCGACGGCGATACCGTAAGACGAGAAATAGGCGATCCAGCGGAACAGAGTCCGGACCAGGTTAGACATGGCACACGATTTGCAGTCACGATTAAGTGGTAAAGGGGAAAACCGAAGCCCTTTCTTCAGGGCTCATCAATTTGTGCTTGTCGCCGACGCCTGTTCATGGTATATTTATCCCAGTGGCGAAGGCTCAGGCAAATAGACGCAGATTGTTGCCCCATTGCGCGGCGATGTTTGCTGCGCTGATTTTTCTGGGTGGCTATGAAATCGCGGCCTCGACCGGGGCCCGCGAAAACTCGCTGTCTTTGCACAGGCACAACCTCACATCGACGTTTGACTTTGCTGAAGATGTATTGGTAGA
>Ga0075163_10004193_pt1 | contig 19336 bp, 15 predicted proteins | sample JI1023141ADNA_FD_71478 | JGI IMG/M metagenome (GOLD analysis project Ga0075163, IMG submission 71478) | Wastewater effluent complex algal communities from Wisconsin, to seasonally profile nutrient transformation and Carbon sequestration -... | ecosystem: Engineered > WWTP > Effluent > Algae...
AGAAGGAGGTGGCCGCGATCAACGCCAGCACCGCGACGACGCCCGCGATCCGCACGCAGGCCATCAGGCGCTCGTCGGCCGTCTGCGCGCCGCCCACGAGCCAGTCGTGCGCGGCGTTCGCGTACGGTCGCCACCACTCGGTCCCGGTCGAGGCGCTCGCCTCCGTCTGCCCCAGCACTTCGAGGGTCGGCGACAGCAGCGGAATGACCGCCTTTCCGGCCATCTCCGCGATCCAGGCCAGGACGATCAGCAACAGGAACGCCCCCCGGTGCGCGCGCGCGTGCGGCTTCAGGACGGTCCAGATGGTGCGCAGGCCGGGGTTCACGGGGCGGCAGTGTCGGGGACCGCGCGGCGAGTGTCAAAGCCGCGCGCCGAGTTGCGCGCCGAACCCGTCGCCACGACGGCGAAGCGGTGCCGTGCGCCGACGGCACGGCACAGCGAGGATCCAGCACGCTCGCGACACGGCGCGACACGACACGGCGCGGCGAGGCGAGGATACGGCGCAGCGCCGGAACGCCGCGAGGCCGTGGCGCGCGGTGCGCCACGGCCTCGCGGCCGCGAAAACGTGCGCGTCGTGCGCGGGACGCTTGGTCCCGCCGACGTCACAGTTCCGCCGACGTCACGGTCCCACCGGCGTCACTCGATCGCCTTGAAGCCCTTCACGTCGGCTTGGGCGACCGCTTCCTTCGCGTACGTCACGAACGCGACGCGCAGGTAGTCGTCGACGAGCAGGTCGAGCTTCTTCGGGTCGCTCGGGTTCAGCGGATAGGTCGGCGGCAGACGGCGCGTGACGCGCGTCAGCAGATAGCCGTACGGGTGCTTGTACGGACCTTCCACGACGCCTTCCGGTTGATCGAAGAACGTGCGGTCCGTGATCGAGTTGCCCGTGACCCAGTGCGAGTACGCGGTTTCGCCGACGTAGCTCGCCAAGTCGTTGCGGTAACGCAGACCGAACCGGCCACGGTTCTTCATGCCGACCGTCGACGACTTGCCCTTCTCGGGCGGCGGCGGGTCCCAGAACTCCGAGTGGTCGTCCATCATCTTCGTCCAGAAGACGTAGGGCTCGAGCACCGCCGGATCCGGCGTGAACTCCTTGCCCTCGGCGCGCGCCTTGTCGGCCGCCTCGCGCTGCGCCTTGTTCGCCGCCAGGTTGGCGTCGATCTGGGCCTTGATGCCCTCGGCCTTCTTGCGCGTGTCGGCCCAAGTGACGTTCTTCCACTTGAAGTGCGGGATGTCGAACGCCGACACGAGCAGGCACTCGACGTCGACTTGCCCCAGGCCCATCGAACGGTTCGCGCGATCGAGGTGATCACGCAACGGCGCGGCGAGAGCACCGTCCGGACCGCTGACGAGCTTCGGCGCGGTCAAGGCCTCGAAGCCCTTGCTCAGGCAGAAGTACTCCTTGTAGGTCTCCGTCGACGGGAACGCGTACTGCTGCGTCGCCAGGATCTCGATGTTGATGTAGGTGCCGGCGAACTGCTTCATCAAGTCGGCCAGCGCTTGCTTGCGGCCGTTCTCGTCGAGCAGGTGGCCGTCGGCCTTCAAGCGGTCGGCCGTCGCGATCGACGTGACGTACCACTGCTTGGCTTCCTCGATCTCGGCCGGCGTGACGGTGTCCTTGACCTTCTCCCACACTTCGGCGGTGGTCACGACCAGCTCGGGCTTGCCGTCGCCGTTCTTGTCCGCCGTCATGACGATGTCGTCGGGCAGACCGTCGTACGCGGTCTTGAAGTCGATCGTGCTGTACAGCGCGTCGCGCACGATCTGGCGCATCATCTGCGTGTAGATGCCGTCTTCCTTGGGCAGCGGCTCGCCGGTCTTGTCGGCGTGGGCGCGGCGCTTCTGGTAGCTGTCGACCGCGTCCGTCAGGAGCGTCTCACCCGAGTCGGCGCGCACGGATTCCACCGTGGTCTCGGGCCAGTCCGCCGGGTCCTCGGGATAGAAGACCTTGTCGAAGAGCAGCGTCTGCTTGAGGTTCGTGCGGTACCAGTCGACCGTGCGGAACGCGCGGCTGACTTCGGCCTCGACGTCGAGCACCGGGTAGTTGCCGCGGAACTCGTCGAGCGTCCGCTTGTACTCGGCTTGGAACTCGACGTCCGAGATCGCCATCGTCTCGCGCACGCGGCCGTACTCGGCGTCGTAGGCCTCGCGCCAAGGCTTGGCCAGCTCGGGCAACGAACGTGCCTCGGAGGTGGCCTTGGCGAGGGCCGCGTCGTAGGCCGCTTGCTTCTCCTCGGGCGTCGCGAACGTCTTGCCTTCGATCGCGGCCGAGGCTTGCTTGGTCGCGTAGGCCGTGACCTGCGGACGGATGACCAAGTCGGCCTCGCGCGCCGCGCGGCGCACGAACTCGTCCTGCACGATCAGGTCGATGCGGTACATCTCGAGCATCAACCGGCACGGACCGTAGATCAGGTAGCGCTTGATGTCGTTGTCCGACACGCGCTTGCCGTTGACGATCAGCGGCTCGCCGAAGATCGACGGGCTCATGTCCGGAGCCTTCGCGGGCGCGGCGACCGGAGCCGCCGGCTTGCCTTCGACGAGGGCCACGGTGGCGGGCGGGGTCGCTTCCTTCGCGGGCGTCACGACGGTCGTCGCGGGCTTCGATTCGGGCTTCGCCTCCACGACCGGGGCGGGCACGCCTTCCGGCGGTCGTCCCTCGACCGTGCCGGCCGGACGCGCCACTTCGGTCATGGCGACCTCGGTCTTCGGAGCATCGGCCTTCGCGGCCGGGACCTCGGCGGGCTTGGCGGGGCTCGCGGCGGAACCGTGCGCCGGGGCGGGGGTCGCGCCGCTCGGTTGTGCGGGAGCCGAGCGAGCCGGGGCGGCCGGCGCCGGGGCGCGCGGGGACGTCGACTCGCAGGCCATCAGGCCGGTCGCTGCGAGCAACACGAGGAACAACTTGGAATCCATGCGGAGACCTCGGGGCGGGACGATTCCGGTCCGGATGGGCGGATCGTGGGGCGTCGAGCCCGGTGAGTGGACGGAAATGGGTGAGCCAGCCTACGGGCGTCGGGCCGTAACGGTGAAGTGTTTTTTGGCCCAACGGATCCCGCAGCCCCCGCGCCCGGTCGCGCGCCGAGCGGGAGGGTCGACGGGCGGGCGAACCCGGGGAAAGCCGCTCCGGGGTCGAGCCTTCGATCTTGGTAGTCTATGCACCGCTGCGCGGTCGGCGTCCCGGCCCGGAAGGCCACGTGCCCCGCGCGGAAACCCAGCCATGGCCCGGTTGACGCTCTATGCCCCGCGGACGATCGCCCTCGTGTGCGAGCTCGTCCACACGCCCTTGATGCCCGACCCGGCTCCGATCCAGCGGGTCCACAACCAGCTGTACGAGACTGGGGATCCGCCCTACCAGAGCTTCTCGGTCACGGGGCTCGGCGCGGTGCTCTCGAACCCGGTGCAGATGCCCGGCGCTTCGTCGCTGGCGGCGTTCCTGCCCGACCGGTTCCAGTTCCGCGAGGAGCTCTCGAGCGTCACCTACGACGACTTCGCCGCGCGCGTGCGCTCGGTGGCGGCCAAGGTCGGCGCGGCGCGCGGGCTGGCGATGTTCCAGGCCCAGCACGTCACGCTGCGCACGCTCGTGAACCCGCAATCCTTCCAGGACAGCCGCGAGTACCTGAAACACGGCCTCTTCGGCCTCGACGACGAGCTCGAGGTCTTCGGCCGCGAACCGGCGCTCCTCGGGTTGCGCCTGGTGTTCCCGGCCGGCGAGGGTCGCCCGGGGACGCACGCGTTGCGCATCGAATCGTTCAGCAACGACCCGCGCTCGCTGTTCCTCGAGATCACGTCGAGCTACGGCCCGATCCTGGCCGAGACCGGCTTGGCCGAGGTGGAGTCGAACATCGTCGCGAGCTACCGTTTCGTGACCGAGCAGACGATGCGCTTCCTGCACGGCTTCGACACGGCGGGGATCGAGCCCGAGGACCCCGACGAGGGCGAGGACACGTGAGGCGGCCCGCCGGCCGCGCGCTCGGACGCTCGAGCGCGTTCCCGGCGCCGCCGAGGTGGCGGGCGAACCCGACTCCGGTCCGTGGATCGGGCTCGGGCTCGAATCGAAACCCGCGCGCTTCCGGAGACTAGCCTGCAGGCACGTTCCCCTTCGACGACCCGCACGATCGCACGAACCGGCCCATGACCCCGCCGCCCAGCTCCGCCGCACGTCGCCGCGCGATCGTCGTCACCCTGCGTGCCGCGGTGCTCGCGTCGGGCCTCGCCGCGTGCGAACCGACGGCGCCGACCGCTCCGACGGTGGGCCCGTGGCCGCCGGGCACGGTGCTGGCCCTGAACGACGTCCCGATCCGCGCGGACGAAGTCGACGCGGCGGGCAGCATGGTCGCGGTCGTCGAACCGAGCTACACGCTCGAGCACCTGCGCCGACTCGCGCTCACGAACGTGGTGCTGCCGCGCCTCGCCGGCGTCCGCGCGGCGGGCGAGGCGCGCACACGCGCGCGAGCCCTGGCCGACGAATGTCACGCACTGCTCGCCGCGGGTACGTCGACCGTCGCGCCGCTCGAGGGCGTCGTGCTGCACGAGCGCGACGGCGGGTACGGCGACGTCGGGATGGAGTGCTTCGACTACGCGGTGAGCGCGCCGCTGGGTCGTTGGTCGCCCGTCACCGAGACCATCGGCGCGTTCGAGATGTTCCGCGTCGAGGAGCGCTCGGCCGCGGACGCCCCGCGCGAGATGCGCGTGCGCGTGACGGCCTGCGTCGTCCCCTACCTCGATCCCGCCGAATCGCGCACGCTCATCGACGCGCAGCTGGATCGCTCTCGTATCGTGTACGTCGACGAGGCTTGGCGCGACGTCGTGCCGGAGATCTGGAAGCACCGCCTGCGAGGAGGAGTCCCTTGATGAAACGTCCTTGGAACGTGAGCGCGCGGGTCGCGCTCGCGCCCGTGTCGTCCGCGCCGCGCGAACGTCTGTCGTGGGCGCTCGTGTCGTTCGGCCTGCTCGGCGCGGGAGTCGCGTGGGCGCTGCTCGCGCCCGGCGCCGTCGCGAGCGACGCGCGCTCGAACGCGGATCGGTCCGCTCTGTTCACGTGCGCCGCAGCGTCGGCGACCGATCTGTTCACGTGCGCCGCGCCGTCGTCGACCGAAGACCCCGCCCCCGCTCCCAAGGAAGAGCCCAAGAAGGGCGAGGCCGAGAAGCCGATCGAGCGCCTGACCGCGTGGCCCAAGCCCACGGACAAGGACACGCTCATGAACGACATCGAGCGCGTGGTCAAGGCACACGTGCCCGCGATGGCCGAACAAGGTCGCGACGGCTTGATCGCGCAAGGTGCTGCGTGCGCGCCGTTCGTGCTCGACCGCTACGGCAAGGAACGCGACGAGGACGCGCGCGCGCGCCTGCACGAGGTGCTCATGGCCGTGACGAACGGGACGCACACGCGCCTCCTGGCGAAGGAGTTCGGCAGCAAGCTGCAACTCGTGCGCACGTTCTCGCTGTGGCGCGCGGCGCAGTTCCCCGACCCCGAGCTCAAGAAGGACGCGGAAGCGGCCTGGGCGCGGGTCACGAAGGCCGGCGACAAGGCCGATCCGGACGAGCGCTACGCGGCGGCGCTGTGCTGCGCCTCGACGTCGTCGATCGTGGGCCTCGAGGCGCTGTGGGACGCGACGCGCACGCCCAAGATGTGGGACGCCAACCACGTCGAGATGCGCGCGGCGCTGAACGGATCGCGCGGCAAGGACGCGACGGTGTGGGTCCTCGCGAAGCTGACCGACGCTCCGGACCGCAAGACGAAGGTCGCGGTGCTGCGGATGCTCGCGGGCTGCGGCGAGCGCTCGTACTCCGTGCGCGTGAAGCCGTTCCTCGACGACGAGGACAACCAGGTGCGCGTGGCCGCCATCAACGCGTTGCGCGGGATGATCGACAACGAACCGCCGCTCGAGAACCTCTCGGCGTTCGAAGCGATCGAGATGGCCAACAAGTGGAAGGGTCGTTCGTGAAGTGGATCGCGCTCCTCGCCGTCGCGTTCACGCTGGTCGTGTCGCCCGCGCTGGCTCAGAAACCCAAGGCCACGGATCCGTTGAGCGATCCGTACACCGAGGGCGGCAAGCCCGAGTTGATGCAGGCCGCCGGCATCGTGTCGATGGGTGGATTCCCCTTCGGCAAGAAGGGCCGCACGACCGTCGACGTCGACAAGTTCATGGTCACGGCCGAGATCCGCTGGATCGAGACCGAGCACTTCCGCATCGGCTTCGCGCTGGGCCCGTATCAGGTCAAGCTCGAGGACAAGAAGAAGATCCTGGCCGAGCTCACGCGCCTCAAGGCCGTGCTGCCCAAGGTGAACCCCGAGACGAAGATCCTCGATCCGTGGTTGCGCCTGCACTTGACGGCGCAGCGCTGTGAGGACGTCTACAAGCGCTTCATCGAGCTGATCGACGGCTCGACGCTGCAGTTCACGCAGGGCGAGATGCAGCCCGGTCCCTACCGCGGCGAAGGCCCCTACCTGGGCATGAAGGAGAAGTACGAGGTCTTCGTGCTCTCCACCGAGCGCGCGCAGGTCGATTGGCTGCTCGAGAACGCCGGATTGCGCATCCGCAACTCGCAGCGCTGGCACTTCATCGACCGCGGCGCCATCAGCATCGTGATGCACGCCGAACAGGGTCAGCTGCGCAACGACGCGGCCCTCCACGGGCACATCGCGTTCAACTTGGCGCACAACCTCTACGACGGGCTCAACCACTACACGTACGACACGCCCGTGTGGATGCACGAAGGTCTGGCGCACTTCTTCGAGCGCGAGATCGACCCGAACCACAACTCGTTCGACTCGGGCGAAGGCGCCGTGGCCGACATGACGAGCAAGGGCAACTGGAAGCCCGAGGTCGTCAAGCTGATCCAGTCGGGCGAAGCGTCGCGCATGGCCGAGCTCATGCAGCTGAAGAGCTACTCCGAGCTCAAGCTCGTGCACCACTTCACGACGTGGTCGATGGTCGACTTCCTGGTGCAGACGAAGCCCAAGGAGTTCTCGCAGTTCCTGTGGGCGATCAAGCGCAACTTCGACGCGAAGGGCGTGCCCACCGGCGAAGGCCTGGTCGAGTGGCACCGCAAGCAGTTCAAGGAACAGCTCGGCTACAGCTACGCGGAGTTCGACGAGGCGTGGCGCGCCTGGGTGCTCTCGACCTACACGAAGCCCCCGGGGAAGGACAAAGACAAGGACAAGGAAGGCAAGGACGCCTCGGGCAAGGTCGACCCCGCCGCCGGCAAGGGCGGCAATCCGCCCGCGCCCAAGCCCGATCCCGCCAAGGAAGGCGGCAAGAAGGAAGACCCCGCGGGCGGTCCGCCCCCCGCTCCGGCGCCCGCCCCTGCGCCGAATCCGCCTGCGCCGAATCCACCCGAGCCGAAGGCCACGTCCGTGGTCGGAACCGCGACCTAGCCCTCGCGGGGGGCGTCGCGCACGATCGGCGCCACCACGGAACCCGTGCGGGGTGTCGCGACGGGACCTTGTCGCGGTCTCGTCGGAAACTTGTTCCGGAGCCGAGGTCGCTCGAGCCCCGTGGGTGCGGCGTCCGGCTATACTCTGGTGCCCCATCGTCCGGCGCGACTCGCGGCGAAGGATGCGTGGAACTCGCCGACGCAACGCCAGCGGAACGACTCGCAGCGCCGATAGGACTTCGAGCAAGACCCCTGGCGGAAGTGCCCGCGGACCGGAGATACTCCCAAGACGGACGTTCACGTGAGATTCGAGTGCTGGCGCCCTCCCGGAGCGCCACCCTCCGCCTGCAACTCGACCCGCGCACGACCCGCTCGCTTCGACCCGCCCGATGATCCACCGCAAGAAACGCATCGTCCTGTTCCTGCCGCACCGCGCCGACCCGGATCAGGGCGTGCGGGTGAGCGCGGACTTGACGCCGCTCGAGTTGCTGCAGATCGCGGCGCTCCCGGATCAGAACGGGTACGAGTGCGTGCTCATCGACGCGATGATCGAGCCGGACTACGAGCGCAAGGTGCTCGAGGCCTGCGAGGGCGCGCTCCTGTTCGCGAGCTCGTGCATCCTCGGGTTCCAGGTCGCGCACGGCGCGCGCATGGCCAAGAAGGTGCGCCAGAAGTTCCCCTCGCTCCCGATCCTGTGGGGCGGTTGGTTCCCGAGCGTTGCACCCGAGCTGTACTTCCAAGAAGGCATCGCCGACGCCGTCGGGCTCGGACAGGGCGAGATCACGTTCTGGGAGTGCGTGCAGGCGATCGACTCCGGCACGGACCTCGCCGACGTGCCCGGTCTCGCCGTGTGGCGCGACGGCCACATCGTCTACACGCCCCACCGCGCGGTCGTGGGCTTCGACGTGATCCCCGACGTGCCTTGGCACCTGCTCGAGTACGAGAAGTACGTCGCGCTGCAGAACGACACGTCGAGCAACTGGAAGGTGCGCCACAAGTACGCGGACCCGTGGGACATGAAGCCCGGGACGCCGTTGCGCGGCTTCAGCTACTTCTCGAGCTTCGGTTGCCCCGAACCGTGCACGTTCTGCTGCTCGCCGATGGTCACGGGCCGTCGATGGAAGGCGTTGCCGGGCAAGCTGCTCGCGGAGCGCATCCTCGAGGCGCGCGAGCGATTCCAGTTCAACATCCTGCGGTTCCAGGACGCAAACTTCGGCGTGCACGAGAAGCGCAGCAACGAGTTCTGCCAAGCGCTGATCGACGCGGGATCTCCGTTCTGGTGGAACGGCACGTACGAGATCGAGACGATCGCGCGCTACAAGGACGCGTCGCTCGACTTGATGAAGGGCTCGCGCTTCCACATGGCCGCCCTGGGCGCCGAAGCGGGATCCAAGGAGCAGCAGGAGAAGATCAAGAAGAAGATCGACATCCAGGGCGACCTGGAGAGCTCGCTGCGACGCTTGAACGAGCGCGGCATCCAGACGGGTGTCTCGTGGATCATCGGCTACCCGAACGAGTCGCGCGAATCGATGCGCGCCACGCTCGAGTGGGCCGCGCGCATCAAGTACCAGTTCCCCAACTCGCCATCCGACATCTTCCCGTTCCGGCCGATCCCGGGCACGGAGGACTTCGACGCGGCCGTGAAGCTCGGCTACAAGCCGCCGCGCACGCTCGAGGACTGGGGTTCCTGCCTCGAATACAAGTACGCCTTCGACGACATCGGCCTGCCCTTCGACGTGTTGAAGGAATGGAAGCGCTACGGCGTGGCCGCGACGTTCTACGACAACCTGGCCCGCGAGGGCTCGGGCTCCGTCCGACGACTGATGAAGAACTTGTCGGGTTGGAGACTGCGCAACCAGAACTACACGTTCCCCATCGAACAGAAGCTCTTCCACGTGTTCGTCAAGTTGACCGGCCAGAAGACGCAGGAAGACATGATCAAGCGCGACCAAACCTCCGGCGTGACGCCCAGCGCCCCCGCGACGTGACACCGTGATCGCACACAAGAAGAAGATCGTCCTGTTCCTGCCGCACCGCGCCGACCCGACGCGCGGCGAGAGTTTCAGCGCGGACCTGTTGCCGCTCGAGCTGCTGCAGATCGCGTCCGGTCCGGTCGCCGACGGCTACGACGTCGTGATGATCGACGCGATGATCGAGCCCGACTACATCGCCAAGGTGCTCGAGGCGTGCGAGGGTGCGTTGTGCTTCGCGAGCTCGTGCATCCTGGGCTACCAGGTCTACGACGGCTACGTCGTGGCCAAGGCCGTGCGCGAGAAGTTCCCGAAGCTCCCGATCATCTGGGGCGGCTGGTTCCCGAGCGTCACGCCGCAGATGTGGCTGCAAGCCGGCATCGCCGACGCGGTGGGCATCGGCCAAGGCGAGTTGACGTTCCGCGAGGTCGTCAAGGCGCTCGACGCGGGCGAGAACCTCGAAAAGGTCGCGGGGCTCGCGCTGTGGCGCGACGGACACATCCACTACACGGATCACCGCGCGGTCGTGGGCTTCGACTTGTTCGAGCCGGTGCCGTGGCACCTGCTCGAGTACGAACGCTACGCCGAGCTGCAGGTGAAGCCGACGAAGCTCAAGGTTCGTCACCGCTTCCCGTTGCCCGGTCACTGGACGCCGCAGAATCCGCCGCGCGGGTTCAGCTACTTCTCGAGCTTCGGTTGCCCCGAGCCGTGCACGTTCTGCTGCTCGCCGCTCGTGACCGGCCGTCGTTGGAAGGCGATCCCGGGCAAGCAACTGGCCGAGGACATCGCCGAGTTGCAGCAGCGCTTCAAGTTCGACGTGCTGCGGTTCCAGGACGCGAACTTCGGCGTGCACGAGAAGCGCACGAAGGAGTTCTGCGAGAGCATGATCGACTTGAAGGTGCCGATCCACTGGAACGGCACGATCGAGATCGAAACGATCATGCGCTACAAGGAGGAGACGCTCGATCTCCTCGAAGAGAGCAAGTGCCACCTGCTGTGGCTCGGCGCGGAAGCCGGGACCAAGGAGATGCAGGAGCGCATCAAGAAGTTCATCTCGATCGAGAACATCCCGCTCGCCATCGAGAAGCTGGCCAAGCGCAACATCGTGCCGGGCACGTTCTGGATCATCGGGTATCCGGGCGAGACGCCCGAGTCGATGCGCGCGACGCTGCGGCAGGCCGCGGCGGTGAAGCACGCGTTCCCGATCGCCGGCAGCGAGGTCTACCCCTTCCGACCGATTCCGGGGACGGAGGACTTCGACGCCGCCGTGAAACTCGGTTACGAGCCGCCGAAGGACTTCTACGAATGGGGCAAGTGCTTCGAATACAAGTACAACGCCCACAACACGCCGCTGCCCGAGGACGTGCGCGAGACGTGGCGCCTCTACAACAACACGGCCGCGATCTACGACAAGCACGTGAACGAGGGCCCGGAGTGGATGCGCAACGCGCTGTCCCGCATCGCGGGTTGGCGCTTGAAGACGGGCCGCTACAAGTTCCCCGTCGAGCAGAAGGCCTTCGACCTCTACGTGCGCGCCACGGGCCAGACGCAACCGGGCGCCGCGGACTACCAGCCGGCGGTCGACGCGTAGTCCGTACGGGCTCTCGCGCCGGTCGGGCCATCGCGCTGCACGTGGTCGCGATGACGGCCGTGTGCGCGATGGCGGTGTGGCTGTTGCGCGACGCGTCGCGCTCGATCGAGGACGACAGCCCGTCGAGCGGGTGGAGCACGTCTCCCGCCGGACCCGAGGATCTCCCGCGATTCACGGTGCGTGCGTCGGTGGACCCGGACGACGTCGCGCGACTCGGGGCGCGTCGCTGGGTGCTCACACCCAAGTTCTCGCAACTGAGCCCGATCGCAGTCCCGAGCTACGTCGACGTACCGGCGGACGGCCGGTTCTCGTTCGAGGTGCCCTGCATCGAGCCGAGCGACCTCGCCGGGTTCTTTGTGCTCGAACCCTGGCCGGCGGATGGCACGTGGCCGAGCCTCGATCGAGTGCCCATGGCTGCGTTTTTCGTCCGCGGCGCGACCTTCATGTCGGGGAGCGACGTGCCGAAGCGACTCGTGGCGACGATGTCGAACACGGGGTTGGAGTCGCTCACGGATGCCGAGTTGCAGGCGGATTGGAACCGCATGATGCGCCTGGACAGGTACGGGCGGAAGTCACTCGCCGGTGACTCGGAGAACGATCCCGACGACCAGCCACCGCTCGGGAAGGACCACTACGAAGGCCGCGTGGGCTGGGATCGCTTGCCGCTCGAGATCCTGCGTCGCAACGACGGCAAGTGGATCGACCTTCTGACGCGCGACGCGAGAGTTCGACCACCGGCCCAGGGCAATTTCGCGCAGCTCGGCATCCTCACGACTCTCCGACGACTCCGCCGGCAACCCGATCCTGTAGCGATCCGCTTCATGACAGGAACCGACCGCGTCGTGGAGTTCCCCGACATGCCCGTGCTCCGAGTTCAACTCGAGAACGTGGACGCGGAGGGCTTCCCCATCGCCGTCACGAGCCACATGCACGACCAATGGGGAGTCGAGACCCGACTTCCCGACGGACTTCCCGCGTTCCCGACGTACCCATACACCCTCGGCTCGAGCGGTGTGCCCGAGTTCGGTGATCTCGTCCTCGGGCATGGTCAGACGCGCGTCGTCTTGGTGAAGGTCCGCGAGCAATACAACCCGCTTCCACTGGGCAAGGTGCAGTTGCGCGTCCACTACGTGGATCACGGCTGGTTCTGGGACGCGCGCTTGGGCAGCACGCCTGTCGTGACGTTCCGCTCCGAGCCGATCGACGTCGAGGTCCGCCCGCGAGTCCTCACGCTGAACCGGCACCGAGTGCGCGAACTCGAGAAGGCTCTGCTGGCGATCGGTCCCCAGGATCCCTTCGTGATGAGCGAGGAACGCGCCGCGTGGGCCGACTACTTCGACGAGCCCGCGCGAACTCCCACCGACAAGTTGATTCAAGGCGGGATGGCGTCGGTCGGAGTGCTCCTGGCGCACGTCGACGACACGTCCCTCGCCCCGCATCAACAGCTGCGCTTGTTCGGACTCTTGTCGACGCTCACGGGCATGTTCGTGCGCGACCCCTTGCCCTACGCGTCCGGCGTGCCTTCGGACGAGGCTCTTCGCGATCCCGAGGGAGCGGAGGCTCAGAACTGGTTGAGGCTGCGGCGCGCGACCTGGGCTCCGTACCGCGGCGCGGTCCTGTTGCGAATCGAGTGAGCAGCTCGCTCGACGGCCCGTGACGCCAGCTCGCGCGCGAGCTCGTCGCCCGCGACATCGGCGGGAACATCCTTCGACCCTGCAGGCGAAATCCGTACCCCCCCACCGCGGGCGACACTAGGTTCCGGTCATGAACGCGACTTGTCCCCCTCGTCACCGAACTCGTTGGGCCACACCGGCGCTCGTGCTCGTGACCTGCTTCGCGTGCGGGCCTGTCGATCCCGATGAATCGGGAGGCACTTCCCATCGGCGCGTTCCCACGGAGTTGCAGCACGTCACCTTGCACGCTCGCGTCGACCCGCGTGACGTCGCTCGGCTCGGACCGCGACGCTGGGTCGTGACCCCGTTCTTGAAGGATCTGTGCGGCGTAGCCGTGCCCACGCGCGTCGAGGTCTCGCCGACCGGTGAGTTCTCGTACGACGTGCCGTGCACGGAGCCCGACGGATTGTTCGGACAGATTCGGATCGAAGCATGGCCCGACGACGACACGTGGCCCGTGTATCAGGACGTGCCGAACGCACAGTTCCTGGTTCACGGGTCCCAGGTGACGCCCGTCGGTGGAATGGACGGTCTGCCCCGGCTCGAAGCGCCGGCCCAAAGGACCGGGCTCGCGTCCGAGACGGACGAGCAGCTGGCCGCACTCTGGGCGCGATGGCTCCAAGGGTACGACGACCTCGTCGAGGTGACCGAAGCGTCGGAAGTGGATGCTGCCTTCGCACGCGACGTCGACTCGTACGCCGGATTCGATCTCGACGCGACACATCCGTCGTGGGACAGACTGCCTCTCGAGCTCCTGCGGCGCGGAGGGACGCGTTGGACGGAACTCCTCGCGCGCGGTTCACGGTACGGCGACGGCAGCTTGCACGTGCTCACGGCCTCGCGTCGGCGTCAGGGCCAGCGCGACCCCCTCGCGATCGAGATCCTCCCCGAGTCCTCGACGGTCGTGGAGTTCCCCGACATGCCGTCGCTGCGTGTGCGCCGCACCAACGTCGACGTGGGACGGGAGAACTTGGATGTCTCGTCGGACGTGCACAGGCGATGGCGGATCGACACACGCACGACGCAGGGCATTCCGACGTTCACGTCCTACAGGTGGTTGTGCGGTCGGACGGGAGCTCAGCCGGTCGTCGCGGACGCTCGCTTGCAATTCGGTGAGCATCGCGACGAGACGGTCGAAGTTCGCACGTGGTGCAATCCTCTTCCCCTGGGCCACACGGCGCTGAGGTTGCTGCTCACGGATTCGGGTGAGGCCTGGGGCTTGTTCGATCCCGAGCGTGCGCTGGTGTTGTTCCACTCCGAACCCGTGCAGGTCGAAGTGCGCCCACGCCGGGTCACGGTCTCACGCGATCGCCGTCGCGAGCTCGAGGACGCGTTGCGCGCGATCGACACGTCGGGGCGCTTGCCCGTGACGGACGAGAGACTCGCATGGATCGATCGATGGCAGCCCGATCCGCGCTCGCCCGAGGAGATCGTGTTGAGCGGAGGAATGGCCGCGGTGGGTGTCCTGCTCTCCCAACTCGACGCCCCCGACCAAGCGCCCCGCCAACGGATGTTCGTGTTCGCGCTCCTCTACAGCCTCACGGGGATGTTCGGTCAGGAGCCCATGACGGACGGTCCCGGGATCCTCGGGCTCGGCTCACCGACGATCGAAACGAGGCGCGACGAGCACGGCCTCGTTCGCCTCTCTTGGTTGCCCAGAGCTCCCGACGCCCCCTTGGAAGAGATTCGCGAGGAACTCGTTCCGATCCTGCACGCGGCTTGGACCCCCTATCGCCACGCAGTCGTGCTGCGCGAGCCCTAGTTCCACCTCTTCACCCGCGCGGCCAATGCCCTGGAGCACGCGGTTCCGCGCGTTTCGAGGGCGAGTTGTCTCCGTTCGGACCGCGAGAGGACTCACTTGGCCGTCGGATCGTCGATCCGGCCGCAGAACATCACGAGCCCGGCACCGCGGTGTCGCAGCGCGAACAGGAACGGGCGATCGGCCACGAACGGAACCGTCGTCGGTTGCTTCGACGAGCCGGCTTTGAACACGATCGCGGTGGCCGCGGCGGCCTCCGTCCCGGCTTCGTCGATCGTGAGCCGCGCGCGGTGGATCACGTCGCTGACGTACAGCGGCTCCTTCGTCGTGATGCCGGAGAGGTCGCAGGCCTTGGCGTCGAACAGGTCGACCACACCGAGAGCGTTCAGGGCCCGACGCAGCTCGACGCGCCGGTCACACGTGAACTTCGGGAGGTTCGCGTCGACCCACGTGCGCTCCTTCGTGCAGGCGAACCACTGCGCGAAGTCCTCGTGATCGACCAGGTCACGCGTCGAGACGCCGGCCTTCGGCAGCACGAACACCATCGAGGTCAGGCCCTTCTCGTGGCTCATTTCGAGCACCGTCGCGCGCTCCGTCTCGCCGTACCCGTACGTTTCGACGCGCCGCATCATCGGGACCTCGACCTCGCGGCCATCGGCGGTCGTGAACTTGCCCGCGCGCGTGTCGTGCGCCTCGAACGGCGAGTCCCACGCGGCGCGGAAGAACACCGCGTCCGCCAGCACGATGCGACTGTCCGGGGACAGGTCGCCCGGCTCGACGAGCGTCTTCAACCGACCGCGTGTGTGCTCGTCCACCCACGCGTTGATCGTGCCGGCGGCCTTCTCGGGGAACTTGAAGTCGACGCGCACGCCCTCGGAACCGAACGCATTGCGCAGACCGTCGTCGAACGCGGGGAGGACGGTGAACCCACGCTGCAGGAAGAACGCGCTCGAGAGCTCCAGCTGGAACGGCTTCACCTGCGTGCCGTCGCGGCGCTTGATCTCGGGCGCGTCGAGCGAATCCCCCAGCGCCCGAAATCGACGGGCCACGTCGACGCCGTCGAAGTGCAAGGCGCGGTCGATCTGGGCCGCCGTCTCTCCGCTCGCGCCGGATCGCGCCATCGCCAACGCACGCGCCACCGAGATCGGCGCCACGTCGACGTTGCCGGCCGCGTCGTCGGTCGCCCGCAGGAGTTCGATGGCGAACGTGGTGAGGCCGGGCCCGAGCGGTCGGGGGTCGTCCTTCACCTCCAGGCCAGGAAGGGCGGGAGCGGGAATCAGGGTCAGCGCCAGAGCGAGCATGGGAGTGTTCATGAGGTCCTCGATATCACGTGTCGATTCGCCGCGACGGAGGCGATCGACGCGCCAACGCCGTCGTGGCGCCGGCTCTTGGCTCGGGAGGTTCCACGCCGAGGCTCCGATCGTGCACTCTGCGGTCGTCGGAGTGCGGGTCGACGGGAAACGTGGCCTCGACCTGCACCGGTCCGCCTCGGATCTTCGGAGTCGACGCTACGCTGGGCGAAATCGGCCCGTTCGGCCGCCCGCACTCGTCAAGGAGCCCCCCCATGGTCGCTTGGACCCAACTGCTCGTCCCCATCGCACTGTCGGCCGTCTTCGTCTTCGTCGCCAGCTCGATCATCCACATGGTGATCCGCTGGCACAACGCCGACTACCGGAAGCTCCCGAACGAAGACGAGGTGTGTGCCGCGCTGCGCAAGTCGTCGCCCCCGCCGGGCCAGTACATCTTCCCCCACATGCTCGATCCCAAGGAGTGCAAGGATCCGGCCAATCAACGCAAGCTCGTCGACGGTCCAGTCGGCCTCCTCTACATCCGTCCGAACGGGATGATGAAGCTGGGGCCGTTCCTCGGTTCGTGGTTCGTCTACACGCTGATCCTCGGCGGCTTGTGCGCCTACCTGGCGACGTTCACGCTGGCGAAGTCCGCCACGTACCTCGAAGTGTTCCGCGTCGTGGGCACGGCCGCGTGGCTCGCGTACGCGTGGCAGAGTCCCTCCGATTCCATCTGGAAGGGCAAGCCGTGGATCATCACGGCGCGCGCGCTGTTCGACGGCCTCGTCTACGCCTGCGTCACCGCCGGCACGTTCGCGTGGCTGTGGCCGCGCTGAGCGGTGCGTCGGATCCGACGGGAACACGCGGGCGCGCTGCGGCGCGCTCGCGGTGTTTCGGCGGCGAATCAGCTCAGTGGCTGATCTGCGACCACTCGACGCGCACGACGCCGTCCTCGCGCGCGATCTGCTCGATCATCTCGGGCGCCTGGAACACGTTGCGGCAGCGCACGTGGAACACGAGCTCGAACGGCTCGTCCTCGGCGCCACGCTTGCCCGACACGTCCTGCAGTCGGATGCCGTGCGTGCGCAGGATCTCCGAGACGCGCTTCGACAGCACCGGCATCTGCGAGCGGGCTCCGGTGACCGTCAGGCGGCGGTAGATGACGGGTGCGATGCGCCGCGACAACGGATCGATGCCCGCGAGCACGAGCAACACGACCACCGTCGAGACGATCGCGAGCGCGTACTCGCCTTGACCGATCACGACGCCGAGACCGGCGACGTACCACACGGTCGCGCCGGTCGTGATGCCGCGCACGATGTCGCCGGCGCGGATGACCGTGCTCGCTCCCAGGAAGCCGATGCCGGTCACGATGCCGGCCGCGAGGCGATTGGGGTCCATCACGACCCGCGAGATGCCCGTGTTCTCGAGCGCCTCGATCGGGATGGAGCGCGAGGCGCTGATCAGGAGCGCCGACGCCAAGCACACCAGCATGTGCGTGCGCAGGCCGGCGGGACGCCCGTGGACTTCGCGCTCGAACCCGACGGCACCGCCCAAGAGCACCGCCAACACCACGGGCGTGACGTCGAGGTGCGACAGCTGCGTGAGGAAGTGATCGAGTCCGTTCATGGGCACCGGCGCCGGGCGTGGAGCTTGCGCCGCGGCTGCCTGCATCGTCAAGAACTGGTCAAGACTGAGGCCGGAGGGTCCGCGGCGCCGCGGCGTCGTCCCGAAGTTGCGACGCGCGGCAGGTCCGCCGCTCGCGCGCGGCTCCGTCAGCCCTCGCGACGTCGCGCGACGAACACGAAGTGCTCGCGCGTCACGCGACCGCGCGCGTCGAAGGTGACGCACTCGGCCGCGAGCCGGCGACGCTGCTCGCGAGCCGCCGCGCCACGCAAGCCGAAGGCCCCGGTCGAGGACACGACGCGGTGCCAAGGCAGCGACGTGCCCGACGGCAACTCGCGCATCACGCGCCCCACGAACCGAGCGCGACGCGGGAGCCCGGCTTCGTCCGCGACGCCGCCGTACGACGCCACGCGTCCGCGCGGGATCGAATCGACCGTCGCCAAGACGCGTTGCACGTTCACGCGCGGATCCAGGGCGGCGGACGCACGCGCGACTCGCTTGGAGTTCTTCGGCGTCACGGCGGGCATCTTGACGCACGCGCGCGTCGCGTACCATGCGATCCGCGCGCCATCGCGCCGATCCTCATGAAGAAACTCCTCGTGTCCGTGATCGGGGTGATCCTCGCGATCGTCCTGGCCGTGTTCTTCCCCGACCTGCGCACGTCGTCGACCGACGACGCCGCCCCGACGGGCTCCTCGAACGTCGAAGCCGGCCGCGAAGCCACACCCCGCGGGTCCGAGACGACCACGCCCGAGTCGACGAAGGCCCCGGCCAAGAAGTCGGTCGCCGCCGGCACGGCCGCGGACGTCTCCGCCAAGACCAACGGCGGAGCGAGTGGCTCCGCGGCTCCCAGGTCGGGTGACGCGACGAAGAAGGGTGGAACGTCGGAGGATTCGGCCAGCTCCCGTGTGCGGCGAGACGTGGGCTTCGGCTCGCGCCAGTCCTTCGACGATCACTTCGCGAAGCACGGCGCCGAGTTCGGGAACGTCACGCAGGCACAGTACCTGGCGATGGCCCAAGACCTGCGCGACGCGCCGGTCGCAGGCCACGTGCTCGAGATCGTGCGCGAGGACGGAGTCACGTCGCGCTTCGACACGAAGTCCGGGGCGTTCCTGGCCTTCAACCGCAACGGCACGATCCGCACGTTCTTCAAGCCCAACGACGGACGGCGCTACTTCGAGCGCCAAGCCGAGAAGGATCACTGATGAAGACGTCGAAGGATCCGATCCGTGACTATCTGCGCGCGCGCGGCTGTGGCCAGCACGTGGTCGAGGGCGGCCTGCCGTACCTGGTGGAATCGTGGGAGCGCTTCGCCGGCGAAGTCGAAAAGGGCTACGACGGATCGTTGCACGAATGGCTCAACGACGCCGACGGCCGCGAGATCCTCGACGCCGTGCTGGACGTCGCCAACGAGGACGAGCGTCGCGCGTGGCGTCGACGTGTTCGCGAAGCCGACGAACGCGTGCGGGCTCAGCTCGTGCCCGCGGGACGTTGCTTGTGGGGCGCGAAGCTGGCGCTCGACAACGGTTGGAGCGCCGGCAAGAACTGGTGGTACTACCTGCGACCCGTGCGCGGATCGGCCGAGTTGCTCGACGACATCGCACACGGTTCGCCGTGACGGGAAGCGAAAGTCGCACGAGCGTCACCCCGTTCGACGTCGGGACGCTTCTCCAGGTTCACGCCTCGCTACGGAATCGAAGATCCTGAAGATTCGACGCGGGCACGTCGTGCAACGAACCGGGGCCGCGCGGATCGTTCCGCGCGGCCCCGGCGTTTCGATGCGATCGTCGTGCTCGCGTGGGCGCGAGCACGACGACGAGGATCACGGCGTCCAGGTCACGTTGACCGCGTTCGTCAGGTTGAACACGTTCGCCGAGCAGAAGCCGATCGCCGAGTCGCGGTACCACAGTTGGTAGTTGCGCACGTCGCCGGCCGCGTTGAAGCCCTTGACCGAGATCGGGATCGCGTTGACCGCCGGCGGGTTCGGCGACGGGTACGACGACGCGTTGCCGGCCGCCGTCACGATGCCGAGGCGGATGACCGTGCCACCGATG
>Ga0075163_10004194_pt1 | contig 19335 bp, 14 predicted proteins | sample JI1023141ADNA_FD_71478 | JGI IMG/M metagenome (GOLD analysis project Ga0075163, IMG submission 71478) | Wastewater effluent complex algal communities from Wisconsin, to seasonally profile nutrient transformation and Carbon sequestration -... | ecosystem: Engineered > WWTP > Effluent > Algae...
CTGGAGGATTCCAGTGGACGCGGCAATCTGCGGACCAAGCTGCTCGACTTCGGGATCGCCAAGCTGGCCGGACAGGCACGGCAACACAGCGGCACGGTTGCCCACTCGATGATGGGAACCGATCAAGCGTTTTCTATTTTCCGTCGGGATCGGTTGTCAGGATCAGCTCGCTATTTGTGCTGGCAAAAGGTGGAGTTGGCTGGATGTTGCGTTATCGCATGTGGGCTGTGTGACAGCGGAGCATATGGGATTACCTGACTCATTCTGTGTTATGTTTCTATGATAATTGGCTGCCTAGCAGAGACATTTTCTACATAGCGCTGTTCATGGAGCGCGTTTCTGCCGCTCCTTGGTGAACCACAGAACGACGGCGCCGAGGAGAGGGAGAATCGTGAGTACGACAAGAACGTTCTGCACGGGCCACCGGGACCAGAGGGTTCCGACTTCGCCACCGACGAAGTAGCCGAGCGCTCCGACTCCGTACCAGAGTCCGGTGACGAGTCCGAGGAATTGCTTGGGAGTGCTGCGGTGTAGGAGTGCAAGTCCGAGCGGTGCGATCAGCAGCTCGGCGAGGACGAAGCAGAGGATGGACAGGAGCGGCCAAGCGATGCTCGTGCGGTCCATCGTTTGCGCAGCAGGGATGAGAAATGCAAAGCAGAGTGAGCCGAAGGCAAGGCCGCAGGCGACGAATCGCTGAGTGCTGATGATTCGGCTCATTTTCGGAAGAAGGAAGAGCTGCACGGGGGATAGAACCAGGACCAGGATGGCTGCAAGTGTAATGAGCCACGCGATGGGGAACTCGAAACCGAATAGGAATCGGTCCGTGTGCTTGTCGGCCCAAAGAAGCAGCGCGCCTTCGATCTGTGCGGTGACAAGGGTAAACAACAACATCGCGAGGTGAAGGGACATGATGGTGCGCAGCGATCTGTTTGATGGGACAGCGTCGTCCATCGGAATCGATTCTTTCGACGGAAAACATGCGATGGAATCCTCTGGGACTGAGGTGTCTAGGAATGCGATTCCGATTCCCACTGCGAGCGCGGCCCCGGCATAGGTGATTTCCCATCCTGCGTAACGCACGAGGATTCCGGCCAGAAAGGAACCAGCCGCAGCCCCGAGGTTGATGGCAAGATGAATCAGGACTTGCGCTCGTTCCAATCGGGAGTCTGTGGGAGGAAAGAGTGTACCAACAATACGCTGAACGCTTGGCTTGTAGACGGAATGTCCGAGAGCCAGCAGAGTGAGGCCGAGCAGAGCCGCTGCTCGATAGGGAATGGCTAGCGCGAGATAGCCCAGGAGAAGTGGCAGTAGACTTGCCACAAAGGCACGTCGATTGAGGGCTACGTGATCCAGGATATATCCGCCGGGAATCGCACCGAGGTAGCAAGCGGCGCTGAAGAGTCCATAGATGCGAAGGGAGTCGTCAGCAGAGAATCCGAGCCGCACAGAAAACATCTGCACCGCCGTCGAGATCAGCGCAAACGCCGCCATGCGCTCGCAGAGCATAGCCAGACAGAGACAGCGAAGCCGATGAGAGGACTTGTCTGATGGAACCTGTGGATGCGGCATGATGACTCCTTTGCTCGGTCTGTGACGGGTGGTTGGTACAGCAGATGGGAATGTGTCTGCTTGCGTTCGGTAGGAAATGCTAAGAAGAGTTCGCTTTTGCTTACTCGAATTGGCGTCGAAGCCACGGGGAATCGAGGAGAGCAAAGCGATTCCCAATGCGGGGAATCGAGTGGAAAATCACATGAGCTGGGCGATGACCCAGCGAAAGACGCAGCTGCGTATGAACCTTTCTGTGATAGAAGTGCGCATGCACAACGTAGCCCAAGCGACGAGCCTATCAGCGACGGAAGCCGACTCTGCGGATGACATCACGGAACAGAATCCCACCGTCCTTTTGGCGCAGCACTTGCGAACGACGCGACAGCACATCGCACAGGCACTGGAGGCGATGCGGGAAGTCGTGGCGCTGTCGGTCGATGATGCTGCGTGGGCGGATCAGCTTGCTCGACTTGAGGGAATGTCGAGCTTTGTCGAAGACCGCTGCGCGCTGTTTGATCTGGGACAGCGGTCCTTCCTTTTGCCCGATCAGTTTCAGCGTTTTTCGACGCTGCTTCGGCAACGAAGAGAGTCTGTGCACCTGTCTCGCAATGAACTGGGAAAGCGCGCGGGTCTGTCTGATCGAACGATCAAGAACATCGAACATGCGCTGGTTTCGCCCTCTCGCGACACAGTCGTTCGACTCTTGGATGTGACAGAGCTAGGGCTAACCTGGGCCGACGTGCTCGGCGATCCGGTGAAGACAGACGCCGATTCCACGTCGGAAAATGGGTACAACTGCTACATTCCACCTGGCTACGAGCCGCTGCGAATGGTGCAGCAGCTCGCGCGGATGCTCAATGGTCCGGGCGGTCATATCGAACAGACATTTGCTTATCTCGAACATCGCAGTGCCATCGCATACATGGCGCTCGGGCATGAGCCAGCTTACGTGGCTCGCTATCGTGCGATCTACCCACTTGCAGAGCTTGCAAGACGAGTAAGTACAGAGTGTGGACAGACTCCGTTAAAGGTGATTGCGCTGGGACCTGGCGACGGAAACCTGGAGGTCCGTTTCGTTCAGCAGCTGCTCGGTGAGCTGACCAAACCAGACATTGAGCTGCTGTTATTCGACATCAGTCAGCCGCTGCTGAACGTGGCGTATCAGCACGCACTGGATACGTTTGGCGAGCAGTCGCAGGTCCATACGCTGCTTCTGCAAGGGAACTTTCATGACTTGGCGATGTATCCGCAAGTGAGCTACGCCCCTGCCAAGGGACGGCGGCGGCGCATCTACACGATGATGGGAAACACACTGGCCAACCTCGACAACGAGCCACGATTCTTTCAGCACTGCATGTCGCACTGTCAACCGGGGGACTTCCTTGTCCTCGATATCCGACGAAGGCAAGCCCCACTTGATGCCAGTGCAGAAGCGATTCGGAAAGTCGACCCTGTCTTTGGTGGTCGATTTCCCAAAGCCAATGCTGAGTTTCTCAGTACGCCGATTCGCACGCATTGCCGCAACGTGATCAGCTGTGACTTTTCGTATGTGCTCGACACCCAGTGTCCGATTCCGGGGAGCTACGCGCTGGATGCGGTGGCAACGGTGAAGACCAGCGATCAAACCGAGCGACGCTTTTCGATGTTCCGGTTCAAGAGCTACGACGAAGCGCTGCTTGTGCAGAGCTTTGCGCGGCTGGGTTGGGAGTGTCTGTTTTCGCTTCCCATTGGCCCCCAGGAGCACGCCCCGCTGGCGATGCTGCTGATGAAGCGAGAAGAGGGCTGGACTGGAGCAGAGTAGGACGCTGCTTCGGTCGATGGCGCAGCGAGCGGCGAAAGGGAAGCGTCACTCATCGCAGGTGGCGCGGTTTCTTCTTGATCTGGATCGACAGTGCGATGCGCTGACACTTGAACTGGCGGCGCATTCCTATCGCCCCAAACAGGGTCGCGCCTTTTGGATTTGTGATCCCAAGCCGCGCTGCATCTATGCGCTACCGTTCCGGGATCGAGTCGTGCAGCACTTGCTGATCGATGCGACACTTCTGCAAATCGAGCGCAGGCTCGTCGCGCAGACCTACGCCTGCCGGATCGGAATGGGAACGCATCGCTGCTTGGACCGAGCGACTGCGCTTCATCGGACTCACCGCTTTGTGCTGCGGATCGACATTCAGAAGTTCTTTCCGAGCATTGATCACCAAGTCCTGCGCAGACTCCTCGACCGGGTGACACCAGTCCCTCTTCGCTGGCTGCGCGACCGGTTTCTCGACGCACCGATTGCGACAGAGCGCGCCGACCTGCACTTTGCAGGGGAAGACTCCTTTGTGCCGCTGCACCGTCCGCATGGGCTTCCCATCGGTTCGTTGACTTCGCAGATCTGGGCCAACCTGTTTCTGTCGCCGCTGGATCATGCGCTGACAAGCTACTTGGGAATCGGCTCATGGGTTCGCTACAGCGATGACATCTTGGTCTATCACGATGACGCTTCGCGGCTTTCTTCTGCGCTGCACCGCTTGGAAGAGGTCGCACTGGGTCTGCGGCTGCGCCTTCATCCACACAAGACCCGCATTCAGGAAACGACCGAGCCGCTGCCGTTTCTGGGATTTGTGCTCCAGCGCCACCAGGGCGCGGTTTCGGTGCGTCTGCGTAGCGAAAACCTTGTCCGCATGCGGCAGCGTGTCAGGACGCTGCGGACGCTGTTTTCTGCCGGTGCGCTGGAGGTAGACGACGTGACGGCCCGACTTTCGGCCTGGCTTGCGCATGTGCGCCATGGTCACACCCGCAGCTTGATCGAGCGCGAGATCACGCGCTGGACCTTTTCCCGAAGTCCTTGACCGCCGGCCACATGCGCACCGGAATCAGCGCGCAGAGGTGGCTCGGCGTAGCAAGGGGCTGACCCTTCCGAGCCAGCACTGTTCGGCCCGCTGAGCGAGCCCGGAGCTTCCAGGTGGACTGTGGTACGTCACGCCCGCGCAGTCTCTGGGGAGACGGCTCGGCTCTGGACGACCTGGCGGAATGCCGGGTTCCACTGTCTTGGCGCAACGGAATCCCACGTTGTTGTTCCGATTCTCCGGCGAGTTCCTGTTGCGGTTGGGCGCGCGCGCGTTCGATGGATTGTTGTGGTTCCACGAGCCGCCGCGCAAAGAACGTTTCCCGAAAGCACCGTGGCTTCGTCTTGGGATCGTCCTCATCGGACGGATTCCCGCAGAAGCCGCAGTGAACCTATCTTGTCCGCACTGCGCGTGTCCAGCCCCCAAGCATCTTTCCGATCTCCAGACTCTGGGTGGAAAAATACTCGCGCTGGGAATCGGAAAGCAGACGCAGCCGCTGCGCAATCCGAACCAGCACCCGCGCTCGAGTCAGCGCCCTGGATGCCGCCGCCAGCAGCGCCACTTTGTCGCGCACGTAGCTCGCTTCGGTGAGCAGCGTGGTCACTTGCAGACAGGTTTCGCAGAGCTTGTCGCCCACCGTGAACTTGTGATCGCGCGGCATCTTGGCGACCCGCTCTACGACCCATACCGTCAGGTCTTCCATGCGCAGCGCGACCACGGCAGGATCGGACGGAAGCTGCGAAAATTTTTTGATCGGGGCTTCCGCCCCGAGCCCTGGTTGCGCTTGCTTTCCCGGTGGTTCCATCAGCGCTGCGGACCCCAAAAACCCTGCATTTTTTCTATATAGGGGTGTCCGCGCTCATTTTGGAGCCTTTTCAACCAGACTTTTTTGCCTCCAATCGCTGCGCTTGCTTCCACCCTTTGATCAAGGGTTCAGGGATCAAGGATCAGGAATACCGAAGGCTCAAATTAATCATGTATTCCGGTGGCCCGAGCTATTTAGTCCTGGCGCAACGGAATCCCACGTCGCCGTACCGATTCACCGGCGAGACCCTGAGGCGGTAGGGCGCGCGCGCGCTCGATGGATTGAAGAGGCTCCACGAGCCGCCGCGCAAAGAACGATGTTTGGTCGGACCATTGGATTTCTGATAACTGTCATGATACCAATCTTGCACCCACTCCGTCACGTTTCCGCCCAGGTCCATCACACCGAAGGGGCTCTTGTCTCCCTTCACGCTTCCCACGGGGGCGGTCGCTTCCCAGCCATCATTTCCGCTGTACATTGGATTGTACGTGCCGATTTCCTTCCTCTTCAGCATCTCCACACACTCACTCCCGCACGCATTCAGGAGTCCGGCCCTTGGCGCTTCATTCCCCCACGGATACTTCCGTCCTTCCGTTCCACGCGCCGCGTATTCCCACTCCTCTTCCGTCGGCAGCCGCTTTCCTGCCAACTTGCAGTACGCCGCCGCTTGGCTCCAGTCCACACAGTTGACAGGATGCCTTCCTTTTCCGCGCTGGTTCACGTTACAGAATGGACTCCACTTCTTAACCCACTCCGCGCTACCTTGGTCCCACTTCGCTGTCTTTTCCAGCGTGCTGCATCGTCCCGCACGCACGCACTTCTGATAGTCATCCATCGTCACTTCGTACTGATCGAGGTAGTACATCGGCAGCGTCACCCGATGCACTGGCTTTTCATCGGCATCGCCATCGTTGCTTCCCATCAGGAAGCTCCCGGCAGGAATCTCGATCATGCCCGGAGGTGGAGGCAGCTTTCCAAGGTCAATCGTCACCGTTTCCAGCGTGTCCTTCTTCACCTCCGCAGCCTTTTCAAATGGCGCATACGGCTTCACTTCCCCGACGATGTTCACCGGGCCTGCACGCAGAGCAAGTCGCTTGTCGGCTTCTGCTTGCACTGCCTTTCCCGTCGCATCCGTCACCGCAAACGTCGCCTTCTCCACTGCCTTCCCTTCCGACAAGAAGTGAACCAGCAGCTCGCCAACCGGCGGTGGTGTATACCCCGGCACCAGCACTTGTTTGCTGTATCCCCACACCCCATTCGCAAGCCGCGCCCGAACGTGATAGCGCTGGTCTTCCTTCTGTCTATCCACCGAAAAGGCTGCGGTTCGACCGTTCGTCAGCTTCAGTGTTTTTACGCGCTCGCTGCACTGCGCGTCTCCACACAGAATCACCTCCACTGGGAAGCTCGGATCTTCTGAATCCACAATCAGATCCCTACGCGGCGACTCTGCTCCTTCAAAGGGTCCGTTCTGCAAACGATACGCCTCGACATGTTCGCGCGTTTCCTGGCCGATTCCTTTTTTCCACACTCCGAGCGCGATCAGGGAACCGAGCACCAGCGTCGGGAACAGGAGTCGCACCGCCAAGGCCAGCACACTCGGTCTGCCTACGCTTTCGGTCTTCACTTCCTTTCGCTCGCGCGGAATCTGAACCTTTCCCCCGGCGGTCTGCTGGATAAGACCCAGCACGTCCTTTTGCAACTTCTGTTGTACAGGGGTAGACAGCGGCCTGGACGCCCGGCCTCGTGGCTGCGGATGCAGCGGCACTCCGAGCGGGTCGAGCGCGTCCGCCACGTCTTCCCACAGCGGTCCTGCGGCCAGCTCGCGGAGCGCTGCGACCGCTTCGTTGGCGTTTCGATCCTCGGTATCGTGCAGGTACAGCTTCTGCATCGCACAGCGGAGTCGCCACTGCATGTGCTCGATGCCGGACTTGTCGGTAGGTTCGTGCTTGTGCAGCACGGCCAGCAAGTCGCGTCGCACCCGCTCTTCCAGGCGCTGCTCGACCTCGGCTGCTGTCTGCAAGTGCGCGTCTTGTTTCTGGAGCTGCGCAAAGTGCTGCGCCAGCTCTTCTTCCGAAAACCGCAGCCTCTGTCCGCTGAGGTCTTGGCTCTGCGCCAGCACATGCAGCAGCGCTTCTTCCGGCACTTGCGGACAGAACTTCTGCCGCAGGTAGTCGGCCAGATCGAGCGGTGCATCGGGCCACAAAGACAGAAGCTGCAAGAGCCGCTGCTTGTCTTCGTCGGTCGCGGCTCGCTCCGTCGCTGCATCGGCCTTGGCGATGTGCCGCCGCCGCTCCTTTTCTTGTGCCAAATCATACGCCGCTGCGAGCAGTCCTTTGCGGCTCATCGGCAGCACCCGCAGCGGAAAATCACGACGCCGAAGAGGCTTTCGCCACACGCTGCGACTTAGTACTGGATGCAGCCAGATCCGCAGCCGATACCGCTCGCACAGGCTCAGCCAGTCAGCCCGCTTTCCGGGCTGGTCGTGATCATAGATTCCTACACCGGCGCTCACGATCAAGAGCCCGGCATCGGGATACAGCCGCATGACCTGCGCCAGCGACTCCGGCCTGCCAAATGGCTGATCGGACACATACTCTGCATCACCATCGAAGTAGCGAACCACAAGCGGTACGCCTCGACGCCGGAGCCCATCCACCAGCGCTTCGGACTTGCGCCGCCACAGCCGCATGTCCGAAGACACATCACACAAAAGCAGGATCGTCCGCGCCGCCGAGCGTCGCAGATACACAAGCTGCGGCAGCGCACCCCGCTTCACCGTCTCTTGCACGGTCTTTTCGCCATCCAGCGCCCGGCTTGAGGGCCGATCATCGCTGCGCCCAAGGATGGTCGCCATGTCTTCCAGATCGCCACGATCCAGCGCCGGACCCAGTAGCTTGCCAAACGGAATGTCGGCAAGCTGTCCGCCCCCAAGATTATTGCGTATCGCCCGCCAGTATTTCTTTGCCCAGCCGCGCAGGCCACGCCGTCGGAAAAAGAAAAACAGACCCACAAACAGGAGAACAGGAACCGGCACCACATACTTTGCGGCGTCTTCAAAGTGGAACAGATGCAGGGGCGGTCCCAGATCAGGAAGTGGAAGCTCGGGGGCACTTCCAATCGGCGACGGACCTTGGCCTTTTTCCGGCTCCTTTTCTGGCGACTTTTCCTGCTTGTGTTCCTGCGCTGGCGGCAGCTTGGGAAACCACTTGCGATATCCCAGCACGGCGAATCCACAGATCAGAAGTGGCAACAGCAGAAGTGCAAGCCGGCGCTTCCACCTCGTTGGTGGCTTCTGCTGGAGCTTCACCACTTCATCGCGGAACACCCCCTTCTGCACCGCGTCCGCTTGCGAAAGACGTACCTCTGGGTCGCGTACAAACGCCTCGGCGTAGTACACGAAAAACAGCTTCTCGATGTCGTCTCGTTCTTCCTGACTGCGCGCAAGAAGCCCGGCGATGCTGCGCGACAGAAGCTGCCGGTCCTGTGCCAGCTCGTCGGAAAGTGAATCACACAGCCGCGCCAGATCCTGAAACTGCGCAAGCCCCACGTCAAAGCCACGGGTCCGCAGAAACAGCAAAAAATCAGAAAATGGCTGCGGCTGTGTCACGACTTAGGAATCCTGCCGTGGACGGACTCGCTCTAGATCACGCTGGGTCTTGAGCAGCGCAGCCAAATGCGGCAAGTCTTTGAGTTCAGAGCTTGCGATCTGCTCTGCGGGCACTTGCGCCATCAGCAGCACACGAATCCACGACTCAAGCTCAGCCGTCGCTGGTGGTTTGTCTAGCTCATTCCGTTTGCCCATCTCGCGCAGCGCCTGGAAGTGATGAATGCAGCCATCGATCAGCGCTTTGGGAAGGTCGGCAGCGATTCGCTCCGCGAGAATTTTTCGCAGGTCTGGCTCTTTGGGAAACTCAATGTAATGGAACACACAGCGACGCAAGAACGCATCCGGTAGCTGCCGCTCGCTGTTGTTACTGATCACGATCAGCGGTCGATATGTGGCGTGGAATGTGAGTCCCGGAATCTCCTTCACAGAGAACTTCATCTGGTCGATCTCGTCGAGCAGATCGTTGGGAAAGTCGCGCGGCGCTTTGTCCACTTCATCGATAAGCACCACGGCTCGACCCGCTTCTTCGGGGAGTCCGAAGCGCTTGCGCCAGTCCTTCGCATGCGGATGCTCTGCATCCCCCGACAGAATCGCTTTCCCGAGCGCGGTAAGCTGCACGTAGTTTGCGGGATCGATGGCACGGGCATTCTGCGTCTGTGCTTCGTAAAATCGCAGGACGTGATCAAAGTGATACAGAATGTCTGCGGCATGGGAATCGCTGCGGGTGAAAAAACACAGCGGCTCTCCTAGTCCCAACTCCGACGCAAGCGACCACGCGAGCGCCGTCTTTCCGGTTCCCGGCTCACCTGTCACCAGCAGCGGTCGTTCCAGGGCGATGGCTGTCCGTACCGCATCGCGCAGCCTGTCATCTGCGAGATATCGTCCCGGTTCTTTGCGCGAAACGGGCTGACATCCCGGCGGCACAGTCCCTTTTCCGGTGTACAGCGGAAGGAGTCCCTTGGCACCGAGCGTTCGCGTGTTTGTCGTCGTCGTCGTCATCTCCGTCCGTCCTTCCCGCTTCCGACTTCTTGACTACTCATCATCGTCCTCTTCGACTTCCACATCTGCCAGCTCTTTGGACAAGCGATTCAAGATCTTCTCGGATGTCGCTTGGCCGGACATGATCTCCTTTGCCAGCGCATCCCGTTTCTGATCCCGCTCTTTGGGCGGAAGCGCTTCCTTGTATTTGCAGCGTCGGAGAAACGCGATCACATGGTCATACTGAATCGGCGACAGCTCATGCAGCAGCGTGACCCCGAGGACTTCCTTTTGGGCGTGCGCTTCGATGTTGTGCATCGTTTCATACGCCTCCTCTTTCGGCTCCTTCTGGCGCATGAGCCACATTCCCGCCTTCGCGAGCAGACCGCTGGCGTTTTTCCACGACACCGGCTGAATCAGCTTGCAGCGATGGTTGCTGTGCAGACCGGCAAGCTGCTTGGGAATCCAGCGCGTGTAGTACTGCTCTAGGATCGAATCTTCGGCAAAGCGACGACTCACCTTGGGATGAATGATCAGGAGATCATGCAGGTGAAGGTGATAGGCCAGACGAGATGGCAAGTCCTCGCGACGCTTGCCTCCCAAGCTGGTCGCCAATGCGTGCAATAGCTCGGCCTCTGTCGTCGGAAACTCCGGCAGCTCGGGCGACTCCCGACTGGGCCAGTAGACATGGATCACTTGGCAAGCCGGACTGCGGGGCAACAGCCGCTCCACACGGGCCAAAAACATTCCATGCGCTTCTTCCTGTGCGCCCGGAAGGAATAGCACGCGGTGCTCACGCGCAGGCCACAGCTTCCGAAGCTGCTTGGTCTGCTCGTCGCGGTCTGCCCACTGAATCGGTGCGCCATCGCCGAACACTTTTGCCGCATGCGCGGTCTGTTCGGCGGCACTGGTCCTCTGTTGATCTGCCTGCGGTTCGCTTTGCTTTGCTGCCTCTGATGCGGCTCTCTGGTTCCCTGAATGGGGAACTGACCGTCGAGCTTTTAGCTCAATCTGGTAATGCGAAAGCGGACTCTGTCCCGGTCCTTGCTGCCACCTGTGATCAGCGACCCAGCCCCCCGCCACATCTTCGCGCTTGCGCGTATGCACGGTGAGATCGGCACTACGAAACGCCAGGACTTGGTACTGAAACGGATATCCCTTGACCAGCTCTTTCGTCGGTGCGCCAAATGTGCCAGCGGTCAGGATCTCCAGTCCTCCCATCGGACTTTGGCGGTAGTACCGAAAAAGGGAGTTATCGGCGCGATGAATGTGACCATGAAGGACAAGTTGAAAGCCCGCTTGCGCAAGCTGCTGAAGGAGCGCCCCATCAAGGCCAGCATCGGTCGTGAGTTCCGACGGAGGATGATGCCATACGGCTAGCTTCGTGCAGTTCCCGAATGTGCGATCTTCCATCACATGCGCAACTGCATCTGCGAACGCTTCTTCATGCAGACCCGCGCGAGCTGGATTCGCCCGATCCGTTTTCCATGCAGAGTTGAAACCAACCAGCACAAGGTTCTGCTCCGGCCAGTGCATCACCGTCGATTGCTTCGCGGGATCATCTAGGTATTCTGCCCCGGTGACGGCTTGATGAAAGGATGCGTAGGGCGGGAATCCGTTTTGGCCAGAATCGGTCAGGCTCCAGTTCACATCATGATTCCCTGGAACCACAAGGAGCCGTCCTGATGGGACCGCAAAGGTCTTACAGACCCGTTCCAGGAATCGCTGTGCATAGCCAAACTGATCGTCGGTGGCATGGTTGGTGATGTCGCCTGAAAGCACGATTCCAGACAGACTCTCGATCTGCATTTGGTTGCGCAGATCCAGCATCAGTTGCGTGTGCCACTGCGCCGCCTGCGTTGACTCTGCAAAGTGCAAGTCCGATAAATGAAGCACGTACTTCGGAGGCTCGTCGCTCGGCATCGTGGCCGGACTGGCATCCGAGGTGACAGACTCCGCCAATGGAACAGACCCAAACGGGGAAGGAGCCCCAGGCAGCTCATACTTCTGTCCTAGTCGTGCTGCGATCTCGGGATGTGCCCTCTGGAGCGCTCTCAATATCTCGTCTGAATCTTCGCTTTCCAGCAGTAGATTGACTTTGCTTGTGCGGTCCATCCCACTGCTGAACTTCTGCTGGACCTCGGGAAAGTAGTCGAGCACAAACGCCACGAAATCAGAATCGGTCCGAAGCACGGAAAAGAGGAGTTCCCGAAGCTGAGGTCGCTGGATAGAAACAGACATGACCGAATGCTATGCCAGTCGAGACAGCAAATTCAACGAGACTCGACTATCGATCTTGATGGGCATGGTGGTACGCATTCATCGTATCAGCAGCGCTGACTCAAGTGGGCGAGAACTTTGCACTTTTCGCAGCCGGCCGCTTGCGATGCATCTTCCCCACACGGGGGTTGTGGATAGGATTCACACATGCGCATCCATCCAACCGATCGTGCAAAGTTACGCCAACTCTTGGAGCAGATTCCGACCGATCCCGACTTTGATGGGTTTTGTCTTGACTATTTTCCCGAGGTGTATAGGCGCATTGGGGCAGGGATGGATCGTGCGGCCAAAATCAACCTGCTGTTTCAGCTCGTTCCAGACCCTGAGCTGGTCGTCGCCAAGCTCACCGAGCGATACCCGACTTGTTCTCAGAAGGTACCCGAATCGGCGTCGCGAAAGTGGTTCGTGGTCGGTCTTGCTGCTGCTGTCGTCGTCTGCCTAGCTTGGTCTCTGGCCACCGGAAAGGACGCGCCGACACCCATCATGGAGCCACTGCAACTCAGCTTGCCAGCGGTAACACCTGTCACTGACGGTGGTCATCCGTCCCGTTTCGATGCTGCGGCAAGCCCGTCTCAGGCAGACGGAACCATCGTTGAACATACCGGGGATATCCAAGCCAAGGGAAGCGTGAGCATCGGCGCTCCTTTTTCGCGGACACAGACGGTGGTCAGGACGCGGGGAGAGATACTAGCAGGCGGCAATGTTCAGATTGGAGTGACTGCACCCTCGGCCCCGATTCGCAGAAAGGAATAGTGATGGAACCTCGTCGCACAGGAATTTCTCTCTCCCACATCCTTGCAGTCACACTGCTACTACATTCGGCAAGCTCTGCGATCGCTGCCCATCCAACACCGACCGAGCGCTTGGGGGCATGTACGCCGCAGATGGGACATCGAGAGGAGCTGTTTCCGAACTCGAAAGGGCTACGCGTCGTCGTCGTTCGTTTCGTCGGCCAGGATGGGCCGTCGGAAAAGATGGGCGCAGACCTAGCGTACTCGCTGAGCCAGGAACTGCCAACGTACATCCGCAGGAGCCTTCAGGGCGATGCCCAGGCGGCAGGGCTGGCCGAGGAAGACGTGCAGGTCAGCTACATCCCGTGCCTCATGTCGTCGCACACACAGGCCCGCGAGGTGGGAAAGGCGTGGGACGCAGACCTTGTGTTTTGGGGGCAAGCAAGCTGCAGCGTCAACAACCCCCAAAGCTGCAAGCTTGCTCCAGTGGTGGACAAAGAAGCGCAGTTCTCGGTGAAGGTAGAGGGTCATGTCGAGGCAAAGCGCGGCAACGTCCAAATCGGCTTCAACGACAACCGAAAAGTGACGCTGGCGCTGCCGGTGAGCACCGGGAAGTTTAGGACTTCGGTGACGCTGGTTCACTGGCGAGGGCTACAAGAACGTAGCGACCAGGCGGTACGAATTGACCCAGCTTCGGTGCTAGATCTCGACTTCCCACGGTTGGCGTCAGAGAGACCGCTGTCGCTATTTCGCTGGGCTGTAGGGGTGTACGCATTCTTCAGTCAGCGTTATGCCTTGGCTGCGGCTCGCTTCGAGGAATCAGCGGCAGAGTTGTATTCCGGTGCAGAGGAGAGGAGCCAACTGTACCGAGTGATGGGTACGAGTTACCTGTACGCTGGTCGTCCAATGCTCGGTCTGGCGGCCATGGAGCAAGCCAGAGCGAGTTGTACCAGCGGTGATGAGCGCTGTCTCGGGACAGCTCTTCAAAACCTGGGCTGGGCCTCGGCGCGTATCGGAGAGAAAGCCAAAGCCCTCAGTTTCTACGAGCAGGCGCTACCTCTACTACGACGGGTGGCCGACCGCTCGGGCGAGTCCACGGCCCTCAACAACCTAGGTGCAGTTTACAATGCACAGGGTGAGTCGGCAAAAGCGCTCAGCTTCTATGAGCAAGCACTTGCGCTCAGCAAGATGATAGGCGACCGATTAGGAGAGGCAACCACTCTAAACAACTTAGGCGCCGCCTACGACACAAGTGGTGAAAAAGCCAAAGCATTAAGCTTCTACGAGCAAGCCCTGCCATTACTTGTGCAAACGGGGGACCGCGCAGGAGAGGCCACCACCCTCAACAACCTGGGTGCTTTGTACTTCGTCCTTGGCGAAAAGGCCAAAGCGCTCAGCTTCTACGAGCAAGCCCTTGTACTAAGAACACTGATAGGCGACCGATTCGGCGAGATGACCACTCTCAATAACTTAGGTGCAGCGCATGACGCGCTAGGGGACTATGAAAAAGCACTTGGCTTCTATGGAAAATCGCTTTTGCTCTCACGGAAAACAGGGAGCGCTCAAAGCGAAGCATCGACACTAATGAACATCGGCAGTATACATGACTCGCTAGGACACCGAGATTCTGCCATCGACTACTACAGTCAAGCCTTGCCGTTGCTGACACAAGAAAGAGACCGGGTTGGGCTTGCCAGAGCATTCAGTCGAATTGGCGTTATATATGACAATATTGGAGCAAAAACCGATGCACTAAGTGCATATAAGAAAGCATTGCCTTTTCTTAGGGCGATAGGGGACCGCAGCGGGACAGCCAGTGTCCTAAATAACATCGGCGCAGTGTATGACGCTTTAGGGGACAAGGTCGAGGCTCTTAGCCACTATGAGCAAGCGCTAGTACTTTTGAAACAGGTTGGCGACTACGCAGGCGCATCACGAACGCTTAACAACATCAGTGGGGTGTATGAGGCACTTGGAGATAAGGCCAAGGCTGTTAGCCGCTAGCTAGCTACGGCTCGAGGACGCAGGGGACGGACGACGGAATCGGCCTCCTCTGTTGTACTGAGTCCAAACGACAGCCGGGCCATTTCCCCGGCCATGAAGTCGGGGGCGAGGTGGCTGTAGATCTGGGTCATCTCGAACTTGCTGTGACCGAGGATTTTTTGCAGCGCGAGCAGGTTGCCGCCGGACATGACGTAGTGACTCGCGAAAGTGTGACGCAGCGCGTGCCAGGGTCGGACGGGAACGTGACAGCCTGCGGCTAGCAGTAGCTGGTCGATTCCTAGCATGTCGTCGGCAGTGCCCATGCGCGGCCTGTGGCTACGCTCCAGCACGACGGGAAACACCAGCGGCCCTGGCGAACAGCGGCGCTGCCACTCGCGCAGAATCGGCCCGAGCGCGGGATGCATTGGCACCGGACGCCACTTCCCCGACTTCGGCGTCTTGCCATAGCTGTGCGCGACGTGAATCGCCCCTCGGTCAAACTGCACGTCGATCCAGCGCAGCCCGAACAGCTCTCCCTTGCGCATTCCCGTGTAAATCGCCGTCGCCAGCATCGGATGCAAGTCGGGGGCGTGCTGCTTCGTGTGACGGAGCAGCTTGGCTACTTCATCGCTGCTCAGGTAATCGACAAGTCCCGCAGGTGGCGTCTTGCGCAGTCCCCCGGTCGGATTCGCCCCGTCGTAGAGTCCCTGCTTGCGCGCCCAGACATACAGCACCGAAATCGCCTTGAGCATGCTGTTGACCGTTGCTGGCTTGTACCCCTGCGCGAGCTTTCTGTCGCGCAGCGCCTCGATCTGTCCCGGCGTAAGGCTCGCAATCGGCAGCGGCGCAAGGTCCGGCAGCACATGCTTGCCGAGCGTGTAGCGCAGCCACGACCGATAGCGCTCCGGGTTCTTCGTCGGTGGGTTCGCTTCCTGTAGAAATCGCTCCGCCAGCCCGAGCAGCGTCAGCGCCTTGCCTTGCCGCTCCGGCGACTGCTGTTCGGGAATCCCGATCAGGCCACGCGCGACCCGCGCCTCGACCTCTGCAACAAACCGCATTGCCAGCGCCTTCGACGGCTGATGTGTGGGCCGGTGTTTGCGCTTTCCGTCGAGGTCAACGAACCGGCAATACCACTGCGGGCGGTCTTTGGTGCCTCGATTGTGAACGTCTCCCATGAACACCTCGCCTAGGCCGGACCCCGCCCACATCAAGCGAACAGAGTCCAACACCGTGCATGTTATCAAGATCGCTCAGCTTTCAGGAAGCCCGCATCTCCACCCCGTCGGCATGACTCGGCGATCTGCGAGCCATCACCACCTCGGGAGCCTGCCGGAAATCCGCCAGCCCCTCGCGCTTCGACGGAAACACCTTCCACCACATCCCCACCTCGTCGAGCAACCAGCAAACAAACATCCACTCGAACGAATCCCCCTTGGGCCACTTGCAAAGCTCCCACACAAACCGCCGCGACGGCTGCCCCCACGTCACAAACCGCAGCCGCACCGCGACGATAGGCCGCCTACCTCGGTGCATCCGCAGCCAGCGGTCGACGAAGTCCTGATCATTTTCGAGTCGGTGAAGAAGTAATTTACCTGGCGTTACTTGTTGTGTCCGGCGTGATTGCCGCTGATGAACTAACTTTCTGCTTGCCTCGGTCGTTGTGGTTCGTGCCATGTTCTGCCTCGTGCGTTGAGGTTGATTCGCGTCACTGCGACGCACACGAGGCCGGCGGGGCGCAATCCCGTCGGCCTCACACCAAGGCCACCGACGAGCCATGTTTTGCCGTTTGGATAGTCAGCAGCCATGTGTGCGACTATCGCGAAAGTCGCGACTTTCTGTCAAGTCGTGTCGTTGCAGAAACACGCGCCATGTGCGACACGTCCGTTCATGCCGAAGCGCAAGGCATCTTTTCTAATCCCCGAGGAGCTGTACCAAGAGGCCCGCGATGCCGTCGCGTTCCTCGGCGGTCCGCCCCTCTACCTCACCCTCGCCCAGCTCGCCGAAGACGCCCTCCGAGACAAACTCGACGAGCTAAAAAAGCAGCACAACAAGGGCAAGTCCTTCCCAAAGTTCGTGGGTCGAGTCAAAACAGGGCGGCCCGTCGGTGCCTCCTAGCTAAGCCAGCTCCTCGGTGCCCCCTTTGGCACAAACTGGACACTACCATGCTCACAGAACACACAATAGCCGAGGTTCGTCTATTACTTGGGGAAGTGCTCTCTCATGGTTCAGACTTCGATGCATTCTGTGTAGATTATTTTCCTGATACGTGTGCTAAATTCTCAACAGGGATGGATCGCACAGCAAAGACTAATCTGTTGTTAACCATCGAAAGAACATATGAAATTATTTCAAAGTTAAAGAAGTACCATCCTGAGCGACTAAAAGTTGCACTATCTCGAATTAGCAGGGCCGCTGTTTCAGAAGATTCGAGCCGTGACTCAATCTTGCTCCTCACTGCGACCAAGCACATGGCAATCTCGGACAGGAAGACGCTCGAAGACACTGCCAACAGCCGAAACGTACCACGACATAGAATTTCGCAGTCCGAAGCAACCACGGAACAACTCATTGCTCAACTTAGCTTGGGTTTTTCGATCCTGCATGTCGAGGCTATCATTAACGGCGATTTCATACATTTCGATGATAAGAAGCTTTCATCTCGTCAGTTCCGGGATCTTTTGCACGCACATCATCATAATTTGCGACTAGTTGTTCTGTCAGCCTGTCAATCTTTTCAGGTCGGCAAGGCACTTGAGACATCTGGCATCAGCGCATCGCTTGTTGCGACTTCGAATTTGGGGGTCGAAACAGCGTCCTCGTTTTATAGGCGATTTTATGGTTATTTATTTCGCGGCTTGTCGCTGTCCGACTCTTTCGCGCGCTCTCGAGCGGAGCAATACGCCGTGTATGGAAACGAAGCCGCCGAGATATTTGTACTAAGCGTCTATGATATGAGTAGACCGCTGTTCTTCAACTGGCATTCGTGACAACACTAGTTGGACCAAATAAGGACCAAAAGCTGACCTTCGGTTGAGGTTCTCGACGGGAAGTGGGCCAGTTTGGCATGCTGGCCAAGTATCCGCTCTATCTGTCACCGTCGATAATTCGTCGGCAATTTCCTTATGAGATCGCGCGTTCGCGCCGCACTCAGATCACACAGATGTCCCTCATCGCCAGGTCGAAGCAACACGCCCCACCGTATCTGCGGCCTGCGTGAAAACAATCCCGAGAGCTGCCTTGATGCCTCCTCCTGTCGTGCCTCCAGAGCCGCCCACATCGCCGTAGGCCAGAGCAACATGCCTCGTCGGTGAAGACGAATACTTGGGACTCCTCCAGACCGCTCCTCCGCATCCGCCACATCCTGCTCGGCCCGCAGCTCATCAAACTTTCGATCGAGCAGTCGATCGGATTTCGGATCGTAGCCGCTCCGAATCGCTTCCCCCACCTCGATGAGCCACCGCTCCTCATCGCGAGTGATCTCTTGGGCCAAGGTGTGCAGTGCAAGCTGTAACCCCGACGCTGGGGGCTTGCTCTCTTGCGGCTTTCGTACTTCCAAGTCCTGAATCCTTTGGCCCTGCTGCGCAACGACTCCCTCAAGCTCTGCAATCCGTTTCTCTGCCGCTGAGAGTTGTCTTTTGACTTCTTCGAGCTGCTTCCTCAGCTCCGCCTTCTCCGGCTCATGATCGACTGGCGGAGTCACCACCGCATCCCTCCGCTGCCGCTCCTCCTTCTCCTCAACCTGTAGCGAGTGGCCGATGCCGACGATCTGGGACTGCAAGTCCGCCAGCGCCGCCAGCGTCTTGTGAAGCAGCGGCTGCCGCGTCTCGGTCCAACTCGGCGTCGCGCTCCCGCTTGCACGGCCCTTGAGCTGACGGCGCTCGCGGTAGGCCAAGACGCGACAGCTCTCACCGCAGTAGGTTCGGTCTATCCGACCTGGTCGCCCAAACTCCTCCCCACAGTGCATGCAGTGCGTGGCGCGAACCTTGAGCCTTAGCATGTGACGACTCCCAGACTCCTGTTTTGGGCATCATAGCACCGTCTCTAGTCGAATCCGTACTATTCATGAACGCAGCCTCGAAGCCGAACGAGACTTGCTCTGCCCTCGAAATCGGCGTTGAACTGCTGACATGTGTTCGGGTTCGGCAGCAAGTGGCTCTGTTTTGACTCCCAACCAACTCCCATGCTCACTGGTTGGGCATCTTGACCTCGTTTGGGAGTCCGTTTGGGAGTCCGCAGGGCGTCTTGGCGACACCCCTGCGACATGTCGAAGCGAACGCACCTTGCGCGCAGCGTCCTAAGTTCTCAACGGAAGCGTGCGGCGACGGGTTGAGACCCTCGTTTTGCAACAGCAGCGGCGCCAAATTCCGGGCGCTATTTGGTTTCAATAGGGCGCTATCTGGCGTATTCTGTTCGCGGGGCTACAAGGGGGCGCGGACATGACCACTGCCGCTACGGGCTTTCGACCTGCGAGTCTTCGGACCAGAAAAGATCTCTGCGCGTACTGCAAAGACCCGCTTCCAGCCAAGCGGAGGCGCAGCCGGGAGTACTGCTCCAAGAGCTGCTGCAACCGGGCGA